>Ga0209167_10000070_pt1 | contig 110962 bp, 107 predicted proteins | sample Coa_R1_9_FD_187154 | JGI IMG/M metagenome (GOLD analysis project Ga0209167, IMG submission 187154) | Surface soil microbial communities from Centralia Pennsylvania, which are recovering from an underground coalmine fire - Coalmine... | ecosystem: Environmental > Terrestrial > Soil >... | reverse complement strand
GTCGACCTTTCTAACGTATGGCCTGTTCCTGAGAACGTAATTATGGTGAAGTCCTTCAGGCCAGATCGATGGAATGCCTTACGAAGTTGCGCGGCGCTGTCTGCGGAATCCACGTTCTTATCGAGCCCTCCGAATAATGCGAGCGTCGGAGTAGAAACGTGCACTAGCGTCACAGCTGGGTCGTAGATCAGTGCTGTTTGCAATGCAGACAACATCGGCGGCGACGGTGGAGCGGTCATCCCCGGAGGGATGCGCATATACGTGAACCATGGCTGGTTCCTTGCGGCGGCCAATGCTCGGCCGGCACCGCTCCAATTTGAGTTCGTCTCCAGTGCGAGAAACATGACTCGTTCGAAGGCCAAGGCGGCCGAGATCTGTTTCGCCGTGAAGCGATCATGCTCGCGCAATGCCATTCCAATTTCGTACAGGACATTTTCCGCTACGGTCTCGCTCGGCGCACTCTTCAAAATCATGAAGGCAAGAGGAAAGCGCGTTGCAACGATGGGAGCAACCCAACCGCCATTGCTGAATCCCCAAACCCCGATCCGTTGTGGGTCTACAACCGGATCGCTCTCAACCTTTTTGAGCACTGCGATGACATCGTCGGCCTTAGAATCGGGCCCAGTGAATCGCCAGTTTCCCGCGGAGATGCCAGTTCCTCGCTGATCGTAGGTCACAACGTTGAGCCCATGCGAAACAAAGTATGGGATGAGAAAACCCATCGCGCGCGTCTCATCGTCTGCGCCATGAATCAAGATGATTGTCGGGTGTGACCCAACTCCCCCGGCGCACCACAGCGATGCTCCCAGACGACCGGAAGCGGTCTCAACAACGAACGCTTTCTCCTCGATTGCGGTAATCGGCGAATCCAACAGGAAGGTGATCGTCGGAGAATCATCGGTTCGGTACTCCGGCCCCGAGATGTGTTCGAGCGTCCCCGTTCGTCCCGATTTTTCGTCGTAAAACTGAACCGTCGGATCATTGGGCGGTTCAGCCTCGATTCCGACGTATACGGTTCCTCCGGTGTACCGATAGACACCCTGCTTTAAGGTCGGCCACGCCAGAGCGACCACGTTTGGCTCAGAGGGAATGGTCCGATAATCAAGAGAAATGTGGGACGCTGGAGGTAAAGTAACGCCTGCGCATGCGGACACGCCCGCTAACACGGCAAAAGCGAGAAAGAGCGAAAAACTCCCTCCCTTGAGATGGTTCTTCTTCGTAAAGGAGGCGAGGGTTGCGTAGAAATGCGAAACGGCGTACATCCTATCTCCCTCCGACCACAGGATTGTCAACCCTGCACGAAATGAGGCTCGCTATAAAAGTCTCTTTCCTCTGGCCGCAAGGCCCACAGACGCTCACAATACCAGCTACGAATCATTCCAAACTGCTCAATTCTGGACAGTCCGGCGCGCTCTTTCTGACTGGACCATCAGCACGGTCATGAGCACGGTCATGCAATTCAACTCGGGGCGCCCGTACAGCGCTTTGCCAGCCTCAGCGCTGCTGGCGGTACCCTCAATGACAGCGCAGCCAACGAAGGCACCGGAAACACAGCCGCAGGGATCGCAGGCGCCGGGGCGTCTCCTTTCATCGGTCTGGATTCCTTTTACGGGCCCTGGATCAACGAGATAGACATGGGCCTGACGCGCAGCTTCCACATCTCAGAGCGCCACACCATTCAAATCGAGGCGCAAGTATTCAATCTCTTCAATCATTCGAACTTTTATGTGCAGAACGGTTCCGGTGTTTTTCAGAATCAGTACGATCCGATGGGAGCAACTGCGGCGACGGCACCCTGAACCAAATCTGCTACATGCAGCCTGATTCGGGTTTCGGTACGCTAACGTCGATTGACCAGTTAAACGGCCCGCGCACTTTCCAGTTCGCGTTCCGTTATCAGTTCTAGCTGTTACGCCGGTCTGGCAGATCGACGTGCCGATGGGATGGCTGGCTCATTCGCGCGCATGCGTGCCAGCATTTGCCAAATGGTCCGATTGGTACCCGGTGAACGCTTTTCGCGCCACGCATCAAAACAGCCTCAAGTGAGCTTCGAGTTTCTCAGGCTTGGGGTTCTTGAAAACCTCGCGCTCAAGTTTACCCATCCGCACATGGGAGTGCTCCCGTACTGGTGGTGCCGAAGTAGCCCAACTGAGGGCATGAGGCCGCGGTGTCCAAAACGGAACAGATACATTTGGATTCGCCCTGCATCATGGCGCGGTAAACTGGGAGGTCCTTATGTTCGATAACAACAGTTGGCTCGAAATCTGCGGCCAGGTCGCCACAGAACCAGACCCGCAAAAATTGATAAAGTTGATTCGGGAACTTTGCCTCCTCCTTGCCGCCAAACATCAACGAGATGCAGGGGCAACGAGAACAACTTGACCGGACCGTGACGAGCATCGCAGAAGCTCGCCGAACGAATCTTAGTTTTCTTTCAAACCTTCTTAAGAGCCTACAAAGCGAACCAGTGCTTTACAATTGCGGGGTAGCGAGGAACGGAGCGAAAAGCTTCGCACAACGAATCCCTATAGCGGTCACCATCGGCTCGGGCAGTATTGCAAGCAACTATTGTATTTTCCCGCGATGAGCGGCATGCCGTAACGATGGCAACGAGGAGCGCAGTCATAGTGAATCTATTGTTTTAAGGCACTTCTGCAGCACGGTGCCTAGTCACAGCTCGAATCGTCGGCAAAAACACGGCCGACAAGCATGGAACTCAGAAACTTGTCGCATTCCGTGAATTTGATCAGCACGGGATTGTCCTGCAGGGCGTTCGGATCCATCGTCATGGCCTCATTGAGAGCTTGGCGTTCCGCAGCCACTTCGCTGGACCACTTCGACAGCGTGTTATATTCATTGTTCAGCAGTTGAAGCGCACTGCGGTCTGAATTGGTTGACGCCGCCACGGATGCTTGCGCGAGGCTCGTTTCCGCACGGTCGTGATTCGTTTGTGCCCAGGTCCCGCTCACCGCCAATCCATAAGTAACCATTGTTCCCACCGCCCCTTTCCACTCTCTCATTTCCGCCAAGGCGGCGATGGCCGCACTGGCAAAGCCCTTGGAGAGCCCCTGCGTGGATCGTGGCGGTGTGGCGCTTGCACTCGCCGTCGCGGCGGGAATTGTCAAAACAATCTGATTCGGCTCGAATGTGACCGATCCGTTCGTGAGTTTAGCTAGGGTTTCGATATCGACATAGGAATGCCCATTCACTTGTAAGAGTGCGCCCGCAGTTTTACCGTTGATAAGCAGTTCCTTATCCGGCACGCTGTGTGCGCAAAGAACTAATCAGCCTATTGGCCAAAGCGTTGCGTTCGATATGCGGAGCGGGTTTTGCCAATGGCAAGCTGGGCCTTAACTTACCTCGCGTGCGATTTGCTTTTAACGCGGGGAATCCTGGAACATGTACAAGCGGTTCGGGCGGAAGTAAGAGCGGGTGTTCTCGTCGGCTGCGAACTTGATCGTCCCTGCCAAGGTCGATCAAGTACACCTCATCCAGCAGCTTTGAATGTAGCGTTTTTCGACCCAATAGCATCGAGCAGCTCCTTCCAGGCCTTTACGAATGACTCAGTGCCTTCGCGCTGAGGATCGATCGGCATTCGATACTGCAAGCGACCACATCCTTGCCTCGGAACTCAGGCCCGCTGGGAGCCTCGACCTCTTGGAGCTGGACGCCGCGCCGCATGGGACCTTAGGCAGCTTTTCTACTGCACCGGAGAAATTGAGTGCAGAGAAATCCCTAGCTTGCCGCCCAGTTCCGCGCAATTGAGCTGGTTACTGAAATAGCCTTTTTCATTCGTGCTCATGCAACTATAGCGGTAATTGTGCCACTCCGTCGCAAAGTTGTATTCCTGTCCGCTTCCTGGGTCGATGAAATCTTGCGTGCCGGCGTAGGTATTCATCCAGCCTTCCGCGATTTTGAGCCGAGACTGTTCTCTCCCGCCGGAGTATGAACGTAGTACAAGTCGCGGAAACGCAGGCAATCTGCCGAAAAGAAGGCGAACGCAGAGAAAAACGGCGTGTCTCGTTTTGCTCGACCTTGCTACCTTTAAGCGGGTTGCGCCAGAAATGCCATAGCGACCGAATGGACAGAAGTCCATCGCGGCTTAAATTGACTTTAGAGCACCAGCAAGGCATCGAGAACGGCTGCTGCTCCCGACAAAATTGCAGTGGCTCCCTGAAAGCTGCACTCGCGGGTCATGTTGTTTGGAATCACCAGACAAGGTATGCCAGCAGCGCAGGCCGCAGCTAATCCGCGCTCCGAGTCCTCAACCGCAACGCACGTTTCGGCCCTCAACCCCAGTCGGTCTAATGCAAGCAGGTAAGGTTCTGGATTCGGCTTCGATTCTTTGTAGTCTTCGCGAGCTAGAACAAACTCGAAATACTCCTTCAGGCCTGTCGCAGCGTGCATTACATCGAAATGTTGCCGCTGTGAGCTGGTTACCACCGCAAGGCGCACGCGGCCATGCAGCACCGCTAGCGTTTCCTGCACGCCCGGCAGCACGCGCGCCTCACTTCGCAGCATTTCGGCGTAGAGGAGATCACGTTCGTATTTCAAATTCGCGATTTGTTCTTTTTCCCAGCCCGCCTCCCAAGCGAGCTGAAATGCGCTGCGACCCTGCCGCATCGACAACTCCAAGAATTGGTCCAGGGTCAGTTCGATGCCGATCTTGGCCAAGGTTCTTCGGGTGCTTTCAAAAAAGAGGCACTCGGTGTCAACTAGCACACCGTCGTTGTCCCATAAAATCGCTTGTACCATTCCCCTCCCAGCAAGGTGAATGGCAGACCCAAGTTGATCCGCAGCATATGCTCTTCTGAGGTTCTTGGCCGGTGATCTGGCCGGTACGCTTGCGTTTCTCCGGGCATCACACATCCTAATGTTCGGCACATTCCTCATAAGGGAGGTTCAGCACGCTATCGAATCCGAGAAAAACACGTTCGATCAATAGCCCTGGAGTCGCCTTCTCGATGACCGCTGAAGCGCGGCACAGCTGGGCGCTGTGGTGTTCCAGCTCGCGCTCGCGGTCGCCGTTGAATGCCGCCAATCCGCCGTACGTGGCGCAATCGGAATGGCTCATGAGGACGACGCGGCTAGCCGCATGCAATCGAACCGCGAGTTGCACTTGTTCCAGGACGAAAGGACGATCAAACTCGGTACGCGGCGACGCCAGCGCCAGCGCGCCGCCCGCGATGATAACCAGATCGGGATGGATAATATCGAATCGCCGTAAGAACTCATCCAAGGCTGCCCGAATTCGCGCATCGAAGCAGCACACGACAACCGCACCAGCAGTGTAGCGGTCAGATTTGGAATGAAAATCGAAGAGTTTTCTGATTGCCAGCTCCAAAATTGCCTGAGTGCCTTCGGGTTGTAAGCTCTCGCGACGTGATCTTATCGTGTTTCAGTCGGTTGAACCAAGGCCGTTGGAGGTTGTCGCTGATCCACGTCGCATCCGTGTACCATCTTGATTGGATAAATGGGCTCATTGGACGCCCAATGTTCTAATGCAAACTCTGCGTCTATTCGCGAAGGATAATGGCTCAGTCCAGCGAGCAGCACGGATTATTCGCGCTGGTGGGCTGGTCGCGTTTCCCACAGAGACGGTGTACGGTCTTGGCGCAAACGCGCTCGACAGCGCCGCTGTGAACAAGATTTTCATCGCAAAGGAGCGGCCAGCCTGGGACCCGCTCATCGTACATGTGACTTCGCGTCAGATGCTGCTACCAGCGCGAATCGCGTCACGTTTCTTCTCGTGATACGATGTCGCCGTGAATGAGAAATTCACAATTGGCTTGGTGCAGATGCGGTCCACCGCGAATGCGGAAGATAACCTCGCGCGCGTGAGCGCGCGGATTCGCGAAGCGGCGGCGCGAGGCGCGCAGATTGTGTCGACACACGAACTTTTTGGCAGTGAATACTTTTGCCGCACCGAAGACGCGGACCTCTTCAATCTCGCCGAGCCGGTTCCCGGCCCCACCACCGAAGCGTTGGCAAAGGTCGCTAAGGAAAAGAAAATTGTTATTGTGGCTTCGCTTTTCGAGCGGCGCGCCGCCGGGATCTATCACAACACAAGCGCGGTTCTCGACGCCGACGGCGCGTTCCTCGGCAAATACCGCAAGATGCACATTCCGGATGACCCGCTCTACTACGAGAAATTTTATTTCACTCCTGGAGATCTCGGCTTTCCAGTTTTCGACACGCGCTATGGCCGAGTGGGCGTGCAAATTTGCTGGGATCAATGGTATCCAGAGGGCGCGCGCGCCATCTCGCTCGGTGGCGCACAGGTGATTTTTTATCCCACGAGCATCGGATGGCATCCGCAGGAAAAAGCGGAATTCGGAGGCGCGCAGCTCGACGCATGGCGCACGATTCAGCGAAGCCACGCCATCGCCAACGGTATTTACGTCGCGGTAGTGAACCGCGTTGGATTCGAGGGCGGCGCGAAGTCAGGCGATACCGGAATCGAGTTCTGGGGCAATTCGTTTGTCGCAGATCCTTTTGGGCGCATCATCGCCGAGGCCTCGAGCGATAAAGAAGAAGTGCTCGTGGTTGAATGCGATCCGGCAAAAAGCGAAGACACGCGTCGCAATTGGCCGTTCCTCCGCGACCGGCGCATTGACGCATACGAGCCCATTCTCCGACGATGGCTGGAAAAATGACGATCCAACTAGCATCTCTGCTCTATATGCGGTAGACAGATCAGCATGCCGGCTCCTAAATCCCTTAAAGCAGCGAATTCGCAAGGCGAGTTCCGCATGCCCGCGGAATGGGAACCGCACCAAGCGACGTGGCTTTGCTGGCCTCATGAACTCACGGACTGGCCTGGAAAATTTGCGCCGATTCCGTGGGTGTACGCGGAGATCGTGCGCCACTTGGCCCGCGTAGAGCGCGTCTTTCTGATTGTCGAAGACCGCGAATCCCAGAGGCGCGCGCAAAGCGTGCTCGAAAAATCCGGCGTACCAATGGAAGCCGTCCGATTCTTTCATGTGCCCACGGATCGCGGATGGATGCGCGATTCGGGCCCCATCGGTGTGCTTCCCAGGTTAACGAAATCTCAAGCAAAGTCGCCGCGCCCCGCGCTGCTCAATTTCGCGTTTAACGGCTGGGCGAAATACGACAATCACAAAAAGGACGCAGCGGTCGTGTCACGCTTGAATCGAAAACTAAAACAGCGTCTCGTGCTGCCTACGCACAAGGGGCGCCGAGTAGTGCTCGAAGGCGGCTCCATCGACGTAAACGGCTGCGGCACTCTGTTGACCACCGAAGAATGCCTGCAAAGTGAAATCCAGCAGCGCAATCCCGGATTCTCCAAGGACGATTACGCGGAAATTTTCCGGCAATATCTCGGCGCGGTAAATGTTCTTTGGCTCGGCAACGGCATAGCCGGAGACGATACGCACGGCCACGTGGATGATCTCGCGCGCTTTGTCGATAAAAGAACAGTGGTCACGGTGATCGAAAGCGACCGCGCGGAAATAAATTACGCGCCACTGCGCCAAAATCTGGAGCGGCTCCGTGCAATGAAAGATCAGGACGGCAGGCCGTTGCGCATCGAAACATTACCGATGCCTAAGCCGGTATATTTCGCCGGGCAGCGCCTGCCCGCAAGCTACGCGAATTTTTATATTGCCAACAAAATTGTGCTCGTGCCGGTGTTCAACGATCCCGCAGATCGTGTGGCGCTGACGAAGCTGGCGTCCCTCTTTGCTGACCGCGAGATCGTGCCCATCTATTGCCGCGACTTAGTTCTCGGGTTAGGAACCATCCACTGCATGACGCAGCAAGTGCCGCGCGGATAGAAAGCTTGTCCCCTTTTGGATTCCCGCGAATCTCCAGCCCCACCCGTGCATCCAACAAATGCAAAGTGTAAAGTGATTCCCAGCTAATGCACCATGAACGGCAATGGCGAGCTCCGTGTGCGCGCGCATCAAGAACTGGATTGTGCCGTCGTGGAGATCGGCGACAATGGCCCCGGCATTCCGCCGGAAGCGCAGGGACGCGTTTTCGACCCCTTTTTCACCACGAAGAAAGTGGGAGAAGGCACGGGCCTTGGCCTCGATACCGTCATGCGCATCGTGCGAAAGCACCACGGCTCCATCGACCTGAAATCGCAGCCGGGCGATACGCGCTTTCGCGTTCGTCTGCCCTTCAAGCAGCCGGCAGTACTGTCTGAGGTCGAGGAGACCCGCGAAGCCAGCGAGGGATAAGCGTGACATGCAGGTGCCTTGTCCTTCCACCAAAAACTCAGCCCGTTTTTCGCGTAGAATTGCCGCCGCTCTCCCGCATATCCAAACGCTGATTTACTTCTCGCGACTTTTTTGGCAAGATGAACTTTCAGCTGTGAATGCGCTATAATTCAAATGTGCCTGGAGAACAGTAAATGGCGTATGTGATTGCAGAGCCTTGCATTGGAACAAAAGACTCAGCCTGCGTGGACGTTTGCCCGGTAGATTGCATCCATCCGCGCAAAGACGAAGCGGATTTCGAGCCGGAAAAACAGTTGTACATCAATCCTGACGAGTGCATCGATTGCGGCGCGTGCGTGCCGGTGTGTCCGGTGACCGCGATTTTTGCAATGGAGGATTTGCCGGAGAAATGGTCCGGCTACGCAGCGGTGAACGCGGACTGGTTCAAGGCAAAAAAGGCAAAGGCATAATTTTTGCGCTGAATTTCTGAGCCAATTGGAAAACTGAGTTTTTCACGCCACCGGCGGGCGAAATGTCCGCCATCTTCTGTTTAGAATCAATCACCGTTCATGGATTGTCTGGAAAACAAAACTGATTCCGAATCTGTGCTTCGTTATCATTTCCGTGCTGATCCCCTGAGTTGCGGATGATTGTTCATTGGAATTGAAGCTTTTGGATCGCGAATCGTTTTCATTCGCGGCCCGTAAAGGCTTGTGCGAATTGGGCTGCAATGGAATCCCAAGAAAAATATTTTTCCGCGGCGGCGACGCTGCGCTGGGAAAGTTCGGCGTAAAGCTCTTGATTGGTAAGCACGCGGACCAGAGACTCGGCGAGCGCCTCGCGATCGTTGCTTTCGACGAGCAGTACGCCGGCTTCGGTGATTGGCGGGGCGGTTTCCGGTCCGCGATATCCGACGACGGGGAGCCCGCAGGCGATACCGGCGATGGCGCTGCCTCGGCGAGAGGAAATCGGGCCGCGAACAAAAAGTAGAACACCGGCTTGGGTGAGATGTTCGCGTACTTCATCGCCGGGAAGCACGCCGAAAACACGGAGGCCAACGTTCGAGCCGCCGAGCTCGTTGCGCAGGGCGGATTCGGCTTCGAGCGCGCCCCGTCCAAAGACAGCGAGCCGAATATTCATAATTCTTGCCGCCGCGTGTTTCATTGCATGGGCGATGTTGCGCGCTTCCGGAATCGCGTGGGCGCCGCCGGTGACTCCAAATACGGCGACGGTGGGAATCGCCGGAAGCTCTGTGCGGACACTTACCGCGCCGGCTGCCGGGAAATTCGCGCCGACGGGGATAAAAACGGCGCGAGCCGAACTGCGCGGAAGCCAGTTGAGTTGGGATGCGGGAACAGTTAGCGCCGGGAATTCAGCGCAGCGAAATGCAATACGAAGGACAAAATTCTGGCAGGCGACGCGCAGGCGGCGAAGCACGCCGCGCGCGGGCGCATATTCTGCATCATGAAATACAACACAAAGCCGGACGCGCCGGAATTTTAGAATTGCCAGCACGGCCAGCGCTCCGAAAGGGAAGCCTCGGCGTGACCACATCAGCGCCGTGTATTGCAGAAGAACGATGCGCTTTTTCCAGGCGCGACTTTCGTTCCACAACGTGCGAAGCGCGTTCCACCAGCCGTGAATTTCCCAGCGCAACTGAACAATTTCGAGATGGTCGCCGCGGCGCGCGAAGGCTTTAGACAAAAGCTCACAATAGTCCCGCACGCCGTCAGTCGGAGAATCGAGCCGGCCACCCAGCGCAATCAAGCGCAATGGTCTGCGCGGATCATCTTCACGTTGTGCGGTGCCCTTAATGGATTCTGCTTCAGCATGTGCCGAACTCATCTAGCGGTCCGTGGCGTGTGCAGTTTTCAATCAACTCCTGCCGCTGATTCATAGTAACTGAAATGCCGTGGAAAATGTGCGGCGCTGCCTGCGGCACGCCATTCGGGCGTAAGTCACGCGGCTATTGATAGCATGTGCGTCAGCCGCATCAAACGCGTGACTGCATGATGGCACAAGCTAATAACAATCGGCCCAGAAGGCGAATTCGCTTGCGCAGGTGGGACGAAATGGGGCATGTTACGAAAGCGCGCAGATTACGAACTAGAGGGAGCTACCGTGAGAATATTTCTCCGCACGATTTCGCTGTTGGCAGTCACGGCAATTTCCGCGGCAGGAAGTTTTTCCAGCGCGGCGCAGCAAGTTGGACACCAGGCCGCCGTTCAAACGGGCGCACCGAACGGCAATGTTCAGGTCATTAACATGACCGCGAAGAAATACGTCTTCACTCCTTCACCGATTCATGTGAAAAAAGGAACGAGAGTTGAGTTGCGCATCACCGCGATCGACCACCGGCATGGATTCAAAATCAATATTTATCCCGACGGAGGGAGCACCAAGGGTGCGCCCGGGCTCGAGTTCACCTCGCCGAAGGATTGTTGGACGCTGCAGAAGGGACAAACCGTCACGATTGATTTTGTAGCCCGCACGCCCGGGCATTATCCGTTCAAATGCTGCAAATTTTGCGGCTTTGGGCATATGGGCATGAAGGGCGAGTTGATCGTGGACGAGTAACTGCCAAGAGCGATTTTTCAAAGGACGTGGATTCGCGGTGCAGGCAGAGGGACGCAGAGGGGATGATTGGCGGGCGCAAGCAGGAATTGCCGAGCCGCAGCGCGCAGGGCAGTTAGATTTATTCCGCGGTGATCTTCGGGAAATTTCTCGAGTTTTTCGACCCCTGCTGCCAGCAGTGAACGCGCGCCGTTGCGGTTACCCCGCGAATAGTGGTGAAACGCGGCGGCGCACTGAATCAGCCCTTGCAAAAACGTCTTTTCCGGTTCCGTCGCAGCCAGCCAGAGCTCTTCCCACACTTCATGCGCTTTGAAAAACTCTCCGGAATTGAAGAGAGTGATCCCGCTGCGAAATTTGTCGGGAGGCGGCTCGTCTGATTTTGGAATGCGCGTACTCCCAGAATATGATTTTCTAGCCCATCATAGCAGAACGGTTTTGTGGCAGCTCGACCATGGACATCGCGATTCAAATCCCGGGTGTGCGACTGGGAATCGTGCAGGCGGAAGGCGCAACGATCTCGCCAGCGAACGCGGCGCTTGTACGCGAAATTGACGAAACGTGCGCGAGTCTGCGGCAAAAGTTCACGGTGGAATCGCTCGCGCAGGCAGACGCGGTGCTCGCTGTGCGCGCCATGTTTCGCGCGTGGGGCATGGACCCGTCAAAGTACCGGCCATCCTCGGAGGCGCTCTTGCGGCGCGTCGTGCAGGGCAAAGGGCTCTACAACGTGTCGAATGTGGTTGACGTGACCAACTTGGGCTCGATTGAAACCGGGTGGCCCTATGGCGTGTACAACCGCGCAGCGATTTCCGGAGGAGTCTGTTTGCGGCTGGGCGTCGCGAGCGAACGATATGAAGGAATTGGCAGGCGCGTGTGGCATCTACACGGACGGCCCGTGCTGGCGGACGATCTGGGGCCGTTCGGGAGTCCAATCAGCGATTCAACGCGCACGCAAATTAAGGACGGTGTAAGCGAAGTTCTGACCGTGATCTATGCTCCGGCCACAGCGCCCAGCGCGATGCTTACGTCAGCGGTAGAAAGGCAAGCAGCAAGGCTGGAAGCCTATGCCGGGTCGGGAACAGTCCGCCTGGACGCGATTGGCTAGGCCGGGCTTGTTGTAGGGCGCGGCAACATCAAAGAACGCATACAGTGATTATTTCCTTCTGTTCACTGGAAAGATGCGCGGCGGAAAGGTATTGTGTTTGTGGAATTGTTTGCGGCATACAATCGCTCTTATTTCTACAGGGCCGCACGGCTGGAGTTTTGAGAAGTGAACCGCTTTAACTTGGTCCTCATCATTCATGCGCACCAGCCCGTAGGGAATTTCGACGCAGTGATGGAGCATGCGTACGAAAAGTCCTATCTGCCTTTCATGCAGGTATTGTTGCGGCATCCCTCTGTGCGCGTCGGCCTGCACTATTCAGGCGGGCTGCTGGAATGGATCGAGCGCACGCACCCGGAATATTTCCAGACGGTGAACACTCTGGTGAGCCGCGGGCAAGTGGAACTGCTTGGCGGCGGATATTATGAACCGATCCTGGTAGCCATACCGAAAGAAGATGGTCGCGAGCAAATAGAAAAACTCGCGGAATATCTGGAGCGGCATTTTGGCAAGCGTCCCCGCGGGGCATGGCTGGCGGAGCGGGTTTGGGAGCCGCAGTTGCCTTCGACGCTAGCCTCGGCCGGTGTGCAGTACACACTCGTGGACGACAATCATTTCCTGAACGCGGGCTTCGAGCCGGCGGGACTATACGGTACCTTTATCGCCGAAGATCAAGGCTCGCCGGTGATTCTGTTCCCCGGCTTGAAGATTCTGCGCTACCTCATTCCGTACAAAAGCCCGCAGGAAGTTGTAGGATTTTTCCGCGAAGCGGCGCGCACACGTCCCGGCGGAATCGCGGCCATGGGCGACGACATGGAGAAGTTCGGTATTTGGCCGGGAACTTATGAACATTGCTACAAGAATGGCTGGATCGAGAAATTCATCGCGGAACTCGAAGCGAATCAGAACTGGCTGATTACTGTGACGCCCGCTGAGGCAATCGCCTCGCAACCCCCGCTGGGCCGCGCCGATTTGCCGACATGCTCCTACAACGAGATGATGGAATGGGCATTGCCGACTGCCACGCGACTGCGCTTTCTGGCCGTGGAAAGAGAATTTGCCTCGCGCGAGGACGTTAAGGAATTCCTGCGCGGCGGCTCGTGGCGTGGGTTCCTCACGAAATATTCGGAATCGAACTTGATGCAGAAAAAGGCCATGCTCGTTTCGCGCAAGCTGCGCGACATCGAAGGAAAATTGCACGCGGAAGGCGCGCCACTCGAAGAATTGCAAAAGGCGAAAGCGCACTTGCTCTGCGGGCAGTCCAACGATGCCTACTGGCACGGCGTTTTCGGGGGCCTGTACGCGCCGCATCTGCGCACGATGGTATGGCGTTCCCTTATTCGCGCAGAGGCTTTTGCGGATGCCGCCGCGCACAAAAAACATAAATTTGCCGAGTTGCGGCGATTTGATTTGGACGCGGATGGGCGCGAAGAGCTTTATCTAACCACCGAGCGCGCCGCTGTTCTGATTTCGCCGAGCGATGGCGGCACGGTAGAGGCCTTGGATTTTCGCCCCAGCGGCGTCGCGGTGATTAACTCGCTGATGCGCCGTCCCGAAGCCTATCACAAGCGGCTGGGACAGACTGTGGGACAAGGGCAGGTGGCTTCCATTCACGAGCAGGTTCGTTCGAAGGAGTCAGGCCTCGAGAAGCGGCTCAAATACGATCGCTGGCGGCGTAATTCGTTTCGCGTGCTGTTGTTCCCCGCGCAATGCTCGGTCGAAGATTACGAATATTTGCGGCTGAACGAGAATGCGGACATCGCTGGCGGCAATTATCGCGTGAAAGAAGCTGGCTCTTCCAATGTGCGCCTCGAGATGGAGAGCGCTGATGGCGAATGGAAAGTGAGTAAGGCGTTTTCATTCGCGGCAGCGCAGGCTAATGGATTTCGTGTGACGTGCGATTTGAAGATTCAGCGCCAGGCGGCAACCGCCGCCCAAATGAACGTGGGAATCGAAATGGTGGTGAACCTGCTTGCGCCGGACGCCCGCGATCGCTACATCGAAGTGGGTAGCAACCGCCAGCCTCTGCGCTGGGCGGGCGGCGCGCCAGCTTCCGAACTGAAGCTGGTCGATGAGTGGCAGAACATTAGCGTGACTCTGCTTGCAGAAAACGCAAAAGATTACTGGGTCGCCCCGATCGAGACCATTTCCGAATCCGAAGAGGGATTCGAGCGCGTTTATCAAGGCTCGCAAATTCTGGCCGTGTGGCCTGCAGATATTCAGCCCGGAAAAGAGTGGAGAGCGCGTTTAAGCTGCACGCTTGACACTGCGAAATAGACGAAGAAAAAAACAGCGGCGCCGCCCCATATGCTCATTTTTTCTCGGCGCTGCTCGGCGGTTTAACCTGCTCGGAAATCGTTTCCGCCTGTATCAAATCCACCGCAGACATGAGCTTCTCGCGGAGAATGGCCTCCAACGCGCTCACTAATCCGTCGCCCTGTTTGCTCACCACCTGCCGTATTCCCACTTTCTGAGCTTCCTCAATGAGCCCAGAATACATGTGATTAGTAAACAGCACGATCGGCAGGCCAGGGAGAACTGACAGGATCTTGGGAGCGGCCTCAAGTCCGCCCATCACCGGCATCGAAAGATCCAGAATAATCGCATCCGGCTTGAGTTCCGCAGCTTTTTGCACCGCTTGCAGGCCGTTAACAGCTTCCGCGCAAACTTCCCACCCAGCGTGAGCTTCCAAGGCCGATTTTATTGCCTTGCGCATAATGCTGTGATCGTCGGCAACAAGAATTCGACAGGGCACCCGCACCTCTCCGGCATACAAATCTCTCTCCTCACTACATTACGAAGGCGCTCCTGTAAATACAGTAAAGCGCGTACGTTCGATATCCTACGGAACCATACACATATCGCTGGATTCGATAAACACTACAAAATCAAGCCTATAGAAAAATTCCACAGGATAACGATATAAACGGTGCAGGGCTGTCCTGCATGAGGGAGCGTTTCAGCGGCCGCACGAGGCCTTTCCAAGCCAAAGAGAGCCGGCTGCTGGATGGGGAGCGCACGGGTCCCACCGGCAAACCTGTCGCTAACAAAATCCTGCTGTCGATTTCGGACGCAGACTATAGGAGAGTCCGCCCCTATCTGGAATTTGTCGATTTGCCGCATCATTTCAGCCTTCACGAACCATCCGAAAAGCTGAAGTTCGCTTATTTCTTGAATCGAGGAGTTGCGTCCATCGTAGTTGCGACCAAGGGGGGACGAGACGTGGAAGCGGGTGTCGTGGGGCGCGAAGGAGCAATCGGAACCGAACTGGCTGTGGGGCTGGATAAAATCCCGTTGCGCGAAATGATACAGATCGAGGGCGACGGATTTCGCGTGAGCGCGCGAGAACTAAAGATAGCGCTTGCGAATGCGCCGGACCTGCAGATGCAGCTCAGCCGCTACGCCGTGCTGCAGGGAATGCAAGTGGCGCAGACCGCTGCATGCAACCGCCTGCATGGCGTCGAGCAGAGGCTGGCGCGCTGGCTGCTGATGGCCCAGGACCGCCTGGACGATGGCGTGCTCCCCATTACCCACGACTTCCTGGCTATTATGTTGGGAACGGACCGTCCTAGCGTAAGTCTGGCCGCGGCTGCATTGCAGGAAAACAATGTGATTCAGTACAACCGTGGCAGCGTAAAAATTTTAAACCGCAAGAAACTGGAATCCTTCGCCTGTGTATGTTACCGCGTGGTTCAACAGCTAAATGGAGAGCTGGGCTTGAAATAGCCGCCTAAGTGTTCGATGCAAGACAGACAGTTCCCGCAACCAACCACTACAGTGTCGGACTTTGTAACAAGTGAAAGCTGGGACCACGCACCGCTTGGGGCTCTCGTGGGCAAACAGACGCTCAGGATAAAGAACAAGATTCTCTCGTCCATCCCGGAAAGTGAGTACCGCCTCGTTCAGCCCCATCTGCAACTCTTCCGGTTTCAGGCACAATCCATCCTGCACGAGCCCACGCAAAGATTGCAGTTTGCTTATTTTCCTAGCTCAGGACTGATTTCCCTGCTGGTTGCGACCGAAGACGGGAAAACCGTGGAAGCGGGCATGGTAGGAAGCGAAGGCGTGGTCGGCGTCGCTTCGGCGGTTGGTCTGACCATTTCGCCTTTGCGCCACTTGGTGCAGATTCCGGGCGAAGGCCTGCGCATTGGCGTTAGCGCCCTGCAAAGCCGCCTGAAATCCACGCCACAGTTGCAATTGGCGCTGAGCCGCTACGCCGTGGTGCAGGGAATGCAAGTGGCGCAAACGGCCGCGTGCAATCGCTTACATGACATTGCGGAGCGCCTGGCGCGCTGGCTATTGATGGCCAGCGACCGCGTCGAGTCGAATTCGCTCCACATTACCCATGACTTCCTCGCGACCACGCTGGGAACCGATCGGCCCAGCGTTAGCTTGGCGGCCAAAGCTCTGCACCGCAAAAAAATCATCGAACATCGCCGCGGCATAGTCGAAATTCTCAACCGCAAAAAACTCGAAGCTGCCGCCTGCGAATGCTATAAGGTAATCCATCAATTCAACGGAGTGCTGCGCCTGAAGTAACCGGCGCCACACGCGCCTGGATTTCTTGGCACAGAAAATAAAATCGAACTGCCGGTGCGATTCAATTCGGCGTAGAAGCGCATCCACGCTCCACCGCTGTTAGCCGGTTGCCGCCCGCGTGGGCGGTCTGATAGAGTGGCTTAAACGGAGGAATTATGGCGGTCTCAAAAGAATTGCTGGACATTCTGGTGTGTCCCATTTGCAAAACGCCGGTTAAGATGACCAACGATCAGAAGGGACTGAGATGCGCGACCTGCCGGCGGGTTTATCCAGTGCGCGACGATATTCCTGTGATGCTTGTGGACGAAGCTCGCATTGAACCCTCGTGATTCGTCTCTCCTAAAAAACTTGCCCGCTGGCGCGCAAGTGCTGATTGTGCGGCTGCGCTCGCTGGGCGATGTGGTTTTGCTCACTCCCGCGCTTTCCGCTCTGCATTCCTGGCGCCCCGATTTACGATTGTGCGTGCTCGTTGAGAAGTTTTGCGCGCCGGTGCTGGAAGGCAATCCAGCAGTCGCTGAAATTTTGCTGATGGAGAATTTTGTCGCCACTGCCCTGAAGCTTCGCCGCCGTCACTTTCCAATTGTTTACAATCAGCATGCCGGACCGACCAGCGCCTTGCTCACCGCGGCGATTGGCGCGCCGAAGCGAGTCTGCTGGACGCGGCGGCAATTTTCGTTTGTGTATAACGTGCTCGTGCCCGATCCCGGAAACAAAATTCACACCGTCGAGCATCGCATCGAGCAATTCTATGCCACCGGCCTGCCGCACGGGCCGATTCCGCCAGCAAAGGTCTACCCTCAGCAAAACGCCCGCGAAGCTGTGGCCAAACAGCTCGAAACATTGGAAATCTCGCGCGACGCCGCATATGCAATGATCCATCCGGGCGGAAAATATTTCACCAAGCGCTGGGCTATCGAAAAATTCGTGGCGCTGGCGCAATGGCTGAAAACTGAGAAGAGCATCGCCCCGGTCTTTAGCGCGGGTACTGCAGAGACGGAAATCCTGAGCGAATTGCGGCGCCAGTGCCGCGATGAATTCGCGGTGCTCGATTCGCTTGACGTGCGCCAATTAATTGCGCTCGCGGCGGGCTCGCGAATTTTCATTGGCAACGATAGTGGGCCGACACATATCGCGGCTGCAACAGGCCGGCCAGTCGTGGCAATATTTGGCTCGAGCAGTTCAGTGCACTGGCGCCCGTGGCAGACAGCTCATCGCGTGGTTCAGAACGATTTTCCGTGTAATCCGTGCGCCGGAGATCGGTGCTATGCATTCGCCGAGCCGCAGTGTATTTTGTCGGTCACGCTCGCGCAGGTGCAGAACGCATGTGAGGCGCTGCTTTCGGAAAGCGGGCAGCCGGTGGGGGCAAAGAAAATCCAATGATGCGCGTCCGATTTGCATTCAGATGGAGCGTGAAGTGACAGCATCGAGCAGCGCAATCTCAAGAAGGCGCACTATGCAAATTATCCAGCGAATGCGTGGCCGGCGCCTCGCGGTCGTGGGCGATTGGATGCTGGATCGCTATCTATGGGGCACAGCCAATCGAATTTCGCCGGAGGCTGCCGTGCCGGTGGTGGATTTTGTGAAAGAAAGCGACTGCCTTGGCGGCGCGGGAAATGTGGCCGCAAATCTGGCGGCGCTTGGCGCGCGTGTGAGCGCGTTCGGCGTCATCGGCGCCGATGAAGCGGGAGATGCCGTTCGCCGTAACCTGCGCGAGATGAAGCTCGATGGCAGAGGAATTATTGAACTGAAAGGCCGCCCCACAACTCTGAAGACGCGCATCGTCGCCAGACAGCAGCAGGTGGTTCGCGTAGACCGCGAAATGCGCACGCATCTGCCAGAAAACGCGGAGGTGCGACTGACCAAGCGAATTGTCGCCGCCATCAGCGCCGTAGACGCGCTGGTAATTTCGGATTACGACAAAGGTGTGGTCAGCGACGCGCTGACGGAGCGCGTGCTCGAGGCCTGCTCGCGGCGAAAGGTGCCGTCGTTCATCAAGCCGAAATGGTCGCGGCTGACGGCCTATCGCGGCGCAACTGTGGTGATTTGCAACCGCAAGGAAGCGGAATTTCTGGTGACGCATCCGCTGGATACCGAGGAATCGGTTCGCGACGCAGGCCGCGCGCTGCTCGAGCACTTCGGTTCAAGCGCGGTGGTGATCACTCGCGGCGCGGAAGGATTGAATCTCTTCGAACGCTCCGATGTGCGTGGATTCCATGTGCCGGCAATGAATCAAGAAGCACCATTAGGCCTGCTCGGGAAAGCTTCCAGGCGCGAGGCCAGCACCGGGAGGCAAGTTTTTGACGTCACTGGCGCGGGCGATACCGTGCTGGCGGCCATGGCCCTTGCCAGCGCAGCGGGCGCGTCCTTGCGCGAAGCTGCCTTCCTGGGAAACGCGGCCGCCGGCGTAGTGGTGTCCAAACTGGGCACGGCAACTCTGAACGCTGACGAACTCGCGGCGATATTGCGGGAAACGACCGCTAATAAAGAGGCGGCGGAGAGCTGAGCGAATGATTGGCGCGGTTCACCCAAATCACCACAGTCTTGATTTTGCTTTCATCCTTGGGAAACGGTGAAACTGCGCTGACTAAAACCTTCACGGCCACACTGGTGATGCTTTTCCGCGGAGCTTCCGCCGAGTCGATCTTGAAGCTTTTTACCGGGCCATAAAAGCCTTTTGGCCCCCAGTCATCCTCGAAATCCTTGAATGAGTAGTCGGGTGCCGGGTGCCAGAGCTTGTACGCCTCCTGCATATCGCCCGCAGCGAGCGCGCTAAAAAACTCGCTGGCAACTTTTTCCTCAGCGTCGTAGCGCACGTGGTGCCAAGCCAAAAATGCGGCGAGAAAAACAATCAGCACGCCCAGAATGATATAGCGCGGCGTCTTCGAAGGTTCTGGCTCATTGGCGTCGAGTAGAGTCACGTCTCCCCCATAAGTTTAGACACCGAAAAATTCAAATCTGTCGCTTGAATAGTGCAATGCTTCCCGCGATCATCACCGTCGAGAACAACATCAAAATTAGCACGTCACGGTAGATGCCTTCAATACCGCTTCCGCGCAACAGCAGATTGCGCAGCGCATGCACTGTATACGTGAACGGATCGACGATGGATATGGCCCTCATCCACAGCGGAAATCCCTGTGTCGGATAAATCGCGCCAGAGGGGAAAAATAGCAGCGTATTCAGCACGCCGAAAATCGCGCGCGGCACCAGCGGATCGCTCACGCGCACCATCACCAGAAACATGAAGCTGATCATTGTCAGCGAAGCGATAGCCACAACCACAATCAGATACACAAGCCGCATCGGATCCCACAGACGCGGAATCCCCGCAATCATTCCGCCGATGAACGTAATCACCAGTCCCGCCATCACTCCCTTTGCCGTTCCGGCCATGTTCAGGCCCATCACCAATTCGACCTTATGAATCGGAGTCACCAGATAGCCTTCGTGCAGGCCGCGCGATTTGTCGTCAATGAACGTGATTCCGCCGCCGATCATTGCCACGATGAAAATGGCCATGGCGATTGAGCCCGGCAGCAAATACTTGATGTATTCCGTATATGGATAGACTTCCACAATGTTGAGCGCGATAGGTCCGGGCAAACCAGCAGTCACCGCAGGCGCGTTCAGTTGGTCCACCACGCCTTGCATTTCCGCTTCCAGCGAGTTGGAGGTCACTTGATCGCTATTGTCGACAACCAGCGCGATCTTCGGCCGATCGTCCTGGTATGAGCGCCGCGAAAAATTCTCCGGCACCTCAATCACCCCATGAATCACTCCGGCGCGCAAATCAATCAGCGCATCGGCCACCGAATTGTAGTTGAGCACATGGAACGTATCCGGCCCGGTGGCGACGCCCGCGAATGCCTCGCGCACCCGCCACGATTCGGCGGTGTGGTCTTGGTCAACAAATCCCACGTTCACATTTTTGATTTTTCCGCCGAAAGCGTAGCCCAGCACGATGAGTTGCGTCAGCGGAAAAACCATCGACGCCATCATCAGCGCGGGGCTGCGGAAGAATTTCCGCAGGTCGCGTTCGACCAGCGCCCACATGCGATAAAGCTTGATGGCCACTCCCCAATTCCTTTCTACTTGTACAAATGCGCCACGCTATACTTCGAACCTTCGCTGGCCGTGTCGCGAAGTTCGCTGCCGGTATAGTGCAAAAATACGTCGTCGAGCGTCGTTCCCTGCACGCTCACGCGCTTCACGGTCACGTGCCGGTCGCGCGCCAGATCCATCAGCGCGGCTACCGTTACAGGCCCATCGTTTGAATTGATGTGCGTCACGCCGTCGCGCTGCGAAGCGCTTGCGACGTGCGCGAGCGACTTGATCTGCTCGATCCAGTCCGCTGGCGCGCCCGTGAATTCCGCTTCCACAATGTCGGCTCCGGGGATGCTGTCTTTGAGGTTCGTCGGAGTATCCAGCGCCGCCAGCTTGCCATGGTCCACGATGGCGATGCGCTCGCAAAGCTTGTCCGCTTCGTCCATGTAATGGGTGGTCAGCAAAATCGTCAAATGCGACTCGTCGCGCAACCGCCGGATCATCTCCCACACGTTCGTCCGCGAAACCGGGTCCAGTCCGGTGGTCGGTTCGTCAAGGAACATGATTTTCGGCGAGTGCACCAGCCCGCGCGCGATTTCCAGCCGCCGCCGCATGCCGCCGGAAAACGTCTGCACCAGTTTGTTTTTGAATTTCGTCAGCTCCACAGATTCCAGCAGCCGGTCAATCAACGCCGCGCGCTCATTCGCCGGAACGCCATAGAGCTTCGCGTGAATCAGCATGTTTTCTTCGGCGGTCAGCTCCGGATCTGAAGTAAAAGCTTGCGGAATCACGCCGAGAACATGGCGCACTTCGTCCGCTTCGCGCACAATGTCGTATCCGGCAATCCTTCCCGTTCCCGAAGTCGGTGGCGTCAGCGTGGTGAGCATGCGAATGAGCGTCGTTTTTCCGGCGCCATTTGGCCCAAGCAGGCCAAAAATTTCGCCATTCTCTACGGTGAAGCTGATGGCGTTTACCGCGATAAGCTCGCCGAATCGCTTCGTCAGCTTGTCAACTTCGATAGCGCGCTGCGCCGATTCCAGCCTTGCATTTTGCGTGGACGCGAGTTCCTCAGGCGTTTTCATAAACGCGACCACCAGTGCTTCTGCTGTGGCTGCAACGATACGGGAAGCAGCACCGTCGCCGTCATGCCGGTGAAGAATCGGTGCTGCGGATTCGGCAGCGAAACTTTGATGGCAAATGTGCGAATGTCGCGTTTGGTGCGGCTTACGTCGCGCTGCGTCGCAAAATCCCCCTCCACGCCTTTGAAAAATACTTTGCCGTGAGTCACATCGCCGGAGGGAAGCTGGATGGGCAACGTTTGCCCAAATTTGATCGAGTCGATGTAAGTCTCCGGCACGTCCGCGCGCACCCACAGGTCGTTCACGTCCAGCAGAACTACAATCGGACTTCCTTCCTGCACCACTTCTCCTTGCCGCGCCACGCGCACGGAGACCACGCCATCAATCGGCGCGTAAATTTTCGTGTAGCCCAGCTGCGTTTCATCAGCCGCTTTCATGGCGATGGCCTGCTTGAGCTGCGCCTGTATCGACGCGATTTGGCTGCGCAGAACGTTCACCTGCTTGCGATTGGCCTCGGCCACCGCCAGCGCGGCGCGCTGCGATTTCACTTGATCGCTCAGCGAATGCACGTTCGCCGCCGAAGCCTTGTACGTCGCAACCGCGGTATCGCGCTCCTGTGCAGCGACAATCCCCGACGAAAAAAGGCTGAGTTCGCGCTTCATGTTCGCATCATTGAGTTCCAGAGTGGCCTGCGCCTGCTCCAGTTGCGCTTGGCTCGCCGTGAAATTCGCCTCCGCGACTTTCAATGCCGCCGCGGTTTGACTGTCCGTCAAACTCAAATTGGCTTCGGCCTGATTGACCTGCGCGCGAAGGCTTCCAATGGCAGCTTCCTGCGCGGCCACTTGCGCTTCGAGTGCGGCGGGATCGAGCTCCGCGATCAGCTCGCCCCTCTTCACCGCGTAACCTTCATCCACGTGCAGCTTGATCATGCGGTCCGTGATTTGCGGGCTGACGATCACTTCGTTGCCATCTACCACTCCAATCAGCGGATAGGCGCTGCCCCGCGGTGTTGTGGCGATATAGATTCCAACAGCGATGAGAAACAACACGCCGAGCAGCACGAAGAATTTCTTTCCGCTCATGAGTGCCTCTTGGACGAACGAAACAGGCCGCGCTCCAGAAGAGCGATGACCGCGCGTTTGTGTTCCTCGACAGCATCGGGTTTCAACGCGTCCCGTCCGAGCAGCACGCTGTGCACCGGAGCCCCCGAAAAATAAAAAACAATCATCGCGATGATGTTGATTACCGTGTGTTCCGCATCAATGCGGTGAAATTCACCCCGCGCGACGCCGCGTTCGATCGCGCCGGTGAGCTGCTTGTATCCTTGCCGGAAATATTGCCGCGCCACGTGCCGGAATTCTTCCGGAGACTCCATCATCAGGTGTTGCATCAGCCGCGCGTAATTGGGATTGGCGATGCGGAACTTGAAATAGCCGTCGATGAATGCCAGCAACATCTGCTGGGCCGAAGCTTCCGCTGGAGTTTCGGCCGCAATCAGCCGGTTCGCACGGTTGAAGAGATTTTCAAAAACGGCGCGGTGCAGCCGCTCCTTGCTGTCGAAATAATAGTAGAGCATGGCCTTGTTGACGCCCGCCGCGCGCGCGATTTCATCCGTGCGCGCGCCCGCCAGCCCGCGCTCCGCAAAAGCTCGTTCCGCTGCAACCAGAATCTTCCGCGCCGTCTCCGGATTTTGTATCTTCTTGCGTCCTCTGTGCATGAGTCAGCCGCTACACTTCGCTCGAATAGCGAGTCGCAATTATTTAACTAACCGGTTAGTTTAATCGCGTGGAGTCGTTCCGTCAAGGGGCTTGGCGGCATCGAGAATTCCCATCTCTATTTTCGGTGTTCTTCGCGGGTCTTCTAGTGGTGGGACAACGACAGCTGCCTAGCCTTCCAGCGCCCCGCCCGCGCCGGCGGGAAGTTCGATGGAATATTTCGTGCGGGATTTTTCGGCGTGCTGCTCGAGCGCCAGCTCGATCAGCCGGCTGATCAATTCAGTGTAAGGTATGCCGCTCGCTTCCCACATTTTTGGATACATGCTGATGCTGGTGAAGCCCGGAATGGTATTGATTTCGTTGATGTAGATTTTGTTCGTGCCGCGCTCCAGAAAAAAATCGACGCGCGCCATGCCGGCGCATTCAATCGACCTGTAGCCGCGAATCGCATACTCCTGAAATTGCGTCACCTGTTTTTTGCTCAGCTTTGCCGGAATTTGTATCTGCGAGCCGGATTCCAGATATTTCGCAGCGTAGTCGTAATATTCGCGGTGCGGAATAATCTCGCCGGGAACCGAAGCCCGCGGCTCGTCATTGCCCAGCACGGCAACTTCAATCTCGCGCCCGCGAATCGCGCGTTCCACCATGATTTTTAACGCAAATTCCGCCGCAAGGTCCATGGCTCCGGGAAGCTCCGCCGCTTCGCCCACCCGCGTCATTCCCACCGAAGACCCCAGCGTCGCCGGCTTGACGAATAGCGGAAACTTGAATTTCTTCTTGATCGCCACCAGAATTTTTACGCGATTCGTTTCCCAGTCGTGCCGCGGAATCGCTAAGAATTCCACAATCGGTATTTTCGCGTCGCGGAAGAGCCGCTTCTGCACATCTTTGTCCATCCCCACCGACGAGCCAAGCACGCCCGAGCCAACATAAGGAACTCCCGCAAGGTCCAGCAGTCCTTGCACCGTGCCGTCCTCGCCAAAAGTGCCGTGCAGCACCGGAAAAATCACGTCCACTTTCACACTGGGCTGCGCGCCGCCGCTGTTCCCCAACGGTACGAGCGCAGAAGCGCTGGGATCCGGCGGAAGCACCACCCGCTCGCCGCTCTTCAACAGTTCCGGCAGCGCCTTGGGCTCGGTCATGCGTTGCGCCGCCGCGCCTACCAGCCAGCGGCCATCCTTGGTAATGCCGATGGGAACCGCCTCATACTTTTCCGCATCGAGCGCGCGAATCACGGATGCCGCGGAAGCCAGCGAAACTTCGTGTTCGCCGGAGCGCCCGCCAAATAAAATCCCCACGCGAAGCCGTTTCTTGTTTTCCATTTAGAGGATTTTCTTTCCGAGCCCGGAGAGCGCCAGCTCCACTCCCAGAATCGCAGTCTTGTTGTGCAAATCAATTACCGGGTTGATTTCCACCAGCTCGAACGACACCAGCGCGCGGCTGTCGGCAATCATTTCGAGTGCCAGATGCGCCTCGCGGTACGTGACTCCGCCACGCACGGGCGTGCCCACGCCAGGCGCTTCGGCAGGATCCAGAAAATCCATGTCCAGGCTTACCGCAACGCCATTTGTATCGTCCGTGGCGAAGCGCAGCGCCTCGGCCATCACGTCGTGCATCCCGCGCTCGTCAATTTCTCGCATGGTGAAGATGTGTACGCCGGATTTCTTCACCAACTGCCGCTCCTTCGCATCCAACTCTCGAATACCCACCATGGCGATGTTTTGCGGCTCGATTTTCGGCTTGAAGCCGCAAATTTCCGTCAGTTCCGGCGCGCCGTAGCCCATCACCGCCGCCAGCGGCATTCCATGAACGTTCCCCGAAGGGCTTGTGTCCGGCGTATTCATGTCGCCATGCGCATCCAGCCATATGTATCCAACGCGCTTCGATTGCTTGCGAAAAAATGACGTCACGCCAGCCACTGAGCCCGCCGCAATGGAATGGTCGCCGCCAAGAATGATTGGCATCATGTCGTCGGCGAGTGTGCGCTCCACCGTGTCCGCGAGACCCTGGCAAGTCTCGGCAATTTCCTTCAGATATTTCGCGCGCTTGTCGCCATAATGCTGCTCTTCCGGCTGCTTCACCGAAATGTTTCCGAAATCCTCGACCTGATAGCCGAGCTGCTTGAGCCGCGCCTGCAGTCCGGCGACGCGCAGCGCTGACGGCCCCATATCAACGCCGCGACGACTGGCGCCCAGGTCCATTGGCACACCGAGAATTCGAATTTTCTGAGCCATGCGCTGCTTATCCCCCTGAAAATCCGGCAGGCCACGCAAAATTGCAAATCTTAAGGATAGACCCGGTACAACATTCGAGGGAACGGGATTACTTCGCGAATGTGCTCCGTTCCGCAAATCCATGCGACCGTGCGTTCCAGCCCCAGACCGAAGCCCGCGTGCGGCACGCTGCCATAGCGCCGCAAATCGAGATACCACTGAAACGATTCCTCAGGCAGATTGTTCTGGTGCAGCCGCTCGATCAGCGTTTCATAGCTCGACAAACGCTCGCCCCCGCCGATGATCTCGCCGTATCCTTCCGGCGCAATCATGTCGAAGCTCAGCGAAAGCTCCGGCCGCACCGCATCCGTGGCCATATAAAACGCCTTCATCGCTGTGGGATAGCGATGAATGATCACCGGCTTCTCGAAATTTTTCGAGATGATGGTTTCCTCGTCGCCGCCAAAGTCATCACCGAAACTCGCAGGATTTCCAGCCTTGTTGAGCACTTTGATGGCTTCTTCGTAAGTAATGCGCGGGAATGGCGCCTGGATTTTCTCAAGTTTCGCCGCGTCGCGTTTGAGCATTTCCAATTCGCGCGCCCGATTTTTTACGCACGCTTGCACCACCGCGCTCACCAGTCCTTCCCCCAGAATCATCATGTCTTCCAGGTGCGCGTAAGCCGCTTCCGGCTCGAGCATCCAGAATTCCGTCAAGTGCCGGCGCGTTTTGGATTTCTCCGCGCGGAACGTGGGCCCAAAACAATAAACTTTTCCCAGCGCCGCCGCAGTCGCCTCGACGTAAAGCTGCCCCGACTGCGTCAGATACGCCTTCTGATCGTCAATGTAATCCACCTCGAAAAGCGTGGTCGTTCCTTCGCAAGCCGCCGGCGTAAAAATCGGCGCGTCCGTCAGCGTGTAGCCCTGGCTGTCCATGAAGTTGCGCGCGGCGCGCTCTGCTTCCGCGCGAATCCGTAAAATTGATGCCTGCCGCGGCGTGCGTATCCACAAATGCCGCTGATCCAGCAAAAAATCTACGCCGTGCTCTTTCAGTTGAATGGGATATGGCTGCGATTCCGGGACCCGCTGCACAATTTCCACATCGCTCACATGCAATTCATATCCGCCCGGCGCGCGCGGCTCGGCGGCAACTTTTCCCGTGACGATAACGCTCGATTCCTGTGTCAAGCCCTTCGCCCGGTCGAACGCCGCGGCGTTTTCCTTCTGCGAAATCACCCCCTGAATGATTCCTGTGCCATCGCGAAAAATCGGAAAAAGCAATTTGCCCGATTCGCGCAAGTTGTAAAGCCACCCGCGAATCGTGACTTCTTTTCCAACGTGCTCGCCTGCCTGTTCGATCGCAACAACAACCGCCATAGACACCATTATCCTTTCAATTTTGCGCGTGGGCAGTTTGAATTTTCTTATTCGTGATAATAGCAGCTAAATTCCAACTGACCACCGCCCAATTGTGCTCAATGTCGCATTTTTAAGAGTTCGCGGCGGACCGTTTCGCCGCTATGGATTGTTCCAGTTTTTCAAATGCCGCAGTGGCGGCGGCCAGCGAAGGCGCGTTCGCGGATTGCGCGCGAAGCTCTAGCACTACAGGGAAATCGTTTTGCGCGCCCGAAACTGCGCCCATCGCCGCGTCCCAATCGATGTTGCCGCTGTGCGGCAGCAAGTGCTCGTCTTTTTCGCCGTGATTGTCGTGCGCGTGAATCATCACCACGTGTTCGTGCATCGCCTCGAAGCTGATTTCGATGCCGTCTTCGATATGCGCATGGCCAATGTCGAAGCAAAGCTTTAAATCCAGCCGCGTGTCCACCACAAAATGCCGCAGGTTCGATGGCGAGCCGAGTTCGCCGGGAGTATTTTCCAAAACAATCTTCACGCCGCGCTGCTTCGCAAAAATCGCCAGATGTTCGAGCGAATTGAACGCCGCATCGATTTTGCGCGGGTCATGCGCCTCCCGCCCGCCGCCGATGTGCTGCACCAGATAGCGAAACGGGATGTGCTCGGCAATTTCCAGCGTCCGTTTCACCTCATCCACGGCGTCGAGCCGCCGCACCCGCTCCGGATCCGAAATGGAAATGGGAATCCCGCTTTCGCGTTTACCCGGAAGCAAATCGCGCTCTACCGGCGAATGCAGCGAATGAATTGTCAGGTGATGTTCGCCAATCCATTCCGAGAGCGTGCGTATCGCCGAGGTCGACCGGTAATTCAGATGCAGCGGCGTGCAATAAATTTCAACAGTGCTGATTCCGCTCTGCGCGATTTCCGCGAGCATCGTCGAAGTGAGCGGCTCGTCCGAATAGCGATAGGTTGAAAAGATGCGTTGCATTTTCAGGACATGTTCAGGAAATGAAATTCAATTCCGCCAAGTGGCGTTCTCCGGGCGGTTCGGCGCGATGAAAATGAAAATGCCGAAGCTCTATGGTCTGTGGAAAACTCTCCCGCGTCAATAGCCGCGCGCAACGCCCTCGCGTCGCGGATCCGGAGCGCCCAGCCGCTCGCCGGTTTTCGGATCGATGCCGATGGCTTCTATTTCGCCGATCCACGCGCGGCGCGCAGCCAACTGATAGCCGCGCTCTTCGAGCTGTTGCGCCACCTTTTCCGGAAAAGCAGGCTCCAGCAGCACCACGTCAGGCATCCACTGCTGATGGAAGCGCGGCGCGTTGATGTCCTGCTGCGCGCCCATCCCCAGCCACGCCCAGTTGAGAACGCTCAGCAGCGTCGCCGAAATAATCCGCGGCCCGCCGGGAGAGCCTGTGACGAAACTCAATTTCCCATTGCGCAGCACAATTGTCGGCACCATCGAGCTCAGCGGACGATGCTCCGGCGCAATCGCGTTAGATTCCGATTGCAGCAGCCCGAACATGTTGGGCTTTCCCGGCTCGCTCGTGAAATCGTCCATTTCGTCGTTCAGCAGAAATCCGTCCGTGGAAGTGACCGCCGAGCCGAAGCTGTCATTCAGCGTGTACGTGTTCGAGACCGCGTTTCCCTCCGCGTCCACCACGGAAAAATGCGTGGTGTGCGTGTGCTCTGTTTCGTTGGCGAGAATGGCTTCGGCTTCTTCGGTATTCAGTTTTTGAATGGCCGGGAAGCCCGACACCCCGCGCACCTGATCAAACGGCACAGGATTTCCCGCGCCGATTTGCGCGCTGCTGCTCGCTTTCGTCGGATCAATGGTGGCGCGCCGCTCCGCCGCATATCGCGGATTCAGCAAGCCGTCAATCGGCACGTGCGTGAAATCGGAATCGCCCAGGTAAGTGGCGCGGTCCGCAAAAACACGCCGCATCGCCTCCACCACCAAATGCACCGATTGCGCGTCATTCCACGAAGTCAGTTGATACGGCTTTAGAATATTGAGCGCTTCCAGAATGGCCACGCCTCCGGAGCTCGGCGGCGGACTGGTGATAATCGTCCAGCGACTTCCGCGCGCTTCATACGTGCCACTGAGCGGCTGGCGAATTTTCGCGCGATAGCTCGCCAGATCCGCCATGCTAATCAGACCGCCATGGCGCGCCATTTGCGCCGCTAGGTCCTTGGCAATTTTCCCTCGATAAAATTCCTCAGGGCCGTTTTTTGCGATGAGTTCCAGCGTCGCGGCCAGCAGCGGCTGGCGAAATGTTTCTCCCGCGGAATAAAAGTTCCCGTTGCGAAGGAAAATTTTATCGCTCTCCGAAAATTTTCCGAGGCGACCCTCCGAATAGCGCAGAGAAGCCGCCAACCGCGCATTCACCACATATCCATCCTTCGCCAGACGAATCGCCGGCGCCATATCTTCGGCCAGCGTCAGCTTGCCGTAAGTTTTTGCCGCCAGCGCCAGCCCCGCTACCGTTCCCGGCACGCCAATCGACCGATACCCCAGCGTGGACGCGCCCGGAATAATATTTCCGTCTTTGCCGATGTACATATCGCGCGTGGCGTGTTTGGGCGCCTCTTCGCGGTAATCAATAAATTTCGCGCGGCCGTCGCGCGGGCGCACCAGCATGAATCCGCCCCCGCCGATGTTTCCCGCCTCGGGCTCGACCACCGCCAGCGCGAATCCCACCGCCACCGCCGCGTCCACCGCGTTCCCGCCTTTTTTCAGAATTTCCACGCCCGCTTCTGACGCCAGCGCTTCGTCGCTCACCACCATCGCGTGCGCCCCGCGAACCGCTGCCGCGGGCCATTTCGGATGTAACGCTTCGCCCGCCCCCGAGGCATATTCCACCGGCCCCGCCGACGCCTTGCTTTGCGGCTTGGTTTGCGCTCCGCTCTGCGGTTTCGATTGTGCCTGTCCCGCAGCAAAAGTCGCCGTGAAGCAAATTGAAAAGCAAAGTAACAAGCAAAGTGAGACGCAAAAACCAGCGCCGATCCAAAAAGTTCTTCTTTGTCCGCTCATAGCCCGTTGAATCTATGCGATTCGCATTTGCGCGTCAAGAAAAGCGCGAGGAGGGTGTTCAGTCGCATCACCAGGTGAGAACCGAGCTCGCTTTGGCTCGTGTAGCGCAGAATTCTCCGCCTTCGAGAAATCTGCGATCTTTCCCCTCAGGAAACTCACATCGGTCAAATGGCCAATTGGTCTTACACACATGACGGCATAACTGCAAGAAAAGTGCACTTCATCAGAAGTGCGCAGCTTGCATCCCGAACACAGGGAGGGATCTATTCGAACAGAAATTCGACGCGGGCGAAGGGAGGCAGAAGCCCAGCGGATTTGCCGCGCTCGACCAGTTCGTTGACAGCTTTCCGGCCCTCTTCGCCAAAGTTGAGCGTCCAGCGGTTGACGTACATCCCGACGAATTTGTCGGCCAGCGCCGGATCCATATCGCGCGCGAACTGCAGCGCATAGTTGAGCGCCTCTTCGCGATGGTCCAGGGCGTATTTAACGCTGCCGCGAATCGCTCCTGCGACTTGCCGCGCAAGGTCCGCGCCGAGCGACCGTCGAATCGCGTTGGCGCCGAGCGGCAGAGGAAGCCCGGTCTGCTCCTGCCACCAGACGCCCAGATCCACCACTTTGTGCAGGCCGGCAGCCGCGTAGAGCAACTGGCCTTCGTGAATGAGCAGGCCAGCTTCGACTTCCTTGTTGCTGACCGCGTCGAGGATTCTGTCGAACGGCATAGTCACCGTTTCGACGCCCGGCTCAAAAAGTTTCAGCGCGAGGTAGGAAGTGGTGCGTGTGCCAGGAATGGCGACTTTGCGGCCCTTCAGGTCGGTTTTTTTGATTGCATGCGAAGAAACTACGATGGGTCCGTAGCCTTCGCCGAAGCTGGCGCCGCAGTCGAGCAGGATGTACTTCTCGGCGAGGAACGGATAGGCGTAGACGCTGACCGCGGTAACGTCATACTTCTCATTCTCGGCGGCGTGATTTAGCGACTCGATGTCCGAAAGAACGTGCGTGAACTTGAGCCCCGGGACGCGCAATTTTCCCGTGGCCAGCGCGTAAAACATGAAAGCATCATCGCTATCGGGCGAATGGGCAATGCTGATTTCCGATGTTTGCGTGGTAGCAGTGCGAGCGGCCATAGCATTCAGGTCTCCAGAAGCCATTGCGTTGCGCTCTCCTCGGACGGCGAGCAGCAGGTCGGCGGCATTCACAGAGCCGTGCGGCTCTCTGCGGGTACGTAAGAAGTGAATTGCGGCCGGCTGGGGCGCCGTGTCAGTCGAGCGATAGCATACCAAACACGGTGGCCGGTGGCCAGTGGTCACTGAAGACCGTAGCAGGTCAGTTTGAATTTTCTTAATCGTGACAATAGCAGTCAAAATTCAAACTGGGCCACTACCTTAAAGAGAAGCAGGCGAGCCGTGATGCATGACCCGCCTGCTCCAAGGGAGAAAGTTTATGCTGCGGCGGCGGAGCGCCCCGCGCGAATGTTATGGACCGAGGAGTTGTCGACGGGGAGGGTCTGCACCGACGGATTGCCATCCATGAGCGGAACGAGCTTCCCAGCGATCTCCTGAAACAGCCCATTATCGTAGTTTTTAACGTCCGCTTCGCTTTTCCACAGAGTGACGCAGCAGTATTTGCCCGAAGACGGATCACAGGACTCGATGTTTTCCAGAAATCCCGGCTGCGCCTGGATGCGCGGCAGGAATTCATTGTTTATCGCATTTCTGAACTCGTCGACCTTATCCGATTTGATGTCGCAGGTGATGATGCGTGAAAACATGGTTTGCCTCCTTGGCAGGTGAGAATTTCCCTTAGCGGGGTGACCAGAGGCTATGCCAGAGAGCCCGCAAAGTCAACGGATACGGAAGAAGCAGCCACACCGGATAAGTGGAGAGCGCTACTGTGTAGTGGCGGGCTGTTGCGGGACGAGTGGATCGTCCACCGTGGCGACGGCGCCGCGGTGGTCGGCTGCGTGAATGTGTTCGTGTTCGTCGAGAAGGAATGAGCGTTTACCCGTTTTTCCGTATTGTTGTGGCACGGCGGCGATTTCGAACGCAGGAGTGTCCGAGCCCGCAGGAGTGTTGATGCGGTAGCGAAATTCGTAGCCGTCCTTCGCGCCGGAAGCGATGTCCGCATCAATGAAGCCGGCCGCGGAGGGCGAAACGCCCTGGCCATTTTCGGGCGGCCCAAGCTGCGCAAGAGTGTCGGGAAGCCTGCCGAACGCGTCCTGATATCTGATGACGGCTTGCGAGAGCCCATTGAGCAAATCAATGACTGCTTGTTCATTGGCCTTGAGGTCTTGCGCCGCCCATTCTTTTTGCAGTTGCGGAATGTCGATCAGCAGCAACCCGATCGAGAGCAATTTCCAGTTGCCGTCTTCGCGCACCAATCCGAACTGAATGGTTTGCTCGCTGGAAGTGGTCACCGGAATGTACGCGAGATGATCGTGGACGCGCGGCGCGCCGAGAGTGAATTTCTGGCTGGCGTCGCCGGCTTCGCAGAGGAAGAATTGCCCGCCCTGCAGCCCGTTCGAGAGCAGCGGTCTGCCTTTTGTGTCGAGCAGCACAAAGCGCTCCATCACGGAGACGCGGTCATCAGAAGAAAGTTTGCGGAACGCGGCGGCATTCGCGTCGGTTAAATAGTTTGAAAAATCGGCGGGATTCTGGCGGCACGCGGCGCTGAGCGCGGCGGTCAGCGCGGGCGTCGGATCGGGAATGGGAGACGGCGCAGCGGACTGGGATTTTCCGAAGAGCGCTGGAGCGAAAAAGAGCGCGGCAAGCAAAAGCGCGAAAAAATTGGCGGCGAAGGGCGCGGATTTTTCCTGTGGCGTTGCTCTCATAGTTTTGCTCGCGAAAATATCGCGCCGAGATCTTTCGTGAACTTCGAGCGCGGCATCACTTCAGTGCAACCGGCCTGGCGCGCGCGTAGCGCAAGTTCCGTCTGCACGTGAGAAAAGAAAGCGATCACCGGAATCTGCGAATCGCGGGAGCGCAGCGAAGCGATCGTTTCCGTCGGGGACTGGCGGGCATTCAAGTCAACGATGACCAGGCTCGGTGAGCCCTCATTCATCGCCGCCAGCAGCGCATCGCCGGCGCTGAACGTTTTCATTTCCACGCCGGTGTGCCTGGCCGTCTCGGCCATCTTCGCCTGAAAGAAAATATCATCGATAAGGGCAAAAATCTGCGCCACGAAGCCTCCCGCTGCGGAATCTCATGGAATGATATGCGCGGCGCTTCCGTTTCTGCGAGCCGTATCCGCTGGAACGAAGATCGCGCAAATCTGTTGGATGCGCAAGGCGGGCGAATGGCTTTTCGGGACTGCGCAACGGATTTCTCCGCCACAGCGACATGCGGTATAACGGAACTGTCAGTCGCTGCCGCGGAGGATATGCATGAAAGCCGCCATGAGCCAGCCCGCGTTGCCGGGCGTGGAAGTTTTGGAGCAGACGCCGATCATTCTCGAGAAATTGGTTTCGCTGGCGTCGGAAGAGCAGTTGCAGTGGAAGCCTTCGATGGAGCGCTGGTCCATTAGCGAAGTGCTGGCGCATTTAGCCGATGTGGAAGTGGCCGGATTTCGCGAGCGCATCGAACGCATGGTGCAGACGGACATGCCGCAGTTGGCGGTTTACGACCAGGAGGCGCAGTACAAAGCTGGACGATACACCGGGGGCAAGGCGCGCGAGCATTTGAAAACTTTTTGTCACGAACGCGACCGCAGCGTTTCGTGGCTGCGTTATATGCCGGAAAGCGTGGTGGCGCGCAAAGGGCAGCACGAGCAGTTCGGGCAAATCACTGTGGGAAATTTGCTGAATGAATGGGCGTTCCACGACTTGGGGCACATCCGGCAAATCGCGGAACTGTTTCGCGCGCACGCGTTTTATCCGGCAATGGGGCCGTTTCAGAAAATCTACACCATCAAGCCTTAGCTGAAGCTGAACTCTCATGGATGAACTTTCTTGCCGCGTGCTGCAGGTGTTTGACGAATTAGGGCGCGATACGCTCGACTTGCATGCGCTGCGCGAATTCGCGGGAGGAAACGACCCGGCGCGGCGCGACGCGGTAGTGGGAGCAGTGGAAATGCTGGAACGTTCCGGCCATCTGGAAGTGAGCGGGGAAGCGGATTTTTACCGGCGCACGGAACAGGGCCGGCTCGCGGCGGCGAAGCCGCTCGACGTGACGCTCTATACGCGCCCGAAATGCAAGCTCTGTGACGTGGCGCGCGACGCCATTATGCCCATCCTGCGTGAATTTCAGGGTTCGCTGCGCGAAGTGAATATTGACGAAGACAAAGAATTGCGCGAGCTGTACACGAACGACGTCCCGGTGATTTTCGTGGGCGCGAAGGAGTTCGCCCGGCACAATGTGGACACGGTACGATTCCGCCAGGCCCTCGAAAAAGCCGCCGCAAAGTAAACCCATTTCAGAACATCCATTTAGCTCAAATTCCTGGGCGTTTTTTTCTTTTATGTGAGAGGCGGTGTGCCAATTATCGTTTGCGCGAGCGGCGAAGGGATTTGAGGGCGGTGAGCAACGACGAGACGCGCCGCGCGTCGGCGGCTTGCGAGCCGAAGCGGGCGCTCTGGTAAAGCTGAGTGAGTTCCGCGACAGGCCCGGCAAATTCCGGAACACGAATCGAGGCGGCGAATTCGAGAGGCGTTTGCGCGGGCGATTTGCGCCACCCGCGGCGTTCGAGCAGGCGCAGCATCTGGCGATATTCGAAAAGGGCGAGCTCCGGCGGCAAAACGCCTTCGCGATGCGCGCGCAGGCTCCAGCGAATGGCGACGAAGCCTCCCATGGCGCGTCCGCGAAAAAAAAGAAGCAAGAGCAGCAGAAAAACCAGCGCGCCCGGGAGCGCGTAGGGCGAAGAGGAAATCCGCGCCTGCCACAGCTTGATGGAATCCACCGCGCGGCGGCGCTTATCCTGATAATAGTGCGAAACGCGCTGCGACCAGGAAAGCGACGAATTGTGAACATCGCGGGCCAGCGAAAGCTGGTGCGAAAAATCGTAGTTGATGACCCATTCATTCCAACTGTACTGAAACCAATCCCAGTACATCCCCAGGCGCGAAAAAAGTCCGGCAGGCTGCGCGTCGCCGGGCGGCGTGGGATCGAAAGTAATCCAGCCGTATTTCGGGAAGTAAACTTCTACCCAACTGTGCGCGTCGCGCGCGCGAATGATGTAATCGTGCGCGAGGTCGTTGTATTCGCCGGGGAGAAAGCCGGTGGCGTAGCGCGCGGGAATGCCCAGCGTGCGCAGCATGACCACCATTGCCGAAGCGAAATATTCGCAATGTCCGGCGCGCTTGGTGAAGAGGAAATAGGCGAGCGGGTCCCGCCGATGCATGTCGGAGAGGTCCAGCGTGTAACGGAAATTCGCGTGGAAATAGCGTTCAAGGTCGGCGGCTTTATCGTAGGGCGTTGGGTCATGCGCGGTGATTTTTTGGGCGAGCTGCTTGATGCGAGGATCAAGCTTCGGCAGCTGGAGGTAAGTCGCAAGAATTTGCGGCGGGTAATCGCTGGAAGCGGCGCGGAGCTTTTGCGGAGCGACGACCGGGACTTGCGAAACAGCATCGTAGTGCGACGCAGCGCCATTGTGAAGTGGATTGAGAACGGTGCCGGCACTATCAACTACTAGGTAATTGCTCAGGCCGCGGCCAAAGCGGGCGTTGTCGTTGTAGCCGAAATGCCCCCATACGGTGAGCGGATGCGCGGCGAGAAAAATCGCGTCCGTGCCGACGGGCTCCATGAGCACAGAGTAGTGCAGCAAACGGTAGGAATCGGGCGGAAGGGTTGCGCGTCCCACCTCAAATGCGCCCGCGGCGTCGCCGGTCAGGATCATAGTACGGCGATCAGGGGTGAACCAGCGTTTACCGTCGAAATTAGTGAGCACGCCGCCGCGCCAGTGCATGTCCTGAGCGAGAACGGAATTGCCTTGAATACGAATCCGCATAACCACTGCGCTGCTTTGCATGATTCGGCCGATTTCGCCGAGTTCAACATTGTCGGTGAAGCCGGTCATCATCGTGGGCCGCAGATTGAAGGCAGACAAATAGCCGGCGGTGAAACGCGGGATCAGAAAAAAAATCAGCGCTCCAAGAGCCAATGAACTTGCTGCGACGATGGCGGAGGTGAGTCCCAGAGCGCGGTTGAGGCGGCGCGCCACCGAGCTTCCCGGGCTGACCGTGGGCGAGACCGCTCCTTCCGAGCTGCGGCGAATTTCAAGTCCTACAAAACTGGAAACCGCAAGCAGCAAAAACAACGCTAGCCCGACGAGGAAAGTGGTGTCCACGGTAAGGATGGCGGAAGCCAGCATGGCCGCAAAAGCCAGTAGCGCGAGGAAAACGTTGTCGCGAACCGTGCGCGAAGAATACAGGCGCACCAGCGTGGCGAACAGCAGGACGTGAACAGCCGCCAGCAATCCGGCGTAGAGCATCGGATTCGGCGAGCCTGCGGCGAGGTCGCGCGAGAAAATCCAGAGGTCGAGCGGGAAGAACAGAAAATACGCCAGCACCAGAGCGGTGGCCGTGCTCTGAGAAATTTCCGGCGGCCGGCCGCGCAAGATGCGCAAACCTTTGTACCCAATGGCCAGCGGCGCGACGATTTCAGACAGCAGATCGAGCTTGCGCGTCGCCACCACGGTGAGCACCGCGGTGGCCACAAGGAGGTACAGTGACACTTCGAAGTAGCGCTGGATTAGCGGCAGCGAGTCGGCTCTGGATGTGGCAATGGCGCTGGCGCTGCTACTGTCTGCCATCTTAGGATTTTAGCATTGTGATCGAGCGAGGCGGGTAACGAGATGCGAAGCGGTTACTGCGCCGGGCCGTAGCTGCGCGATCGCCCTTAACAAAACGCTGCACAAAGTGCCGGGTTCGTCACGGCATGGCTTTAGTCATGCCGTACCCACCCCAATATCAATGTGGCTTTCGCGTCGTCTGCGTTCCGGCGCTGTTGGTCGGGAAGCCGCTGAGGTGCGTCGTTTTGAGTTTTGCAGCATGAGTCAGCGCGGCCCGCGCGATTTTTCGCGTGGCGCTGGAGACGGGCAGCGATGCGAGATTGGCGAGAGCGAGAACGCGCATGTTCGCGCTGGCGGGAATCGGCAAATTTCTTACGCGCGCGATAAATGGCAGCAGCGCAATTTTGCGATATGTGACGGTATGCGTGGCGGAAGGCAGCGCGACAAGCGAAGAGGGCGCGAAGTGAAAGTTCATCTGCGCGAAGCTCGTCTTCAGATGCGCGGCGAGTTCGCCGGCGGCGCTGCCATTCTCGGACGCGACGGCGACTGCAGGGAATTGCCACAAGCGCGAAAAAAGCACGGAGTCGTGCGCGCCGGGAATTTTTGTCAGCAGCGTGCGGCCGCGCGAATCGAGAAACACCGCAGCGGCGATGCGCACGCGTTCGGTGGCGCGTTTGGTTCGCGGCGCCGGCAATTTGTGCGTGAGGCCGAGGATGCGAGCTTTGCAGTGCCGCGAAATGGGACACGCAGCGCAGTTCGGCGAGCGCGGGGTGCAAACAGTCTCGCCCAGCTCCATGAGCGCCTGATTCCAGTCGCCGGCGGAATTCGCGGGAAGAAGCTGCTGCGCTGTGGCGCTGAGGCGCTGCCAGTTTTGCGGCGCGCGCAAATCTCCGCGAACGGCGAACAGCCGCGCGAGGACGCGAGCGATGTTGCCGTCGAGCGCCGCGAGAGGAATGTCATAGGCGATGCTGAGAATTGCGGCGGCGGTGTAGCGGCCGATGCCGGGCAGAGCAAGAGCCTGTTCGTGCGCGGCGGGGAATTGCGCGGCATGTTCGCGAACGATTTTTTTCGCGGCGCGATGCAGATTGCGCGCGCGACTGTAATAACCGAGGCCGGCCCAGTATTTCAGGACTTCCGACTCGCGAGCCCGCGCCAGTGTGTTCACGTCAGGAAAACGCGCCAGAAAGCGTTCGTAATATGGCAGCACAGCGGCGATGCGCGTTTGCTGCAGCATAATTTCGGCGAGCCAGATGCGGTAAGGATCGCGTCCGCGCCGCCAGGGAAAATCGCGGCGATTGGCGCGATACCACGCCAGAAGATTGCGGCGGAGAGAAACGGGTTGGCTCGGCGTTAGGCTCACGAGAATTTTGCACGCGGCGTCATTGTCGCATGAATGGGCATGACCTCCGAAGCTGTGCAATCCCGGTGTTCGCATTCGGGCGTTGACCCTGAGCGAGCGCACGACTAGCATGAGCGCACGACTTTGCGCTGGTTGAACAGGGAGGACTGGATGGCCACAATGCCTGCCATGAGCGGAACGGGAATCGAACAGATCCTGCAAGTCGGCCTTGGATTTTGGGCCTCGAAGACGCTCCTGAGCGCCGTGGAATTGCAATTGTTCACGGAACTGGCCCGCGGCCCGGCGGATCTCGAGTCGCTTAGAAAAAAATTGGGATTGCATTCGCGCGCGGCGCAAGATTTTTTCGATGCGCTCGTCGCGCTTGGCTTTTTGGAGCGCCAAAACGGAAAGTATCGCAATACGCCGTCCACCGACCTGTTTCTTGACAAAGGCAAGCCGTCCTACATTGGCGGCATGCTGGAAATGGCGAATTCCCGCTTATACCCGTTCTGGAATAGCTTGACTACCGCGCTGCGAACGGGCGAGCTGCAGAACGAGGCAAAAGGCGGCGGAGCGAGTCCATTTGTGGCGGTTTACTCCGAGCCGGGAAGGCTGAAAGGATTTTTGGCGGCGATGACCGGCATCAGCACCTGTGCGAATCGGCTGATCGCCGCTAAATTTCCATGGAAGAATCACAGAAGCGCGGCTGATATCGGCACGGCGCAGGGCGATTTGCTGGTCCAAGTGGCGCTCGCGAATTCGCACATTTCCGGCGTCGGATTCGATTTGCCGGAGGTCCAGCCCTGTTTTCTCGAGCATGTGGCGGCGAACGGGCTCGGCGCGCGCCTGAAATTCCAAGCGGGCAGTTTCTTCGAAGAACCGCTGCCCAAAGCGGACGTGATGATGATGGGGCACATTCTCCACGATTGGAATTTGCAGGAGAAAAACCTGCTGATTCGCAAAGCCTATGAGGCCGTGCCGGACGGCGGCGCGCTGATTGTGTATGACAGCATTATCGACGATGATCGCTCACAAAATGCGTTTGGGCTGCTGATGAGCTTGAATATGCTCATCGAGACGCCGGGAGGGTTCGACTATACTGGCGCGGATTGCTGCAGCTGGATGAAAGAAGCGGGATTCCGCGAGACGCGCGTCGAGCATCTGATCGGGCCCGATTCGATGGTCATCGGAATCAAGTAGCGGGCGGCTCGCGGCGCTTGATTCAAGCTTCGAGTTGACATTCGCAGGAGGCTTTATGAAACGCATCGCTGTAATGCTGGGCTCGATTTTCTGCTGCATCCTTTTTTTCGCGTCCGTTGCGGGCGCGCAGGAGTGGGCGCGAGCGCAGCTAAACAAATCGCCGCGCCATCAAGAATGGGTAATGGTCAAGCACGGCAATCGCGCGGTCGAAACCTTCATCGTCTATCCGCAAGTTGCCACCAAGCGCCCGGTGGTGCTGCTTATTCACGAAATTTTCGGCATGACCGATTGGTCGCAGGACCTCGCCGATCAGGTGGCCGCTGCGGGCTACATCGCCGTTGAGCCCGATTTGCTCTCCGGCATGGGGCCGAACGGGGGGCGCAGCACATCTTTTACTCAGCAGCAGGCGATTGAGGCCGTCAGCCATTTGAATCCCGACCAGATTACCGCGGACCTGAACGCGGTTGCGGATTATGCGCTGAAAATTCCCTCCACGAATGGCAAGCTGTTCGTCGCGGGATTTTGCTGGGGCGGCGGGCAGAGTTTTCGCTTCGCCACGAATCGCAAGGACATCACCGCGGATTTCGTTTTCTATGGGCCGCCGCCAACGAAGGATGCCATGGCGCGCATCACCGCTCCGGTGTATGCATTTTATGCTGGAAACGACGAGCGCATCAGCGCGACTGTGCCGGACACGACTCAGCAAATGAAGGCCCTCGGCAAAACATATGAGCCGGTGGTTTATCCGGGCGCCGCCCACGGCTTCATGCGCGCCGGCGAAGCCCCAGACGCCACTCCCGCGAATCGCAAAGCCCGCGATGAGGCCTGGGCCCGCTGGAAAAAACTCACGTCCGAGCACTGAAAGGGTAGCTCCCGTGACCGATGCTGAATACGAAGTTTCAAAAAACTACCTCTTGTCCGGAACCGAAGTGCTTTCGGAGGTTGTAAGCGAAGAGATTACGTCGGAATACCGGGCCTTTCATCTCAGAACTTCGTGCCCGAGCAAGCGATGGGGAACGCGGACGCTCGGACACGGACTAACCCATTACAACAATGCAACGGAGGATCCGCTTGTTGCCCTCGAAAGAATTCGCCGCGCCGAAGCTGAGCGGATACTGAAGATCGAGTCAGGAGAGCTGCCCGAAGGAGGACTAAAGTTTCTAGGCATTCAGATTCAAGGACCAACAGGAAAAAGTGTCACGACGATGGCATCGACCGACTTGAGTATCTCCGCAAGTCTAGTCGGCGCAGAAATCGTGAATGCACTCGGCCTCCAGCCGCTGACCAAGAGTTCTTATCAGGAACAGATCATTTCTCTGCCTTTGTTCAAGATGAGGGTTCTGTGGGGCACCACCAGGGTTGAGACTATGGCGGCAGTTGCGGATCTGGGCTCGCCACCGTGCGTGTTGGGCGGAGATTTCTTTCAAAAAGCTCTGAAAGGTAAAGAAGAGCTGATTCAGGAGTTGATTATTCGTGACGACCGCAGGGCTCTCGTGAACGCTGCCCGATGCAAGAAGAAGTTTGTGCTGATTTTAGGAAAGTACGGAGAGCATCGCTCTCGGCTTGAAGGGATCAAGGAGATCCTTTCCTCATTGGGCTTCGTCGGCCTGATTCTCGATGAATACCCGGACATAGAGGAACAACCCCTGCCCGAGAAGGTGGTTACCTACGCTTCGATCTGTCGATTTGTAATTGTCGATGACTTTGTTCCCTCCGGTCACATCAGCGAAATGGAGATCTGTCGTGAGCGGAAATTCGTCACTGCGATTCTCCGGCACGATGGCAAAGGGTCTACGACCATGCAAGCTGACGTAGCTGATGAGGTTGAATTCATGCGTGGGTTTAGTTACACCACGGACGAAAACTTCAAACTTACCGTTCGCGACGCCGCAAAATGGGCAGACAACTCAGTGCGCGAGAGAGCAATGCGGCTGAATCGAAGCTATACCTGGCGAGGACCTGCCAACATTCTGGGTTGAAATCGACGCTACCGTAGCGAGTCGAGGAAGATGAAGTACGAGGACGACCACAGTGGTGTGGGAATCGATCCTTGCGGCTGGCTCGTCAGCACAATTTTGAAGCTTTCGTGCAACGGAACGAGGGATTCGAGAAACGCCGCGCCGGAATGCTCGCGGTCGGGCTCGACGTAAGCGAGTTCGCGCAGCACATCGTAAATGATGTCGGCCGCCGTGGTCATCGGCGTGGACATGCGTGGCGTGCAGAATTGCATAGCGGCGCGCGCTTCGAAAAAATGCCAGGCGATGCACGCGGCCAGCGAAACGGCGCGCTCGAATTGTTCATTCTGTTTTTCCGCTTCGGGTTCTGAACCTGCCGCGCCAAGCGCAGGATCGAGCGCGAGAATCAGACGGCGCTCGTCTTCGCGCGCGAATTCGCGGATCTTCAGCGCGCCCGATTTCGCGGAGGCTTTCCAATCCACAAAGCGCGCGCTGTCGGTCGGCAGATAATCGCGTATCGAATGCAAATCGTGCCCCCGTCCGCGATGCATGCTTTCAATTTCCCCGGAGAGCAGCGGGAGAATTTCGTAGAACTCATCCGTCGGCTCGATGTGCGGATACACCACCAATTCCATCGGCGAATCGACGCGCCGCGTTTTTTCCAGGAATCCAAAAGGAAACTTGGTGCGAATGCCGAAAGCGTTCTGGCGATAGACGCCGCGCCGCGGGAAAAGCAGTTCGACGCTCTGCCGCGCGGAGCTTTGGTGCGGAATGTAAGGAAAATACACCGGGCGCGTGAGAATTTGCGACGGGCCTTTTTCCGCCGCGCCGACGACGCGCAAAGAAAACGAAGGCGTGATGGATTTTTCGTTGCGAACTTCGACGTTTGCGAGGATGGGCTGCTCGGCGAAAACGTGCTCGGGAAGCTCGATATTCAATTCGAGGCCGGTGAGCACCGCGCGCGACAATACTCCGGAGATGAGAATGCCGGCGAGCAGGCACGCGAGAATCATGAACAGCAAATTGTTGCCCGTGTTCACCGCGGCGAGCACCACGATGAAGACCGCTGCAAGATAAATCACGCCTTCGCGCGTCAGCCGGTAGTCCACCTGGTAGAGCAGCCAGCGCAGGCTCGTGCGCCGCGCCATCTTCGGCACAATGGCGATGGACACCCACGCGGCGAGAGCAAGCGCCAGCGCAGCGGCCAGGCCGGCAAAAATCGTCCGCCCGCTCTCGGCCATTGCCGCCGAATAAAGCGCCAGCGCAAGAGCCAGCGCCAGCGTGCCGATCGCGGCGGCAAAATTGCGCCATGCTGGACGGTCGCGTTCCCGCCAAAAATTGAGGAGCTTAACGCTCATTCCATGGAGTCCAATTCGCTAAAACGCCCATCATCTGTGAACGCTTCAGGAGCGCGAGCGCAGCGATGGATCTGCATTTCGCTTTTTGGTAGCGCAGAATCGCGCCTTCCGCGAATCTGCGGCTTTTCCCCTACGCCTGGGTGAAAATGCAGATTCTTCGTCGCTCCGCTCTGCAAAATGAAAATGGGTGTGAGCTACCAACGCATCCTAGAGCGGCACTCGCGTGGTGTCGATAATTTCCGCGAGAATGGCTTCAGCCTGCTCGGATTTTTTTCGCGTGGAAGCGTAGCGCGAGCTGACCACGATGCGGTGCGCGAAAACCGGCAGGATGAGCTGTTTGAAATCATCGGGCAGGCAATAATCGCGGCCTTCCAGAAACGCGCGCGCCTGCGCTCCGCGATGCAGCATCACCGCGCCGCGCGGGCTGACGCCCAGGCTCAAATGTTCTTTCTGGCGCGTGCGCTCCACAATTTCCAGCGCGTAGTCAAGCAGGCTCTCTTCCACGCGGACGCGAAGCACCGCGTCCTGCATGGCCATCACTTCGGCGGCGTCCATCACCGGAGGCACTTCTTCGACGGCCGCCGAGCCGTTGTTGCGCAGAATTTCTTTTTCGCTTTCGCGCCCGGGATAGCCCATGCGAATGCGCATCAGAAAACGGTCAAGCTGCGATTCAGGCAGCGGATAGGTGCCATGATGCTCGATGGGATTCTGCGTGGCGATCACCAGAAAAGGTTGCGGCAGCGGATGCGTATGATTGTCCACCGTGACTTGCGATTCGTTCATCGCTTCGAGCAGCGCGGATTGCGTTTTCGGCGTGGTGCGATTAATTTCGTCCGCCAGAACGATGTTCGCGAAAAGTGGCCCGGGTTTGAACTCGAATTCCTCGCGCGCGGGATTGTACACACTGATGCCGATCACGTCGCTCGGCAGCATGTCGGAAGTGAATTGCACGCGTTGGAAGGAGCAGCGGAAAGCGCGCGCCAGCGTGTGCGCCAGAGTGGTTTTGCCGGTGCCGGGAACGTCTTCGATGAGCAGATGCCCGCGCGCCAGCAGCGTGGTCAGCGCGAGGCGAATCACTTCTTCTTTGCCTTTGATGACGCGCGCAATCGTACGCTGAAGCTGCGCGATTTGAGAATTGTTGGTGGTCACTGTGGTTTGCAATTTGCTCGTCCTTCTGCGCGATAACTTTCTGTGCGATAATGGGCGCCGCGGGCGATTAGCTCAGTTGGTTAGAGCGTTCCCCTCACACGGGAGAGGTCCAAGGTTCAAGTCCTTGATCGCCCACCACTTTTCGGCCGCGAAGTTTCTTTCCACTGAAGTTCGCCTAGGTTATGATGACCCGCGAAGCCGAAAGGTCATTTTACCGGAAAAGTCTATGACAACCGTGTGGCGTTTTCTGAAGGTGTTCACGCTGGGTACCTGGGTCGGCAGCATGATTTTTTTTGGATTTGTGGCTGGCGTGCTGTTTTCGCAGCTGAAAAATATAGATGAAGCGGGGAACATTGTCGCCGTTCTGATTTTGCAGCTGCACCTCCTGGGAATTATCGCGGCGGTGATTTATCTGGCTGTGGCGCTGATTGCGGCGCGCTCGTGGCGAGGACTGGTGACGCCTGCCGCGATTCTCGTCGAACTGATGCTGCTGGTGACGCTCTTTTCTCAACTGTGGATTATGCCCACGATGCAAAATTTGCGGACGCAGATGGGCTCCTACATGAATACCGCGGCGAACAATCCGTTGCGCCAGCAGTTCGATCATTTGCACGCGATTTCTGTGCGGCTTGAGGGTGCGGTGCTGATCGCGGGAATCGTAGCGCTGTTCCTAACCGTGTGGCAAAGGACGAAAACGCCGCCTCAGGGCGCCAATCCGATGGCAACTTCGAGCGGCGGTTTTAAGGTTCCGACCTAGGGAAGTTGACTCGTAGCCAGCAAGGCTGGCCCAAGATTGCCCGGGGACGAGCGAGGGGTGTCAGCTTGGTTCCCTGACGTAGATTTTTCCAAATTGTCACTTTTTCACACGTTCCTCCAGTGTTTCCCTGACGCTTCGTTTCCTGGAAGTCATTGTTGCAAAGGCACTTAGCCTTCGGAAAGCAAATTGCCAATTCCCTATATTGTTTGGGGCCCAACGCAACCCTTATAGATTGGCCAGCAGCCTGGCCGCGACACTACAGGAGGGAAGACGCATGCGCAAAGTTTGCATTACGGTCTTAGCGGTAGTTGCGCTGGCATTGACGGCCAGTGCGCAGTCCAGTTCGGTAAGCAGTAGCGGGCAAGCAAACCTCTCGGCGCAGAAAACGCAATCAGCGCAGCAAGGCTCGCAAGCCGCAGCTTCCGCTTCGGCGGCAAGCTCATCTTCGGCGTCGGCGAATGCCGGACCGGCGTCTGCGGGCTTCTCCAATGGCGCCGCAGTGAACGCCGATTTGCTGACCACGATTGACGCGCGCAAGTGCCATCCGGGGCAGCGCGTCGAAGCGAAAACGACCAAGGACGTGAAAGAAGGCAAGCACGTCATTCTGCGGCGAGGCACGCGGTTGATTGGTCACGTCACCGAAGCGCAGGCCCATACGAAAGCTCACGCGGAATCTGCGGTAGGAATTGTCTTTGACGAAGCGGTCATCAAGAAGGGCGAAACTGTTCCGTTCCACGCTTCGATTCAAGCGCTCGCAGCGGCGCAGACCATGGCCAATGCCGGATTTGGCGATGACGACATGATGGCCGGCGGCGGCGCGGGCGCGATGGGCGGCGGCGCAGTTGGCGGCGGAGGTGGCCTTGTCGGAGGCGCTGCCGGCGCGGTCGGTTCCACAGCCGGAATGGCAGGCGGCGCGGCCGGAAACCTTGGACGCACGGCCGGCGGAAGTTTGCAATCCACCACCTCGGCTGCCGATTCGGCCACGGGCTCAGCGGGCGGTAATCTGCGCGGCCTTAACGCCGCTGGTCAGTTGACTTCGACCAGTTCCGGCGTGTTCGGCATGAACGGGCTGAATCTCAGCTCTTCGGCCAGCAACGCGACGGAAGGCTCGGTAATCACCTCGGCGAATCGCAACGTGCATCTCTCCAGCGGCACGCAGATGCTGCTGCGAACCAATTCGCAACTCGGGCACGATGCTGACCAGCAGGGTCATGGCGCGAGCCACGGTCAGAGCGGTCATCCGGCGCCGAGTCATACCCCGAATCGCGCCGAAAAACAGTAAGGCTCACGGGGTCTCGCGTTTTTGCGAAGCCCCCTTCGTCCCCGCAGCGCACGTCCCGTCCCGATGGTTTTCATCGGGGCGGGCGTGGCGTTTTTCACTTCAGCGACCTTCGCGCGTTTGCATTTTTCCTGGGCGATCGTTTGGCCGGATTTTTGCTGATCTTTCGCGCGTCTTTGCCCGCCAACTGCACGGCGCGCCACATGTACCACGAAGCCACAGTCCGATAGGGCCGCCAGCGCTCGCCGAACGCGGCCAGTTCGCGTGGCTTGGGAATCGCTTTCTTCCCGTAGGTCAGCGCGAAACCTTTCTGCACTCCGTAATCGTGAATCGGCAGCACGTCGGGACGCCCAAGGCGAAAAATCAGGAACATCTCGACGGTCCACGCGCCAATCCCGCGCACGGAAATCAGCCGCTCAACGAGTTCTTCATCCGACATTTTTTCCGCGTCCGCCAGAGTGGGGACGATCCCCTCGATAGTTTTCTGAGCCAGGTCTTTCGCTGCGGCGATTTTTGCAAACGAAAGCCCAGCCTTGCGCAGAACGGATTTGCGCAGCTTGAGGATTTCCTGCGGAGTGGGGCAGCGCCCATTCGCGCCCAGCGCCGCAATGCGCGCAAAAATCGTCGCAGCCGCTTTGCCGGAGATGCTCTGGTAGACGATGGCTTCGAGCAGCGCTTCGTAAGGACTCTGCGCTGGCTCGATGTTCAGTCGAAATTCGACGCATTTCGCGATGAGCCGCGCCAGCCGCGCATCGTTCTTCGTGATGTGCTCGATGGCCACCTTGTGGTCGAACGCCCACAGCTTCGCCTCCGGCGGTACGTCTACCGAGCCCAGCATCTTTGTCGGTGCGGGCTCGGAACCGAGGACCTCGGCCGGCGTGTCCGCCGAGCTGGGAGCCGAACTTGCCGTACTGTTCATCTAACCGCGTCGATCAAAGATTTAGTTGCAGATTGCTCAGCGTTCATGCGGGCTGTGACCGCGACATAGATCGGCGCGGGCAGCGTACCCAGAACCTTCACACTTGCCACGGCGATTGCTTCATCTCCCCGCCTGAACAGACTTACGTCCGTGATGTGCTGGGCATTCTCGGAGGCTGATACGCCGGGCGTGGATCCGAGCAGAGTTCCAAGCTCATGGCGGTGCCCAAGAATCACCGGCGCTGCAAGCGGCTCCCTTATTTTGTTCAACCCATGCTCCGCAACAGTCAGGGCATACGCCGATTTTAGAACCATTCGACCAAAGCTAAATGCCTCGAATTGTGGAAGCTCCAGGCCATCGACTCCGAGGTTTTTCCGAGCGTTCTCAATCACCTCGCTGGGCGGTATTCCTTCAACGAGGCTGATACAGACAACACCTCGTACCTCGATTCCATTAACGATACGACCTTCACAAAAAGCAGGCAGTGGGAAAATTGGGAGAGGGAGCACTAAAGGGTAGTTCGCAAGCGGAACCATCAACTTCCGTTTCACGCCTTTTTTCATGACGTACACCGCGAACGAGTCGGGTATCTTCTTGGGCCTACGTGTTTGAAAGCCAAAGCGCGCACGCATGGGCCACGCAACACCGCGCAGAAAGCTCTTCTCAATCTGCGATGTTACCTTCTCGCACGCCCTGCAACTCGCTTCTGGCAGTACTGCATTGCCGTTCAGTCCATAAGCGATGATATGTTCGTCACCAAGCTGAGAAGAGGTACTACCGCAATATATACATCTCCCTACCGGGGCGAATCGTGTCTGCATTAGCTGGCTGATCGTGGTTCCGCTCATAAGACAGCAACTCAACTGTTAGCTAAGCTTTTGCTGCGATTACGTCATATGCTATTTTCGTCTGTGTCAGGAAAACGAAGCTATGAGAATACAACGTTTTTGTAAAGTCACTCCCCTCAATTGGGCTCTTCTCCCTGACCTTGTTGAGCGGCTCAATCGAAGACATTTCGAGATCAAGAGTACATCAATCTCTATTGGCCGATATCCTGACAGCTTGGAATTCTAATCAATCACCGAGGCGTGCCGTAATGTCAAAGACTTCGGACCGCCCAGGCGTTATTCGATTTCTTTGTCCGGGAACACTGATAAGAGATTCTGCCTCAATCGCCTCCGGAACATTCATGGTGAAGAGATGCTTGTTCTTATGCTTGACGGCGTGGATGGCATAACTCTCCTCGATGAGCTGATGGACTTCTTGTCGCTTCAACCGGACGAGGTGAGCCTGCTGCCTCCGGAGCCCCAGCGGACCGCCTTCGTTGCTCATCGATTCGATGAACGAGGCGAGCAAGCCATGGACAAGCTCGCGCGCTTTCTCGGCCTGCTCGGCTTCGCGGTTATAACCGGGCGCGCCTATTCACCAAAGTCCATAGCCGACAAAGTTCGGAGTAGGATGGAGCAGCAAGCCATTGTTTTTGTCATCCTGACGCCTGGCGATGACGCAACGTGGCTGGTTCAGGAGTCGGCCATCGCCAAGATTCAAGGGAAGCCCCTATTTCTACTCAAAGAAACAAGCGCCGAGTTCAAATCTGGAATTCTCGCAGATCACGAATATATACCGTTTGAAAACGGACGAGTCGAATCATGTTTTGTCCCAATCCTAGAAGGTATGCGAGAAATCGGCTACGCAACAGAATAGGGTTCCATCGGGAGCGCAACCCGAACCTGAGTTGCTTGCCTGCCCCTTGCGCCGCATCCGTCCTATTGCGATTCTGCTTGACTTCATGTTGACTCTCCCGTATATAGGTTTCCTCGGCTGGGGGGCCAGCCAGACAATTCGCGAGGAGAAGTGCACGGCCGCCTTGGGCGGCTTTTTTCGTTTCAGGAGGCAAACGGCACGTGAAACCCAGCTTGAACGAACCGAACGGACGTTCTTCCCATTCTCGTCGTACGGCACGCGGGCCTCGAGCGGCCAGCCTCCAGCCTCTAGCTTCCAGCCGGTATCAGTACTCTAATCGCAAGTCCTATGAAAAATTAGAAATCGCCCTAACTTCCATAGAACCACCGACATACATTTTTCTAATCGCAAGAAAAACGCACTTTTCCCAAGGTAAAAATGCACCAATTTAGTGCACTTCGGCAAACAGAAAACGGGGGAGCATGCAGACAGGGATAATTGGGCTAGCACAGACGGGGAAGACGAGCTTGTTCCGGATTTTGACGGGAGCGCATGTGGAGAGCAGGGCGCAGCAGCCGGGGCAGGCGCATGTGGGAATCGCGCGCGTGCCGGACGCGCGTGTGGCGAAGCTGGCGGAGCTGTTCCAGCCGAATAAAGTGACCTACGCGACGGTGGAGTACGTGGACATTGGCGGATTGCAGAAAGATCGCGCGAAGGATTCGGCTTCGCTGGTGCCGTTGCGCGAAGCGGACGCGCTGATTCATGTGGTGCGGCTGTTCGAGGAGCCGTCCATGCCGCATCCGGCAGGTTCGCTCGATGCGATGCGCGACATCGAAAGCGTGGAAATCGAGTTGATGCTCAACGATTTGGAGCAGGCCAGCAAACGGATCGAGCGCGTGGAAAAAGATTTGAAGAAGAAGCGGGATCCGCAGGCGGAGATCGAGAAGAGCGTGCTGGAGCGCTGCGTGAAGTCGCTGGAAAGCGAAACGCCGCTGCGCGAATTGGAGTTGAAGGCGGACGAGCAGAAATTGATGAACGGATTTATGTTCGTGTCGCGGAAACCGATGCTGTTCGCGCTGAACTTGGGAGACGAAGAGGCGGCGGACATGCAGGCGGCGGTGGCGCGGCATAATTTGTCGAAAATCGCAGGGAAGGCGCGGACGGCGGTGGCGCCGTTCTGCGGAAAAGTGGAAGCGGAGCTGGTGGATCTGAGTCCGGCGGAAGCAGCGGAGTTGATGAGCGCGTATGGATTGAAAGAGCCGGGGCGCGACAGGATTTTGCGGGCGAGTTATGAGCTGCTGGGGATGATTTCGTTTTTGACGTGCGGCGAGCCGGAGTGCCGCGCGTGGACCATTCCGCGAGGGACGACGGCGGCGAAGGCAGCGGGGGCGATTCACAGCGACATCGAGCAGCATTTTATTAAGGCGGAAGTGGTGCGCTGGGAGGATTTGCTGGCGGCGGGGAGTTGGGCGGCTGCGCGGGAAAAGGCGAAAGTGCGGCTGGAAGGGAAGGAGTACATGGTGCAGGACGGCGACGTGATTTTGTTCCGGCACAGCGGGTGAGGATTAACTGGAGCGAGACGACTGTGCGGAGGGGTGATGCGCCGAGGCAAAGCGGCGTCGAGCCGCCGCATTCCAAAGAGGCAAAAGCCGCAAATTCGCAAGAGGCGCGATTCTGCGCTACCAGGCAAAAGCGAGCTTGCGTAAGTACAGCATAATCATTAAGGTACAAGCTATTCGTTCCGGATAATGACGAAACGGGCATCGGTGGCGGCGCGCAACTTTAAGGCCCTGTGCGTGTTAGATACACTGTGGAGGCTATGGCCAGAAGCGACGTCCAACTGATGCTGGACGTGAAGGCCGGGGACGAACTGTCCTTCGAGCTGCTTTTGCAGAAGTATCGCACGCCGCTGGTCAATTTCCTCTGCAGAATGGTAAGGGAGCAGGCCGCCGCGGAAGATCTGGCGCAGGAAGTTTTCCTTCGCGTGTATCGCGCGCGCAAAGAATATTCGCCGAGCGCGAAATTCACCACCTGGCTTTTCCGCATCGCGACGAATCTGGCGCTGAACGCGATACGCGACGGCCGTTACCGCAAGATGCAAATTTCGATTGATACGCCGCGAGATGAGGACGAGCCGGTGATCGAGATCGCCGCTCGGGAAACGCGCGCGGACGACCGGCTAATCGAGGAGGAGCGCAATCGCATAATTCGCGGAGCGATTCTGGCTTTGCCGGAGAAGCAGCGCGCGGCGGTGATTTTGCACAAGTACCACGAAATGGATTATGCGGAGATTGGGAAAATTTTAGAATGCTCGGAGAGCGCGCTGAAGTCGCTGCTCTTCCGCGCGTATGAAACTTTGCGAGTGCAGTTGGCGTTGCTGGTCGCGAGGCCGGCGGCGCAAACTGCGGGGGAAGGGAAGACGCTATGAGTTGCGAAAAGATTTCGAAAAGCTTGGTGAGTTATCTGGATGGGCGCGCCGGCGCGAAAGAACGCGAGGCGGTCGAGGCACATTTGCAATTGTGCGCGGAATGCCGCGAGCGGGCGGAGGAATTTCGCCGGCTGTGGGAAATGATGGCGGAAGTTCCGGCGGTCGAGCCTTCATTTGGATTCGACGCGCGTTTGCGGCAGCGAATCGCTGCGGAGCCGCGGCCGAAGGCGTGGGCGTGGCTTCTGCCTTCGCCGCGTTTCGCTGCGACGCTCGTGCTGTTGATTGGCCTGTCAGTGTTTGTTTCGTTGCGGCGGAATCAGCCGGTGACGCCGCCAAATTCGGCGGCCAATAGCGAAGAGCAGTTCCAGATGATCAAGGATTTGGGCGTGCTGGAAAATTACGATGTGCTCAGCAATTTCGACGCGCTTTCGGATTTGCCGGCGGCGCAGCAGACCTCGGACCAGCCGGCGCAGCAGAAGCCCGTCGCGCCCGGCGCGGGAACGGGTGAAAGTTGGAATAGGCCAGCGCTGCAATCTTCAGAATTTTACGCAAGCCGAGGGATATGAAGCGAGTCTTCCAATTCGGATGCATCGTCGCAGCGCTGCTGACGGCGCTGACGGCGGCGCCTGTTGCTTCTGCGCACGGATTTTTTGGGCAGCGCGGAGCGCGCGTCCAGGCGCGGCAAGCGGCGCGTCAGGATCGTCGCGCGGAGCGGCAAGTACAGCGACAGGAGAATCGTCCAGCGGTGCGCGGCGCGATGGGCTTGCCGCCCAAATGGATTGAGAAGCTGCAGCAAATGTCGCCGGAACAGCAAGAGCGTTTCATGCGGAACAATCGAAAATTTCAGAGTCTTCCTCCGCAGCGGCAGGAGCAAATTCGCCGGCGATTGCAAGAGTTGAACCAGATGCCTCCGCAGCAGCGCGAAGCGATGCGCAAACGGCTGCAAATTTTCCAGCGGCTATCGCCCGAAGAGCGTCAAGAGGTCGTCAAAGATCTTGCGCCGCGCTGGAAGGCGCTGCCGCAGAATCGCAAGCAGGTTTTGACCCAGCGAATGCGCGTTCTGGCGGGCATGACGCCCGAGCAACGCCAGCAGGCGCTGCAAGATCCGCAGTTCATGCGCGGCCTGGACCCGAACGAGCAGGATCTGCTGCGGAAACTCACGGATTTGCGGCTGGGACCAGCGCCGGGGCAATAGCTGTTCCATTTCCGCACTGTTTTCGTGCCACTTTTCGCCACGTCGTAATGTATAAGACACATTCCGTGTCGCCGCGCGGAAGCGGCCGTCTAGGCATTGCGAGCATTTTTGCAAGAACACACCACATATAGCGCTTTCCCGAACAGCGGGCTATTCCAGCCGTGGCTAACAGCACGGAAAAAATTTTATTTTTTTGTGCGATTCCTCTTGACAAAGAAAGAAGTCCGCATAGAATCGTGCGCCAAGTGGGAAAAAGTGGTAAGAAGTGGTTGGGGTGGAATGAACCGGAAATCATGCAAGGCCGAGCGGAAAGCGGTTGGTAATGCTGCGGGGAAGCCATCTAGCGACAGTGGACGAGAAGGGGCGGGTGAAGATACCCGCGGAGTATCTCGCCGAATTGCGCCGCTATGGCAAGCAGTTCTACGTGACCAGCGAGAACGGCGAGTTCGCGCGTATTTATCCCATGAAAATCTGGGGCGAAATCGAGAAGAAGCTGGCCAAGCTCTCTTCGCACAACGCGGCCAAGCAGAAATTCCTGGCGCGGACAAATTACTTCGGGCAAGTCGTTGAATTGGACGGACAGGGACGCATTTTGATCCCGCCGGTGCTTCGGGACACGGCGCAGATGAAAGGCGAGGTTACCGTGAACGGCGCGCTGAATATTTTGGAAGTTTGGAATCACGCGCGATTCCTGGAGCAGATGAAGAGCAATCCGATGACGCCGGAAGACGAAAAGGCCCTGGACCAATCGGGCATTTAGATTTTGAGCGTGCTGCACACGCCGGTTTTGGCCGAAGCAGTCATTGAATGGCTGCGCGTCAAGCCGGAGGGAACGTACGTCGATGCGACGGTCGGCACCGGCGGGCACGCTCTGGGGATTCTGCAGCGATTGAAGACGGGACGCCTGGTAGGGCTGGATCGCGACCCGCAGGCGCTCGAAATTGCGCGGGAACGGCTGAAAGCATTTGAAGGGCAGGTAACGCTGGTGCACACGGACTTTTCGAGGATCGGCGAAGTGGTGAGCGAGCTGAAATTGCCGAAGCTCGATGGCGTGCTGGCTGATCTGGGCGTTTCCTCGCTGGAACTGGACACTCCGGAGCGCGGCTTTTCGTTCCGCTGGGGCGGGCCGCTGGATATGCGCATGAATCCGCAATATCCGCTGGTGGCGGAAGAGATTGTGAATCACTGGTCAGAGAAAGAGCTGGCCGACGTGCTCTACAAGTTTGGAGAAGAGCACGAATCACGCAGAATCGCCAGGGCCATCGTACGGGCGCGGCCAATCCGCGACACCGAGCACCTGGCAACGGTTGTGGCAGGGGCCCGAAAAGCAAGGGGAAGGCAGAGACTGCATCCCGCGACAAAAACGTTTCTGGCGCTGCGGATAGCGGTGAATCGAGAGTTGGAGGAACTCGGGCAGTTTCTTAACCGGACCCCCGCCACTTTATCTTCGGAAGCGAGGTGGGCGATTTTGAGCTACCACTCGCTGGAAGACCGCATGGTCAAGCACAGCTTTCAACGGCTGGTGCAGGCCGGCGGTTTTCAAATTTTGACGAAAAAACCGATACAGGCCGGCGAAGCTGAAGTGCAAGAGAACCCGCGCGCGCGCAGCGCGAAACTGCGGGTAATCGAGCGCCGCGACGAAGGCCCTGACGAGAACGAATTCGAAAGCATCGACGAAAGGCAAGCATCATGACCGAATTCTACACTTCCAAGCGCATCGACAATTCGCGGCTTTCGCGGCCGGCCATTCCGCGGTGGCGCGAGTATGCGCGGCGCATGGCATGGGCGGCAGCGCTGGCTTCGTGCGGCTTGCTGTACACCTGGCAGCATTTTCAAGACATTCAATTGCGCTATAAGCTCGAGGGTTTGCAGGCGCAACACACGCAGGCTGTGGAACTCAACCAGCAATTGCATTTGGAGGCGGCTTCGCTGAGCTCGCCCATGCGCATCGACGCGATTGCGCGAACGCAATTGGGAATGACGGTATCCGTGCCGGCGCAATACGTTCCGGCCGCGGACAGCGCCGCTCGCGACGCTTATCTGGCGCAGCGCGTCAGCGCGCCGACGATACAGCCTTAATGCAGCGCCGCCAGCACTGCCGACGGCATTACATGCTGGATTGCGCGCAGCGTTGCGTGAAGACGACGTGCGCGACAGGCTTCGAGCGACCCGCCCCGTGGCGGCGCGAGGCAGTGGACCGCCGCATTGCGGGCTGAAAAGTTTTCTCGAAGCAGGCCGGAGCCCATGGCGCAAAGCAGTTCCCGTCTCCGTTTGGCTGTAGTTCTTAGCTTCACATTCGTTTGGGCCTTCCTGGTTGTAGGCCGCCTCAGCTACTTGCAACTGTATCGCTACCGCGAATACCTGGAACGAGCGCGCCGCCAGCAGGAACGAATCATCGAAGTCAGCCCCATGCGCGGGCCGATTTACGACCGCAACGGGCGCGAACTGGCGATGAGCATTCCCGTCGATTCCTGTTTCGCGGATCCCGAAGAAATCACCGATCCCGGCATGGTGGGGAAACTGCTTTCCCATGTGCTTGGAATTTCCGCGGAAGAAATCGAGCAAAGGCTTACGGAATCTCGCTCATTCGTGTGGATTGCGCGGAAAATCACGCCGGAGCAGGCTTCGCGCATCAAAGCGCTGAATTTGCGCGGGATTTATTTTCAGAAGGAGAACAAGCGCTTCTATCCGGAGCATACGCTCGCCGCCGCGGTGCTGGGTTACGTGGACGTAGACGAACACGGCTTAGGCGGCGTTGAATATTCGCTCGACAAGGAAATTCGCGGCAAGCCGGGGCGGATGCTGGTGCTTGCCGACGCTCACCGGCAATGGCTCGACCGTAGCGAGATGCCGTCGGACCGCGGCGATACGGTTGTTCTGACGATTGATCAGACCATCCAGTACATCGCCGAGAAGGCTCTCGCTGACGGTTTGGCGCGGACTCATGCCAAAGGCGGCTCGGTGGTAGTGCAGGATCCCAATACCGGGCAATTGCTGGCCGTTGCCAATTGGCCGACGTTTGACCCGAATGATGCGCACGCGTTCCCGTCAGCGGATTTCATAGACCGTGCGGTTTCGTCAGCGTACGAACCGGGCTCGATTTTCAAGACCATTTTGTTTTCGTCTGCTTTGCAGGAGGCAGTCGTTCAGCCGGCGCAGGTGGTGGATTGCCAGATGGGTTCGATCGTGGTGGCCGGGCGGCTGATCCACGATTGGCATCCTTTCGGAATGCTGACCGTCGAGCAAGTCTTGATCAATTCGAGCGACGTTGGCTCCATCAAAATCGCGCTGCGCCTCGGCGCGCCGAAGTATTACCAGTACATCCGCAGCTTCGGCTTTGGCCAGTTGACGGGAATCAACCTGCCGGGCGAAAACCACGGATTGCTGCGCCCCTTGGATGAATGGACGGCCAGCTCGATTGGCTCGATTGCCATCGGGCAGGAAATCAGTGTCACGCCGGTGCAAATGATTTCCGCGGAGTCGGCTATCGCCAATGGCGGAATTTTGCGCAAGCCGCAGATTGTTCGCCAGGTGCTGCGCGGCAATCAGGTGGTCATGCGGCCTAATCCGGATCCGCGCCGCGTAATTGACGAGACCACCGCGGCGACGATGCGCGACCTGATGGAGCACGTCGTTCTGGAAGGGACTGGCAGGCCGGCCCAACCGTTCGGCTACACGGCAGCCGGAAAGACCGGCACCGCGCAGAAAATCGATCCGGCGACGGGCCGTTATTCGCGGACGCAGTACAACTCTTCATTCATCGGCTATGCGCCGGTGAACAACCCGGTGGTGACAATTCTTGTCAATCTGGATTCGCCGGTCGGTGGCCATGAAGGCGGCCCGACGGCTGGGCCAGTGTTCAAGCAAGTGGCTGAGCAAGTTCTGGCGTATCTGAACGTGCCTCATGATATGCCGGCGGTGCCGGCTTTGGAGAAGGCGTCACTGAAAAAGAAGCCTCGGCGCAGCGGCCGCGACTTGGATTTTACGCCTGCTCCCAAAAGCATCAGCCGCGCCGACGCGGGGAATGATGCAGCGCCGGCCAGCGTGCCAGAGGCCACAACCGTCGCTATTGCGGAGGGTCAGGCGGTGACAGTTCCCGCCCTGACCGGCCAGAGCGTTCGCGCGGTCATTGAGGCGTGCTCGCGATTGGGCTTGATGCCAGTCCTTGTGGGGAACGGAATTGCCCTGGACCAAAGCCCGGATGCCGGAACGAAAGTGCTGCCTGGGGCGAAAGTCATCGTGCATTTCGGCAGCGGAAGCTCTGCCGGGAACTCTGCCGGAAGTTCGGGAAGCAACAATTGAAAGCTGAACGGGAATCACACTTGGGCAGCGTAAATTTGAAGAGCAGGAGCGGAGGAACGGCAGCGTCGCTCGTTGAGCATTCCATGAAAGTGAAGGACTTATTTTTTGGCACTGAAATTGCCGCGATTTCCGGTTCAGGTGAAACGGAAATTCGCTCAGTCGCTTACGATAGCCGGAAAGTAAATCAGGGCGCTCTCTTCTTCGCGTTGAAAGGCGAGAAGGAGGATGGCAATAAGTACGTCTCTGACGCGCTGAAGCGCGGTGCAGTGGCTATCGCTAGCGAGGAAGCGCGCGGTGCGGCGGTGCCCGCCCAAATCGCCTGGATTGCGATGCAGCCGGGCGCGCAGCGTCGCGTCCTCGCTTCCGTCTCGGCGAACTTCTTCGGACATCCCTCGGCAGCCCTGCAACTCGTCGGCGTCACCGGCACGAATGGCAAGACCACGACGTCGCACCTGATTGACTTGATCCTGCGCGCCAGTGGAATGCGCACCGGCCTGATTGGCACAATTGCAGCGCGCACGCCGCGCGGGCGCCGCGAGGCCATCAATACCACGCCCGAATCGCTCGATTTGCAGCAGATGTTCGCCGAGGTGCGCGACGAAGGCGGCAAAGCCATTGTGATGGAGGCCAGCTCTCATGCGCTGGCAATGGACCGCCTGTGGGGCTGCCATTTCGCGGCGGCTGTCTTCACGAATTTGACGCGCGATCACCTCGACTATCATAAGACATTCGAAGAATACTTCGCCGCCAAGCGCCGCTTGTTTGAGGGCACTGGCGCAGGTCCCGCAGATGTTGGCGTAGTTAATTCCGACGACCCCTACGGCAAGCAGCTCGAAGGCATTGCTCGCCGCACATTCACTTACGGGCTGAAAAATGGCGCGCAAATCAAGGCGCAAAAGTATCCTCTGTCGTTTTCCGGTTTGGAGTTCACTGCACAGACGCCGGCGGGAAAAATCGAAGTGCAATCGAGGCTCGTCGGAAAAATCAACGTTTACAACATTCTCGCAGCCATCGGCGCGGGAATAGCGATGGACATAGAAAGCGCCACGATTGAGCGCGGCATTCGCGAACTGGAAAGCGTCCCGGGGCGCTTCGAGCGCATCGCCGCAGACCAGCCGTTTCTGGTGATTGTGGACTACGCGCACACCGACGACGCGCTGCGCAATCTAATCTCCACCGCGCGCGAACTCTGCGGCGACAAGCGCATCATCACGCTTTTTGGCGCGGGCGGCGACCGCGACCGCACCAAGCGCCCGTTGATGGGCGAAGCCGCCGGGAATTTGAGCGACTTTGTCGTTTTGACCAGCGACAATCCGCGCAGCGAAGACCCACTGCGCATTATTAACGACGTGCTGGTTGGCCTGCAGAAGACTAACGCGAAATACCGCGTGGAAGCGGACCGCGAGAAGGCCATCGAGATAGCTTTGAACGAAGCGAAGCCCGGCGACATTGTTTTGCTCGCCGGCAAGGGTCACGAAGCCTATCAGGTGCTTCGCGATGGCCCCATTGAATTTGATGACCGTGAAGTGGCGCGCCGCGTTTTGCACGGTCATGGATACGGCGCGAGCGAGAATTAGTCGCAGTTAGTCCGGAGCGGCCGGAAAAACGGTGGCGCCTAGCCCGGTGGAGAGACGATGCGGTGGACGGTGGCAAACGTGGCGAACGCTCTGGGTGTCGCAGTTCCCGCGCGCGCCGATTCCGTGGCCTGGCTGGCCGGCGTCTCGATTGATTCGCGCAGCGTTCGAGCCGGAGAGCTTTTTGTCGCCATACGAGGCCCGCGCTTTGACGGGCACGATTTTGTCGCCGCAGCGTTGCAGGGCGGCGCGGCTGCTTCCGTTGTGGAGGCCCGCCGAGCCGCTGAATATCCCGAAGAAGTTCGCGGCAAGCTCCTGGCCGTCGAAGACACACTTCGCGCCTTGCAGGAATTGGCGCGCGCTTACTGCGATTCCTGGCGCCAGGCCAAGCCGGGGCGCCGCGTGGCCGCCATTACGGGTTCGGCAGGCAAAACAACCACCAAGGAAATTCTTGCGGCGCTGCTGGCCGCGCGGTTCCGCGTTTTGAAATCCGAAGGCAATCTGAACAACGAATACGGCTTGCCGCTGACTCTTTTCCGCCTCACCGACGAGCACGATGCGGCCGTCGTCGAACTCGGAATGTCCCATCGCGGCGAACTTGCCCGCCTGGCGGAAATTGCCCAGCCTGACGTGGGCGTGGTGACCAACGTTGCTCCCGTGCATCTGGAATTTTTTTCTTCTGTCGACGAAATTGCTCTCGCGAAACGCGAATTGATTGAAGGGCTGGGCGGCGCGAATCCGGTGGCTGTTCTGAACGCTGACGATGCGCGCGTTACCCGTTTTGCTGAAGGGTTCCGCGGCCGCGTTTTACGCTACGGTATTTCCAATCCCGCGGATTTTCGCGCCGAGAATATCGAAGATCGCGGCATGGAAGGCTCGGCGTTCGATTACGAAAGCCCGGAGGAATTGGCGCGCCTGCGTTTGCCACTGGCCGGAAAACATAACGTGCTGAACGCGCTCGCCGCGCTGGCTGCTTCGAGCGAATGGGGAATCGGCGTTGCTGAGGCCAAGCAAGTTTTTCCAACGTTGCAGCCTGCTTCGATGCGCGGCGAATTTCTGAAGTTCGCATCGGGCTTTGCGCTCATCAACGACTGCTATAACTCGAATCCCGTCGCGCTGGAACGCATGATTGACGTTCTATGCTCCGTTCCCGGATATTCCCGGCGCATCCTCGTCGCCGGCGAATGGCGCGAAGTTGGCCGTTCCTCCGCCGAACTCCATCAGGCCGGCGGGCGCTACGCGGCGCAAAAAAATGCCATTGACTGGATTTTCGGCGTCGCCGGAGACGCTCAGGAATTCCTGCGCGGCGCCATCGCCGCCGGTTTTCCCGCTGAGCGCGCCAAATTTTTCGAATCCTCGATGGAAGCGGCCAAATTTCTGCCGGACTTCGTCGCCCCCGGAGATTTATTGCTGGTCAAAGGCTCGCGCGGCGTGCACATGGAATCCATCGCCGCTGCATTGCAAGAGAAATTCCCGTTGGCCGAAACGCGCGGCGAAATTGCGCAAGCCATGAGCGAGAGGCGCAGCTGAAATGCTCTACTATCTCTTCGTCGAAATCCTGCGCCCTCATTACAGCCCGTTGAACGTATTCCGCTACATCACCGTGCGAACGGCTATGGCCAGCCTGACCGCGCTTTTTTTGACGCTGGCGCTCGGTCCATGGACTATTCGGCGGTTGCGCGCCTTGCAAATCGGCCAGTACATTCGCACCGAAGGGCCGCAAAGCCATCAAGTCAAGGCGGGCACGCCCACTATGGGCGGCGTGCTCATCGTTATTGCCATAATCCTGCCGACGTTGCTGTGGGCCGACCTGCGCAGCCCTTACGCATTGCTCGCGATGTGCGCCACCGCATGTTTTGCGCTGATCGGTTTCGTTGACGACTATAACAAAGTAGTGCGCAAACGCAGCATGGGCTTGCGCCCCAAAGTGAAATTTCTCTACCAGGTGCTGACTTGCGCGGGAGTCGGCGCGGTTCTTCTCGGCCTCCAGCAGCGCGGCGCATATTCCACGGAATTGAGCGTTCCGTTTTTCAAAAAGCTCCACCCGGATCTAGTGGTGCGCTCGCTTCTCTTGCGTCCGCACATCTGGCCGCTCGCTTTTGTGCCGTTCGTGGTGTTCCTCATTTTCGTTATTGTCGGAGCTTCGAACGCCGTGAATTTGACCGACGGCCTCGACGGGCTGGCCATCGGCTGCGTGCTTGTGGCCGCCGGCGCGCTCACAGTTTTAACGTACATCAGCAGCCATGCGAAATTTGCCGATTACCTGGAAATTCAGCATATTCCGCAGGTCGGCGAATTGACAATTTTCTGCGGCTCGGTCGTTGGCGCGTCGCTCGGCTTTCTCTGGTATAACGCGCACCCTGCGGAGATGTTCATGGGCGATGTTGGCTCGCTCGCGCTCGGCGGCGTGATTGGCGTGACTGCGGTAATCATCAAGCAGGAAATCCTGCTGCTTTTCATCGGCGGCATCTTCGTTCTGGAAGCGGTTTCCGTAATCATTCAGGTGGGTTCGTTCAAGCTGCGCGGCAAACGCGTTTTTCGCATGGCGCCGCTGCACCATCATTTCGAGCTGATCGGCTGGAGCGAATCGAAAATCATTGTGCGATTCTGGATTGCGGCGCTGGTGTTCGCGCTATTTTCGTTGACCACTTTGAAATTGAGGTAAATCTGTGCGGCTCGGCGTAGAACTCGAAGGCAAACGGCTCCTGGTTGTGGGCTTGGCCCGCACCGGAATCGTGGTGTCGCTGTTTTGCGCCGCGTATGGCGCGCGCGTCACGGCTACGGACGAAAAGCCTGAATCTGCGCTCGCCGACGCTGCCGAGAAACTGCGCGCTGCGGGCGTGACCCTCGAATTCGGCGCGCCTCCGCCGGAAATTTTTGTGAATCAAGACCTCATCATCGTCAGCCCGGGCGTACCGGCGAAATTGCCGGGCCTTGAACTGGCGCGCAATCGCAACATTCCGGTGTGGAGCGAAATTGAGCTTGCCTGGCGGCTGCTGCGCGGCAAGCTGGTGGCCATCACCGGCTCGAACGGAAAAACCACCACCACCGCGCTGGTGGCGCACATTCTCAAGTCCGCAAAAATGCCTGTGCTGGTCGGCGGAAACATTGGCACGCCGCTGCTCGCGCGCGTCGAAGCGTCGAGCGATTCCTCGGTGACCGTCGCGGAAATCAGCAGCTTCCAGCTCGAAACCATCGAAGCGTTTCGCCCGGACGTGGGCGTGCTGCTCAATCTCACGCCGGATCACATCGACCGTCATGGCTCGTTCGAGGAGTACGCGCGCGTCAAGCAAAAACTTTTTCAGAACATGCTCGACCGCGATTTTGCCGTCCTGAATGCGGATGACCCGCAGGTTGCGCAGCGCGGCCCTCTTCACGGCCAAAGATTTTGGTTCAGCCGCCAGAAGCGCCTCGCCGCTGGAACATTTTTGCGTGGCGATCAAATTCTTTTCCGCCGCGAAGGCAGCGAAAGCGTTCTCATGCGGCGTAGCGATATTCCTCTGCGCGGCGACCACAATTTGGAAAACGTTCTGGCCGCTTCCACGGCTGCAATTCTTGCTGGCGCGCCCACGGATTCCATCGAAGCGGCGGTGCGCACTTTTCCGGGAGTAGAACATCGCCTCGAATTCGTCGCCGAGATTGGCGGAGTGAATTTCTACAACGATTCGAAAGCCACCAATGTGGACGCCGCGCTGAAAGCGATCGGCGCATTTCCCGGCTCCCTCTTCGTGATTCTTGGCGGCAAAGATAAAGGCGCGCCGTACGCTCCGCTGCGCGAGCCGTTGCGGCAGAAAGCGAAGCTTGTGCTGCTGATTGGCGCTGCAGCAGACAAAATCGTCGGCGAACTGGAAGGCGCAGCCGAAATGCAAGATGCAAAAACGCTCGAACGCGCCCTAACAATTGCGTTCGAACAGGCGAAGCCAGGCGATACGGTTTTGCTTGCTCCGGCATGTGCCAGTTTCGATCAGTATGAGAATTTCGAGCATCGCGGGCGCGAATTCAAGGAAATCGTCGCGCGCCTCGCCGCCGGAAATGCGGCGGAGAATTCCGCGAAGAAAGGATAAGCATGCCGCGAAGTTTGCAGCCGGACAGGAAATTATTCGGGGTCACGCTGGCGCTGTGCTTCATCGGCGTGATCATGGTTTTCAGCGCTTCCGCGATCACCGCCAAGCAACTCTACGGCAATGGCTACGTTTTTCTCGAGCGTCAGCTGGTGTGGCTGGCCGTCGGGCTTTTTGGAATGATTCGCCTCATGAATTTCGACTATCGCAAGTTCCGCGAGCCGCGCATCATTTACCCCAGCATCGCGGTGATTTTACTGCTGCTCATCGGCGTGCTTTTCCTGGACCGCACGCACGCCACGCATCGCTGGATTCACGCCGGGCCCATCAGCCTGCAGCCCTCGGAATTCGCCAAGCTTGTGGTGATTCTCTATCTTGCGTGGTTTTTGGAATTGCGCTCGCGCCCTGGGAGCGCTGGCGTAAACAATTTGAAGCAGACTCTGCTCCCCGCGCTTGGCCCGATTATTTTTATGCTGGCGTTGATTCTGCGCGAGCCGGATATGGGCACCTCCTGCATGATTTTCCTGGTGGCGCTGGCGATGCTCTACGAAGCGGGCCTCTCGATGAAATACATTGGCGCGCTCGCCGCCGCCTCCATTCCCGCGATTTATCTGCTCATCGTTCACGCGCATTATCGCTACGAGCGCGTGCTGGCGTTTTTCTCGCCGAACGCTGATCCGCAAGGGCGCGGCTTCCAGCTTCTCCAGTCGCTTATCGCCGTTGGTTCCGGCGGCCTGACCGGTGTTGGCTTGATGGAAAGCAAGCAGAAGCTTTTCTATTTGCCCGAGGCGCACACCGATTTCATTTTCGCCGTGCTTTGCGAAGAGCTTGGCTTCATCGGCGCGCTGGTGGTCGTCGCGCTGTTTGCGGTTTACGCCTGGCGCGGTTTTCGCGCTGCGTTTCGCGCGCCGGACATGTTCGGCCGCCTGCTCGCGCTGGGCATCACCACGCTGGTTGCCGGTCAGGCGCTCGTGAACCTCAGCGTGGTGCTCGGCTTGATGCCCACAAAGGGCATTCCGCTGCCGTTCATCAGCTATGGCGGCTCGAGTTTGTTGGTAATGCTCCTGGCCACCGGCGTGCTCTTGAATATTAGCCAGCACGCGGAGGCGGTTTAAGTTCTCGCGTATGCCGGCGCCTAAGAAGCTGCTGATCGCCGGCGGCGGCACTGGCGGGCACGTTTTTCCGGCCATTGCTGTAGCGCAAGAGTGGCTGCGCCGCGGCGAAACGAGCGCGGAAGGGAAGAGGGAAGTCTTGATCGTTGGCACCAAACTCGGTCTCGAAGCGAAACTCGTTCCCGAAGCGGGACTGCCCTTCGCAACCATTCGCGTTGCTGGCCTGAAGGGAATTGGCGGCATGAAGCTCGTTCGCAATATCGCGACGCTCGGCCTCGGCTTCTGGGACTCCGCGGAACTGCTGCGCGAGCACGAATTCGACTTCAGCGCCGCATTTGGAGTCGGCGGCTACGCTTCCGGACCAGTGATGCTGCTCGCTGCCATGCGCGGCATCCCTACGGTGCTTTTCGAGCCGAATTTCGAGCCTGGATTCGCCAATCGCCTGCTCGCCCGCACTGCCAAGCGCATCGCCACAGGTTTCGACCAGACCGCCAGGCGCTTCGGCGCAAAAGCCAACGCCACCGGCAATCCTATTCGTGCTGAATTTTTTAACGCGCCCAGGCGCGCGCCGCATCATGCGCCGTTCACCGTCCTGATCACCGGAGGCAGCCGTGGCGCCCACCCCATCAACGAAGCGATGACCGGCGCTCTCGATTTGCTCGCTGCAAAAAAAAATCAGCTTTTGGTGGTGCATCAGACCGGCGAACGTGACTATAATGCCGTTCGCGAAGCCTATGCCCAGCGCGAATTTCATGCGGAGGTCAGTCCCTTCATCGGGAACATGGCGGAAAGGTTTGCACAGGCCGACCTGATCGTTTGCCGCTCCGGCGCCATTACCGTGGCCGAAGTTGCCGCCGCCGGTCGCGCCGCCATCTTCATTCCTTTCGGTGCCGCCACGGACAGTCATCAGCTTCGCAACGCGCAAGTTTTCGAAAAATCCGGCGCTGGCCGCGTGATTCCGCAGAATGAATTGACGCCGCAGCGCCTCGCAAACGAAATTCTCTCGCTTTTGGATCCGCCCACCATGGCGGGCCAGCCCCCAATAATCGAGGAAATGGAGCAGCGCGCGCATGCGCTCGCGCGGCCGCATGCTGTCTCCGACATCGTCGACATTATCGAGGGGGTTGCACGCAAATGACTATTCCATTCGGAAATTTCCAGCGCATTCATCTGATCGGCATCGGCGGCAGCGGCATGAGCGGCATCGCGGAAGTGCTGCTGGCTCTCGGCTACGCCGTTTCTGGTTCGGACTTGAAAACTTCGCCTGCTACGGAACGGTTGCGTAATCTCGGCGCAAAAATTTGTGAAGGCCACCGGCCCGAGCATGTTCGCGGCGCGCAGGTGGTTGTCGTTTCTTCCGCGGTTCGCCCTGACAATCCGGAGATTGCCGAGGCGCGCAAGCTGAAAATCCCGGTCATCCCGCGCGCTGAAATGCTCGCCGAATTGATGCGCCTGAAATACGGAATCGCTGTCGCCGGCGCGCACGGTAAAACTACCACCACCTCGCTCATCGCTTCCGTTCTCGCCGCCGCGGGATTCGATCCCACTTTTGTGGTCGGCGGCCGCGTGAACGCCGCCGGAACCAACGCGCGCGTCGGCCAGGGCGACTACATGGTGGTCGAAGCCGACGAGAGCGACCGCTCATTCCTCCTGCTCGCTCCCGTTGTCGCCGTGGTCACCACCATCGATCGCGAGCATCTCGATCAGTACCATTCACTCGAGGAAATTCAGTCTGTCTTCCTCGAATTCGTGAATCGCGTGCCGTTCTACGGCGCAGTTATCCTTTGCCTCGATGAGCCCAACGTGCAGGGAATTCTCCCCGGCGTGAAGCGCCCGGTCATCACTTACGGCGTCTCCAATCAGGCCGATCTGGTCATCAGCGAAGTCGAACTCGCCGGCCTCGAAAGCCATTTCCGGCTCACCTATCACGGCGACGACCTCGGAAAATTCCGTCTGCCTTCGCCTCCGGGAATTCACAACGTGCGCAACGCCGCCGCCGCGGCAGCCGTGGCGCTGAATCTCGGCATTCCCGCGGATCTGATTCGCGAAGGCCTCAACAAATTCGCCGGCGTCGGGCGGCGCTTCGAAATCAAGGGGACGTACGCGGGCGTGACGCTCATTGACGATTACGGCCATCATCCTGCCGAAATTCGCGCCACGCTCGAAGCCGCGCGCGGCTGCAACTACAAGCGCTTGCTCGTGCTCTTTCAGCCGCATCGCTATTCGCGCACCAAGCATTTGTGGGATGAATTCTGCCGCGCATTCAATTTGGCCGACGTGCTGGTCGTCTCCGAAATTTACGCTGCCGGCGAGCCGCCCATTGAAGGCGTCAGCGGCCAGAAGCTTGCGGAAGCGATCTCCGCAGCAGGCCACAAAAATGTTGTTTTCTCGAATACTTTGCAAAAAGGAGTCGAAATTCTTTTGCGCGAAGCGCAGCCCGGCGACGCGATTTTGGCAATTGGCGCCGGCACGGTGAATCGCTCGCTTGAAGAACTGGCGCTCTTGCTGGGCACCGAGCAGCCTAACGTGCGCATCACCCTTTAGAGGATCGTGCCGAAACGACGACGCATCGCGCTGTTTGGTTTCGTAGCGGCGGCCTTTAGGCCGGCGCTTTTTGTTATGTGAAAGAACGGAAAGAAATTTGGCGAAGCTGAAAAAAATTGAAGCGGAAGCGTATCCGCAGGAAGTGCTCGCGGAAGAAGAGCCGCGCTATCTTCGCCGGCAGAAGCCTGTCGAAATTCGCCGCCGAAAATTCGGCAAAAAGGCGTGGAGGAGCTATCTTCGCGTCGTGCTCATTGTGTTTTTCGTCGCTGCATGCGCTGGCGCGCTCTTTGCCGCTGGACAATTTTTGCTTACCTCTCCTTCGATGGCGCTGGCCGGCCCCAGCCAGGTGCAAATTCGCGGCAATCATTTCGTCAGCCGTTCGAGCGTGCTCGAAATTTTCGCTCCTGACCGCGGGCGCAGTGTTCTGCGCATCCCGCTGGCCGAGCGTCGCGCGCAAATCGAATCGCTCCCTTGGGTCGAGCGCGCCGTCGTGCGCCGCGCGCTGCCCAGTGGCATTCAAGTGCAAATTACCGAGCGCACGCCCATCGCCTTTCTCCGCGAAGGCACGGAGCTTTTGCTGGTCGATCGCCAGGGAACGATTCTCGATCGTCCGCTGGAAGGGAATTTTCATTTTCCGGTGGTCACCGGCATCAATTCCGCCATGCCTCTTGACGCTCGTGCGCGCCGCATGCAAATGATGGCCGATTTCATGAAACAGATTCGCGAAGTGAACGCCGGCGCCGGAGATTGGGTCAGCGAAATCGATCTCTCCGACGCGACGGATTTGCAAGCTACTCTCGCCGGCCTGCAATCATCGGGCAGCGCCATTCCCGGCGCGGTGCTGGTGCATTTCGGCGACGCCGATTTTCATGATAAGTTTCAAGTCCTGCTGAACAACATCAGCCAATGGCAAGCGGCCGCGGGCCGCATCGCCTCCGTGGACTTGCGCTTCGAGCGCGAGGTGGTCGTCAATCCGGAAAATCCCGCGCCCGCGACACTTCAACCGGTCAACACCAATGCTCCCTTGCTTCCTGCGCCTGTTGCTTCGCATGGGCGAACTGTGCGCAAGCCTGCATCTGCCGTCGCGCCGCATGCGCATGCCGCGCCGCATGCTCGCATCGCGCCAAAGCGGAGAGTAGCGCCGAGAAAAGTGCGCCGCGCAAAAGCGAAATCAAGGACCAGGCCGGAGCATCCGGCTAGAAAACGCACGCGCCATGCTTTGAAGCTTGCCGGTGATTCATCCGGCCAATTTTAGGTTTTGAGGGGAGCTGCAGTTTGGGGAAGAAAGATCGCTATATCGTAGGGCTGGACATCGGCAGCACGAAAACGTGCGCGCTGGTCGGCGAAATGGAAGAGCAGGGCAGCGGGGCGAAATTTGCGGGCCTCGGCGCTGCCGAATCCAAAGGCTGGCGCAAAGGCCAGATCGTGAATCTGGAACTTGCGGTCAGCTCGATTCGCCGCGCCGTCGAAGAGGCCGAAAATATCGTCGGCGTTCCGGTCGAGTCCGCGCTCATCGGCATCGCCGGCAGCCATGTTCGCGGAGTGAACAGCCGCGGCGGCATCGCGCTTGGCCAGCGCCCGCGCGACATTCATCGCGACGACGTGCGCCGTTGCGTCGAGGCCGCGAAAAACGTCACCCTGCCGCCCGATCGTGAAGTGCTTCACGTCCTGCCGCAGGAATTTGTCGTGGACGGCCAGGACAACATTCGCGACGCCATCGGCATGGTCGGCCAAAAGCTCGAAGCCAACGTGCACATCGTCACTACGTCCGCCACAGCCACACAAAACGTAATCACCGCGGTGAACAAGGCCGGAATTATTGTGGACGACACGGTGCTCGAGCCGCTTGCGTCCGCCGAAGCTTGCCTCACGCAAGACGAACGCGAACTGGGCTGCTGTCTGCTCGACGTCGGCGGCGGCACCACGGAAATGATTGTCTTCTCCGGAGGCGTGGTGCGCCACAGCGCCGCCGTGGCCATCGGCGGCGATCATTTTACCAACGATCTCGCCGTCGGTTTGCGCACGCCAATTCCCGAAGCGGAAAGCATCAAGCGCGAGCATGCCTGCGCGTGGCGCGAACTGATGGGCGCGGACACGCCCATCGAAATCGCCAGCGTCGGCGACCGCCCGCCGCGCACGATTTTCGCGCGCAATCTTTGCGAGATTGTCGAGCCGCGCGCGCGAGAGCTTCTCAGTTTGATTCGCGACGAATTGCGCCGCGCCGGCCTCGATTCGCAGATTCCTGCGGGAATGGTCATGACCGGCGGCGGAGCGCAGCTTCGCGGATTGCTCGAGCTTACGGAAAAAGTTTTTTCTCTGCCCGTGCGCCTTGCTTCGCCGCGCGGGCTCTCTGAAATTACGGACGGGGTTGCTCAGCCCGAGTACTCGGCGGCCGTCGGCCTGGTGCTCTACGGCGCGCGCGCCCGGCGGCATGCGGCGCAGCGTTCCGGCGGTTGGACGGAAAAGTTGAAAGCTCTTTTTGCAGGGAATTGAGTTGCAGCTTGCTGAAAAAAGAATTTCAGGAGCGAACAGCAAAATACTCGTCGCTGTAGGGAGGCGTCAGTTTTTGTAAGGGCACGGCTTCAGCCGTGCCGAAACGTGCGGCTTCTTCGGGGCTTTAGCCCCTGAGGTAAATCGTGCGCCGTGCACAACGTCAGACAGAGATGCAAGAAGTCTTGTACAGAAATTGACGGAGAACGAGAATTTAAAATTTGCAAACGGTCGAGGGAGGAAAGCATGACGCCTAAAGAATCAGCTTTGCGTGTTTCATTCAGTGAAGAGCCACAGAACGGCGCCCGCATCAAAGTGATTGGCGTCGGCGGCGGCGGCTGCAACGCCGTCAACCGCATGATTCGCGCCAAAGTCGAGGGCGTCGAATTCATCGCCGCCAACACCGATTTGCAGGCGCTCAAGCTTTCACAAGCGCCGCTCAAATTGCAGCTTGGCACCAAGCTCACCAAGGGCCTGGGCGCCGGCGCGAATCCTGAGATGGGGCGCAAGGCGGCGCTCGAGGACACCGATAAAATTCTCGAAGCGCTCGACGGCGCGGACATGGTGTTCGTCACCGGAGGCCTCGGCGGCGGCACCGGCAGCGGCGCCGCGCCTGTGGTCGCCAATCTTGCGAGCGAACTCGGCGCGCTCACGGTTGCCGTGGTCACCAAGCCGTTCGCCTTCGAAGGCAAGCGCCGCATGCAGCAGGCGGAACATGCGCTCGGCGAACTCATTGGCTGCGTGGACACGGTCATCGTGATTCCCAACGAGCGCCTGATGGAATGCGTCGAGCACGGCACCAGCTTTTTCGAGGCGTTCCGCATTGCCGACGATATTTTGCGTCAGGCGGTGCAGGGCATCAGCGACATCATCACCATTCCCGGCATCATCAATCGCGACTTCGCCGACGTGAAGACGATTATGTCCGGGCAGGGCTACGCGGTGATGGGCACCGCCGTCGCCACCGGCTCGAATCGCGCCATTGACGCCGCCAATCGCGCCATCAACAGCCCGCTGCTCGAAGATAATTGCATTCAGGGCGCGCAGGGAATTTTGATCAACGTCACCGGCTCATCCACTTTGAGCCTGCACGAAGTTCACGAGGCTTCTTCTATCATTCAGAAAGCCGCGCACGAAAACGCCAACATTATTTTCGGCGCGGTGATGGACGACGCCATGAAAGAGTCGGTGAAAATCACGGTCATCGCCGCGGGCTTCCGCGAAGTGGCCAACAAAAAAACGCACACGCGGCCGTCGTATCTGCCGAAGACGTGGAAGTCGGAGCGCGCGCCGGAGTCGACGCATCCTGACGTGGTGGCGCAGGTTGCGCGCAACGTCACCGAGGTGATTCAGGAAGTCGCCGCGGACGACCTCGACGTGCCGACCTTCCTGCGCCACCAGGCCGCCAAAGCCTAGCGCCGTCTGTCGCTCACGTCCCGCCCGCGCTTCTTGCGGGCTGACGTGAGGCCTTGCGCTTGAATAGGCGCAGCGCGCGCAGCGCCTAACTTCCCTTGTCGTCCGCGTGTTAACCTCTGCAACGTGCTTGCTACTGTTCGCATCCGGAGTCAGATTTTTGCGCAGCTTCGCGAAGAAGCGGCAAAAACGCCGGCGCAAGAGTGCTGCGGGCTGCTCGCGGGGCGCGACGGAATTATCAACGCGCTTTTTCCCGCGCGGAATGTTCACGCGAATCCCGTGACGGCGTATGAAATTGCGCCGCGGGAATTATTTCAATTCATGCGGGAAATTCGCGCGCGCCGTTTGCAATTGCTGGGAATTTATCATTCGCATCCGCGCGGCGAAAATCGCCCGTCGCAGCGCGACATCGAACAAGCCTTCTATCCCGACACGCCGTACCTCATTCTTTCGCCGCTACAGGATGCGCCGCAGCCAGTGCGCGCTTTTTGGATTCGCGACGGCCAGGTCACCGAACTAAAAGTCGAAATCGCGCCTTAGCTTCATCAGTCGAACCGAATTTAAATGGGAAGATGACGCGTCGGCAGCAGAATGCTACTCATCTCGTCAAGATCTGTGCCATTGGCTTTCATAATGGCCTTGTACGCTTCCAGTAGCACGGAATGGATCGTTTCAAGATCTTCCAGCATGAGCGCTCTACCCTCATCAGAATTCCTGCGGAAATTATGGTTCCGGTAGAAAGAATGAAGCAATCGATTACGCTCGCTGAGCGCCATTAAAAGAAGATCTTCGAGCGCATCCAGCGACTGAGTGTGATTCTTCAGGTTTTTGAAAAGCTGGCCAAGAGTATGGCGATTCACAGAATCCAATATGTCAGTCGCCCGAGGTGGATTCTGCTTTTCTAGCAAACCCTCTTCGACGCAGCGGGCGGCCCAACAGCATTGTTCCAAGTTCCGTTTCGATGAGCTGGGCCGCTTCGGCTGTCTCTCCGAATTTCCGGTAAACATCGTCAAGCGATGGCATCTTTCCTCGCGGCATCTTTCTCGCTCATGCAGTGGTGGGCGCGGAATGCGCGCGCTGGGCGGCGTCGGCTTCGGCGAGGCGGCGGGCGTAGAGCGGGAAGCGCGACGCGAATTTCGCAACTTCGGCGCGCACGCGGCGCTCGGTTTCCGACGCTTGCACGGGAATTTTTTCAGCGCCAGCGGCGACGGGCGCTGCAGCGTGCGTTTGTTGCAGAACTTCTGAAATCCAGCGGGCAATCTGCTCCATTTCTTTTTCCTTCATGCCGCGCGTGGTGACGGCGGGGCTGCCGACGCGAATGCCGCCGGCCTTCATGGGCGGTTGCGTGTCAAAGGGAATGGCGTTTTTGTTCACAGTGATGCCGGAGCGCTCGAGGGCGAGTTCGGCGTCGCGTCCAGTGAGGCCGCGCGATTGCAAGTCCACGAGGAAAAGATGCGTGTCCGTGCCGCCAGTGATGATGCGGAATCCGGCGGAGGCAAGACCTGCGGCGAGAGCGCGCGCGTTGGCGACGACTTGCTTTTGATATTCGCGGAAGCCCGGCTCCATCGCTTCTTTCAAGCAGACTGCTTTCGCGGCGATGATGTGTTCGAGCGGGCCGCCCTGCGTGCCGGGGAAAGTGATTTTGTCGAGTTCCTTGGCGAATTTTTCGCGGCAGAGAACCATGCCGCCGCGCGGGCCGCGCAAAGTTTTGTGCGTGGTGGTGGAAACAAAATCGGCGTGCGGCACCGGGCTGGGATGAATTCCCGCCGCGACGAGCCCGGCGATGTGCGCCATGTCCACGAAAAGCAAAGCGTTCACTGCGCGCGCGATTTCGGCGAGGCGCGCAAAGTCGATGATGCGCGCGTAGGCGCTGGCGCCAGCGACAATCATTTTCGGCTGATGCGCGCGCGCGAGGCGCTCGATTTCGTCGTAGTCGATTTGTTCGGTTTCTTTGGTGACGCCGTAGGGAACGAATTTGTAAGTGCGGCCGGAAAAATTCAGCGGATGGCCATGCGTGAGGTGGCCGCCGTGCGCCAGATTCATGCCGAGGACGGTGTCGCCGGGCTGCAGCGCGGACATATAGACGGAAATATTGGCCTGCGTGCCGGAGTGCGCCTGCACGTTGGTGTGCTCGGCGCCAAAAAGTTGTTTGGCGCGCTCGATGGCCAGGCGCTCGACGCGGTCCACGTTTTCGCATCCGCCGTAGTAGCGTTTGCCCGGGTAGCCCTCGGCGTATTTGTTGCTGAAAACCGAGCCCATCGCTTCCATCACGGCTTCGGAGATGAAATTTTCCGAGGCGATCAGTTCGAGGCCAGTGGCCTGGCGGCGCACTTCGTCGCGAAGGGCGTCGGCGACCTCGGGATCGACTTCGGCGAGCGGACGGGACATTCTTTTTAGGTCGGGGCTTTTTAGGTCGGGGCTTCGGAGTTCGGGAGTGTCATTCATGGGCGCAGTATTCCTTTGCAAGGAGAAGGCGTAGAAATTCGGCTAAGAAGCGAGAAATGAATTCGTAAAAGTGGCGAAAAGTTATCGATTAGAAATTGTGATGTGGCTGATTCTGCGCGAGTTGGCAAGATTTCTAATAATTTGAGGGAGGAACCGAGGCGCAGTGGCCCAGGAAGATGAGACGCGGCGGTTGAGAGGGTCGCGGCTGCATCGTGTTTCGAAAGGTGGCAAAAGTTATCGATTATAAAATTGGAAATCGCTGTTTTTATTGAACTTAGCCGAATCCCTAATTTCGCGGAGGGATTAACGAGGTGGACGAGGCGGCGGGGCGAGCGAGAACACTGCGCGGGGCGCTGCGGGTTTCCAAAATTGGCGATTAGAAATGCGCCGAGTCTTTGTTTTGTGTGAGTTACGAGTGTTCCTAATTCCGAGCATTGGCGATTAGAAATAGGCGCGGCCGACTGGTACACTCCGAAAGGGGTCTGATGGGGCCTCTGTGGCTGCGCTATAAACTGCATCAAGTTCGTAATCCTAAATTTTCGCGACTGGTAGCATTATCTCACGGATGTAAAGCGTTTCGAATCGAGTTGCGCAGAGTTGACGTTGAACGCCGGGAAACCGGGAGCGAACGGAAACAGCGCGCATGGAGCAGCGAATCTTGGCCGTCAGTGCTGGCGTTTGAAATGTTGTTGTTCGCCGAAAATATCCGCGGGATGTGCCGAAAGGTAGCGGCGTAGCTCGTCCGTAGTGGAGAGAATAATGACGGTGTCGCCATGTTGCACCGTCGCCCGAAACTGAAGGGGAAAGCCTGGCTGTTTGGCCGAATTATCGAGGGCATCGTCGCTGATCGGCGAAACGGCCAGGTCGTCGCCGGAGAGCTGATATTTTACGACCTGGTGGAGAGCGACAACACCCCAAGGAAGGGCACGATCCTGGCCCGCGAGCCGGAGGTTCGTCAGAAGCAAGTCCGCATACGATGCGCTGCCAAGCTTTACGAGATACGCCTGGTACACTGAGTCGTCGCCAGACTTTACGCCAGATACGGTAACCTGGTAAGACGCGTCCTTCATCTTTTCGATTTGAACTGTCAGATTATCGCCTTTATCGCTGCCAACCCACGTGCCAACAAGGACGGGATCGGTGACCGCGTCGGTTTTGGTATAAAGCGGCGAAACTGTGGAAGCACAGGCGCTGACGAAGAACGCTGCAACAAGCGTTGCTATGAGGATCAGACGGCGCATAGTCTCACGACCTAATGTCAAACCTGCTCACCTGTATCTTTGCGGCAACAATATGCTAGAGGCACACTCAGGTCAATACGAAGATTGCAAAGGAAGCGAATCCTGCATAGGCTTAGGTGCCAGTGGCGAGTGACAAGAGAGGCGACGAGGCAAAGTTAGAATCCCACCCTTCGCAAGAGGCGCTCAGGGATGGGGCACCCGAAAAGCGAAGAGGCGAAGACGGCGCAAGAGTGATGAGCGAGAAGATGCGCAAATTTGAGGTGGGTGGCGTGAAGATGGGGCAGGGCGCGCCGCAGTTTTTTATTGCGGGGCCGTGCGTCATCGAGAGTGAAGCGCACGCGCTGATGATGGCGGAGCGGCTGGCGGCGGTGGCGCGAGGGTTGCGCGTGCCGCTCATTTTCAAGGCGTCGTATGACAAGGCGAATCGCTCGTCGGTGAAATCGTTTCGCGGGCCGGGGTTGAAAGAAGGGTTGCGAATTCTTGGCGAGGTGAAGAAAAAAGTTGGGCTGCCGGTGCTGACGGATGTGCATGAGCCTTCGCAGGCTGCGGCGGCGGCGGCGGTGTGCGACGTGATTCAGATACCGGCGTTTTTGTGCCGGCAGACGGATTTGCTGATCGCTGCAGGAAAAACGGGCTGCGCGGTGAATATCAAGAAGGGGCAGTTCGTGTCGCCGTGGGAAATGGCGAATGCAGTGGAAAAAATCGCGAGCGTGGGGAACAAAAAAATCATTGTGACGGAGCGCGGCGCATCGTTTGGCTACCAGAATTTGGTGGTGGACATGCGGTCGTTTCCGATTTTGCGGAAATTGGGCTATCCGGTGGTGTTCGACGTGACGCATTCGGTGCAGCTTCCCGGCGGCGAAGGAAAATCGAGCGGCGGTCAGCCGGAATTCATCGAGCCGCTGGCGCGCGCGGGGACGGCGGCGGGCGTGGACGGAATTTTCATGGAAGTGCATGATAATCCGGCGAAGGCGCTTTCGGACGGAGCGAATGCGCTGGCGCTGGAGAAATTCAAGCCGCTGGCGGAGAAAATCATGAAAATTGCGGCGCTGGTACGCGAGTGGGAAAAATAATGAAGATGGCAAAAGCTGCGAAGCCGGCGAAAGCGCGGGGAAGTTTGGCGGCGGCACGGCGCGTGTTGCGCATCGAGGCGGAAGCGATCGCGGAAGCGATGGAGCGGCTCGACGAAAAATTCGAGCGCGCGGTGGAACTGATTTTTGCGTGCAGCGGGCGCGTGGTGGTGACCGGGCTGGGAAAATCGGGGCTGATTGGGCGGAAAATTTCGGCGACGCTCGCGAGCACCGGCACGCCTTCGGTATTTTTGCACGCGGCGGACGCTCTGCACGGCGATTTGGGAATGTTGATGCGCGAAGACGTGGCGCTGGCGATTTCGCAGAGCGGCGAGACGGAAGAATTGGTGGCGCTGCTGGAGCCGGTGAAGCGGCTGGGAATTAAATTGGTGACCATGACCGGGAATGCGCGTTCAACACTGGCGGCGGCGAGCGATGTGGCGCTGGATATTTCCGTGAAAGAGGAGGCGTGTTCGCTGAATCTGGCGCCGACGGCTTCCACGACCGCAGCGCTGGCGCTGGGCGACGCGCTGGCGATTGCGCTGCTGGAGCGGCGAGGATTTCGCGAAGAGGATTTTGCGGCGCTGCATCCCAAGGGAAGATTAGGGACGAAGCTGCGGCGCGTCGAGTCGGTGATGCACGCGGGCGAAGCGATTCCGCGGGTGGGGCCGGAGGCGCCCATTGCGGATGTGATTTACGAAATCAGCCGGAAGAAATTGGGGATGGCGGTGGTGACGGAGCGCGGCGGAAAATTATTGGGAATCGTGACGGACGGCGATTTGCGGCGATTGATGGAGCGGCGGAAAAAAGAGGCGCTGGATTTGACGGCGGCGGAGAGCATGACGAAGAATCCGGTGACCATTGCGCGCGCGGAACTGGCGGCGAGCGCGTTGCGGCTGATGGAGGAGCGCAAGATTACTTCCGTCGTGGTGGTGGACGCGGAGCGGCGCGTCGAAGGCGTGGTGCATTTGCACGATTTGTGGAGTCTGCAACTTTTCTGAAGAAGACAAAGAGGCTACGTCAAAAACCCACCCTTCGCGGAAGACGCTCAGGTTTGGTGGCAGGACTCCGGTGGAGTCTACCGGACTCCAGAAACCGGAGATGGGGCACCCGAAAAGGCGAGAAAGAAAAAGCAGATTCCTCGCTGGATGCTAGTCGCATCCGCTCAGAATGACAGGTTCGATCTATGGCGACGAAGAAAAATGCGGCGGAGGTGAGGCGGCGGGCGAAGAAAATTCGGCTGCTGCTGATGGACGTTGATGGCGTGCTGACGAACGGCACGGTGTGTTTGCAGGCGTTTCCCGATGGCAGCGTGGCGGAACTGAAAGTTTTTAACGCGCATGACGGCGCGGGAGTGAAGCTGGCTTCGATTGTGGGGCTGCGCAGCGGGATGATCACGGGGCGAAATTCGCCGGCGACGACGCAGCGCGCGCATGAGATGGGAGTTGAGTTTGTGTTTCAAGGACAGGCGCGAAAAACGGCCGCGTACGAGGAGATTTTGCAGCGCGCGGGCGTTAAAGATGAAGAGGTGGCGTATGTGGGCGACGATTTGCCGGATTTGCCGCTGCTGGCGCGCGCGGGACTGGCGGTCGCGGTGGGCGACGCGGCCATCGAAGTGAAAAACGCGGCGCACTACGTTACGCGAGCGAATGGCGGCGGCGGCGCGGTGCGCGAAGTGGTGGAATTGATTTTGAAGGCGCAGGGGAAATGGGAAGGGTCGATTCCGAAGGCGCTGGCGTGAAGTGATTGACTGACAAACGCGAAATCTGTACTTCAGCGGCTTCCCGACCAAAAGCGTCGGGACGCAAACGGCGCGAAAGCCGAACTGATTATGCAGCGTTTACGTCGTGGCTGTCCTTCGCACAAAACGCTCAGGGTAAAAAGCCACGACCCACAAATATTCTCGTGTTTTTACAAGATTGCTGAAGAGAGCGGGTCGATGATGCGAAACGAGCTGGTGCAGTTCATGCGCGCGAACCCGGTGTGAGGGCGGCGAGGCGTGATTGGAAAGACCGCAGCGGGCAATTTTAATGAATAAGAAAAATAGTTCAGCGCGCATCGAGGATTACGCCCTGATCGGGGATTGCGAAACTGCGGCGCTGGTGAGTCGCCACGGCTCGATTGACTGGCTATGCTGGCCGCATTTTGGTTCGCCCGCGTGTTTCGCAGCTTTGCTCGGCGAGGAGGAAAACGGGCATTGGGTGATTGCGCCGAAAAAAGCGTTCAGGGTTTCACGGCGCTACATCGAGCATACGCTGGCGGTCGAGACGACTTTCGAAACGGAAGAGGGAAGCGCAGCGCTGCTCGACTTCATGCCGCTCCGGGGAAAAAATCCCAATTCCAGTGTGGTTCGCATTGTCCGCGGAGTTCACGGGCAAGTGCCAATGAAGATGCAGTTGATCTTGCGATTCGATTACGGGCACATCGTGCCGTGGGTGGTGCGAGCGCAAGATGGCGGGCTACGAGCGGTTGCGGGTCCCGACACCGTGACGCTGCACACTATAGCGCCGCTTCGCGGCGAGAACCTGAAAACGGTGAGCGAATTCACGGTGCGGCAGGGCGAATCCATGCAATTCGTTTTGACGTACGGAGATTCTCCCGGCAAGGCTCCTAAAGCTCGGGATGTCGATAAGTGGCTGGAAAACACGGTCAAGGACTGGAAAAAATGGGCGCGGAAATCCAACACGCAAGGGCAGTACGCCGATGCCATCGAGCGGTCGCTTATCACGTTAAAGGCGCTTACGTACCGCCCGACGGGCGGGATTATTGCGGCGCCCACGGCGTCATTGCCTGAGAGAATCGGGGGCGCCCGCAACTGGGATTATCGTTTCTGCTGGCTTCGTGACGCCACATTCACGCTACTCGCGCTGATGAACGCGGGGTATTTCGAGGAAGCGCGCGCGTGGCGCGATTGGCTGTTGCGCGCGGTGGCCGGCAGCCCAGAGCAAGTGCAGATCATGTACGGCATACGCGGCGAGCGGAACTTGCTGGAGTGGAACGTGCCGTGGCTGAGCGGATACGAAGGTTCGGCTCCGGTGCGCATAGGCAACGCGGCTTCGGGGCAGCTCCAGCTCGATGTGTACGGCGAAATCTCGGACGCGCTGCTGCACGCTTACTTAGGAGGATTACCGCCCGAGCCCGTGGCGCTAACGTTGCAGCAGTTGCTGACGGATCACCTGGCAAAAATCTGGCAGGAGCGGGACCAGGGTATTTGGGAAGTCCGCGGGGCGGCAAGGCATTTTACATACTCGAAAGTTATGGCGTGGGTGGCCTTCGATCGAGCCTTGCAGATTGCGGAAAAATTCGGGATGCGAGGCGAGGTGAGCCGATGGCGCGAGACGCGCGAGAAGATTCATAAGCAAGTCTGCGAAGAAGGTTACGACCGGCAGATGGGCAGTTTTACGCAGTCGTACGGCTCAAAAGAGCTTGACGCGTCCTTGCTGCTGATTCCGCTGGTCGGCTTTCTGCCGGCTAGTGATGCTCGCGTTCGCGGAACGGTGGAGGCGGTTGAAAAGCAGCTTATGGCCGATGGTTTTGTGCTGCGCTACCGGACGGAAAACGTGAATGACGGGCTGCCGGCCGGAGAAGGAGCATTCCTTGCATGCAGTTTTTGGATGGTGAGCGCGCTGGGAATGCTGGGGCGGCACGAGGATGCGCGAGTGCTGTTCGAACGCCTTCTCGCTTTGCGCAATGATGTCGGGTTGCTGGCGGAAGAGTATGATCCGAGATCAAAACGGCAACTCGGGAATTTTCCGCAGGCGCTTACGCACATCGCGCTGGTCAATGCAGCCTGCGACTTCACTTCCTGCAGTCCAGGTTGGCAGCGCGCGCGATCCAGTCGCGCAGCGAAACCTGGTGATTAGGCGCGTGGAATGTGTGGGATAGACCTGGGATAGACCTATGATGCGAAACGAGATGGTGCAGTTTATGCGCGCGAATCCGCTGGCGACCGTGGCGACAATTTCGGCGGACGGGTCGCCCGAAGCGGCGGTAGTGGGAGTAGCGGTGAGCGACCGGCTGGAGCTGGTGTTCGACACGCTGGACACTTCGCGAAAGTTTGGAAATTTGCAGCTCGAGCCGCGAATCGCGGTGGTGTTCGGCGCAGCCGGCGCATACCGGGCGGGCAAACATGACGAGCGCAGCGTGCAGTATCAGGGGTTGGCGGATGTTCCCAGCGGCGAAGAACTCAAACGAGTGCGGGAGGGAATTTACTTCAAGCAGTTTCCCGACGGGCGCGCGCGGATGACGTGGCCGCAAATTGCGTACGTGCGCGTGCGGCCAACGTGGATTCGCTACAGCGATTACAATGTGAGCCCGGCGCGGATTGTTGAAGTGCGCGCGGGCGAGTTGGCTAAGGTCATCGCGGAAATTTAGGGTCCATCAGAAAAAATAATGTGAATGCGGGCGATGCGCAGAAATGCGGGACGCGCGGGGCGGCTAGCATGAAATCAGCGGCGATTGGCGTGCGGATGCATTCCGGATGGGGCGTGGTGGTGGCCGTGTCGAATGACGGCGGGCGGCCCAATGTGATTGCGCGGGAACGCATCGTGGTCGTCGATGAGAAGGCGGGAGGAAAGAGGCAGCCATACCATTTTGCGAAGACGATGAGTTTGAGCGCGGCGGAGAAATATATCACGCGCAGCAAAGAAGAGTCGCAGAGGTTGGCGCGCGAGGCGATTCGCGCACTGGCTGAGAATTTGCGGAGCGCCGGTTATCGCGTGGCGTGTTGCGCTTTGTTAACGGCTTCAGGGCGCGCGTTGCCGGAGCTTGCTGCGATACTTGCCGCGCATCCACTGATTCATACCGCCGAAGGAGAATTTTTTCGCGGGGCGATTTCGGAGGCTTGCGGCACGTTGAAGATCGCTGTAGCGAGGGTTCGCGAGCGCGACGCGGAAAAAGAAGTAAAGGCCCGCCTCGGAAAGCCGGCAGGAGATGCCATTAAGCGAATCGCGAATGCGCGTAAGACGCTTGGTGCGCCGTGGACGCAGGAGCACAAAAAAGCGGCGCTGGCGGCGTGGATGGCTCTTCGTTAGGCCCGGTTTGCGTCCTTTTGATGAGTTCTTCGAACATTCACTTTGCACCGCGCTATCCATTGGCTCCATTCTTGAAAAGTAGGCTGGCCCTCACGAAATGCGCGGAGGCTCAGGTGATTAAGGGCGACAGGATTACGTCAATATAGGCCCATTTTCTCGGTTAACTACCTGATAGTTCCTACCGTTAGCCATCAGCTACGCTAAAGGACATAGAGAGGACGTTGCGGCGGAGCCTCGAGTGCCGCTTCCCAACCGAAAACTCCTGGCCATTCGATGTGAACTGGCGATGTCAACTGGCTGGAAGCTACGAACTATCTTGCAGGCCATCGAAAGCGCTGAAGACGCTCCCGCCAGAAAAAAAATTTGATGGAGGAAACTCCGATATGAAAAAGAGATTTTATGTGCCGCTAATCTTCATCCTGTTCCTGGCGGGACTGTTCGCCGCGCAGCAGCAAGCTTTCGGGCAGGAGGACCAGCAGAATCCGCCGACGCGCGTGGCGGATTTGAATTATGCGCAAGGGTCAGTTTCGTACCAGCCGTACGGCGACCAGCAGTGGTACCAAGCCGACCTGGACCGCCCGCTGACGACGGGAGACAACCTTTGGTCCGATCAAAATTCCCGCGCTGAAGTGCATGTGGGCAGCACTGCGTTTCGCATGGGGGATCAGACGGGAATTTCATTTTTAAACCTGAACGACAATTCGGTGCAGGTGCAGCTTGCGCAGGGAACGCTGGAGATCAGCGTGGCTCGGCTGGGGCCGGACGACGCGTATGAAATTGACGCTCCGAATCTGGCGTTTTCGATTCTGCGTCCGGGCGAATACCGACTGGACGCCGATCCCAACGGGAATTCGACTGTGGTGACGGTCTATTCAGGTGAAGGCACGGTGACGGGCGGCGGGCAGACGTTCAACGTAATGCCGCTGCAGCAGGCGGAATTCACGGGCACAAATCAGCTTTCCGAGAACGTGCAAGGCGCGCCAGGTCCAGACGGGTTCGAGGAATGGGCGCGTTCGCGCGAATATCACGAAATGCACGCGGTTTCGGACCGCTACCTCTCGCCCGAGGTGGCCGGCTACGAAGACCTGGACGAATACGGATCGTGGCGCTATGACGCGGAATATGGGAACTATTGGGTGCCGCGCGATATTGCGCCAGACTGGCAGCCTTATCACGAAGGCCATTGGGTTTGGATTGCACCATGGGGTTGGACCTGGGTTGATTACGAACCGTGGGGATTCACGCCGTTCCATTATGGGCGATGGGCAATGATTGGAGGCGCGTGGGGCTGGGTTCCCGGTCCAGTTGCGGTAGCTCCGGTGTACGCGCCGGCGCTGGTGGGATTTGTTGGGGGCGGAGGTTTCGGCGTCGGCATCCAGTTCGGATTCGGCGTAGGCGTAGGGTGGTTCCCGTTGGGTCCGCAAGATGTGTACATTCCGCCATATCAAGTTACTCCGCAGTATGTGCAGGAGATCAACATTTCGAACTCGCGCGTAATCAATCAAACGATCGTCACGAACGTGTACAACAACTACACGGTCAACCATGTGACCAACGTTTCGTACACTTACGCGAACAATGCCAGAGCAGTGACGGTAGTTAGCCGGCAAGCATTTGTCAGCGGACAACCTGTTCAGAAATCGGCGATGCGCGTCGATCCGGCGCAGATTCAGCACCCGCGAGTGGTTACGACCGCGGCTCTCACGCCTACTCGCGCCAGCATAGCAGGCGCGGCTACGCCTGCACGCGCAAAGCCGCAGGTGCGAATTGCGAATCGTCCCCTGGTAACGAAAATGCAGCCGTCGCCAAGAGCTGAACCTATCGGGCGTCCTCGTCCGGCAACGCCGCCCAGTTTGCAACCCGCGGTGCTTCGGCGCTCGGGCTATTCTGCACAACTGCAAACGGTGAGAGCAACGGCTGCAGCACGCGCCCCAGCGAGAGGCGGGCCGCCACAACCGAATCGGCCAGCAGCAAGGCCTCAACCTGGCGCTCCAACGCGTCCCGAAGCCGCTCCGAATCGAACGCAGCCGACTGCGCCTCCGAACCGGCAGCCAGCGCGACCTACATTCACGCCGCCGAATCGCACAACTGCGCCGCGCACTGCTCCGAACCGGGCGCGTCCGGCTGAGCCTCCGAACCGCCAGCCAGCGCGACCTACGTTCACGCCGCCGAATCGCGCAACTGCGCCGCGAACTGCTCCGAACCGGGCGCGTCCGGCTGAGCCGCCGAACCGGCAGCCAGCGCGACCTACATTCACGCCGCCGAACCGCGCAACGGCGCCGCGAACTGCTCCGAATCGAGCGCGTCCGGCTGAGCCGCCGAACCGCCAGCCAGCGCGGCCTACGTTCACGCCGCCAAATCGCGCAACTCCGCCTCGAACTGCACCCAATCGAGAGCAGCCGAGGGCGCCGTACCGCGCAATTCCGCCGAGAACCCCTGAGAATCCTCCGCGAGCGATTGCGCCTCGAAATCGGCCGTCAGCTCAGCCGAGGCCGCCGAGAGCGGTTCCGCACAAAGCGCCTCCGCCCAAAAAGCCCCCGAAGAAAAAACCCGGGCAACCACATGGTCAGCCGCAGCAGCCTGGGCCTGACCTGGCATAGCGAAGTCGCAGAGAATGAATGCCCACTCTCACCAACGCTGGGAGTGGGCATTTTTTTTAACATGTGAGGCAAGCGGAATTGAGAAACAAAAATATGGATTCAGAACTTGCCGGCGATCTGGAACGTTAACGCAAGCACGCTCATTTTTCAGAGGCTGGAAGGTAGAGGTCGGCGGAGCGGAGGGCGAGGGCAGCCAAATCGGCGTCGGTGCGATTGGCGAGAATGATGATGGTGAGATGGTTGTCGGTGAAGCGTTCGATGATGGAATTAAAGCCGATGGTGCTGCCGTAGTGCCACATGCGCGGATGGCCGCGATAGGGATCGAGAAACCATCCAAAACCATAAGCGAGAGGCTTTTCGGCGGCGGCTTTGGGCAGATCGTCAACGGCTGCGGGCAAAACGGCGGCGGAATTTTCAGGCGTGATGGCGGGCTGGAATTCCGCGGGGCTGAGCAAAGTGTGATTGCGAAGAGCATCGTCCCATTTGGCGAGATCGTCGAGGGAACTATAGATGCCACCGTCGCCGAGCGTGGCGGAAGTGGGACTCTGGTCGGTTTCGAGCCACACGCCGGCATCGTTGGTGTAGCCGTAGGCGCGATTCGCGATGGTGTCTTTGCCGTAGACGTGCGCGACGGTGTGGTCCATTTGGAGCGGGGCAAAAATGCGGCGCTGCAGAAATTCCGCGAAGGGCATTCCTGAAATTTTCTGCACAATCATAGCGAGAATGCAGTAGCCGCCGTTGCTGTACTCCCATTTGGTCCCCGGCGGGAATTTTGTTCCGGTTTGCTGCTCGGCGAGAGCGAGGACTTGCGCGTCGGAGATTTGCGGAATTTGGTACCACTCTTTTCCAGCGTACATTTTGTCCATCAGATCTTCGTAAGCGATGAGGCCGGAAGTGTGATTGAGCAAATTGCGAATGGTGATGGTGCGGCCGTAGGCGGGAAAGTTAGGAAAAATATCGGTGAGGCGTTCGTCGTAGCGCAATTTGCCGTCGTGCACGAGAAGCATGATGGCCATGGCGGTGAATTGCTTGGTGCAAGAGGCGAGGCGGAAATTGGTGCGCGCGGTGATGGAAAGATTGGAGCGCAGATCGCGCATGCCGTAGGCGCGTTCGAAAAGCGTGCGTCCATTTTGGCGGATGAGGACGGCGAGGCCGGGCTGATTCGGCGCAGTGACCACTTTGGAAAAAATGGCATCGAGCTGCGCGGCGGTGGGAGTTTGAGCAGGTGTAGTTGGCGCGAATAGGGTTACGAAGAACAAAAAACACAAGGAGACAAGTGCAAAGGCGCAGCGATGAGTGCGGGCCGGCATAATTCCTCTCAATCCAAATTTTATTCGCAGGGAGAATTTGCCTCAGAATGGAAGAGGATGCCAGCAGATTCGCGTGAGCCAGGCAGCCTCGGCCTGAGTGCTCTCTATTTAGTAGTCACTCAGTTTGTCATAAACTCAGACTGGACCTGCGGTAAGGGAGAACCGAGCCAATGAAGCTTATGGGAGTAGATGTTGGTTTCTCGAAGACGGGCGAGACGAGCGGAATCGCTTGTCTGGATGGCGAGAAACTTTATCTTTCGCGAGCAGGAACGCGGTGGGAGAGCCGGAAAGCACGGATACCGGACGGTTTTCGAGCCAACGTGATTGCTATTGACGGGCCGCTGCTCCCGCGAGATGCCGCTAAACTCGTCCGTCGTAGGTGCGAGTTCGTGTTCATTCGCGCTCCGTTTTCGAGCCGTTGCAAGCCGGGACTTAGCCACTGGGGATTCGGTCTGGAACTGAGACGGGCGGCGGCGGACGCTTGCGCTCAATTTAGCCAAATGCTTGACGTCTCCATTAGCTCTAACGGCCAGATCGTTGAGGCATTTCCAAATGCGTTCCTTGCTGTACTTCTGCCACATGAGGTGTTCCTTTCTGCGCCGAGAATGCGGCGGGGCCACCGGTTCGACTGGCTCTACGAACGTGTCGTTGGAGACGAGATCCTACTCTCGGCGCTTTCAAAGAGTCTGAACCTGTCGGCTTTGGTTTGGCACCGGTTGAGAGCCGAGGCTGACCATGAACTACGGGCTGCCCTCGTTTGCTTGCTGACCGCAGCGTTCGCTGCTGCCGGTAGTGCAAGCCGGGTCGGCGATGCGGAGGGCGGATGGTTTTGGTTGCCGCCTTGGTCTTTGTGGCAGGAATGGGCCAGAGAAGGATTGCGCGCGGCAGAGAAATGCGTTCCGCGTTGAATCGTATGAAAAGATTTTGCTGGACGCAATGGGTTGAATATGGTAGGGTAAAAATGCGTTTGTGGATCTTGTAAAACCTTTGGAATCGATGAAAAGGGGCTGCAAGTGAAAACTTGCGGCCTTTTTTGATGTACGGCTAGAGGATGACGAGACGCAAATAGCTTAAAAACAAAGAAGAGGAAACACTCAAGTGGCAAAAGAACAAGGAACTGTGAAGTGGTTTAATGCGAGCAAGGGATTTGGATTCATTCAGCGGCAGTCGGGAGAAGATGTATTCGTACACTTCTCGGCGATCCAGGCGGATGGATACAAGTCGTTGAACGAAGGACAGGCCGTCGAATTCGACGTGGTGTCCGGCCCTAAGGGCTTGCAAGCTGCCAACGTCATAGGTCTCTAGCCAAAACCAAACGCAGGGAGGGCCTGGGAACGGGCCCTCCTTCGCAATAAACGCAATAAAGCTTGGAATCGTCAGCAAGTCCCTCCCCGTGATTCTCTCCCCAGGACCTGAGATCGCAAGGATTACTCCGCAAAGTTAAGCGAGTCTGCCACCGGTGCACCTTCGCGCGCATCTGAATTACGCGACGGCACAATCCGCAGCGAAGGAGTCCCTGTCATGGCGAAGCTGTATGTGGGGAACCTGCCTTTCGAAGTTACCGACGAAAAGTTACAAGAATTTTTCAACGGCCAGGGTTTCGAGGTGCAATCGGCGCGCGTGGTGCGCGACATGGGCACGGGACGTTCGCGAGGATTCGGATTCGTCGAACTGGGCCCCAATGCGGATTCGGCGCGAGCCATTACGCAACTGAACGGCGTCACCATGGATGGGCGGCCGTTGCAGGTGAACGAAGCGCGTCCACAAGCGGCGCGCGGCGAAGGCGGCGGTCGAGGCGGGTTTAACCGAGGCGGCGGCGGGCGCGGAGGTTATAACGCCGGAGGTGGCCGAGGCGGCGGGCGCGGTAACGATCGCGACCGTGATCGAGACCGCGGCGGCTATGGCGGCCATCGGCGATAGAAGGTAAGTTGTCAGCTGTTCAGGTCACACCCGAGTTTTTTGAGAATCTGCCGCGGCGGAAAATCCCGGCGACAGCGATGGCGGCCAGCAGCATGACGATGGGATCGATGGGAAGGCGATAACGCGGCAGCGCAAGCGTGAAATAATAAGCCCAGGGAAAAACGAGCGGAAAAACGGCCAGCGGAAATGCGTAAACGCTGCGGCGTATGGCGAGAAGCACGATGCCGGCGAGTGCGGCAATCGCAGCAAAAATATTGAACAACAAGACGTAATCGAACCAGCCCGAATCGCTACTCTCTAACTCCTCCAGCGGGTGCGTAGCTCCTCCTGACCAAATGGAAATGAAACGCTCCGCAGAGAGTTTGGCCACGTGACGCGGGTGCGCGCGCATGTAGCGGATGGCCTCGCGCTCCTTCAGGCGCATGTAATTCAATTCGCCCATCTGGATGTACTCTTCGCGCTCGGCTTGATCGTTAATGGGGTGAAGGTTGCCGAGCCACGGAGGCTTCGCCTGTGGATTGTTGCCGAGCCAGAGTTGCAATCCAAGGACGGAGCGAAGCGGCACGAAGCGGTGGAAAACGGAATAGTTGCGAACGGTCCACGGAACGCAGCAGAGCAGAGCTACAGCGAGCGAGATAGTAGGCAGAGCGAGCCAAGAGCGGTGTTCCTTGTGCACGCGCCACGCGAGCCATAGCAGCAAAAGAGGAAAAAGCGAAGCCAGAGTGGGATTGGTCATCAGCGTGAAGCCCCACAGCAGGCCGTAAGCGATCCAGTCGCGCGGACGGTCGGATTCGAACAGCGTAAGCGTGGCCCACAAAATAATCGCCGCGAGTAGCGCGGAAAGGCAAGCCTCCCACATGCTTTCATACGTGAGAAGAATCGCATTGGGGAAAATGGCCCACAGCCACGCGGCTCCTGCGCCGAGTCCCACGCCGGCGATGCGCCTGCCGGAGTAAAAAATGGGAATGCACGCGAAGCTGACGAAAAGAATGTTGAGGCTGGTGGCCACGAGATAGGAATTAAAAGTGTAGATTCCAAAAATGCGAAAAACTCCGGCGAGGAGCGCAGGATAAACGGGCGTCATCCAAGCGGTCGGGCCAGTGGGGATGCGAAACGGCGAGCTAAATCCGTGCCCCTGCGCGATCGAGACGGCGATGTCCGCGGATTCATACATGAAAGGAATGACGCTGAGCGCTTGATGAGAATGGCTTTCGACGTAATTCCAGGTGAAGGCCACGCGAAGGGCGAGAGCCACGATCACGATCACCGTTACCGACGTTAAAGTGGCTCGTATTTTTTTCGCAATCATAATGTGAATATCACAATGTCAATGATGGATGCTTCGACGACGATGCATGGTTAGCCATAACGGGCGTTGCTCCGCAGAGATTATTTACACGCCAAACAGCAGAACGTAAACTGAATTCAGCGAGCGGAGTCTAGTGGTGCGGCGATGGCACGCAAACGAAAAAAACCGAAATTCGAGAAGGGAACCGAAGCGCGGCGAATCGCGCGCGAAAACGTGGGCGCGCCGCCAGCCGAGCGGATTATTCCCAATCGGCGGCTGAAGCCGCCGAAACACAAGAAACCGCTCGTCGATGAAGACTCTCTGTGAGGACTTTCAGGTTCCGCCGGAACCTAGCGTTTCGAGCCTCAACCGGGGCGATAGTCGGGAACTTTTTCTCCAGGAAGAAAAACAGGTTGAGCGGGTTTTCGGGAGGCCTTCGCTAATTCCTTCGAAATACTTTCCAAATCTTGCTTGACGAATCCGATAGACGCCGTTTGTACTTTTCCATCCGGCTCAATCAGAAAAATGCTGGGCACGTTGGTCAGGCCGTATTGCTTGGAGACTTTGTAACCATTGGCGTCGATCAGGGAAGGGAACTTCACGCCAAATTCGTTGAGGAATTCGCGCGTGCCCGCAGCGTCATCTTGAGAAATGCCCCAAAAAGTGACGTTGGAATCGCCGTAGGCTTCGTAAATGCGTTCCAGAAAAGGAAAAGTGAACTGGCAGACCGGGCAACTGATTTTGAAAAACGCGGCAAGGACCGGGCCTTTTTTCAGGGCGTCCGCGAGGAAATAATTCTCCCCGTTGAGGCCGCCGAGCGCGAACAGCGGCGCTGCTGTGCCGACCTTGATGTTCGACATGATCCTGCCTCCAAAAACCGCCGCAACAATAAACCTAAAATAATTCATCCGTTCATCTGATTGTAACAAAGGCCCGCAGGATGCACAAAAAGGTGGTTTCTTGCCTGCGAGCCAGAAATGGGAGAGCCGCGGATCTTTCTCATGAACTTTTTGGCCTGATTTTGCGAAATACATGATAGAGACGCGTGAATGGCTGACGACAAGTCGCTCTGGAAAGGAATTTGTGCCGGCGAGCAGTTAGCATTCGAGGTGTTTTTCAGAGAGTTTGCTCCTCGATTGCGCGGATTTCTGCACGTCTATTCGGGCGGGGAGCTGGAGGCGGATGACATTTTACAGGAGACGTTTTTGCAAATCTGGAGACGACCAAGTGGATATGACCCTGAGCGCGGAACGCTGCGCCAATACCTCTACGGCATTGCGCGCAAGCGTGTGGCACAAAAACGGCGGGAGTCAGCGCACATGACCGTCCCGCGCGACTTTGACCGACGGAATGCGGCGCACTTGGCCATCGATCGCCGAGCAAATGGAGATCTATCGGTGGCTATGCGAGAAGGGCTGATGCATCTCGACTCGAATGAGCGAGCGTTGCTCTGGCTCCGGGAGCTGGAGGGGTATTCGTACGCGGAGCTGGCGGAAATCCTTCAAGTGCCGTTAGGAACGGTGAAGTCGAGGTTGTTCGCGGCTCGGGAGAGCTTAAGACGGATTTGGAAGTGCAAGCCAGGTGTCAATCGCGAAGGAGAATGAAATGGAATGCAATACTCTTGGGCCGTCAATTTCGGCGTTGTACGACGGCGAAGAAGTTCCGGTCGAAGCGGCGCAGCACATTGCAAGTTGCGCGAATTGCCGTGAGACGTTGCGGGAATACGCGCAGATCGCAGTGGAACTGCGACTGCTTGAAGCCAACCAGCTGAAAATGCCAGCTCTTCCACGGATTACGCGTAAAACGAGGTCGCTCGTTTCGATTCTCACGCAAAAAATGCGTGTGCCACGATTTGTGGCGGCAATCTGCGCGGTTGTTATCGCGCTGCTTGCTGGCGCGTGGGCGCACACACGGGCGCAAGCTCCGGCCGAATGGTTCGAATACAAGATTGATTCTGGCATTCGCGGTTCGGGAAGCGTGGGAGGCGTGGCGCGGGCTTGCGGCCCGAAATGCCAGCTGCAATTCAGGGTCTCGTCAGACCCACAGCATCATATTGTCGGTATGCTTGAAGTTCAGAAAATCGAGGATAATCGAGTGTATCTAGCGTTACGGGCGAAGGCTTTCGCCAGCATCCCAAATGCGAAGCAGCTTGCCGACGAGATCCGCGATGCTCCAGCTGTTCGATGCGCGTATAAACCTGGCGACACCCTTCGGGTTCCGGTAACGGGAGGCGGTGAGCTCCAAATGAAAGGCGTGATAGCAACCTCTCCCGATGGAGTTCCCGGCTGGGGTTTCGTGATTCCGGCGGAGCCGGGCGAGAACGAAGTGGCGTTGCGCGAACCAGTTCTGATTCGCGATGACACGGCAATCGGGGGATATCGGCCTGGCTTCGCAGGTGGGACAGCCGCCGGTGCCAATTCAGGTTTTTTCCGCTATTCCGCGAGGGGGGGGCTGTTTGCATTTGGACTCAAACCGTTCCATGGGAGCGTACAGGGAATCGTGAATTATGGCCAGGTGCGATTCACCATAAATGGCACCAAGTACACGTTCTTTTCCGGATCCCGCATCACTGGCGGGACGCAGCCGAGGCCCGTGTGGGTCTTGTACCTGCCGCATTATCGACTCTCGCAGCACGATCGCACTAAAAAAGACGGTACCGACGAGAGTGGCGTGACTTCAGATATCGCGGCAGTGCTTGCGCGGATGCGAGCGATAAAGCGTTGAAATTCCGTATCCCTAGTGGATAGCGGGCGTAAAGGGAACGAATCGAAAGCCCGTTTATGGGCGGAGCTAAACCTCTGGCCCCATGAAGTGCAACGGTTCGCGCCTTCGCGGAGGCGTCGCGCGTCGCGCGACGTGCGGGGCAAGCCCCGCCCCCACGGAGGCAAAGTCAAGAGACGCCGGCCTGAAGGCCGCCGCTACGAAAGGCAACGGCGGCAAAGCGGGCGGGCCGACGAAAAAAATCGGCCTCTACAAAAGCAAACGCGGAGGCGCAGAAAGTTCAACGAACAGCGTGGTCTAGGGCTTAGATTCCGAGTCGTTGGTTTGTCCTGCTGGAGCTTGGCCTGCTGGGGTTTGGCCGGCTGAAGCTTTCTTTGCCTTTTTTTTGCGCCGAGTGGTGTAGGACGAGCCCCAGTTGATTCCGGGATGCGTGGCGTCGTTTGTGCCGGTTTGGACGTTCTGATTGACTTCCTTTTGCAGCATAACTTCGTGCTCGTGGCGATTTTCGTCGCGCTCCTCGATTTCCGTTTCCAGCTCTTCGGCGGGCTTAGATTTGGGTTCTTGCGCGTCGCTCATGGTTGCCTCCTAGAAATGCCCAATGCTTCCGGGTAATGCGGAAGCTCAACCTTATCCTCGAAAGCTGTGTCAATCGTAAGCGCATTGCGGGCGCCGGCGCAGTGGGGTAAAGACCTGAGAGGCGGTGACGAGTGACAAGTGACGGGAGACCAGTAACAAACGCGGAATGATCTGGATTTGTCGGAGCCTAGACAAGCATGTTGGCAGCAGCGGGCATGGGATTCGATGCGCTGTCCGCATTCGCTAATTTCGTCCCGCAAGCGGACAGCCTGCGGTTGCTGCCACGCCGGTGCAGAAGTGCAAGTATTTGATTCCACGGTATCTCGTTTGGCGCGAATTGGGCATAGAATCTGCGAGTGAAAGTCGTTTCCCCTAACGAGAGGAGCGCCCCGTGAACACGATTCTGCAAGATATTCGCTATGGTCTGCGGATGCTCGTCAAAGCTCCGGGGTTCACCGCCGTGGCCGTGCTGTCGCTGACGCTGGGGATTGGCGCGAATACCACGATTTTTACGCTCGCCAAGGCGGTTTTTCTGCATTCGATCCCGGTGAAGGATCCTTCGCGGGTGATGATGCTTTACTCGACGGCGCAAGACCGCAGCGGGCCGCTTCAGGAATATCTCGGCACGCCGTATCCCAACGCACAGGATTATCAGAAAGACCTCAACTCCTTCTCAGGAATTTCGATCGCGTTTGGCAATGGATTTGGCCTGGTTATCTCAGGGCAGAAGACGCAGGTGCCTGGACAGCTGGTCAGCGCGAATTTCTTCGATGTTCTCGGAGTTCAGCCGGTCATCGGCCGCGGCTTCTCGCCCGATGACGAATCGTCGAGGCGTCCGGTAGCCGTGCTTAGCTACGCACTGTGGAAGACGCGCTTTGGAGGAGATCCCAAAATCATTGGTAAGACCATCCAGCTGGACCAGATGGAATATTCCGTGATCGGCGTGGCGCCGCGCAGTTTTCGAGGCGTCGGCCAGCTCGGCAGCCCTGACGTTTGGATTCCCATCTCGCTGGCTGATGAGGTTTTACCGCCGCCGGAAAAAGCTCTCTTTTTCAATCGCGGGTTTCGCGCGGTGAACATGGTGGGGCGGCTCAAGGACGGCGTGACGGTGGCGCAGGCCAGCGGCGAAGTACATGCTCTCGCCACGCAACTGCAACGCGAATATCCCAACGACAATGCCGGTCGCGGCGAGATGGTGGTGCCCATCAATTACACTTCGATTCCGCCGCAAGCGCACAGGATGTTTGCGCTGGCGGGCGCGTTGCTGATGATTATCGTGGGATTGGTTCTGCTGATTGCGTGCGCCAACGTCGCCAATTTGCTGCTGGCTCGCGCAACGCAGCGGCAGCGCGAAATTGCGGTGCGACTGGCGCTGGGAGCGTCACGCATGCGGCTCATTCGGCAATTGCTGACGGAAAGCTTGATGTTGGGCCTGCTCGCCGGCGCGCTGGGAATTTTCTGCGCGTATTGGGCCAAGTCGGCGCTGGTTTCGTTCATGCCGCCGTTCTTAACGAGGAATCTGGACTTCAGCCTCGATGGGCGCGTTTTGTTTTATACTTTTGCGCTTGCGCTGGGCGCTACACTTATTTTTGGGCTAGTGCCGGCGCTGCAGGCTTCGCGCGGCGATAGCGTTGTGGCGCTGAAGGACCGCACTGGGGCGCCTACCGGAAGCGCTCGGTGGTATGGGCTGCGCGGCATTCTGGTGATGGTGCAAGTGGCGCTTTCGATGATTGCGCTGGTGGGCGCGGGGCTTTTCATTCACAGCTTGCGCAACGCGGAGGAGATCGATCCGGGATTCGAAGTACAGCATGAAATGGTCATGTTCCTGAACCCGGGCGCGCAACATTATCAGCAAGCGCAGGCCGAAGCTCTTTATCGCGATCTTGTACAGCGACTCGATGGCCTTCCGATGATTTCGGCAGCGGCGCTTTCCGATAATTTCCCGCTCGGTGGCGGCCTGGCACGAACCACGTTCACCGACGGCGTGAACACAAACGATCCGCGCAACGGCAAGATCACTCCCATCGCTAATGTCTCGCCGGGCTTTTTTGATGCGGCGGGCATTCCGTTGCTGGAAGGCCGAGGGTTTACCGAAGCCGACGACGCCTCGGCCAGACAGGTGGCAGTTGTGAATCAGGCGGCGGCGCAGACTTTCTGGCCGGGGAAAGATCCCATCGGCCAGCATTTGCATTTTCTTGGCGAGACGTGGGTTCCCACCGTGGTCGGCGTGGTGAAGACCGTAAAATATGGGACGCTGGGCGAGCCGCCGCAGCCTATCGTGTACCTGCCTCTGAAACAATACTATCAGGATGCCGTGGTGCTCTATGTGCGCACCAAGGGCGACCCCGCGAAGGCCGTTCCCGCCGTGCGCAGCACGTTGCACTCGCTTGCGCCTTCGGTTCCGCCACTGTTCGTGCAAACTATGCCGCAGGTGCTTGTTGACTCGCTGCAAGCGCCGCGCATGGGCGCTGAGTTGCTCGGGACGTTTGGCTTGCTGGCGCTGATGCTGGCGGCGATTGGGACTTTTGGCGTGATGTCGTATTCGGTGAGCCAGCGCACCAATGAAATTGGCATTCGCATGGCGCTGGGCGCGCAGCCGGGCAATGTGATGCGCTTGATTCTTGCGAATGGCATGGCCATGGTCACCGCGGGAATTGTTGCGGGGCTGGCCCTGTCGATGCTTTTGTCGAAGAGCATGGGCGCGCTGCTGTACGGCATTGGCATGTTCGACGTGCCCAGTTTTCTGTCGACGGCCGCGTTGCTGGTTCTGGTGGCGCTGGGCGCATGTTACATTCCGGCGCGACGGGCCATGCGCGTCGATCCAATCGTGGCTTTGCGATATGAGTAGTTTGTAGCTCATGTCCGATTCGCGACGATGTTGCGCGAATTGGCATGAGGCTGGACGAAAAGCTTCACGTCAGCCGGCATTGAGTACGCGGGACCGAAAAGCCTCACGTCAGCCCGCGCTTACTACACGGGCGGGACCGAAACGCCTCACGTCAGTTGCGGAAAATCGCCGCAACGGGACGTGAGCTACAGAAGAAACAATGAACACGCTCCTCCAGGATCTTCGCTACGGCTTGCGCATGCTGGCCAAAGCTCCCACCTTCACCGCGATCGCGGTAATCACTCTGGCTCTCGGCATCGGTGCAAACACAGCGATCTTCAGCGCAGTAAACGGCATTTTGCTGAAGCCGCTGCCGTACGCTGAGCCTTCGCAACTTGTGGACCTGATGGGCGTGAAGTATTTCCCGGGCGGCATCGAGGGATCGGTTCTAGTTCCAGCGGACGTTTGGCAAAAGGTGCGCGCGCAAACTCCGGCGATTGCGCAAATGGCGCTGTGGAACAGGGACGGGCAGACCATCACTGGCGACGCCGCGCCGGAACTGGTCTCTGCGGCACGGGTATCGAGCGACTTTTTTCCGCTGCTGGGCACGCGGCCAGTTGCGGGACGGCCCATTCTTCCCGGAGACACGCAGCCGGGCGCGAAGCCCGTCGCGGTGATCAGTTACGCGTTGTGGCGCACGCGCTTTGGCGGCGCGGCGGACGTTCTCAGTCACGTTATCAACCTGGACAGCAGACCGTACCAAATCGTCGGTGTAATGCCGGCCAGATTCACCTATCCAATCGAGACTGTCGAAAAAGGCGGTGAAGGCATCTGGCTACCTCTCATTGTGTCACCGGGAAAAAAAGGAGCTGCAGATACCTATGGATATGTGATCGCCCGCCTGAAGAAAGGCGTCAGCCTCGCAGCAGCAAATGCGCAGCTCGAAACGGTGAGCGCGCGAATGTCCTCCGTCTTCCCTGGCTGGATGGCTGGTGCGCAGTTTCGCGCCTTCCCGCTCGAGAAGCATTTCGGCGACCTCGATAAGGCGCTCTTGATTCTGCTCGGCGCGGTGGGATTTGTGCTGCTGATTGCCTGTGTGAACGTGAGCGCGTTGCTGCTGTCGCGGGGCTGGGCGCGACAGCGCGAAGTCGCCATTCGCGAAGCGCTGGGAGCTTCGCGGCTGAGAATTGTGCGGCAATTTCTGACCGAAAGCGTTTTGCTGGCGCTGGGCGGGGGTGCGCTGGGACTTTTATTCTCTTTTTGGGGCGTGCGCGTGCTGCGCGCCGTGACGCCGACGGATTTGCCGGAGTATGGCCATTTGCTTTTGAACGCGAATATTTTGTGGTTCACTTTCGGCGTTTCGCTCCTAACCGGAATTTTGTTCGGGCTGGCGCCGGCGTTGCAAGCAGCAGGGCGACGCGTGGGCGGCGGGATTCGCGAAGGAATCAGCGGGTCGCTTGCGGGAAGTTTATCGCGACGGCCGCGGCGTCTGCGCAGCGGGCTGGTGGTGTTTGAAATTGCGTTGGCGGTCATTCTGGTTATCGGAGCAACGTTAGTTGCACGTAGCTTCTCGAAGCTTACGGCCGTAAAACTGGGCTTCCGCACGGATCACATCATCACCATGGACGCGAACTTCAGTAAATCCGTCTGCGACCGGAGCAACCCCAAGATGCTCGCTGGGTGCAAAGCGGCGACGTTTGACGCGCTCAAACGCATGCGCAGCATTTCCGGCGTCCAACGCGCGGCAGTGGCTTCCTGGGTACCCCTTACGGACTGGTCTTTAGCGGTGGAACTCAAAATTGAAGGGCAGCAAGGGAAAATTTCGCTCAGTTCGGGAGAAGTCGTCGGGAACCATGTAGTGTCACCGGGATACTTTCAAACGCTTGGTATACCGCTGCTGAGCGGCCGCGGCTTTACGGATGCGGATACGGCAGGCTCGCAACTCGTGGTCATTGTGGACGAGGCATTTGCGAAGAAGTATCTCGGCAAAAACCCTTTGGGCCGCCGCATCAGCACCGACATGAACAAGAAGTGGATGCAGGTCGTCGGAATCGTGGCGACCGCGCGGGACACGGATCTGTCCAAGCGCCCGGAGGGCGAGATTTACCTTCCTTACGCGCAGGTGGACCATTTCCAGGCCGCTAATTTCATCGCGCGCACTTCGGCAAATCCGGCGGTGATGATTCCTGCGTTGCGGCGGGCCATTTGGTCCGAAGACAAGGACGCGCCCATCACCGACGTGCAGACGATGGAGCAAATCGTATCGAGCTCGGTGGCTGAGCAGCGCTATCAGACGCTGTTGCTCGGCTCGTTTGGAGGGCTGGGGCTGATTCTTGCGATGGTGGGGATTTATGGCGTGATTTCGTACGGCGTGACGCAGCGGACGCGTGAAATTGGTGTGCGCATGGCGCTGGGAGCGCAGCCGGCGAACGTGCTGCGCATGGTCATTCGCGAAGGTATGTTTCTCGCTGGCGGTGGAATTCTCGTTGGAATTGGCGGCGCGCTGGCGCTTGGCCGCGTGTTGCAAAGTTTGCTTTTCGAGATTAAACCGAGCGATCCGGCGACGTTTGTTGGCGTCTCCATTGCGCTTGGGCTGGTGGCGCTTGCCGCGTGTTACATTCCCGCGCGGCGGGCGATGCGCGTTGATCCAATGGTTGCCCTACGCTATGAATAGTTTTTGGAGCTCATGTGCTGCGTGCGTTCTTGTTTTTTGCCGGAGCTGAGGTTACTGACACTGCTTCGCAATCCGGACATGGAAAAACCTCACGTCAGTTGCGAAAATCATCGCAACGGGACGTGAGGTACAGCCGGGCATCCTTTTAGACTTTACTTTCGACGCTTAACTGTCAACTATAGACTCCCGATGAGCATTGAAAAGCTGGAGCCGAAGGCTGGTAATCCGTGCTTCGGGTGCGGCGCTGACAATCCGCGCGGCATGAAGCTCACGTTTGAGCAAGATCACGCCGCGCGCAAGATCATCGGCCGCTTTCGCCTGGGCCCGGAATATCAGGGCAGCAATCTTTTCCTGCACGGCGGCATCATCGCGGTGCTGTTCGACGAAGCGATGGGCAAGGTGAATCGTTTCCACAATGTGCGCGCCGTGACCGCCGAATTGAATGTCGAATATTTGCGGCCGGTGCCAGTGGATGAGGAAATTATTGTGGAGGCGGAAGAAGTTTCGCGCGAGGGGCGCAATTTGTTTCATCGCGGCGAGATTCGCAACGTCGCAGGGAAAATTCTCGCGCGCGGGAAGGGCAGATTCGTGGTGGTGGGCGAGCGTGTCCAGAACAATGCCCAGAAGAGCGAGGAGCGATGAGCCAGCCAAAATACGATCCGCGATTCCTCAACGAGATCGCCGCCGCGGCTTCCGCGAGCGGTGACGTGGCGGCGCGCGCGAAACGCGTTGCAGAAGTCGTTCGCGAAGCTTGCGCGTGCTACTGGGCCGGAGTTTTCGAAATCACCGAGAGCGAAGCGCAGGGGCTTGGGTGGACCGGGGCGGAGGCCCCAGCGTTTTTGCGTTTCCCGCTGACGCGCGGAATCACGCGGGACGTGGTGAAAACGCGGAAGACGGCCGTCGTGAATGATGTCCTGAAAGACTCTCGCTATCTGGTGGCATTCTCAAAGACGCGCTCGGAAGTGATTGCGCCGGTCATCGACACGATCGGCAACGTTGTGGGCACGCTCGAGGCTGACGCGGACAAAGTCGGCGCTTTCACGGATGCAGACGTGCAATTCCTCGAACAATGCGCTTCGCGCATGCTCCCGCTATTCACGCAGACAATAAAATGAAGAGATAAACAGACGCCTGCCAAATTGGACTGATTTACATGGGCGGGCGCATTCGCATTCTGCGCCGTCTTCATTCAAAATATAGGCAAGAGGAAAACTCAAATGGACAACGGAAATAAGAACGTGAAAAGTGGCAACGCGCGCGAAAATCTGTGGCGCGTGAAAGTCGGGCTGGCGGAAATGCTGAAGGGCGGCGTCATCATGGACGTCACCACCGCGGAGCAGGCAAAAATCGCCGAAGATGCGGGAGCGTGCGCGGTGATGGCGCTGGAGCGCGTGCCGGCGGACATTCGCAAAGAGGGCGGCGTGGCGCGCATGGCCTCGCCGAGGATTATTCGCGAAATTATGGACACGGTGACGATTCCGGTGATGGCCAAGGCGCGCATCGGGCATTTTGCGGAAGCGCAAGTGCTCGAAGCGCTGGAGGTGGATTACATTGACGAGAGCGAAGTGCTCACGCCCGCCGACGAAGAAAATCACATCTGGAAGCACAGCTTCAAAGTGCCGTTTGTATGCGGCGCGCGCAATTTGGGCGAAGCGCTGCGGCGCATCGGCGAAGGCGCGGCGATGATTCGCACCAAAGGCGAAGCGGGCTCGGGAAATATTGTGGAAGCGGTGCGGCACATGCGCACGATTGTCAGCCAGATGAAGCGGCTGACTACGCTGGGCGAAGAGCAGTTGATGCACGAAGCGAAGGAATTGGGCGCGCCGCTCGATTTGGTGCAGCAAGTTGCCAAAACGGGCAAATTGCCGGTGCCGAATTTTTCCGCGGGCGGCATTGCGACTCCTGCTGACGCGGCGCTGATGATGCAGCTTGGCGCGGAGGCGGTTTTCGTTGGCTCGGGGATTTTCAAGTCGAGCGATCCGGCGAAGCGCGCGAAGGCGATTGTCTACGCGACGACGAATTATCAGGACGCGAAAAAGGTGCTGGCCGCCTCCGACGAGCTTGGCGACGCCATGAAGGGCCTCGACATTCGCCAAATGGAAGAAAAAGATTTGCTGCAGACCCGCGGCTGGTGACGCTGCACTCACCTACCTGGATAAAAGCGCGATATAAATAAAAGGAGAATTCATGCCCGCAAAAAAAGCTACGCCGGCTGACGCGCAAGTGCTGATGCAACTGTATGATCTGCGACGCGAACCTGAAATGCGCAAGGCCCGCAATTGGTGGCTCACTGAATTTTGGCCCGACAGCGCTGACGATTTTATGAAAGTCGCCACAGCCATGGGCTCACAGGAGAACGCGTGGTTGCGGCAAGTCGGCGGCTACTGGGGCATGGCTGCTTCGTTCGCGCTGAGCGGCGCCGTCAACCAGGAACTTTTCTTGCAACCCGCGATCTGCGGTGAAATGTTCTTCCTTTTTGCGAAACTCCATCCATTCCTCGGCGAACTCCGCGAGAAACTCGGCGATCCCGAGGCCTTCGCCAATATCGAAAAGCTCATAAAGAGCACCAAATTCGGCCGCGACCGCCTTCAGTTCACCCTGAAGCGAATCGCTATGGCCAAGGAACGAAGAGCCGCGCGCAAATCCTAGCCGCTCGCTTGCCATCGACGGGGCAGCGAAATAACGATAGGCCTGCCCTTGCATCTACCTTCGCATCACCGCATCTAGTACGATTGTCTCAACATGGCGCACTTATTTGAGGCGTTGAAAATTCGCGATGTGACGCTGCGGAACCGCATAGCGGTTTCGCCGATGTGCCAGTATTCGTGCGAGGACGGACTGGCGAACGACTGGCATTTTGTGCATCTGGGCAGCCGCGCGGTCGGCGGAGCGGCGATTGTTTTCTGCGAGGCGACGGCAGTGTTGCCCGAGGCGCGCATCAGTCCGCAGGATTTGGGGATTTGGAGCGACCAGCACGCGGAAGCGCTGGCGCGCCTCGTGAAATTCGTTCACGAACAGGGCAGCCTCGCCGGAATTCAACTGGCGCACGCGGGGCGCAAGGCCAGCACGTATCGCACGTGGTCGCCAAAGCAGGGCGCGATTCCGCTGAGCGAAGGCGGCTGGAGCAACGTGCTCGCGCCGAGCGCGATTAAATTCCAGGAGAATTATCCGCAGCCGAGGGAAATTACGCGCGAAGAAATTGGCGGCGTTGCGCAGTCGTTTGCTGCGGCGGCGCGGCGGGCATTGCATGCGGGATTCGACATTATCGAAGTCCACGCGGCGCACGGGTATTTGATTCACGAATTTCTGTCGCCGTTCAGCAATCAGCGAAAAGATGAATACGGCGGGTCATTCGAAAATCGCACGCGAATCGTGCGAGAAGTTGTGGAGGCTGTGCGCGAGGCATGGCCGGAGACGCAACCGCTGTTCATGCGCATCTCCGCGACGGATTGGAAAGAAGGCGGCTGGGACGTTGAACAATCCGTTGCGCTGGCGCGCGAAGTGAAAAAGCTCGGCGTCGATTTGGTAGATTGCTCTTCCGGGGGCGTGATTCCCGGCGTGGCGATTCCTGTTGGGCCCGGCTACCAAACGAAATTCGCTGCGAAAATTCGGCGCGAGGCGGAAATTCGCACCGGGACCGTGGGCATGATCACGGAGCCTGTGCAAGCGGATCACGTGATTCGGACGGGACAAGCGGATATTGTGCTGCTGGCGCGCGAAATGCTGCGCGATCCGTACTGGCCGTTGCGCGCCGCACGCGAACTGGGGCACACGGTGTCATGGCCTGCGCAATATCTGCGCGCCGCGCCGGAAAATTCGCTGATGCGCGAACCTGTTAAGCCCATTGCGGCGCAAACCGGCACAGATGGTAAAAGCGCGCCGATATCCGATATCACAGTTCCGGCGCACACCGCCGGGACAGCAAGGAAGAACGATGGCTAAGCTCGCGCATCCGTACAAGGGTTTCAAGGGATCTATTTTGTATAAGCGGGTGGATCGGGCGATTTTAGAGCTGGCCAAAAACGGCGACGTTCAAATCACCACGCGCCGTGAGTATGTGGTTAGTTACATTTGCCAGGCCCTGACGCAGCCTAAGCGGTGCTAAAATCGCGCCGCGCGCAGCATGCAAGCGTAGTGTCGACTTGGACGCGGGCGCATCACTATTCGACGGTGAGGTGATAGCCGAATGTTTTTTCTTTTGCTTTTCCTGGTGCTGGCGATCGTGTGGGTTGTGGAAGTATTCGTCAGGCACGTGCGTCACGGGCCAATCGACTTTCTGCTTGTTTTCGCGGTGCTGTCGCTGGCGATACACCTGGTATGGGGAAAATTTCCGTCGCGCGGCAAACGCGGCGATTGACCAAGCGCTTTGTTACTGGCAGCGTTCACTAATAATGTTCGCCGTCCTGGGCAGGAGGATGCGGCGCTGGCGGCCTGCGCATCGGCAAAACTGCAGGGACGGCAAGCGAACGCGCGCCGTTTTTGCCGACCGAGCGTACTGCGAAGAAATAATTGTCCGGCGAAACGCCGTCAAGCGTGACTTCGTCGCCTGAGTTCACGAACTGATACACGGACCACTGCGGCGCCGTAGTTTCGCGCCGCAAAATTTCAAATCCCGCGCGCTGCGGATCATTTTCCTGACCGGGCGCCGCCTGCCAGCGTATTTGCGCCCAGCCCATCGCCGTGCGCGGCTCGTGCCACACGGTTACTTCTGCGGGAGGCGCGGGCGCGAGGGCCAGTTCGCGCAACACTTCCGCATTGTCGCGCGCTACGTTTCTCATGAACGTGTAATCGAGATATTTTGGAAGATCGCCATACACGCGCCCACTTTCCGTGCGCACAGTTTGATGCTGATGGTCGTAATTCTCCTGCGGTTCGGTGAAGCGCACCGCCGGAAAGCCGGCGCGTACAAAGGGCATGTGATCGCCGCCGCGCCCGATGCGGTCGAGACGGAAAATCAGGCGAATGTTGTCGCGACCGTCAATTTCTTCGACCGCACGCGCCAGTTCGCGGGAAGGCGAATCCACGCCGTCGGGGCCGCCTCCGGAAAAAACGCGCGCGCGATGCGGGCCGCCGGGAGCGGGATCCGCGCCAACAATGTCATTGTCCAAGAATCCGCCGATGGTGTAACCGTGCTCCTGCAAATATTTCAGCATTTGCTGCCCGCCGAGCAAGCCTTGCTCTTCGCCCGAAACCGCCGCGAAGAGCAGCGTGGCGCGATACGTTCCCTTTGCCAGGAGGCGCGCCGATTCGATGGAAACCGCCACTCCGGAGCCATCGTCGTCGGCGCCCGGCGCGTCCACGGTGGGATCGTTTACCTGTGACGGGCGTGAATCGTAATGGCCGCTGGTCATGAAAGCGGTCTTCGCGAGCGCCGGGTCTGTGCCCGGAAGAATTGCATATACATTTTCGAGGTGCAATTTTTCCCCTGTGCGCGGCAAGGCGGTTTCGAACTTGTCCATGACCACTTGCAGGCGTCCGCCCGATTCCCTGGCGATTTCCTGAAAACGCGCCACGATGTGATCGCGCGCGCAGCCGATGCCGCGCTTCGGATCGGTCCACGAGGAAAATGAATCCCGCGTGCCACATGAAACAAGTTCGTCGATCGTTGCGCGCAAAGATTTCTCGTCCACGGAGGCGCGGTCGATTTTTCCCGCCGGCCCTGGCAGCAACTCCAGCTTCGGCGGACCATTTGGAGGCTCAGCGGGATCCTGCGCTATCGCCGAGCGGGCGGAATAAAGCGGGCCGAGTAAAATTCCGAGTGCAACTATCAGCGCGGCCATCGAGGTTCGAACGGACCTGTAAAACCTTTTTTGAACTACGCGAGTCATCACTGTGCGCCTTTCAAAACAGTTTGCCAGATGCCCGCGTATTCTATGGTCTTAGAGAACGTCGCCGCAAGCGTAGAGTGCCAAAATGGTTGGTCGATGGTCTGACTTTGAAGGTGTCCAAAGTTATCCGCGCGCGTGTGAAGTGGTAAACTGAATCATCGAATGTGAGCGGATTCGACCAATGAAAATCGGGATTCTCGCGTTGCAGGGCGATTTCGAGGCGCACGCGCGCGTGCTGCAAAAATTGGGAGTTGATTACGTGTTCGCGCGCGCGCCGGAAGATTTAGAGGGCCTGGATGGGCTGATTTTGCCCGGCGGCGAAAGCACCACGCACATGAAGTTGCTCGCGGAGACCGGCCTCGAAGAGGCGATTCGAAAAATGGCTGCGGGCGGCGGGGCGTTTTTCGGCACTTGCGCGGGGGCAATTTTGCTGGCGCGCGAAGTGAAAAGCCCTGCGCAAAAATCTCTGGGGCTGATCGACATGAGCGTTGCGCGGAATGCCTATGGCAGGCAGCTTTCGAGTGACGTGATGGCACTCGAAACGAAACTGCGCAGCGAACCGCTCGAAATGGTGTTCATTCGCGCGCCGGTGATCGAAAAAACGGGCAGGGGCGTGGACATTCTCGCCGAGCGCGAAGGCAAGCCGGTGCTGGTTCAACAGGGGCGCGTCCTGGCGGCGACGTTCCATCCTGAACTCACCAGCGACACAACCATTCACGAGAAATTTCTTCAACTTGCCAATGGCGCGGGCCACTTACAGAACGTGTCTGCAGAGCGAAAGAACATGACGCCGGCAAAAGGAAAGAAACGGCAGCGCAAGCCGCACCGGTGAAGGCTTCTGGATGAAAACGTTGCCCGAAAATCCGCAACGAGTGAAAGTGCTTTTTGTCTGCGTGGGGAATTCCTGCCGCAGCCAGATGGCCGAAGCGATTGCGCGGCATTACGCTCCGCACGTGATTGACGCGGAGAGCGCCGGAATCGCGCCGCATGGGCGCGTGGCCATGGAAACACTCGCGGTTTTGCAGGAGAAGGGAATTCGCGCGGAGGGTCACTATTCGAAAAGCATCAACGAAGTGCTGGAATTTTTTGAGCCGCAGATTATCGTGAATATGTCGGGGCAAAAATTGAACGGCTGGTTCGGCCGCGAAACGATTCTGGAATGGAAAATCGAGGATCCCTTTGGAAGCGAGCTGGAACTTTACCGCCGCATTTACAAGAGCATTGAAGACAAAGTGAAAAAGCTGGCGCGCGATTTGCAAAAAGGAAAAGCGAAGTGAGAAGAGAAGAGACCAGCGTCTCGCAGGAAGATTATCTAAAGGCGATTTGGGAAATTGTCCAGGAGGAGCAGACGCCGATCAGCGCGCGACTGGCGGAGGATTTGGGAGTGACGCCTCCGGCAGTGACCGCGGCGCTCAAACGCATGACGCACGGCGGATTTTTGCGCGTGGAGCGCAGCGGAAAAATCGCGCTGACACCGAAGGGCCGGAAAATCGCGGAGCATCTGGTTTTGCGCCACCGGCTCGCGGAAAAATTGCTCACCGACGTGATTGGTCTGGAATGGTCGCGCGCGCACGAAGAAGCGGAGCGGCTCGAGCATGGCGTGTCGGCGGAAGTGGCGGCGCTGCTGCTGAAAAGATTTGGGCGCGAGAGCCGGTGCCCGCATGGCGTGCCGCTTTTTGGCGGTTTGACGAAGCTGCGAAGGAAATATGGCGCGGTGAAATTGGAAGAAGCTCCCGCGGGCCACGCCTACGAAGTGCTGCGCGTGTATGAAAAAGAGCGCGAGTTCCTCAATTTTCTCGCAGGCCTGAAAATTTTGCCCGGCGCGCGCCTGCGCGTCCTGAAGCGGGAGTACGATGACACGATGACCGTGACTATGGACAGCTCCACAAAGAAAATTTACCTCGGCAAGCCCGCCACGAGCCGCATCTGGGTGGCGAAAACACGTTGATGAGCAATTTGGAAACTGCGCGCGATGCAACCGGCACGACGACGCCTTTTCATTCTGGCTTCGTCGCGATTATCGGGCGGGCGAACGCGGGAAAGTCCACGCTGGTCAACGCGCTCGTGGGGCGCAAAGTGGCGATTGTGTCTCCTCAGCCGCAGACCACGCGCAATCGCATTCAGGGAATCGTGAACTGCGAGAATGGGCAAGTGGTGCTGGTGGACACGCCGGGAATTCATCGCGCGGCAAAAGCGCTGGACCGGCAAATGATGCAGGAAGTGAGCGAGGCGCTCGATGGAGTGGACATTGTCGCGCTTATCGTGGATGCGACGCGTGATTTCGAGGCAGGGGACAAGTATTCCATTGAATGGCTGAAGAAATTCTCCGGGCCGGCGTATTTGCTGCTCAACAAAGTTGACCGTGTGAAAAAAGACCGGCTGCTGCCGCTGATTGATCGCTGGCGGCGCGAACACGAATTTGAGGAGATTTTTCCGGTGTCGGCGCTGCATGGCGACGGCATGAGCGATTTGCTGAAGAGTTGGATTGCGCGGCTGCCAGAAAATCCGCCTTATTTTCCCACCGACCAGTACACCGATCAGCCGGAGAGATTTTTGGCGGCGGAGATTGTGCGCGAGAAAGCGATTGTGCTGACGCGCAAAGAGGTGCCGCACGCCGTGGCCGTGCTCGTGGACAGTTTTGAGGAAAGCGAAAAACTGCTGCGAATTCGGGCGACGATTTACGTCGAGCGTGAAGGGCAGAAGGGAATCATGATTGGCCGCGGCGGTTCGATGATGAAAGAAATCGGTACCGCGGCGCGGAAGGAACTGGAAGAAATTCTCGGCGTGAAGATTTTCCTCGAGCTGCATGTGAAAGTGCAAGAGAACTGGCGAGAAAATCGCGCCATGATCAAGCAGCTCGATTGGCGCCGGCAACTTGAGCGCATGAGCGAGAATAATGAAGAGTGATGCGCGACCGTGCGCCTCAAGAATGAAGAGACTTTTGATGATGCTCCAAGCGTCAAATCACGCCCGCTCCGAGCGCGAAGGCGAACGCTCGCCGAGGAGAAGCGTCATGGTGCGCGATGCAGGGCCAGCGGGGAGATTCGTGACCAGATGACGCGCAAGGCGTTTGAAGAGATGTACAGTGGTGCCAGGGCCTTCGGAGATGGAATGCGTGCGGTTGGGATAATCCATGAAGTCGAAAACTTTTCCCAGCTCGATCATGCGGTTGACGAGAAGTTCAGAGCCGGCAAAATGCACGTTATCGTCGCCGCTGCCGTGAACGAGCAGAAGTTTCCCCTGTAGGCCTTCCGCGAAATTGATGGCCGACGCAGCTTTATAGCCGGCGGCATTCTCCTGCGGCAGGCCCATGTAGCGTTCCTGATAAATGCTGTCGTAAATCCGCTGGTCGGGCACCGGCGCGACCGACATTCCCACTTTGTAAATTTCCGGCGAACGGAACATCAGATTGAGCGTGTTCGTTCCGCCGCCGCTCCAGCCCCACACGCCGACGCGCTCGGCGTCAACGTAGCTTCGTTCGCGGGCGATGGCGCGCACCGCGGCGGCCTGCTCTTTCGAGGAGAGCACGCCGACGGCGCCGTAAATGCATTTGCGCCAGGCGCGGCCTTTGGGCGCAGGAGTGCCGCGATTATCGATGCTGGCGATGAGATAGCCTTCGTTGGCGATGGCGCGATGGAAAAGCGCTTCCGCGCCACCCCAGGAATCCATTACCGTTTGCGCGGCAGGTTCGCCATAGACGTTGATGAGCAGCGGATATTTTTTTGCGGGATCGAAATTCGCGGGCTTGAGCATGTAAGCGTCGAGCTTCACGCCGGCGCCGATGTCGACTTGAAAAAACTCGACGGGGCGCGCAACGAGCGGTTTGACTTTTTCGCGCAGCTCGGAATTGTCCGCAAGGATGCGAATGCTGCGATGGTCAGGCAGGCTGATGAGTTCCGTGGTTGGCGGCGTGTCGAAATTCGAAAACGTGTGCAGCGCCCAGCGGCAATCGGGCGAAAGCTGATAGGAATGAACGCCCGGCATATTCGCGGGCGTTACGCGCTCGGGCGCAGCTGAGCCGTCGAGCTGCTGGCGATATAAGTAGCGCTGCGTGGCATTTTCGGGCGAAGCGATGAAATAAAGGAATTGCTCGCCGGGATCGACTTCCAGAATATCGATCACGTCAAAATCGCCGCGCGTGACGAGCTGCGGCTCGCCTCCGCTTCGCGGAATGATGTAAACATGACGCCAGCCATCGCGTTCGCTGGCCCAGAGAAATCCATTGTGCTTCGGCAGCCAGCGAGTGTCGTCGTTGACGTCCACCCAGGCTTTGTCTTCATCGCGAAAAATGCGGCGTGCGTGGCCGCTGGAGCCGTCGGCGAGGTAAACATCATTCGTGTTCTGCGCGCGATTTATATGTTGCAGGAGAATTTCTTTTGAGTTGGGAACCCAGTCCATGCGCGGCAAGTAAGATTTTTCCGAGTCGCCGGTGACGTGCAGCCATTTTATTTTGCCATTGGCAACATTAACGACGCCAATGCGCACATTGGAATTCGGCGTACCCGCTGAAGGGATGCGGAAGGTCCAAACTTGCGGATAAACGCCGTAATCAGGGTAGGGAATTTGCGTGATTGGTTCGCGAAAGCCGCCGCCCAGATCGTTGATCATTGAAAATTGGCGCACCGGGCTCGAGTCGAATTGAAAAAAAGCGATGCTGCTGCCATCGGGACTCCAGCGGAAACCGTCGCGCACGTCGAATTCCTCTTCGTACACCCAATCCGAAGTGCCATTGATGGTGGTGACGGAGCCGTCATCGGTGAGTGGAGTGATTTTGTCGGACTCAATGTGCTCCAGATAAAGGTTGTTCTGGCGGACGTAGGCGACCGATTGGCCATCGGGCGAGAATTTCGCAAACATCAGCGTGGACGGAGCGGCATCTCCACCCATCTTGTGCAGCGTTTTCGCGGCGCGATCGAGCACCCAGTAGTCGCCGCGGGTGTTTTCGCGCCACACGCGCGCTGAATTTGTATAAACGAGAATGCGTTGCCGGTCCTGCGACCATTCGAAATCATCAATGCGTAATGGCTCTTTGGAACCTGCGGGAATTAACTCAGCAGAGGAAAAAAGAACGGTGCGCGCGCCGGTCGTGCTGTCATAGCTGGCAAGTTCCTGTTTTTCGCCGTCGTCGCGGCTGGATTCAAGGACCGTATAGGACTTGCCGCCCTCTTCCCAGCGAATCGGTCCGTAGCGGCGGGGAAAAAACTCACGGGAGGTGAAGATGTGCTCAATCCATTCATCGAGCGATGCGGGAGCCGAAGGCGGTCCCGAAGGCGCTGCGTTCTGCGGCGCCACGGACCGAACGGCTGGCGAAGTGAGTGGCTCCGCCTCCAATTCGCGCAAGGGAAGCAAGCCACCGGCGATTGCGGCGCCCGCGCCGGCAAAAGTGGAGGCGCGAAGAAAAATTCGGCGTGACATACGCGGTTCGCGGTTCATGAAAAACTCCTCGGCGGCGATGTGACCGGCCCGCGATTGTCACGCGATACGCCGCGAGTGTCACGCGGAATTTTGATTCATCGAAAAAGTCCTCTCCCCTTGCACAGTTAAACGCGACGAGAGAAAGCCTGCGTACATCTCGATAGGATGAGCACAGATCGCGAAAGAGTCGAATATGAGTAAGAAATCAGGCGCGCCACAGAAAGAGCAAAAGGCGGAAACGATTGTTACGGAAGGGCCGATTTCAACCCGCGCCGAGTTGGAAAAAGTCGAAGAGCGCGTTGTCATCGCTCCCAATATCGTCTATGAGACGATTCGCCGCGAAGGCGACTACGAGCTGGGCCGTTCTGTTCATGCGTTGGCGTGGTCGGGCCTCGCGGCGATCGGCCGAACACACATGGGGCTGGGCTTTGGAAACGTGCTGGTGCGAGCCATTTTTGCCGGATGGCTGATTGCGCTGATGGTGTGGCTATTGCCCGGCGCGCAATCGGCGCGCGTTTCCATCATTATCATCATTATCTACGTGATCGGGCTCGGCGAATTCAGCCACGTGATCGCCGGCTCAACCACCGTTCTGTACCTGGTGACTATGAGGGTTGCTTCATGGAGCTTTTACTTCAAGGGATTCTTTTTGCCCGGCGCTGCTGGGCAATGTGATTGGAGGCCTTTCGCTGGTTGCCGCGCTAGGCTACGCCCAGGTTGTTGGAGGTGAAAAGCAATAGCGGGCGGATGGACCCTCCTCTAGGCCAAGTCGGGCATAGCCTACAGAGAAGGCGCAGACATTTGCAGTACCAGTACCGCTCAATCAGGCCCTGAATGGCCGCCCGTCCTGCAACTTTAACTGAATCATGAAGATAGGTTCACAATTAGGTGCGGTGAATGGGCAGTGGAATTGCGAGGTTCCCGGTGGCCCGGAAGCTTGTATAGGGATCAGGAGACAATCGGAATGAAGAAACCAAGAGTAATAGGGACAGCCCTGTTCAGCGTGCTCTGCTTGCTATTTTTCGGCTTCGCGGCGCCAGCCAAAGCAGACTCAGCAAGCGTCAGCTTCAACACGACAGTTGGCGGCAATGCGGTCGCCGGAACGCTTCTTTTCACGGTGTCCTCGGCGGGCACGTTGACCGTTACCGTTACAAACACGGAAGCAAACCCTACGACGGTCGCTCAGTTAATCAGCGACCTATCGTTTAACGTGAGTGGCATGACCGGAGCGTCTCTCACGAGCAGCTCTAGCACTGAAGTCAGCATTTCCTCCGGTGGAGTCGCCTCCTTGGGTGCCACGGGCTCCACGGGTTGGACCCTTTCGTCCTCGGGGCCGACACTGACGCTCACAGCACCCTTGCCAGGTCAATTGATCATCGGTCCCGGCGGAGTTAGCGGTTACACGAATGCCAACGGGAGCATCGCTGGCAACAAACCGCACAATCCGTTCCTTAACGGGAGCGCCACGTTCACACTGAGCGTCACCGGCCTGACTTCGGTCAGCCAGATCAGCAACGTAATGGTTAGCTTCGGCACGACGCCGGGGGTCAATCTCTCCGTCACGCCAACACCAACGCCGGAAGTGCCGTCGCTGATTCTGTTTGGCACTGGCTTGATTGGCCTCGGAGCTGCGCTGCGTCGTCGAGTCGTAGCCTAGTCCTGCAGATGGACCATGCATCTCAGTTCTAGCGAAAGCCTGCTCTTCTAGTAAGGGCGGGCTTTTGCTTTTTGCGGCTCGTATCTTCGGAGCGAGGCGCTGTGAGCACTTTTTTGCGACGCGTGAGAACTTGCAGAATTAAACGGCGCAAATGTGAAAGGGTTTGCCTACTAGGCTGGGCGCTATAAGTAATGGAACGAACTGTGCTTTCTACTAAATCAAATGGCTGTAGCAGTTTAGGGCCAGACAAAAATTGCCGCCGGGGAGTGGCGGATTGGGTATCGGATTGCTTGAGATATAACAGAAGTTCTTTTAAATTTTGGAATTGAGGTGACTCTGGTGCGTAAGATTCTTGGGGGATTTGCTTCAGTAGCTTTGCTGGTAGCCTTCGCGTGCGCCCCGCGCGCCAACGCTGATCAGGTCTACGTGTGCCAGTTATGCACATCCGCTCCAGGCGGAGACCCGAACATCATTACTAACATCGGCTCCTTCAATGTAGGAGTAGCCGGCAGCGCCACTTTGCAGAATCCTCTACTGATCATAGTCGGCGTTTACGATGGCAACGGTACACCCTCGATAAGTTTTGGCGGCGGTGTTAGCATGGCTGCATTGGGTACTTACGGTTTGACCGGAAATAGCGGGGTTGTGTTTACCTCGGGTGATGCCTTTGCGGCGTTGGGCCTGAGTGCGGGAGGCTCTGAGTCATTCGTCAACTGGTCTGCTGGCGACGTGACGGCTGGCTTCGCAGCGCCGACTAGCTTTACGCTCTACGCCTTTGAGTTGAATACGAATCTGACGTCCAGCCCGATCACTATAGACGAGAGCGGTGCCGCGAACGGCTCCTTCATAATTGCGTACGGCTGCAAGAATGGAACTGCGAGCGTAGCAAATAGCATACCCGGCCCGTGCGGTACACAGGGCGACGTCGCGCAGACGGTATTCACGAACACGGGTTTGATAGACGCGCCTGTGCCGGAGCCGTCCTCGCTGCTGCTGTTGGGCACAGGGTTGCTTGGCTTGGGCGGTTTGGTACGTCGTCGCTTCCTTGCCTAGTCCGTATTTCACAGATTTACGGAGCCTGTTCGTTGCAAAACGAGCAGGCTCTTTTTTTGGTATAGCGCCAAGCGCGTGACTCGGAAAAAGGTCCAAGAAAAAAAAGTCGCAATTGACAACGCGGCGGAAACCGATAATAATGATTTGTACGAGTTGCGCCTACCTTAGCTAGGAGGAATCGCAGAAGCCTTGGTGACGCGCCCGAAGTATGTGTTCGTAACGGGTGGCGTGGTTTCCTCCCTCGGCAAAGGCGTAGCAGCGGCTTCGATGGGCTGCTTGCTCGAATCCCGCGGCCTGAAAGTCACTCTCCAGAAGTGCGATCCCTACCTGAACGTTGATCCCGGAACAATGTCGCCGTATCAGCACGGCGAAGTGTACGTCACCGACGATGGCGCGGAGACGGATCTGGACCTCGGCCATTACGAGCGTTTTACGAACACCAAGCTGACCCGCGATCACAACTGGACCACCGGCCGAATTTACGAATCGATTCTAGCGAAAGAGCGCCGCGGAGATTATCTGGGCAAGACCGTGCAGGTGATTCCGCACGTCACCGATGAAATCAAGTCGGCGTTCCGCAAAGTTGCCGATGATGTGGATGTAGTGATCGTCGAGATCGGCGGCACGGTCGGCGACATCGAATCGCTACCTTTTTTGGAAGCTATCCGCCAGATGCGTCTAGAACTTGGCCCGGAAAATGCGATCTACGTTCACTTGACGCTCGTGCCGTACATTCCCACCGCCGGCGAGCACAAGACCAAGCCCACACAGCACAGCGTGAAGGAACTGCTGAGCATCGGAATTCAGCCGGATATTTTGCTGTGCCGCAGCGACCATCCCATTGCGCCGGAATTGAAGGCGAAAATCGCGCTCTTCTGCAACGTCAATCAGTCGAGCGTGATTTCCGCGCCCGACGTAAAAAACATTTACGAAGTGCCTATGTCGCTGGCGGCAGAAGGATTCGACGAGCGCATTTTGCAGTTGCTGCATTTGGAAGCGAAGCCGCGCGACATGTCGCGATGGGTCGGCATGCTCGAACGCCTCGAACATCCAGAAGGAGAAGTGCGCATCGGCGTCGTCGGCAAATATGTGCAACTCGAAGACGCTTACAAAAGTTTGCGCGAGGCGCTGGCGCACGGCGGATTGCCGCATCGCGCGCGCGTGGTGATTGAATGGGTCGAGTCCGGCGAAATTGAGTCGCTCGAAATGGCCGAGCAGCGCCTGCGCCACGTGGACGGTATCTTGGTTCCTGGCGGATTCGGCAAGCGCGGCATCGAAGGCATGGTTTTCGCAATTCAATATGCGCGCGAAAGAAAAGTCCCATTTTTTGGAATTTGCCTGGGCATGCAGTGCGCCACGATTGAATACGCGCGGCACGTGGCGGGACTGGCGAATGCGAATTCCACGGAATTCGACGCGCAAACGCCTTATCGCGTGATTTACAAATTGCGCGAACTGCTCGGGGTGGACGAAATGGGCGGAACGATGCGCCTCGGCGCGTGGCCATGCAAATTGGAAGAAGGTTCGTTTGCCGCGCGTGCTTACGGTACGACGGAGATTTCCGAGCGCCATCGCCACCGCTACGAATTCAACCGCGATTACGAAAAGCCGCTTACTGAAGCGGGTTTCAAAATCACTGGGAAAACGCCCGACGGAGTTTACGTCGAGATTGTCGAAGCGCCGGAGCATCCATGGTTCCTGGGATGCCAGTTCCATCCGGAATTCAAATCCAAGCCGCTTGCCCCGCACCCGCTGTTCGCGGCTTTCATCGGTGCGTCCGCCGAGCACCGCCGAAAACGCACGGCCACGAAAGCCGTCACCAACGCCCATGTCCCCGCCGCGTCGGTGGACTAGCAGAACAACCATGGGTCGTGTCTCAGTTTGACCGCTAGGCCATCTTGCTATCGTCGAATGCCGTGGCATACTTAGGGCATGGCGAAACGCCCGCGTGATCCAAACCAGTTAGCCAAGCAAATCGTGGACATTGCTATAGG
>Ga0209167_10000067_pt1 | contig 112746 bp, 114 predicted proteins | sample Coa_R1_9_FD_187154 | JGI IMG/M metagenome (GOLD analysis project Ga0209167, IMG submission 187154) | Surface soil microbial communities from Centralia Pennsylvania, which are recovering from an underground coalmine fire - Coalmine... | ecosystem: Environmental > Terrestrial > Soil >... | reverse complement strand
CGATCCGGAAGTCGGCCAGATCTATGACGGCACCGTGGTCAAGGTGATGGAGTTCGGCGCCTTCGTGAACTTCTTCGGCGCCAAGGACGGCCTGGTTCATATCAGCCAGCTCGCCGCCAGCCGCGTGCAGAAGACCTCCGACGTCGTCAAGGAAGGCGACAAGGTCAAGGTCAAGCTGCTCGGCTTCGACGATCGCGGCAAGACTCGTTTGTCGATGAAGGCGGTCGACCAGACCACCGGCGAGGACCTCGAAGCCAGGCCAAAGACCGAGGCCCCGGCGCGCGAAGCCGCCGGCGAGTAAGTTTTGCAGGCACAAACGACGAAGGGCGGCTTTTTGCCGCCCTTTTTTATTGTGAGGTCGCCAGTGGATGTCATCATCCGCAAAAGCAGATGATCCGGTACCGAAGAAAAGCTTCGATGAAATCGAGAAGCCACGGCGTACTGGATACCCCACCTTCGCGGGAAACGCCGGTTTTCATTACCTTTCGTAAAGCGCCTTCCCGATCAGACCACCGACGACTCCGCCAACAATGGGCGCAACCCAAAACAACCACAGCGTCTTTATCGCATCGCCGCCGGCAAACAAAGCGGTTGCGGTCGAGCGCGCCGGATTGACCGAGGCATTCGAAACAGGAATGGCAACCAGGTGAATCATGACGAGGGTGAGCCCGATGGCGATCGGCGCAAAGCCGGGCGATGCCTTCGCCGAGGTCACGCCCGTGATCACCACCAGAAACAGCGCGGTCATGACAACCTCCATCAGCGCGACGCTCAAGAGCGGAAAGCCGGCGCCGCCATAGAGATTGGATATCGCCATGAACGTGTTCCATTTCCCGGAAGCCGGGGCGCCCTGCAGGATGGCGTAGAATACCGCCGCGGCCGCCACGCCGCCGATCACTTGCGCGATGATGTAGGGGACCGCCTTGCCGATCTCGAAGCGGCCTGCCGCCACCAGCCCGCAAGTCACGGCCGGATTGAAATGACCACCCGAAATCGGACCAACCGCATAAGCCATCGCCAGCACCGCGGTGCCGATCGAGAGCGCCACAGCGATCAATCCGACGCTCGGCGCGGAAAAAAGCGCTGCCCCGCAAACGGACGACACCAGCATGAACGTCCCGATCAATTCTGCACCCAACTGCTTTGTCATCTCATTATCCTCCGCTTCTCCCGCCCGCGCCTCGGGCGGGTCATCATGACATCAAGCCGTCGCCAATGACAACGCTGGCCCCACCGATTCTCCACATGACGCTGCCCCGCAACATAGCGTTCGATGTTTCGTTGCAGTCAGGTTGAATTCGTCTAAATATCCTTTCGGCAAGGTGCTCCTTCGCCGCGCGCGATGGATGCGCTACGTTGAGGGGGTGTGGCGACATGGCAGTCATGTCGCACCTGCAAGGATTGTCGCAATGCCGCCACTGGCGATCCGCCCGGCCCGGGCCGAGGAATATGACGAAATCGCCCGCGTCTGGATGAACAGCTGGGCTTCCACGGGGCTGGAGGAGGCAAGCAATTTCTTGCTGGCGAAATTGCGCGCGCGCGTTCCGATCGAGATCGAACAGGGCTGGAGCCTGTTTGTTGCCGACGATGACGGCGCGATCGCAGCAATGCTGGCGCTGCACCTGCCGAAGATGTATCTCGACCAACTGTTTGTCGCCCCGGAGTATCAGGGGCGCGACCTTGGCCGCAGGCTGCTCGCTTTCACCCGCGAGCTTCTGCCGGTTGAAATCCAACTGCGCTGCGTGCGCGAAAATGAAAAGGCATGGCGCTGGTATGAGCGCGAGAGCTTCGTGTTTGAGGATGAACAGGTCGAGCCGGTGACCGGCTTTGTCATGAGATATTATCGGTGGAAGAAGGAAATGGCGTCATGAAACTCTATTGGTCGCCGCGGTCGCGAGCATTTTCCGCCCTTTGGCTGATGGAAGAGACCGGGCAGCCCTATGAGCGCGTGCTGATCGATATCGCCAAGGGCGCGCAGAAGACGCCGGAATATCTCGCCGTCAATCCGATGGGCAAGGTGCCGGCGCTGCAGGATGGTGACGTCACTCTCGCCGAGTCCGCCGCGATTTGCACTTATGTCGCCGAGCGCTATCCGCAAGCGAAACTTGCCCCGCCACCAGGCGATCCCCTACGCGCGAAATATCTCTACTGGTTGTTTTTTGGGCCCGGCTGCATCGAGCCGGCGATGGTACAGGCCGCCACCAAGATCGAAATGAATCCGGTGGCCGCGGGCTGGGGCGACAAGCAACGGGTGTTTGACGTGCTGGATGCTGCGCTGACAAAGGGACCGTGGATTCTCGGCGAAAATTTCTCTGCCGCCGATATCGTGATCGGATCGGGGCTCAATTTCGCGGTCAGGCTTTTCAAAATGATCCCGGCGCGCCCTTCATTCGACCGCTACATCGACGCTTGCATGGCGCGGCCGGCCTTCCAGCGCGCCAGCGCGCTGGCGGCGGGGTAGCTAGCTAGAGTGCGATGAGATTGCGCCGAGGCGTGCTGCCGCTATAGTCTAATTACGAGCTTTTTTGCGTAATGAGGAGAGAGGACGCCCATGACCTGCAGAATGTTGCTGACTTCGTTCCTGCTGGTGGCGCTGGGACCGACTGTCGCAGCGGCTAACGACAATCCACTGCTCGGAACATGGAGATTGAAGTCGTTTGTCCGCGAAGTCGCGGGCACCGGCGAGCGTTACAACCAACTGGGCGAGCATCCCGATGGATATATCAGCTACGCTGCCGACGGACGAATGCTCGGGTTTTTGGTCTCGGACGAGCAACCACGTCCACGCGCCGAGCCGACCGATGAAGAGCGGATCAGACTGCACAAGGCGATGCTTGCGTATGGCGGCACGTACACGCTGTCGCCCGGAAAAGTTGTCCACCACGTTGACATCGAATGGGACGGACGCCGACTTGGAACCGATCAGATCCGCTTTTACACCATCGAGGGCGATAAGCTTATGATTAAGACCGAACCGAACAAGAGCCCGGTTGACGGACGCGAGGGAGTGGGGATTCTGACGTTCGAGCGCGTCAAACCGCTGCCTTAGAGCTAACTAGCGTCACTCGCCCGCATCTTTCAAATCTTCCGGTCGAGGCATCGAGATGACGTTGTAGCCGGAGTCGACGAAATGCGTCTCGCCGGTGACGCCGCCGGACAAAGACGACAGCAAGTAGAGCGCAGAGCCGCCGAGTTCCTCGAGCGTGACGCCGCGCCCCAACGGCGAGTGCTTCTGCTGAAAGGCGAACATCGCGCGCGCATCGCCGATTCCCGAACCGGCAAGCGTGCGCACCGGACCTGCCGAAATCGCATTCACGCGAATGCCGCGCGGACCGAAATCGGCGGCGAGGTATCGCACCGACGCCTCCAGCGCGGCCTTGGCAACACCCATGACGTTATAATTCGGCATCACGCGCGTCGAGCCGCCGAATGTCAGCGTGATCATCGCGCCGCCTGATTCAGGCATCAGCTCGGCGGCGCGCCTGGCAAGCTCGGTGAAGGAGAAGCACGAGATCAGCATGGTGCGCGAAAAATTCTCGCGCGTGGTGTCGGCATAGCGCCCCTTCAACTCGTTCTTGTCGGAGAACGCGATGGCGTGAACCAGGAAATCGAGATGTCCCCGTTTCGCGCGCAGCGTCTCGAACGCGGAATCGACGCTGGCGATATCTTCGACATCGCAGGGCAGCACCAGATCGACGCCAAGCGATTCGGCGAGCGGCTTGACGCGCCGGCCGAGCGCATCGCCCTGATAGGTGAATGCAAGCTCGGCGCCCTCCGCTGCCAGCGTCCTGGCGATTCCCCAGGCAATCGAATGATCATTGGCCACGCCCATGACCAGTCCACGTTTGCCTTTCATCAGATCGCTCATGCTTTCAACGCCTTCTCCTGCGTCATGCCCGGCCTTGTGCCGGGCATCCACACCTTTCCAGCCTCGCGACCAAGACGCGGATGGCTGGGAGCGCAGACAAGTCTGCGCCGCGCAGACTACTATGCCCCGCCATGACGATTAATTGAATATCTAGCTCCCGCGCAGTCTACGCATCGAGCCGCTTGAAGACCAGCGTCGCGTTGGTGCCGCCGAAACCGAAAGAATTCGAAAGCACGGTTCCGAGCCTGGCGTTGTCAATGCGTTTGCGCACGATCGGCATGTCGGCGAAGACGGGATCGAGCTCGCTGATATGGGCGCTCTCGCAGATGAAGCCGTTGTTCATCATCAGAAGCGAATAGATCGCTTCCTGCACGCCGGTGGCGCCGAGCGAGTGGCCGGTCAGCGCCTTGGTCGCTGAAATCGGCGGGCACTTTTCGCCGGCCCCGAAAACCTTGCGGATCGCCTCAATTTCCGGCGGATCGCCGGCCGGCGTCGAGGTGGCGTGCGGATTGATGTAGTCGATCTTGCCGTTGACGGTGGCGAGCGCCATCCGCATGCAGCGCTCGGCGCCTTCGCCGGAGGGCGCGACCATGTCGTAGCCATCGGACGTAGCGCCGTAACCGACGACCTCGGCGTAGATGCGGGCACCGCGCGCCTTGGCGTGCTCGAGCTCCTCCAGCACCACCACACCGGCGCCGCCGGCAATGACAAAGCCGTCGCGGCTGATGTCGTAGGGCCGGGAAGCAGTGGCCGGCGTATCGTTATATTTCGACGACATCGCGCCCATCGCGTCGAACAAGACCGACAAGGTCCAGTCGAGCTCCTCGCAACCGCCGGCGAAAATCACATCCTGCTTGCCGATCTGGATGGTCTCGTAGGCGTTACCGATGCAATGGTTCGAGGTCGCACAGGCCGATGAGATCGAATAGTTCACGCCCTTGATCTTGAACCAGGTCGCGAGCGTCGCCGACGCCGTGGACGACATCGCCTTCGGCACCGCAAACGGACCGACCCGCTTCGGTCCCTTAGTTCGGGCGATATCGGCGGCTTCCACGATGGTCCGCGCCGAGGGGCCTCCCGAGCCCATGATGATGCCGGTGCGAATATTGGAGACTTCCGAGGTCTCCAGACCGGAGTCCTGGATCGCCTGCTCCATGGCAACGTGGTTCCAGGCAGCACCCTCGCCAAGGAATCGCATCGCGCGCCGGTCGATCACGCCGGCCGGATCGAGGGTGGGCGCGCCTTGTACCTGCGAGCGGAAACCAAGCTCGGCATATTTATCAGCACGCGTGATTCCGGACTTTGCCTCATGGAGGCTCGAAAGCACTTCCTGGGTGTTGTTTCCGATGGACGAGACGATGCCCATCCCCGTGATGACAACCCGCCTCATGACCGCCTCGCCTTGTCGTTGTGTTCTCTTATAATGCCCGTGGTCGGACCCAACGCCGCCCTAGCCGCGGGGCACATATCCTCATGTTCCCGGCTGGGCTTCCTGCTTGAACAACCCGACCTTCAAGTCCTTCGCGCGATAGATAATCTCGCCGTCCATGGAAAGCCAGCCGTCCGCGATACCTAACCAGAGCTTCATGCGCATCACTCGTTTGATGTCGACGTTGTACACAACCTTGCGCACGTTCGGCAGCACCTGCCCGGCCAGCTTTAGCTCGCCGAGTCCGAGCGCCCGGCCGCGGCCCTCGCCACCGGTCCAGCCCAGGAAGAAGCCGACCATCTGCCACATCGCATCCAGGCCGAGGCAGCCAGGCATCACCGGATCGTTCTTGAAATGGCAGCCGAAAAACCAGAGGTCCGGCTTCACGTCGAGTTCGGCTCGGACCAAGCCCTTGCCATATTCCCCGCCGGTTTCGGAAATCTCGCTGATGCGGTCGAACATCAGCATCGGAGGCAGCGGCAATTGTGCGTTCCCAGGGCCGAACAACTCGCCCCGGGCGCATGCCAGCAAGTCCTCATATTCGTAACCGGCGCGCCGATCCAGCATGGTTCCAGCCTTCTCTCTAAATCCTGATGAAGCGTTTTTCGCGCGAAAAGGACCCGTTTTGGGCAGAAAGCCCGCCAATATCGCGGATTGGCGTGGCACCGCAGGTCAGGACCGCCTGCGCCAGCCGACGCTCGCCCTCGCCGAATTTGCGTTAGCTTAAGGTTCGCGCGCTCTCTATCACAGGCCTTCGGGGTGGCAAAGCACCAGGGGCAAATAGCCGCTTCCCCCTTGCGGCGGCGCTTAACCCTCAGCCCAGCCTAGTTGCGAAAAACTTGCATCTAACGGAATTCCTTCTTATATGACGAGACCATAGTGGTGCAGTGACCTTTAGCGTCTGAAGTGAAAATGAGAGACAGCGGTCCCGTTTTTAGCGAAGAAACCGTCGGTTCGGAGCCCCATCACGGCGGGCGCCAACCGGCCCTGACCGGTTGTCCGTGGCACGACGTCAACGAAATGCTGCAGGCTGCGGGCTTGCGTCCAACCCGTCAACGCATGGCGCTTGGCTGGCTCTTGTTTGGCAAGGGCGCACGCCATCTCACCGCGGAAATGCTCTATGAGGAAGCGACGCTGGCGAAGGTTCCGGTGTCGCTTGCGACCGTCTACAACACGCTCAACCAGCTCACGGACGCAGGGCTGTTGCGCCAGGTCAGCGTCGACGGCACCAAGACCTATTTCGACACCAACGTGTCGGCGCATCACCACTTCTACCTCGAGAACAACCACGAGCTGGTTGACATTCCGGACCCGCATCTGGTGTTGCAGAAGATGCCCGAGGTCCCCGAAGGATATGAGATCGCCCGTGTCGACATGGTCGTGCGGCTGCGCAAGAAGCGCTGACACTCCGCCCGCGATCTACCAAGTTCAGCCGTCATGCCCGCGCTTGTCGCGGGCATCCACGTCTTGATCCCTTCCTCGCGTCAAAGACGTCGATGGCCGGGCATAGGCGAGCGAAAGCGACGCCGTCCTTCGGACGGCTATGCCCGGCCATGACGAAATCTCAATGAGCAACGCGAGCCAGGTTAGACTCAATCCACCTTCTCGTCGGCGTAAACGCCCCACAGCCGCGGCTGCTCGATCCAGCCGTCGAAACCATTGCCTGCGACATGGCACCAGCCGGACCCGCAATGCTTGACCTGGGCGACGACGCCGGCCTGAAGGCGGGCCGTGACCACGCTGGTCGGATCGGCACGCTCATAGAGTGCCGCAAGGTCATCCTTGCTCTTCATGGTGATCACGGCTGTGCGGCGGCCCGACAGCAGCGAATGATAAACCCAACCCTCGGCGCCTTCGGAATCGCGCACCCGCCGCCAATTCTCGAACTCGGCAGTGATTTCCACCGGCAGACCCGAGCGCGTATATACCCAGGCGACATCGTTATCCTTGGTGGGGCCGGCGCGGACGTTGACGTGATCGGATTTGAGACTGACATAGCGCGGCACCGGCAACCCGCTGGTGGTGGAAGCTGCTTCCTTTGCCGAAGATTTTGCGATAGCCGACGCACCCAGCAGGCAACCCGCAAGCGCCACCACAGAACAAAATCGCCCCAACCCCATCAACTCGTCTCCTGCCGAGATATCAGCTCAAAACTTCGTCGAGCTGAACATCGGTGCCCGCCGCCCCCTAAAAGCCCCTGTGCCGCCCGATTGCCCTCGGCTTGTGAATTCCGGTTCCTGCCGGAGGTTCTTGTCTTGGCCCGGCCTTCTGCTAGAGAGGACGGAAAGCCAAAAACAACCCGAAAGCCCGCCGCAAAGCAGCGGAGACATGTCGGGGAACCCACGGAAACGCCCGGACCACGCGGCTGCGGCAGTGTCGAACACCCGGGTTAATGAGGTCTGAACAACCTCATGAGAGCAGGACATGTCGGTTAAGAAAAAGCCTCTAGTTGTCGTCACGCGCAAGCTGCCGGACTCGACCGAGACCCGCATGCGCGAGCTGTTCGACGCGCGGCTCAATCTCGACGACACGCCGCTGACGATGGAACAAATCGCCGACGCCGTTCGCACCGCCGATATCCTGGTACCGACCGTCACCGACGAGATCACCGAAGACCTGCTCAAGCAGCCCGACTGCCGGGTCAAGCTGATCGCGAATTTCGGCAACGGGGTCGACAACATCGATGTCGCCGCAGCGCACGCCCGCGGCATCACCGTGACCAATACGCCGAAGGTTTTGACCGAGGACACCGCCGACATGACGATGGCGTTGATCCTCGCGGTGCCGCGCCGGCTGATCGAAGGCGCTTCGATTCTCACCGAAGGCAAGAACTGGCCGGGCTGGTCGCCGACCTGGATGCTTGGTCACCGCATCGGCGGAAAACGGCTCGGCATCATTGGCATGGGCCGGATCGGCCAGGCGGTGGCGCGCCGGGCGCATGCCTTCGGCCTGCAGATCCACTACCACAACCGTCGACCCGTCGCGCCGCAGATCGCGGAAGAACTTGGTGCGACCTACTGGGAGAGCCTCGACCAGATGCTGGCGCGGATGGACATCATCTCGGTCAACTGTCCGCATACGCCGGCGACATTTCATCTATTGTCGGCGCGGAGACTGAAACTGATTCGCAAGGACGCCTATATCGTCAACACCGCCCGCGGCGAGGTGATCGACGAAGAAACGCTGACCAAGCTGATCGAAACCGGCGAGATCGCCGGCGCCGGCCTCGACGTGTTCGAGCACGAACCCGCGGTCAGCCCGAAGCTGGTGCGGCTGGCAAGGGCCGGCAAGGTGACGCTGTTGCCGCATATGGGCTCGGCCACCATCGAGGGCCGCGTCGAGATGGGCGAGAAGGTGATCATCAACATCCGCACCTTCCTCGACAATCACAAGCCGCCGGACCGTGTACTACCGAGCATGCTTTAAGCGCGCCTGGAGTTGTCGTGTCCCGGATGCGGCGCAGCGTTCTTCACGCTGTGCCGCAGAGCCGGAATCCATACGTCGCCAAACAAGGTAGACCCCCGATCGGCAGCGCACCGCAAAGCGCATCGAAGACGCGCGTGAACGCGCTTATGGCGCTGCGCTGCGTCCGGGGCACGCCTACCCCTCAGCGGTGCCCGCTCAAATCCGTGATCACGAGCGCATCGCCGTTGAGCGGGTTTAGGGGATCGCGCGCGTAGCGCAGGGTCTCAAACCGCATCGCGCGGGCATCCACCATCAATAGCCGCCCGACCAGGCCTTCGCCGAAGCCAACGATTTCGCGGATCGCCTCCAGCGCCATCATCGAACCCAACACGCCGGCGAGCGCGCCCATCACGCCGGCCTCCGCGCAAGCAGGCACCGTGCCCGGCGGCGGCGGTTCGGGAAACAGGCAGCGGTAGGTCGGGTTGAATTGGCCTTCGGCGTCCTTTTCATGCGCCCGTATCGTGGTCAGCGAGCCGTCGAACATGCCGAGCGCGGCCGTGATCAGGGGTTTTTCCGCCAGGAAACACGCGTCCGACACCAGGTAGCGGGTTTCGAAATTATCCGAGCCGTCCAGCACGAGATCGTAGCCGCCGATCAGCTCCATCGCATTGGCCGCATTCAGCCTACTCGCGTGCGCGGCAAATCGGACGTGGGGGTTGAGGTCGGCGATGCGCTCCGCCGCGCTGTCGACCTTGCGCCGGCCGATGTCGGGCGTGGCGTGAATGACCTGGCGTTGCAAATTGGAAAGCGAGACAACGTCGTCATCGACCACGCCGAGCGTGCCGACGCCGGCGGCGGCGAGGTACATCAGCGCCGGCGCTCCAAGCCCGCCGGCACCGATCACCAGTACGGAAGCCTCCTTCAATGCGGCCTGGCCGGGGCCGCCGACCTCGCGCAGCACGATATGGCGGGCGTAGCGTTCAAGCTCGTCGGGGCTTAGCATGGTAAGTCATATCCTGCAGTTGCGCTGCGCTCTCGCCGTCATTGCGAGCCGACGGGTCGCGCGAATGCGCGCCCGATGATAAACTTCGCGAAGCAATCCATAGCGCCGCATGCGGAAAGCTGGATTGCCCCGTCGCTTCGCTCCTCGCAATGACGGCCAATTTGGCACCATTTGCTGAACCCTCCGCCAGTTGTTGCCGACCAAGCAGATGTGCTTAATTGAGCCTACGTCAATGGAGCCCCAGACTTGTCATGAGATCGATGCTTACGGCAACATTGATATTGGTGGCCACGGCCGTTTCCGCCCAGGCTCAGCCGGCGCCGCCAACCGCTACCGGCGCCAAGCCCAAGCAAGTTGCGACCGTTCCCGTGCGGCCCGGCCTGCAAACCCCCGCCGATACCGCCAACGCGATGGCGCAGACGGAACGTCTGGCGATTCAGTCCGACCTTGCCTGGGTCGGTCAGTATAATGGCGCGATAACCGGCGACGTCAGCGAACGCATGGTGGAGGCGATCAAGGAGTACCAGAAGGCCGAAGGTGGCAAGCCGACCGGGGTGCTCAATCCGAAGGAGCGCAGTATACTCGCCGAGACGGCGAGACGGCGGCGAGACAATGCCGGTTGGAAGATCGTCACTGACGCCGGCACCGGCGTGCAGCTTGGCATCCCCACCAGGTTGGTGCCGCAGCAAACCTCCGATGCCAACGGCACGAAATGGAGCTCGCCCACCGGAACCATCCAGGTCCTTCTGATCCGGCGCAAGGAGGCCAATCCGACCACGGCAAAACTCGCCGAGCGGGAGAAGAAGGAGCCGGCCGCGCGCACCATCGATTACACCGTGGTCAAGCCGGATTTCTTCGTGCTCTCGGGTTTGCAGGGCCTGAAAAAATTCTATCTGCGCGGCACGTTCAAAGGCGACGAGGTGCGCATCCTCACCATCCTCTACGATCAAGCCACCGAGAATACCGTCGAGCCGGTGGTGATCGCGATGTCGAGCGCGTTCAATCCATTCCCGGCGAATGCCGGCCCGCCGCCGCGCAAGACCGTCGAATATGGCACCGGCGTCGTCGTTGCCGAGGACGGCGCGATCGTCACCGACCGCCAGATCACCGACGGATGTCTCGCGATCGCGATCGCTGGTTTTGGCAATGCCGATCGCGTCGCCGAGGACAGGGATCACGACCTGGCGCTGCTTCGCATCTATGGCGCGCGCGGATTGAGGCCGCTCAGCCTCTCCGCCGACAACGCCGCCAAGGCGAGTGTCGAATTGACCGGCATTTCCGATCCGCAAAATCAGGGCGGCGGAATCGGCGTGAGCAGCATCAAGACGTCAGTTACGCAGATCGGCGGCGCCGGCGATTTGGCGCTGTCGCCGGCGCCGGCGCTTGGCTTTTCCGGCGCCGCGGCGCTCGGTGGCGACGGCAAGTTTGCCGGCATTGCATTGTTGAAGCCCGCGGTGGTCGCGGGGCCCGCCGCTGCCACGCCGCCGGCGCAATCCGTGCTGGTGCCGGCGGATTCGGTGCGCGAGTTCCTGAAAGCCAATGGCGTCAATACCGACGGCGGATCGTCGGATGCCAAGGCGTCGGTGGTTCGTGTGATCTGCGTCAGGAAATGACCAGCATCTTCATTTCGCGCATTCACCCGGAATAGCTGGCCGGGCCCCGGCCAGCCAGCTCTCGCGGGTCACCTTCCAATGTTCCGCTTTCGATTGGCCGTTGTGGTGCGCAAGCTCGATGAAGCCAACAAACTCGGCGCCGGTCTTTTGCTTGACCCGACGTGAGGCCGCGTTGGAAGCCACGTTGCAAACGTAAAAGCTTTCGACGCCAAGCGTGCGGAAAGCAAAATCGTTGACCGAAGCAATGGCTTCAGTCATCAACCCGCGATTCCAGTAGGGCTCGGCGAGCCAAAATCCACGATTGCCTTTCGGCTTGCCCGGCCGGGGATGAAAATGGATGTTTCCTATCGCCTCGCCATCACTGGACCGCAGCACCAGAACCCATTGATAGATTTCCTCTCCCGCGGCAATCTTTTCCAATTGCTTGCTGATGAAGGCTTCCGCGCCGTCGTCGGGATAAGGCCAGGGTACCACCGACGCCAGGTTCTGGATGATGTTCCAATTGTTGAAGTGGCGCTGGATGACAGGTGCATCTGAAAGCGCAAGCGGCCTCAGAATTAGTCGCGGTGTCTGAATGGTTGGAGTGTCCATCGGTCTTTTCATCAATGCGTCACGCGATCCAGCCCTCGCGTTTGCTCGAGCCTATCCTGGTATATCCCCGCGGCGAATCATCTCTGACATTTCGGGCACCAGAAGGTCGAGCGGCCGTTCTGGTTGAACCGTCGCACGATCCCACCGCAACCCGGGGTCTGGCATTTCTCGCCTTCGCGGTCGTAGACCTGGAACGAATGCTGGAAATAACCGAGCTCGCCCGAAGTTTGGCGGTGGTCCCGGAGCGAGGAGCCGCCGGCCTTGATGGCCTGGTTGAGCACCGCGTGAATCGCCTCGACCAGCCGCCTGGCGTGATCGGTCGGCTCGCCCCCGGCAACGCCCTTGCGTTGTCCGGCTTTGGTAGCAAGCGTCGCGGCCAGTCGGCGCGGCGAAAGATGCGCGCGGAACAGCGCCTCGCAGACATAGATGTTGCCGAGCCCCGCGACCACGCGCTGATCGAGCAACGCGGCCTTCAGGCTGGTCTTCTTGTTGGCGCATGAGCGCGCCAGCATGTCGGCATCGAATTCATTGCCGAGCGGTTCGGGGCCAAGCCCCCGCAACAACGGTTCGTCGTCGAGCGCCTTGCGGGCAATCACTTTCATGTAACCGAACCGGCGCGGATCGTTGAAGACAATCGCAGCACCCGACGACATATGGAACACGACGTGGTCATGCGCGCGGTCCTCGCCGCGCGGATGGTAAAATGTGCCCGGCGCATTCTTTTCCTCGTCCTTGAGGACGCGGAACGATCCGGACATGCCCAGATGCATGAGGAGCACGTCGCCGGAGCCAAGATCGGCCATCAGATATTTGGCGCGGCGGCCGAGCCCGGTCACGGTCTGGCCCTCGAGACGCCTGACGAAGTCTTTTTGGAACGGAAATCGCAGGTCTTTACGCCGGGCTTCCGCCTTCACAATTCTCGCCCCCTCCATGGCCGGCTGCAGGCCGCGGCGGACGGTCTCGACTTCGGGTAGTTCGGGCATGGATAGGCGTTCACCTTGTGATGTCGACGTGATAGCGCCATTGCGGCGACCGCGCTATGGTCCGGCGGTTGCTAGTTTGAGGGCGTAAAGACATGAGTCGGCCGGACGAAACTACGCATTTCGGCTTCAGGGATGTCCCAATAAGCGACAAGCAGACGCTGGTTAACGACGTATTTCACAGCGTAGCACAGCGCTATGACCTGATGAACGATTTGATGTCGGCGGGCCTGCATCGGGTCTGGAAAGACCTGATGATCAACGCGCTCAATCCGCCGCGTGGCGAGACGCCGTTTGCACTGCTCGACGTCGCCGGGGGCACCGGCGACATCGCTTTCCGCGCCGCCAACGCCGCAGGTTCGGGGTTCAGGGCGACGGTATGTGACATCAATTCCGACATGCTCGCGGTCGGGCACGAACGCGCAAGGCAGCGGCACCTCGACGACCGCGTGTCCTTTGTCGAGGGCAATGCCGAGGAGCTCGCTTTCCCGAACAACTCGTTCGACGCCTACACGATCGCGTTCGGGATCCGCAACGTACCGCGGATCGATCGCGCCTTGCACGAGGCGTTACGCGTGTTAAGACCCGGGGGCCGGTTTCTGTGCCTCGAATTCTCCACCGTCGACGTGCCCGGGCTCGATCGGATCTACGATCTGTTTTCGTTCAACGTGATCCCGCCGCTCGGCCGGGCGGTGACTGGCGATGCCGAGGCCTATCAATATCTCGTGGAGTCGATCCGGAAATTCCCGAGGCCTGCCGCCTTCGCCGACATAATACGCGCCGCCGGCTTTTCCCGCGTTAGCTGGCAAAGTTTCTCGGGTGGCATCGTGGCATTGCATTCAGGCTGGCGTTTGTGATTTCCGCACTTACTCACATCGCGCGGGTTGCCCGCGCCGCGTTCGTGTTCGCGCGCGAGGGCGTGTTTGGCGTGGTCGATCCCTCACTGGTGCCGCCGCCCGGACAATTGGCCCTGCGCCTGGCGCGGATCATCGAGCGCCCGGGCGCCAAGTCCGGTCCGCACCTGTCGCGGGCGCTGACGCGATTGGGGCCGGCCTATCTCAAGCTCGGTCAGTTTCTCGCCACGAGGCCCGACGTGGTCGGCGTGATGGTGGCGCGCGATCTGGAAAGCTTGCAGGACCGGCTGCCGCCTTTTTCGCAAAGCGAGGCCGAAGCCGTCATCGCAACCTCGCTGGAACGCCCCATCGCGCAGGCGTTTGCGAGCTTCGGCCCCGCGGTCGCCGCCGCCTCGATCGCCCAGGTGCATCGGGGCGAAGTCGAGCGGGACGGCCTGCGCAAATCCGTTGCGGTGAAGGTGCTGCGGCCCAATGTGGCCGCGCGTTTCCGCCGCGACCTTGCGGACTTCTTCTTTGTCGCGCACCAGGCCGAGATCTATTCGGCGGAAGCACGCCGCCTGCGGCTGGTCGAGGTCATCAAAACCATGTCCCGCTCGGTCGCGATGGAGATGGACCTGCGGCTGGAGGCGGCCGCGCTCTCGGAAATGGCCGAGAATACCCGCGACGATCCGGACTTTCGCGTGCCCACGGTCGATTGGGATCGGACCACGCACAACGTCCTGACCATGGAATGGATTGACGGCATCGCGCTCTCCGATCACGCCCGGCTTGAGCAGTCGCAGGTCGATTTGCCTGACCTTGGACGCAAGGTGATCCAGAGTTTCCTGCGTCATGCGCTGCGCGACGGCTTCTTCCATGCCGACATGCACCCCGGCAATCTCTTCCTCGACGACGCCGGCCGGCTTGTCGCCGTCGACTTCGGCATTATGGGACGGCTGGGGGCGAAGGAGCGGCGGTTCCTCGCCGAGATTCTTCTGGGCTTCATCACCCGCGATTATCGCCGCGTTGCCGAAGTCCATTTCGAGGCCGGTTATGTGCCGGCGCATCACTCGGTGGAGAATTTCGCGCAAGCGATCCGCGCCATCGGCGAGCCGATTCACAACCGCACCGCCGAGGAAATCTCGATGGCGAAGCTGCTGACGCTGCTCCTGGAGGTCACCGGCCTGTTCGACATGCGGACCCGCCCGGAATTGCTCCTGCTGCAAAAGACCATGGTGGTGGTCGAGGGCGTCGCCCGCGGCTTCGACCCCAAGCTCGACATCTGGAAGGTCGCCGACCCCGTGGTCCGGGAATGGATCGAGCGCAACCTTGGCCCGGTGGGACGAATTCAGGGGGCAGTACTGGGCGCCGGAGAACTGGGACGGGTGGTCGCAAGCCTCCCCACGCTCGCCGCGCGGGCTGTGAACGTACTTGAGCAGCTCGAAACCATAACGCGGGAAGGGCTGACGCTGTCGCCGGAGACGATCGCCGCGATGGGGCGGACCGAGGGCCGCAAGAGCCGTTGGCGGGCGCTGGCGCTCTGGATCATTGCCCTGACCTTTATCGGGCTCCTGTTTGCGATCCGGCAGTTGTGATTGCATTGCAGTCACAATTCTGATAGCATTGCTATCAAACCAACCCTGCCATTGGAGTTAGCCCCTTGGCCAGCTTGACCATCCGAAAGCTCGACGATGCGATCCGGGACGCGCTGCGGCTGCGCGCCGCCCGCAGCGGCCGTTCCGTGGAGGATGAGGTCAGGGTGATCCTGCGAGAAGCCTCGCAAAATGGCCCTTCGGCCGCCTCCCCTTCCCGTCTGGAAGCGGCCTCATACGCAACCCGACAGCCGACTTCTCAAGCATCGGCAGGCCTCGCACGGGTCACCCTGATCATCGGCGGCGGCATCGCCGCCTACAAGGCGCTCGACCTGATCCGGCGACTGAAGGAGCGGCAGATTCTCGTCCGCTGTGTGCTGACCAGGGCCGCGCAGCATTTTGTCACGCCGCTGACCGCAAGCGCCCTGTCGAACGAGCGCTGTTACACGGATCTGTTCGATCCGGGGAGCGAATTCGATGCCGGCCACATCCGTCTGGCGCGCGACTGCGACTTGATCGTGGTGGCGCCGGCGACCGCCGATCTGATGGCCAAAATGGCGCACGGCGCCGCCGACGATCTCGCCACCGCCATCCTGCTCGCGGCAAGCGGGCCGATTCTACTGGCGCCGGCGATGAATCCGCTGATGTGGAACAATGCCGCCACGAGGCGCAATATCGCGCTGCTGCAACGCGACGGCATCGCCATGATCGGACCCAATGCCGGCGAGATGGCGGAAGCCGGCGAAGCCGGCGTCGGCCGGATGGCCGAGCCTTTGGAAATTGCTGCCTCCGCCGAGCGCCTTCTGCGCCCGCCGCAGCCCCGACCGTTGGCGGGCCGGCGTGCTCTTATCACCGCGGGACCAACCCACGAGCCGATCGATCCGGTTCGCTACATCGCCAACCGCTCCTCGGGCAAGCAGGGTTATGCGATCGCCGCGGCGGCAGGAGCGGCCGGCGCCGACGTCACCCTGATCTCGGGCCCGGTCGATCTCGAAGCGCCCCCAGGCGTGACGGTGATCCCCGTGGAATCGGCGCGCGAAATGCTAAGCCAAGTGGAAGCCGCGCTTCCGGTCGATATCGCCGTCTTCGCCGCCGCCGTTGCCGACTGGCGCGTCGCCAATGAAGGGCCGCAAAAACTGAAAAAGACCGCAGCCGGCATGCCGCCGCTGCAGCTCTTGGAAAACCCGGACATTTTGGCGACCATCTCCAAGCAAACGAACAATCGGCCTCCCCTGGTGATCGGATTTGCCGCCGAGACCGAACATCTGATCGAAAACGCCAAGGCAAAACTGACGCGCAAGGGCTGCGACTGGATCCTCGCCAATGATGTCTCGCCGGCGACCGGCGTGATGGGTGGCGACCGCAACACCGTTCATTTGCTGACCCGCGACAACGCTAGCGCCGAAATCAAAATCGAGTCCTGGCCGGTGATGACCAAAGAGGAGGTCGCCGGCGCCCTGGTGGCGCACATCGCCAAGGCGGTGAACGCCGGAACTTCGGCGACCAGCGGAACAGGAAAGCGATCTTGAGCACCATCGTCAAAATCGACATCCGGCAATTGCCCCATGGCGAGGGCCTTGCGTTACCCGCCTATCAGAGCGCGCTTGCTGCGGGCCTTGACCTGCTCGCCGCGGTTCCGGAAATGGCGCCGATGATCCTTGCCCCCGGAAAATATGCGCTGATACCGACCGGCCTGACGATCGCACTGCCGCCGGGCTATGAGGCCCAAATTCGCCCGCGCTCCGGACTTGCGGTCCGGCATGGCGTGACCGTACTGAACGCGCCGGGCACGGTGGATGCGGATTATCGCGGCGAAATCGGCGTGCTCCTGATCAATCACGGAGATGCGCCGTTTCCGGTCCGCCGCGGCGAGCGCATCGCGCAGATGGTGATTGCACCCATAACCCATGCGGAACTGCTTCCAACTGCTTCGCTTTCGGCGACCGACCGCGGCAGCGGCGGGTTCGGATCGACCGGGCGCTGACGCGGCACCAAGAAGCGGATTCGATTTCGTAAAATTTGCCGAAGAGAAGACTTAATCATCCCGCATATTCTTGCGGAGCAATTCACGTTCACGGTCTGGACTCTTACCCCTCGACTCCCGTTGGGGATATTGTCACTCGATTCGCGCACGGCGGGGGATTCGCCGGGCGCAAATTCGTGCGGTTCGGGGCAAACCATGTCGGGCGTGATCGCGGCGATGCGTCAGACCTTGCTGTCGTGCACATCACTGGCGCGCAACGGCTTGGTTGCCCTTGGAGCTTTCCTTGGCGCCGCCGGGATGATCTCGATTCGCCCGGCTCATGCCGCCGATCTGCCGCTGCTGCATACCGTCACCACCTTCATCGACATGAACCATCAGGAGATCGCGGCACTGACCACGGCGCTGTCGCTGCTCGGCTTTTCCGTGGTGGCGGCGATCCTGCTCATGCGCAGCCGCGTTCGCGCGGCGACAAACGAGGCGCGGCTGCGCGCCGAAATCAAGAGCCTGCAAAATGAGTCTGACCGCTTCCGTGCGCTTCTGTTCGCCGAGCCCCAGATCCTGATTGCCTGGGCCGCCGGCGACAATCGTCCGCAGATCAGTGGCGATACCTCGCTTGTCGCGTTACAGGAATCGCCGCAACGCATCCTTGCCTTCGGAACTTGGCTCCCCCCTGAGCCGGCGCTGCAGATGGATCGCGCGGTCGATGCCTTGCGCGAAACCGGCGAGGGCTTCTTGCTCAACCTGACCACCTCCAGCGGACACACGGTCGAGGCCATGGGGCGCGCCATCGGCGGCCAAGCCATTGTCCGGATTCGCGAACTTTCCGGCGTCCGGCTCGAATTGGCCGAGACGAATGTCCGGCACAAAGCGCTCCTGGAAGAGACGGAAATGCTGCGCGGCTTTGCCGCGGCTGCGCCCTGGCCGATATGGAGCAAGCGCGTCGGCGGCGGCATTCTCTACGCCAACAACGCCTACGCCCGGGCGACCGAAGCCGTCAGCGTTACCGACGCGATCGATCGCAAGCTGGAACTGCTCGACAGCAGCGACCGCAGCGACATGGAGCGCGCGTTGCATACCAAGGCGGCTTTTACCGCCCGGCTGCCGATCGTGATCGGCGGCGAGCGCCGCTTCTATGACGTGCATGCGCAGAACGTCGACGGCGGCAGCGTCGGCATCGCCATCGACGCTTCCGAAGCCACGGCGCTGAGCGCGGCGCTGGTGCGGATGGCGGAAGCCCATCGCCGAACGCTCGATCAATTGTCTTCCGGCGTCGCCGTATTCGACGGCCAGCGGCGGCTCGCCTTCTACAACGATTCCTATCGCCGCCTGTGGGACCTCGATCGTGCCTTTCTCGACGGTAATCCCGACGATTCGAGCGTGCTCGACCGGCTGCGCGCCGCGCGCAAGCTTCCCGAACAACCGGATTTCCGCGCCTGGAAGGCCAAGCTGCACGAGGCTTACCGCGCGGTCGAACCCGAAAAAGACACCTGGTATCTGCCCGATGGCCGCGCATTGAGCGTCGTCACGACGCCAAATCCGGAAGGCGGTGTCACCTATCTGTTCGACGACGTCACCGAAAGCCTCGACCTGGCGCGCCGGTTCGACGGCCTGATCCGGGTGCAGCGGGAAACGCTCGACAATCTCGCCGAAGCGGTCGCGGTGTTCGGCAGCAACGGCCGCGCGCAACTTTTCAACCCGGCTTTTGCCAGGATGTGGAAACTGTCGCCCGCGGCCCTGGGAGAACAACCGCATATCGAGACCGTGGAGACCTGGTGCAAGCCCCTGTTCGACGACGCCGCGACCTGGCGCACCATCCGCGAGGCGATCACGCGAATCGAGAACCGGGTCGAGGTGCCCTTGAAGCTCGAACGCAAGGACGGCAGCGTGCTGGATTGCATGACCATGCCGCTGCCCGACGGCGCCACCATGCTGACGTTCCAGGACATCACCGACACCGAAAACGTGGAGCGCGCGTTGCGCGAGCGCAACGAGGCGCTGGAGACGGCCGACCAGATGAAGGTCGATTTCGTTCACCACGTCTCCTATGAATTGCGCTCGCCGCTTACCACCATCATTGGATTTGCGCATCTGCTCAACGATCCAACCACCGGTCCCCTGATGGCCAAGCAGGCCGAGTACCTCAACTACATCACCACCTCGACCAACTCGCTGTTCGCCCTGATCAATAATATTCTCGATCTCGCCTCTATCGATGCCGGCGCGATGACGCTTGAGCTCGGCCTGGTCGACATTCGCAAGACCATCGACAATGCCGCGGAAGGAATCCAGGACCGACTCGCCCGCGACCGGATCGCGCTCAGGATCGAGGTCGATCCCAACATCGGAAGCTTCGTCGCGGACGGCAGCCGCGTGGTGCAGGTACTGTACAATCTTCTGGCCAATGCCGTCGGATTCTCGCCCCAGGATTCGACGATTACGCTGAGCGCAAGGCGCACCGAGCATCACGTGGTCTTTGCCGTAACCGATCTCGGTCCCGGCATCCCACCCGACGTCAAGGACAAGGTGTTCGACTGGTTCGAGAGCCATTCCAATGGATCGCGCCACCGCGGCGCCGGGCTCGGCCTGCCGCTGGTGAAATCGTTCGTCGAGCTGCACGGGGGAGGGGTGCGCGTCGATTCGATCGTCGGCAGGGGAACGACCGTTACCTGCGACTTTCCGGTCGATCAGGCCGCGCATCGTAACGCCGCGGAATGACGGCGCCTGCGACATTCTCGCTTGCGCTTGCAAACGAGACGGCAACAGCGAATCTGATGGCCGACCTTGCGTTGCTGATCGGGCCCGGCGATGTCATCACACTGTCGGGCGATCTCGGCGCCGGCAAGACGGCGGCGGCGCGCGCCCTGATCCGCTATCTCGCCGACGACGATTCGATCGAGGTTCCGAGCCCGACCTTCACGCTGGCCCAAAGCTACGATCTGCCGGCCTTTCCGCTCATTCATGCCGATCTCTACCGCATCAACGATGCAAGCGAACTTGAGGAGATTGGCCTGTCGCCGTTACCGGAAGGCGTGGTGGCGCTGATCGAGTGGCCCGAGCGCGCGCCCGCCGCATTGCCGCCGGACCGCATCGACATCGCGCTGAATCATCGTCCGGCGCTCGGATCGACCGCGCGCGCCGCTGAAATCACCGGCTACGGAACAGCCGCCGCCCAGGTCTCAAGGCTCGAGGCGTTGCGGCAATTTCTCGCCGGCGCCGGCTTTGCCGATGCCAAACGCCTGCGCATGGCCGGCGATGCCTCGATACGATCGTATGCGCGCCTGTCCCGCGACGATGGCGCGGTCATTCTCATGAACTCGCCACGCCGCCCCGACGGGCCCGCGATCTATGACGGCAAGTCCTACAGCGCGGCGGTGCATCTGGCCGAGGACGTCAAGCCGTTCGTCGCCATCGCCAATGGTCTGCGCGAGCGAGGTTTTTCGGCCCCGGCGGTCCATCACGCCGATCTCGAGGCTGGATTCCTGATTACCGAGGATTTCGGCACCGAAAGTTTCGTCGAGGGCGATCCGCCGCGGCCCATTGCGGAACGCTATGAGACCGCCGTCGATGTGCTGGCGGACCTGCATTGGAAAAAATTGCCCGAAGTCCTGCCGCTCGCCCCACACATCACCTATGCGATCCCGACCTTCGACATCGACGCGATGCTGGTCGAGATCGGATTGATGCTCGAATGGTATCTGCCGGAGCGCGGCATCGAGCCATCCAACAATCTGTCCGCCAAATTCGTCATGCACTGGCGCGATCTGTTGGCAAAGGCGATAACTGTCCCCAAAACCTGGATGCTGCGGGATTTTCACTCGCCGAACCTGATCTGGCTCGGCGAACGATCCGGGATTTCGAAAGTCGGCATCATCGACTTCCAGGATGCGGTCCTGGGCCCGGCTGCCTACGACCTCGTCTCGCTGTTGCAAGATGCGCGGGTCGACGTTGCCGAGCAGCTCGAACTCGCGTTGCTGACGCGCTACATCAAGGCAAGGCATGCCGCGGACAATGCGTTCGATCCGGCCGGCTTCGCCGAGACCTACGCGATCATGTCGGCGCAGCGCAACACGCGGCTACTCGGCACCTTTGCGCGGCTTAACCGTCGCGACGGCAAGCCGCAATATCTGCGTCATCAGCCGCGAATCTGGACCTATCTGACGCGTTCGCTGGCACACCCGGCGCTCGGCAGCATACGGGAATGGTATTCCGCGAACGTGCCGGGGCCGTAATTTACCGGTTGTTAGCTAGCTTTCCTCTAATCTGCCTTGGACCCCTGCCTTCGCGTGCGGGGAGGGCTGCTTGAGGGCGGAGCGAGACATGGTGACAGAACGGCGCAAGGGCGAGCGCGTCATCTTCGAGCGCGGATTCGCAGCGCATATGATGGGCATCGACGGCACGTGGCGGCGCGATTGCATCATGGAAGACATTTCGGAGACCGGCGCCAAACTGACCATCGAAGGCTCCGTCGAGGGGTTGCATCTGAAAGAATTCTTCCTGCTGCTGTCCTCGACTGGGCTCGCCTACCGCCGCTGCGAGCTGGCCTGGGTCAATGGCGACCAGATCGGGGTCAACTTCCTCAAGACCGGCGACAAGAAGAAAAAGGCGCGTCGCACGGCCGACGCTTGAGCCGTCAATTCTTCGCCGTCTTACCACCGTCATGTCTCACGACTATGGCGGTCAACCTATGCTGCGCCACAGGAATCGCCGTGGTATGATTTGCGGTCCTCTTGATCCTCCGCGCCCGTTCTAGACCGCCGGGGCCGGTTGCCCCCGATAGAATAGGACCGGGAACTAACGCTTCGAGAAATTCTTGGAATGTCCGTCAAACCCGCCAAAACCATGGTTCTCGCTGCCGGCCTCGGCCTGCGCATGCGCCCCTTGACGGAGCGGATGCCAAAGCCGCTGGTGCAGGTGGCGGGCCGCACCTTGCTCGATCATGTCCTCGACAAGATCGGCGATGCCGGCGTCAGCGAGGCCGTCGTCAACGTTCATTATTTGCCCGACCAGATCATCGATCATGTCGCGGGCCGTACGAAGCCCCGCGTGATCATTTCCGACGAGCGGAACCAGGTGCTCGGCACCGGCGGCGGTGTCGTCAAGGCGCTGCCCTTGCTCGGCAACGCGCCGTTCTTCCTCGTCAATGCCGACACGCTGTGGATCGATGGCGTGCGGCCGAACCTCGCCAGACTTGCCGAAGCATTTGATCCCGCGCGCATGGACATTCTGTTGCTGATGGCGCCGACCGCGAGCAGTATCGGCTACGAGGGCAACGGCGACTACGCGATGCTGCCGGATGGCGCGCTGCGCAAGCGGAAGGAGCACCAGGTGGTGCCCTTTGTCTACGCGGGCGCGGCGATCATGTCGCCGTCGTTGTTCGCGCGCCCCCCAAAAGGCGATTTCTCGTTGACCAAAATATTCGACGCGGCCAATGAGCAGGAACGGCTGTTCGGCCTGCGGCTGGACGGCATGTGGATGCATGTCGGGACACCCGATGCGGTGCAGGCGGCCGAAGAGGCTTTTCTCGAAAGCGTGGCCTGACTGTTTCAACCGTCATCGCCCGGCCTGACCCGGCAATCCATCCCTCTTCCAGAAAAAGCATTTTCCAAGATGGATGCGCGGGTCAAGCCCGCGCATGACGAGCGGGCGCCGAATTAAAAATCGCGCCCCAAATGGGCCCATGCCATGATGCAGCCTGATCCCGAATCAGGAAGCCCATGCGCGTTTTCAGCGTTCCAGCCTCAGCGCCTTTCTTGCGCACCGTCGTCGCCGCGCTGGTCGACGGCAGGCTGGTCGACGGCTTTGAAGCGCGCGCCCATCCGGAACGCTTGGGCGAAGTCACGCTCTATCTGCCGACGCGGCGCGCGGGCCGATTGGTGCCGGAAATCTTCCTCGAGGAGCTCGGCAGGGAGGCCGTGCTGCTGCCGCGCATCGTCGCGCTCGGCGACATCGACGAAGACGAATTGGCCTTCGCGGAAGAGCCGGAGTCCTATGGTGGAACGGCCTTTCTCGACCTTCCGCCCAAGCTCGGCGAACTCGATCGCCGCCTGACGCTTGCCAATCTCGTCGCAGCCTGGGCGAAACGGCCGGTGTTGGCGCCGCAAGTGGTGGGCGGTCCGGCCTCGACGCTTGCGCTTGCTGCCGACCTCGCGCGGTTGATGGACGACATGGTCACGCGCGGCGTCGGATGGGACGCGCTGAGCGGGCTGGTGCCGGATCAGCTCGATAAATATTGGCAGTATTCGCTTCAGTTCCTGCAGATTGCGCGAGAAGCCTGGCCGGCTCACCTTCAGGAGATCAAGAAGATCGAGCCGGCGGCGCGGCGCGATTTGTTGATCGAGGCGGAAGGCAAGCGCCTCGCTAGCCATCATGCGGGCCCGGTGATCGCGGCAGGTTCGACCGGATCGATGCCGGCCACCGCAAAATTCCTGCATGTGATTGCGTCATTGCCGCAAGGCGCGGTCGTGCTGCCGGGGCTCGATACCGATCTCGACGACGAGGCCTGGCAGATCATCGGCGGCATCCGGGACGCGCAGGGTAAATTCACCACCGCACCCTCATCCAACCATCCGCAATACGCGATGCACGCACTGTTGCAGCGCTTTGCCATCAAGCGCGGCGACGTCGAAATTCTGGCAAAGCCCGCGCCGCGCGGGCGTGACGTTCTCCTTTCCGAAGCGATGCGGCCATCGAACGCAACCGCGCAATGGCAGCGGCGGCTCGCCGAGCCCGACATTGCGGAGAAGATGACCCTCGGCATGGCCAATCTCGCGGTGATCGAGGCAGAAAATCCCGAGACCGAGGCGCTGGCAATTGCGGTCGCGCTACGCGAGGCGCGGCAGTTCAACAAGTCGGCGGCGCTGGTGACGCCCGATCGCGCGCTGGCGCGGCGCGTGATCGCAGCCCTTGGCCGCTGGAATCTCGCATATGACGATTCCGGCGGCGACGCGCTGATGGGCACACCTGCCGGAATCTTCGCCCGTCTTGCCGCCGAAGCCGCCGCAAACGAGCTCGAGCCGCCGACATTGCTGGCGCTGATCAAGCACCCGCTGTGCCGGCTTGGCGCAGCCCAAGGTGCCTTCGAAAAGGCAACGGAGGCGCTCGAACTGGCGCTGCTGCGCGGCACGCGGCCGCAAGCTGGTGCCGGCGGGTTGGCGCAGGATCTCGCCCGCTTCCGCCTTGAACTTGCAAAGCTGCGCGCGGGCGAGACCTCTGCGCTGCACGGCGCCGAGCCGCGAACCCGGCTGAGCGACCAGGAGATCGACGGCGCGCATCGACTGATCGCCCTTTTGCAAAAGGCGCTCGCGCCGCTCGAAAGTCTCAATCCCGCAAAGCCCAGCGATTTCGCCGAACTTGCGGAACGCCATCGCAACGTCCTGATCGAACTGTCGCGCGACGAGCTCGGCGTGGCGCTTGTCTTCGAGGGTCCGCAAGGCACAGCGCTGGCCTCGGCGTTCGATGATCTGCTTGGCGACGGAGCGCAAAGCGGCTTGCTGGTGCAACTTTCGGACTACCCGGAAGTTTTCCAGACCGCGTTTGCCGACCGCATGGTGCGGCGACCCGAGGGGACGAATGTTCATCTCAAAATTTATGGTCCGCTGGAAGCGCGGCTGACGCAATCCGACCGCGTCATTATCGGGAGCCTGGTCGAAGGCGTCTGGCCACCCGCGCCGCGGATCGATCCATGGCTGAGCCGGCCGATGCGCCACGAGCTCGGCCTCGATCTGCCGGAGCGACGCATCGGCCTTTCTGCGCACGACTTCGCCCAATTGCTCGGTGCGGACGAAGTCATTCTCAGCCACGCCACGAAGGTCGGCGGCGCGCCCGCGGTCGCCTCGCGCTTTCTGCATCGGCTGGAAGCGGTCGCCGGCGAGGCACGCTGGGCCGCCGCGAAGTCGGCCGGCGCGAGATATGTTCGGTTTGCAAGCCGTCTCGATGCCCCCGACCGGATCGAACCGGTGGCGCAGCCCACGCCAAAACCGCCGCGCGCGGTCCGACCGTTGAGATTGTCGGTGACCGCGATCGAAGACTGGCTGCGCGACCCCTATACGATCTATGCCAAACATATTTTGCGGCTTGACCCGCTCGATCCCGTCGACATGCCGCTGTCGGCCGCAGACCGCGGCTCGGCGATCCACGATGCGATCGGCGAGTTTACCCAAACCTTCGCCGCGACACTGCCCGAGGATCCCGCGGACGCACTACGCGGCATCGGCAAGAAATATTTCGCGCCATTGATGGAGCGCCCGGAAGCGCGGGCGCTGTGGTGGCCGCGCTTCCTGCGCATCGCCGCCTGGTTCTCCGAATGGGAAGCCGCGCGGCGCGCGAATCTCGTCGCCGTCGCCGCCGAAATACGGGGCGAGATTCCGATTCCGCTCGGCAATGAGCGCACCTTCGTGTTGTCGGCGCGCGCCGACCGGATCGAACGGCGACGCGATGGCACGTTTGCCATCCTCGATTACAAGACCGGCCAGCCTCCCACCGGCAAACAGGTGCGGATGGGGCTCTCGCCTCAACTCACCCTGGAAGCTGCGATCTTGCGGGAAGGCGGCTTTGCCAACATCCAAGCGGGCGCGTCGGTCAGCGACCTTGTCTATGTCCGCCTCAGTGGCAACAATCCGCCGGGCGAAGAAAAGCCGCTGGAGCTGAAGATCAGGCCAAACGACACCCCGCAACCGCCCGATGACGCCGCAGACTACGCGCGCGCGCAACTCGAGGCGCTGATCCGAAGATTCGAAGACGAAAACGAGCCCTATACTTCGCTCAATCTGTCGATGTGGTCGAACCGATACGGCCGCTACGACGATCTCGCCCGCATCAAGGAATGGTCGGCGGCGGGCGGCCTGGGGATCGAGGAATGGTGAAGGCGCCGCGCCAGATACCCGAGGCCGTGCGCGCCACACAGGCGCGCGCTTCGGACCCCGCAGCTTCCGCCTTTGTCTCGGCCAATGCCGGCTCGGGCAAAACCCATGTCCTGGTGCAGCGGGTAATCCGCCTGTTGCTCGAGGGCGTGCCGCCGGAAAAGATCCTTTGCGTCACCTTCACCAAAGCGGCGGCCGCCAATATGGCCGAGCGGGTGTTTTCCACCCTCGGCCATTGGGTCACGCTCGATGACGGCGCACTCGATAACGCGATCATCGAGGCCGGCATAGCCCGCCCGAGCCCAAAACTTCGAACCACCGCCCGCAAGCTGTTCGCCTGCGCGCTGGAGACGCCGGGCGGGTTGAAAGTGCAGACCATCCACGCGCTCTGCACCCGGCTGCTGCAGCAATTTCCGTTCGAAGCCAATGTGCCGGCGCGCTTTGCCGTGCTCGACGAGCGCGACCAGAACGAAATGATGGAACGCGCCAATCTCAAGGTACTGCTCGACGCCTCCCGCGATCCCGACAGTACCACGGGTAAGGCACTGAACATCGCGATGGCGAGCGCCGCCGACGTCACCTTCAAGGAAGTCGTGCGCGAGGCGTGTCTGAGCCGCGATCACTTCATGGCCTGGACCGATGCCGCGGGAAGCGTCGAAGCCGCCGCCGCGCAGATGTCCGCCGGGCTCGGCGTCGACCCCGGCGATCGTATCGAAGATGTCGAGCGCGAGATTGTCGATGGTCCCTATCTCCGGCGATCGGGATGGGAAGACATCGCCGCCGCGCTCGACACCGGCAGCAAGTCTGATTCCGACCAAGCCATCAGACTGCGCGCAGCGCTCGCTTCCGCGGGCACCGCGCAAGTCGACGAATATCTCGGCGTGTTCCTCACCGACGAGCGCGCGCCACGCAAAACCGTGGTGACCAAAAAATTCTCGGAAAATAATCCGGCGATCGGACGCTTGTTCGACGCCGAGATTGTTCGCCTCGGTCCCCTGATCGAGCGGCGCCGCGCATTGACGGTCCGCGACCGCACCCAGGCGCTCCTGCACATCGCGACCGCGGCAGCCGCGCATTACCGGCGCGAGAAGCAGGAGCGCGGCCTGCTCGACTACGACGATCTGATCGACAAAGCGCTTTCGATGCTGGACCGCGTCTCGTCCGGCTGGGTGCATTACAAGCTCGACCGTGGCGTCGACCATGTGCTGATCGATGAAGCCCAGGATACCAGCCCCCGGCAATGGGACATCATCGCCCACATCATTTCCGAATTCACCTCCGGCGAAGGCGCGCGCGACGGCGCGACCCGCACCATCTTTGCGGTCGGCGACGAGAAGCAGTCGATCTTTTCGTTCCAGGGCGCAGCGCCCCACGAATTCGATCTGCGACGTCGGGAGCTGAAGACGAGATTCGAGGCGGCCGGGCTGAAATTCGATCCCGTGTCTTTCACCTACTCGTTTCGATCGGGCGCGGCGATCCTGCAATCGGTCGATCACGTCTTTCGCGAGGAAAACATCTACGCCAGCATCCACGCCGAGAACACCTATCCGGTCCACAATTCGCTGGCCGACGCCGGGCCGAGCCTGATCGATCTCTGGGAATTGCAGCTTCCGGACGGCAAGCAGGACATCGAGGGCTGGCGCGCGCCGTTCGATGCGGTGTCGGTGACCTCGCCCGAAGTTCGGCTCGCCAGGCGCATCCAGGCCGAGATCCGGCGCCTGGTCGAGAGCGGCACCATGACCGGTAGGGCCGGCGATTGCCGCCCGCTTCGTTACGGCGACATGCTGGTGCTGGTGCGGCGGCGCGGCAACGCCTTCGATGCGGTCATTCAGGCGCTCAAGCATGCCAACATTCCCGTCGCCGGCGCCGACCGGCTGAAATTGACCGAGCACATCGCGATCATCGACCTGATGAATCTCGCCGACGCCTTGCTGTTGCCGCGGGACGATCTGGCGCTGGCAGTGGCGCTGAAGAGCCCGTTGTTCGGCCTCGACGATGACGATTTGTTCAAATTGGCGTGGCAGCGCCGGGGATCGTTGCGCGATGCCTTGCGCCAGCACGCAGGCAGCGACGAAAGATTTGGAATCGCGCTGGAGCGCTTTGAGGCCTGCGCGCAGCACGCGGTCAGCGAAACGCCATTTGCCTTCTATGGCTGGCTGCTTGGCGGCGATGGCGGCAGGAAGCGCATCCTGCGGCGGCTCGGACACGAGGCCAACGACGCGCTCGATGAATTCCTCGAACTCGCGCTCGGCTATGAGCGGAAAGCCCCGGCTTCGTTGCAGGGCTTTATGGCATGGCTGCGCACCGCCGACCTTGAGGTCAAGCGCGACATGGAGATTTCGCGCGATGAAGTCCGCGTGATGACCGTGCACGGCGCCAAGGGGCTGGAAGCGCCGGTGGTCTTTCTGGTCGACACCACCTCATCGCCGTCGGATACGCAGCGGCTGAGATTGATCCATTTGCCGCGCGACAATGCAACGCCTCTTATGCCCGGTGTCGTGGTCTGGGCCGGCAAGAAAGCCGACGATCCGGCCGTTGTCGCTGCGGCCCGCTCGGCGATGCTGGGCGAAACCGAAGACGAATACCGCCGCCTGCTTTACGTGGCGATGACGCGCGCCGCCGACCGCTTGATCGTCGGCGGCTGCATGCCCGGCAACATGAATTCGGTGCGCAAACTCTCCTGGTACGATCTGATCGGCAAAGGCCTCGAAAATTCCGGGCTGCATCTTCAGACGATCGAAACTTCGGACGGCGTGGTGAAGCGCTACACGCGGCCCGAGGATGGCGCGATCGCCACCGGCGCCGCCGCGGTCGCAAAGGCCGCGCCGGTCGAACTGCCGTCATGGCTGCATGTGCCGGCGGCGCCGGAGGCCGCAGCCGATATGCTCCTGCGTCCCTCCGGCCCTGAAGATGAGGGCCGCCAATTCCGAGCGAGCGAGTCCGTTCAGTCCCGCGCCAAGGCTTTGCGGCGCGGCAGGCTGGTGCACCGGCTGCTGCAATCGCTGCCCGAAATCGCTGCCGAGCGCCGCCGCGAGGCGGCGCTGAATTACCTCGCCCGCAATGCAGCCGATTGGGGTGGCGGCGAGCGCGATATGCTGACGGAGCAGGTGTTGGCCGTGATCGCGGATGCGCGGTTCGCGCCGGTCTTCGCCACCGGCAGCCGCGCCGAGGCCTCGATCGTGGGTCGCCTGGAGCGGCCGGGGCGCCGATCCGCCCTGGTTTCCGGACAGATCGACCGGCTGGCAATAACCCCTCGCGAAGTTCTGATCGTGGATTTCAAGACCAACCAGGCCCCACCGGCCACGGCCGCCGAGGCGCCTTCGGCCTATGTCCGCCAGCTTTCGCTCTACCGGGCAGTGTTGCAGAAGCTTTATCCACAAAGGGCCATCCGGGCGGCATTACTTTGGACCGAAACCCCTGAATTTATGGAGATTTCTGCTCCCGCGCTGGACGCCGAACTGGCATCCATTGCCGGCGGGAGCAGCGAGCTTGACCCGGCAGCGGCGCGTTCATAGTTTGCATCCATCATCGAGGCGGCGATTCTTGAAAGCCGCATCCTTCCAAACTAACGAGGTATCCTAATGGCCGTTGGCAAGGTTTCTGACACCGATTTCGAAGCCGAAGTGCTCAAAGCGCAAGGGCCGGTCGTGGTCGACTTCTGGGCTGAATGGTGCGGCCCGTGCCGCATGATCGCGCCCGCGCTCGACGAGATCGCAGGCACGATGGGCGACAAGGTCAAGATCGTGAAGCTCAACGTCGACGAGAGCCCGAAGACGGCCTCGAAATATGGCGTGATGTCGATTCCGACCCTGATGATATTCAAGGGCGGCGAGATGGCCTCGCGCCAGGTCGGCGCCGCGCCGAAGGCGAAGCTGCAGCAGTGGATTACGGCAGCGGTCTGATCGCTTAAGCCGAATAAATTTGATGATAACGGCCGGCGAAAGCCGGCTGTTTCGTATCGTGAAGGGCAGGCTATCCCGCTGGCGTGCCGTTGGCCGACAACACATGGCCGGCAAGGTACAGCGAGCCGGTGACGAGAATACGCGGCGGCACTTCATAGGCGAGCCGCGCCAGCGAGCGCAGCGCCGCTTCCACACTCGCCGAACTCTCGATGCGCATGCCGAGCGCGCGCGCGGCGTCCGCGAGCTGGTCCGGCGGCATGGCGTCGTCGCGATCGGGAATCTTCACCGCGATGATGTGACGGGTAAGGCCGGCGAAATTGGCAAGAAACGCGCTCGCATCCTTGTTGGCCATCATGCCGACAATGACCACGAGCGGGCGCGACACCCGCTCCTCGAGGTCGCCCAGGGCCGCCGCGGCGACCCGCCCGCCTTCCGCGTTGTGACCGCCATCGAGCCAGATCTCGCTGGCCCGCGGTCCCTGATCGACAAGCGGGCCCGAAGTTAGGCGCTGCATCCGCGCCGGCCACTCCGCATTGACGACGCCGGCCTCGAATGCGGACGGCTCGATCCTGAAGGCGTCGAGCGCGCGCAGCGTGGCAATCGCAAGCCCCGCATTGTCAAACTGATGACGCCCGAACAGCTTTGGGGCCGCCAGATCCATCAAGCCGCGGTCGTCCTGATAGACCAGCCGTCCACGCTCGACATTGACGTGCCACTCCTGCCGCGCCAGATGCAGCGGCGCCTGCAGGCGTCTCGTGCACCGTTCGATCACGCCAAGCGCCTCGGGGGCCTGCTCGGCGCAAATCACCGGCACGCCGCGCTTGATGATGCCGGCCTTTTCGCCGGCTATCTTCATCAGCGAGTCCCCGAGAAATTCGGGGTGATCCATGCTGATCGGCGAGATCACGCTCGCCAAAGGCTTATCGATTACGTTGGTCGCGTCGAGGCGCCCACCAAGACCGACTTCGAGCAGCACCACGTCCGCCGAATGGCGCGCGAACAGCTCGAATGCCGCCGCGGTCTCGATCTCGAAGAGCGTGATCGGCTGTCCCGCATTGGCGTGCTTGCAATGTTCGAGGGCTCCGCGCAATTCGTCATCGCCAACCAGAACCCCACCGCCATGACGGCCGAGCCGATAGCATTCGTTGACCCTCACCAAATACGGCGAGGTGTAGACGTGGACGCGCAAGGAGGCGGCCTCCAGAATCGCGCGCAAGTACGCGATCGTGGAACCCTTGCCGTTGGTCCCAGCGACGTGAATCACCGGCGGCAGTTTGCGTTCGGGATGATCGAGCCGCTCCAGCAGCCGCTGCATCCGCGCCAGATCGAGATCGATTCGTTTGGGGTGTAGGCCCGATAGGCGCACGATCAACTCGCCGAGCGGCGGCGGCTCGGCCGCAGACGCGTTCACGCGTGGGGCGCGGCCGGCGCCAGGCCCGCCGCGATCGGCGCCGCGACGAATGTCTGCGGCGCCGGCTTCGCGGTTTCCAGTGCGGGCGATTTGGTCAGCAAGCGGCAGAGCCGCGCCAACGTCGGGCGAAGATCGTGACGGTGCACGACCATATCGACCATGCCATGGTCCTTCAGGTACTCGGCGCGCTGAAATCCGTCCGGCAATTTTTCGCGGATCGTCTGTTCGATGACGCGCGCGCCGGCAAAGCCGATCAGCGCGCCGGGCTCGGCGATCTGCACGTCGCCAAGCATGGCATAGGAGGCGGTGACGCCGCCGGTGGTCGGGTTGGTCAGCACGACGATATAGGGCAGTTTCGCCTCGCGCAGCATCTGCACGGCCACCGTGGTACGCGGCATCTGCATCAGCGACAAAATGCCTTCCTGCATCCGCGCGCCGCCGGAAGCCGCGAAGACGATGAAAGGCGATTTCTTTTCCAGCGCCAGTTCAAGCCCGCGCACGATGGCCTCGCCGGCCGCCATGCCGAGCGAGCCGCCCATGAAATCGAAATCCTGCACCGCCACCACAACGGCCGCGCCCTCAAGCTTGCCGTAGCCGACCTTGACGGCGTCATTTAGCCCGGTGCGGGCGCGCGCGTCCTTGACGCGATCGGCATATCGTCGTTCATCGCGGAATTTCAGCGGGTCGGCGGAAACCTCAGGCAGTGCCACGTCGAACCAGGTTTCATTGTCGAAGATCGATTTGAGCCGCGCCACCGCGCCCATGCGCATGTGATAGTTCGAGTCGGGAATGACGAATTGATTGGCCTCGACGTCCTTGTAGAACACGAGTTGCCCCGAATCGGGGCATTTGATCCACAAATTCTCCGGTGTCTCGCGGCGCAGGATGTTGCGAATTTTCGGCCGGACGACGTTGGTGAGCCAATTCATTGTTCGCTCCGAATTGCCGCCAAGCGGCATTCCCTTTGGATATATGGCGCTTCGAAGAGTGCCCGGCAAGCCGCAGTATTAAGCGTCTATTTCGCCTGCAATTATGGTTTATTCGGCAGCCTGCTTGGCTCCCCGGACGCCCTGCGCCAGCGAGGCCGCAAGGCCTGCTACCGCATCGACGGTCCTGGCGGTTGCCCGGCCGCCGGAATCGAGGCTCGCGCGTAAGGCGTCGACCAGCGCGGTGCCGACCACCGCGCCGTCTGCACTCGCAGCGATCCCGCGCGCCGCCTCGGGCGTGCGAATGCCGAAGCCGACACAGACAGGCAGTTTGGTATGCCGTTTGATGCGGGCGACGGCCTCGCCGACGACGCCCGAATCGGCGCTCGCGCTGCCGGTTATTCCGGTAATCGAGACGTAATAGACAAAGCCGGAGGTGTTGGCGAGCACCGCGGGCAGCCGCTTGTCGTCGGTGGTCGGCGTCGCGAGCCGGATGAAGTTCAGGCCAGCCTTCAGCGCCGGCAGGCACAATTCGGAATCTTCCTCCGGCGGCAGGTCGACGACGATCAGGCCGTCGACGCCGGCTGATTTTGCGTCGACGAGGAATTTATCGACGCCGTAGATATAGATCGGATTGTAGTAACCCATCAGCACCAACGGCGTCGCGTCGTCGCCGTTGCGAAACTCGCGCACCATCGCGAGCGTCTTCTTCAACGTCATGCCGGCCTTCAGCGCGCGCAGACCCGCCGCCTGTATCGCCGGACCATCCGCCATCGGATCGGTGAAGGGCATGCCGATCTCGATGATGTCGCTGCCGGCCTTGGGCAGCGCCTTGATGATTTCAAGCGAGGTCGCAGGATCGGGGTCGCCGGCCATCAGGAAGGTGATGAAGGCGGAGCGGCCCTGCTTTTTCAGCACGGCGAAACGGGCATCGATCCGGGTGGTCACTTCTTCTTCCCCCGCAAAATATCCGCCACTTGCGGGATATCCTTGTCGCCGCGGCCTGAGAGATTGACCACCATCAGGTGATCCTTCGGCCGCTTCGGTGCGAGTTCCATCACCTTGGCGATGGCGTGCGCCGGCTCCAGCGCCGGAATGATGCCTTCCAACCGCGACAGCAGTTGAAAAGCGGCCAGCGCCTCGTCATCGGTGGCTGACAAATAGGTCACCCGGCCGGTCTCGTGCAGCCAGGAATGCTCCGGCCCGATGCCGGGATAATCGAGCCCCGCCGAAATCGAATGCGCGTCCTGGATCTGGCCATCACCATCCATCAAGAGATAGGTGCGGTTGCCATGCAGCACGCCCGGCCGCCCGCCCGCGATCGAGGCGGCGTGCAATTGCGTGAGCCCGTGGCCGGCAGCCTCGACGCCGAAAATCTCGACCGAGGGATCGTCGAGGAAGGGGTGAAACAGCCCCATCGCATTGGAGCCGCCGCCGATGCAGGCCACAAGCGAGTCCGGCAGGCGGCCTTCGGCCTCCTGCAGTTGCGCGCGGGTCTCAACCCCGATCACCGACTGGAAATCGCGCACCATCATCGGATAGGGATGCGGCCCTGCCACGGTGCCGATGCAGTAGAACGTATTGTGCACATTGGTGACCCAATCGCGCAGCGCCTCGTTCATCGCATCCTTGAGCGTGCGCGTGCCCGATTGCACCGGGATCACCGTGGCGCCCAGCATTTCCATGCGGATGACATTGGGTTGCTGCCGCTCGACGTCGACCGCTCCCATATAGACGAAGCATTCCAGCCCGAAGCGCGCGCACAGCGTGGCGGTCGCGACGCCATGCTGGCCGGCACCGGTTTCGGCGATAATGCGCCTCTTGCCCATGCGCCGGGCCACCATGATCTGGCCGAGCACGTTGTTGACCTTGTGCGATCCGGTGTGATTGAGCTCCTCGCGCTTGAAATAGATTTTAGCGCCGCCAAGATGTTCGGTCAGCCGCTCGGCGAGATACAGCGGCGACGGCCGGCCGACATAGTGCTTGAGATAGCCGTTCATCTCGGCATGGAACGCGGGATCGACCTTGGCCTCGGCATAAGCCTTCTCCAGATCGAGGATCAGCGGCATCAAGGTTTCCGCGACGAAGCGGCCGCCGAAAATACCGAAATGCCCGTGGTCGTCGGGACCGGTTCGGTAGGAATTGGGGAGACGCTTGTTCATCGAACCATCAGTTCTTCGGTTGCGCGCGCCGCACGGACGAAGGCGCGGATCATCTCGGGGTCCTTCAGGCCCGGTGCACTTTCCACGCCGGAAGAAACATCTACGCCGCCGGCCCGCGTCACGAGGACGGCTTCGGTGACGTTGCCGGCGCTCAATCCGCCCGAGACCATGAACGGGATTTCGCGATCGAGGTTTTCAAGGACGTGCCAATCGAACACCGCGCCCAGACCGCCGGGACGGGTGGCTTCCCTGGGCGCGTGGGCATCGAACAGGATGCGGTCGGCAACGCCGGCGTAGCCGGGCAGGCTGGCGAGATCGGCCGAGGTCGCAACCGCAATCGCCTTCATCACCGGCAGGCCGAATCTCTGCTTGATGTTACGCACCCGAACTACGCTCTCGCGGCCGTGGAGCTGCAAAATATCGGGCTGCAGGGCTTCGACGATGCCGGCGAGCGTCGCATCGTCGGCATCAACCGTCAGGGCAACCTTCGAGGCCCGGCGCCTCACATGCCTGCCGAGATCGCGCGCGGTCGCAAGGCCGAGATGGCGCGGCGACGGGGGGAAGAAGACGAAACCTACCATGTCCGCGCCGGCATCAAGCGCGACGTCGAGCGTTTCGCGCGTGGAAAGGCCGCAAATTTTGACGATCAGGGACATGTCACAAAGGCATTGGTTAGAGGAACCGCGACAGAGCCGAAGGGGCGTCTGCGCGAAGGCCGCGTTCTACAACGCCGCGCCCTGCTTGTCTCGCCCAGAAGCCCCATATCCGCCCTGCTCCGGGGCGCCCAGGCGCTGCGGATCGGGCCGCTGCGGCATTGGGGCACGGCCACGCAGATCGGCAAGTTGCGCCCGCGCCTCGCGCGCATCAGCTTCGTGCCGACGTGCGGCGCGGCGCCAATGGCGCTGCCGAAACCAAGTCGCCGCGCCGCCCGCCAGTACGCCAAGCACCGCGACCGCAATGATGACGACGAAAAGCGGCAGCGTGACCCCGAGCGCGGGTTCGGTCGAGTTGAAGGGGTCGAATGACACCGTCACCAGATGCCGATTGGCGACCGCGAAGACGACAAAAACCAGGCCGAGCGGGATCAAGACCACAATGTTGAGAAACTTGCGCATGACCCTCTCTCGATCTTCCGGAGAACGGGATCAGCTTCAGCCGCCGGCGTCCACTCCCCCGCCATCGCGGTTCAGCCGTTCACGCATTTCCTTGCCGGTCTTGAAAAACGGCACGCTCTTTTGATCCACCGGCACATGCGCACCCGTCCGCGGATTGCGGCCGGCACGGGCGGGGCGATGCTTTACCGAAAAAGCGCCAAAACCACGCAGTTCGACCCGATCGCCCCGCGCCAAAGCGGCGACGATCTCATCGAGAATTGCGTTAACGATATTCTCGACATCCCGCTGGTAGAGGTGCGGGTTATGCTCGGCGATACGCTGAACGAGTTCGGATTTGATCATCGAGACGAGGACCCGGGAAAGTACGGACATGCATTTCCGTGAAAATACCTAGGCCTGTCAAGACGCTAAATGAAATTTGGCGTCAGCAAAAGCATGTGACAACCGGCCGAATTGGGAGTTCGGGCAGCCTCCGCGGCCCGGGAGGGCCGACCGGGACCGCCCTAGCGGCTCAATTGGGCCCTACCGGATGCCACAAGGCCAGCATGCCGTCGAGACCGAGACGATCGACCGCCTGGGCCATCCCGGATTGCTCGACTTGCCGCGCGATCGCGCTCATGCCGAGCGCATCAAGCGTGACGGCTGCCGCCGTTCGCAGGAAAGTCAGGTCTCCGAACCGCGGCGATAATTTGTAATCGCGCACCGGCAGATCGGCCTTGACGCCCTTCTGCGCCACCAGCCACGCGATCGCGGTTTTCTCGTCGCCGAGTTGATCAACGAGTTTGAGCTCGACCGCCTGACGGCCGGTGAAAACCCGCCCGTCGGCGACCTTTTCCAGCAACGTGTCGTCCATGCCGCGCCGCTCCTTCACCAACCCGCGAAACCACGCGTAGGAATCCTTCACCAGCGAATCGAGCGCGGCACGCGCTTCCGGACTCGTCGGCTCGAAGCCGTTTGGCGCGGCCTTCAGCGGCGAGGACTTCACCTCCTCGACCCTGACGCCAATGGTCTTCAGCAATTCGGTGAAATTGGGAAACTGAAACAGAACGCCGATCGATCCCACCAGCGAACTCTGCTGGGCGACGATATGGTCGGCCGCAATCGCGGTGATGTAGCCGCCGGAAGCGGCCAATCCCTCTACCACCACGACCAGCGGCTTCTTCGCCTTGAGGCGCGTGAGCGCGTCAAAAAGCTGCTCGGAGCCGGCCGTGGTGCCGCCGGGCGAATTGATGTGCACGACCACCGCCGCGGCGCCCGATTTTTCCAGCCGCTCCAGCGCCTCGACGCGATTCTGGTCGCTGCGGATCAGGCCCTCGATATTGATGCGGGCAATCGAACCCGCCGTTATCAACGTGCCTCGACCGGCGGGGGTCACGACCAAGCCGACCGTGACGACCGCGGCGATCGCAACCAGCGCCGCGGCCACCCGCCAGAACGTCAGTTTGCGCCGTATCCTGCGGCGATCGACGATGACATCTGAGTCAAGCGACATCGAAAACTCTCCCGGATGTGGTCCTGATGGGGTCGCGCACGGTATTCTTCCGCATACCCCTAATATCCCGTGCCCTGATTACATCAATTGCGGCGCAATTTGAAGAAAACAAGGCCCCGATGTCGTCGCTGCGAAAGCAACGACCCATAACCCACTGGCGCCAATTGTGGCAAAAGCACCCGCCCCACCGTCCGATTGATAGGACACGGCGTATGGGTCTGCGCCTTCGCAGGGACGACAAAGCGAAAAAAGGCCCCGGTCGAAACCGGGGCCCGTTGATTGAGGCCGAAAGCCTTACTTGTCGGTGCGCTGCTTGAGCGCGGTGCCGAGGATGTCGCCGAGCGTCGCCCCCGAATCGGAAGAGCCGTACTGCGCGATGGCCTCCTTCTCTTCGGCGACTTCCAGCGCCTTGATCGAGACCTGCACCTTGCGGGCCTTCTTGTCGAACTGGATCACTCGCGCATCGACCTTTTCGCCCACGGCGAAGCGATCGGCGCGCTGATCGTTGCGATCACGGGCCAGTTCGGACCGCTTGATGAAGGTGGTGAAGTCGGTACCGGCGATCTTCACGTCGATGCCGCTCTCCTTCACGTCGAGTACTTCGCAGGTCACAACGGCGCCCTTCTTGACGTCGCCGGGCTCGGCGAACGGATCGCCTTCGAGCTGCTTGACGCCGAGCGAGATGCGCTCCTTCTCGACGTCGACATCGAGCACCACGGCCTTGACCATGTCGCCCTTCTTGAAGTTGTCGATCACCTGCTCGCCGGGGAGCTTCCAGTCGAGGTCCGACAGATGGACCATGCCGTCGACATCGCCCTCGAGCCCGAGGAAGAGGCCGAATTCGGTCTTGTTCTTGACTTCGCCCTCGACCGTGGAGCCGACCGGGAATTTCTCGACGAACACTTCCCAGGGATTGCGCATGGTCTGCTTGAGGCCGAGTGAAATTCGGCGCTTGACCGAATCGACCTCGAGAACCTGCACTTCGACTTCCTGCGAGGTCGAGACGATCTTGCCGGGATGCATGTTCTTCTTGGTCCACGACATTTCCGAGACGTGGATCAGGCCCTCGATGCCCGGCTCAAGTTCGACGAACGCGCCGTAGTCGGTGATGTTGGTGACGCGGCCGGTGAAACGGGCGTTGAGCGGATACTTCGCCTCGATGCCCTGCCACGGATCGTCCAGCAACTGCTTCATGCCGAGCGAGATGCGGTGGGTCTCGTGGTTGATCTTGATGATCTTGACCTTGACGGTCTGGCCGATGGTCAAGACCTCGGTCGGGTGATTGACCCGTCGCCAGGCTATATCGGTGACATGCAAGAGGCCGTCGATGCCGCCGAGATCAACGAACGCCCCGTAGTCGGTGATGTTCTTGACGACGCCGTCGATGACCTGACCCTCTTCGAGGTTCTGCACCAGCTCCTGGCGCTGTTCGGCGCGGGTCTCTTCCAGAACCGTGCGGCGCGACACCACGATGTTGCCGCGGCGGCGATCCATCTTGAGGATCTGGAACGGCTGGGAGTTGTTCATCAAGGGGGCGACATCGCGAATCGGGCGGATATCGACCTGCGAACGCGGCAGGAAGGCCACCGCGCCATCGAGATCGACGGTGAAGCCGCCCTTGACCTGATTGAAGATGACGCCGTGCACCTTCTCATTGTTGTTGAAGGCCTTCTCGAGCTTGCCCCAGCTTTCCTCGCGGCGGGCCTTGTCGCGCGACAGCACGGCCTCGCCGAGCGCATTCTCGATGCGGTCGAGAAACACCTCGACCTCGTCGCCGACCTTGAGATCGCTTTCGCGGCCGGGCCCGGCGAATTCCCGCAACGCCACGCGGCCTTCGGTCTTCAGGCCGACATCGATGACGGCCATGTCCTTCTCGATCGCGACAACCTTGCCCTTGATGACGGAGCTTTCCTGCAGATTGCCGCCCCCGAAGGACTCGTCGAGCATGGCGGCGAAATCGTCACGGGTAGGATTATAGGTATTAGCAGTCGAAGCCATTTGTTCTCCAGATGCGGGGACTTGCCGGCCATTCGGGTTAAAGGGCGATATCGGACGCGAAGGGTCAGAGTTCCGCAAACTCTAACGACCGCCTCGCAAGAATTCGCGAGAGCGGGCCGGCAGCTTGCCTGCACGTTCGATACCTTGATTTTTCCGGGACCTTGAGCTTGTCGATCTCGAAGCCTGGAGCGGGCTTTCCTCCAATGACGGCAGAGGCTCAAACCTTCTGCCGGCCCGCTCGGACGGCCTCGACAATGTCGATGGCGGCCCGGACGCCGCCTTCTATATCCAGATTGGAATTATCTAGCAAGTAAGCATCGGCGGCCGGTTTTAAAGGCGCCACGGCCCTGTTCTGGTCGCGTTCGTCCCGTTTGAGGATGTCGGCCAGCACCGCGATCTCATCCACCTCCTCCCCGCGCGCCCGGGCCTCCAGGGTTCGCCGGCGGGCGCGCACTTTCGCGTCCGCCACGACGAAGATTTTGACGTCGGCATGCGGGCAGATCACGGTTCCGATGTCGCGGCCATCCAGCACCGCCCCCGGCGGATCGGCGGCGAACTGCCGCTGAAAGTTCAACAATACCTCCCGCACCCCTGGAAATGCCGAGACCACCGAAGCGGCGTCGCCCACCGCCTGGGTCTTGAGCGCGGGATTTCCGAATTTTTCGGGATCGAGCTCTAGCGCAGCAGAGACCGCGAGCATTTCGTTGTTCGGGTCGGCGCCGGCATCCAGCAGCGCCTTGGCGACGGCCCGGTAGATCACGCCGGTATCGAGGTGACGATAGCCGTAATGCTTGGCAAGCCGTTTACCGAGCGTGCCTTTGCCCGAGGCGGCCGGTCCGTCGATGGCGATGATCATATCGGCCTATGTCTTGGCTGGGTGAGGATCACGGGCTCGCCGCAGCGGCCGCTCCTCAGTGAAGATGTTGCGCGACGCGAATTCGGCCGGGCTGCTAAAGGTCAGATATTCGCGCATGGCGTCCGAGGGCGACGCTGTCGTAAACCATGGGGTCGCTAGGCGCCGCGCTGGACTTGATACCCAGGGTGGAACGCGACCGAGCCGACGTTGCTTTGCCAGATATTCGGCGATCGCGCCGACCAACGCGTCGAGCCGATCATTGCCCGTCAATCTCGGCTCGCGCTCGATCGACGCATATCGGTCATCATTGGATTTTGCCAAATCGAAGGTGTCGACAAATTCAGCAAGAACGACCTCCAGTGCCGAGCCCCCCTGGATCCTTTCAACCGCTTCAGCGAGGGTATTTGGGCGCATCGCTGCCTCCCTCACGGTTCATGTTCTTCAACAAAAATCGCTGCTTCTCCGAGGAAGCGGCACTGACGGGAAAGTATCGGCCAAGCAGCGCGATCGCTTCCTCGACGGTTGAGATACCCACCACTTGCATCAAATTGAGAATATCGAGCCGCTCCGTTTCGCCACGCAGCGGGTCCATGACCCTTGCTGCCTTCAGCTTCAACGCAAGCAAATATTCTGCCGTTGGGACCGAAACCACAAGTCCCGGCGGACTGCCGCCTCGCGGGAATGTCGCAAACTCCAAATGATCGGCGGCGCGATCCGCCAGCGAACTGAGGTGGGACGCGACCCCGTCATTGAACCAGTCCCCTTGCCAGTGGTTTTCCCTGGCGATTTTATTTACGACCGCCGCCAGCCAATCAGGTAGCGGCTGTTCGAGTCTGGATACGTCGACATCTTCGGTGGAAAACCGGAAATTGCTCGCCAGCATGAGCGCCGAACCGCCATAAACCGCGATCTGCAGCTTGGTACCCGCTGCCGCTGCCGCGCGACCAATCTGATCGAATGCGTCAAGCAATGCCTCGCGGTCGAGCGCTTCGCTCATGAAAACTCCGCCCCAATTGCGCGCATCATCGGAATGAAATCCGGAAACGAGGTGGCGATGAAGGCGGTATCATCGGCCGTGACCGGTTTGTCGGAGGCAAGCCCCATCACCAGCGCCGACATCGCAATGCGATGGTCCATGTGGGTGGCAACCAAGCCACCGCCCGGCACGTGACCCCTGCCCTCCACGATCAGATCGTCGCCGGATATTTCGACCGTAACGCCGTTGACGCGCAGCATGGCGGCGGTGGCCTCCAGCCGATCGGATTCCTTGACCCGCAACTCCTTCAAGCCGCGCATGACGGTGGTGCCTTCGGCGAAGCTCGCGGCCACCGCCAACACCAGATATTCGTCGATCATCGAGGGCGCGCGCTCGGGCGGCACCTCGACGCCACGCAGTTTCGACGCGCGCACGCGAAGCAGCGCCATCGGCTCGCCGGCATCGGCGCGAACATCGCTCTCTTCGATTGAGCCACCCATCTCGCGCAGCGTCGTAAACAGCCCAGTGCGCAACGGATTGGTCATGACGTCGGACAGAACAAGGTCCGAGCCTTCGGTAATCAAAGCCGCCACGATCGGAAACGCCGCCGATGACGGATCGGCCGGTACGACGACCTCGGCGCCGTGCAGTTCGGGCTGGCCGGTCAGCGCGATCCTGCGGCCGTGGCTGCCTTCCCGTACCGAGACGATCTCGGCTCCAAAATGCCTGAGCATCAACTCGGTGTGGTCGCGGCTGGCCTCGTTTTCGATCACGGTGGTGACGCCGGGCGCGGCGAGCCCCGCCAGCAGCACCGCGGATTTGATCTGCGCGGAGGCAACCGGGGTGGGGTAAACGATCGGCAGAGGATCGCGCGCGCCGGAAAGCGTCAGCGGCAGACGGCCGCTTTGCCCGCCGGCACCGACCCGGGCGCCCATCAGTTCCAACGGATCGAGCACCCGCCGCATCGGTCTGCCGCGCAGCGACGCGTCGCCGTCGAATACCGCCGTGATCGGGCAGCCGGCGACCGCGCCCATCGCCAGCCGGCAGCCGGTCCCGGAATTGCCGAAATCGAGTGGCGTATCCGGCTCGGCGAAGCCGGTCACGCCCACGCCCCGAACCGACCAGGCGAAATCCCCGATCCGCTCCACTTTCGCACCCAGAGAGCGCATCGCTTTGGCGGTGTTCAGGACGTCCTCACCCTCAAGCAGGCCGGATATGCGGGTTTCGCCAACCGCCAGCGCGCCTAAAATCAGGGCACGGTGGGATATCGACTTGTCCCCGGGGACGCGGACCTTCCCGGTCAGGGGCCCACTGATGCGGGCTTCAAGCGGCGTCTTATGATCGGCGGGGCGATCCGAATGGGTCAAGATTGTGTCCTCTCGGGGTGTCCCGGTTCTAACATTCGCGGGCGGACTACGTCACGCGAGCTGTCCATCTTCCGGAAAAGCACTATTGACAGCGGCGTGCCAACTAGCCAAGTGAAGCACCGATTTTTCGAAAAATTCCCAGGATTCCACCGTGGCCAAATCCGATCTCGGAACCAAACGCATTTGCCCGACGACGGGTAAGAAGTTCTACGACCTCAACAAGAACCCGGTGATCTCGCCCTACACCGGCGAGGTCGTGCCGATCGCTCCTGTGGCACCGCCGCGGACCCGCGGCGATGCCGCAGCCCGCGCTACCGCCGCCGCTGCGGCTTCCGCCGCCGAGGCCATGCCCGAGCCGGTCGAGGCCGAAGAGTTGGTGCCGCTCGAGGAGGCCGATGCCGAGGAGAATACCGGCAAGGTCAAGGCGGTCGTTCCCGAATCGGAAGACGATATCGAAATCGACGAGACCATCGAAGACGACGATGACGATGATTCCACCTTCATCGCCGATGAGGAAGAAGGCGACGAAGACGTCACCGATATTATCGGCGACGTCAGCGGCGACGAGGAGACTTGAGATCGGCCCTGAACCGTGTTCAGGGTTGCCGCCCGCGCGTCGCCCAAGGCGCGCGGGGAGCATGATCGGGAGCCGAAGGCCGCGTCAGCGCAAAGCGGTAACCGGTTTTCCCTCGCGACAAACGCGTAGCGTTTGCGCGGAGATCATGCTCAAAGGCCAGATTAACGGGGCCATAGCTCAGCTGGGAGAGCGCTTGCATGGCATGCAAGAGGTCGGCGGTTCGATCCCGCCTGGCTCCACCACGCTTCGCCCTTCGGGCTTCGCGTGGCGCAGCCACGTGATGATCGAAGGGCGAAGCGGGGTGCCCGGCGTAGCCCAAAGGGCGAAGACGGGCTGGTGAACCGATGTGGTACGTCTACATCATCCGCAGCATCGATTTCCCCGAACATGAGTACGTGGGGCGCAACCGCGGATCTGAAGCGGCGAATACCCGAGCATAATGCGGGAAAGTCCGCCCACACGGCAAAATTCAAGCCGTGGAATTTGGTTTGGTATTGCGCTTTCCCGGATAAGTACAAGGCTCTGGAATTCGAGAAATATCTCAAATCCCACTCCGGCCGCGCATTCGCGAAGAAGCGCCTGTAGACCATTAACGCGTGCGGCGGCTGACGATGGCTCGCGCCGGAGTCGCCAAGCGATCCAACCAGGGCTTCGTTCAATGAGCGCAACATCCGCCGAAAAACCCTCCGCGGGAGACATCGGCAGCTTTGGCGAGTTCAATACCAGGCCAAATCCGGACGGGCTCGTTCTGGTCTACGTGCCGGGGCTTGCCGCCCTTCTCAAGCGCGCCAGCCAACTCAAGGATTCCGAACTCTCTGAAGCGGAAACGGCGCGTATTGCAGAACATGCGAGCGCAATGGCCGTGGCGCCGGAAGTGGCGAAAAAGACAATCCAAGACAAAGGCTACGAGTAGCTCCGACCGGGCCAGGCGCATTTGCGAAGAAACGGCTGTGATGCTTTAAGCCGGCAACGACACCCAAACCTCGCAAGAAACGCCCATGACCAACGAAACTGTCCAAGACGCGGCTGCAAAGGGCGCGGCTTCCCAAGGCGCGATGGCCGGACTGCGCGTCATCGACCTCACGCGCGTTCTCGGTGGACCCTATTGCACCCAGATCCTCGCCGACCACGGCGCCGATGTGATCAAGGTCGAGCCCCCGGCCGGCGACGAGGTGCGCGACTGGGGGCCGCCGTTTCATGACGATGACGCGGCCTATTTCGTCGGCATCAACCGCAACAAGCGTTCGATCGGGCTCGACCTCGCCTCCGAGGGTGGCCGCGCGGTGCTGATGAAGATGCTTCAAGGCGCCGACGTCCTGATCGAGAATTTCAAGCCCGGCACGCTCGACAAATGGGGCATCGGTAACGACGTGCTGCGCGCGAAATTTCCAAAACTCGTTCACTGCCGCATCTCGGGCTTCGGCGCCGACGGCCCGCGCGGCGGCAATCCCGGCTATGATGCGATCATCCAGGCCATGACCGGGATGATCGCCGCGACCGGTTCGCCGCAATCCGGGCCGATGCGGATCGGCGTTCCCGTGGTCGACATCGCCACCGGGCTTTACGCCGCAATCGGCATTTTGATGGCGCTGTCGGAGCGGCAAAGATCGGGCCTTGGTCAGTTCCTCGAAACCACGCTGTTTGAGACCGGCCTTGCAGTGATGCATCCGCACGCGGCGAACTATTTCATGCACGGCAAGCCGCCGAACCTGACCGGCAACGAGCATCCCAACCTTGTGCCTTACGCGATCTTCCCGACGCGCACCGACAACATCTTCATCGGGGTCGGCAATGACGGGACCTTCCGCAAGCTATGCAAGGAAATCGGCAAACCCGAGCTCGGCAACGATGCGCGCTTTGCGCGCAACAAGGACCGCATTGCCAACCGCGACGCCTTGCGCACCGAACTCGCGGCCGTGTTCAGCCAATACGACGCCGGACCGCTATGCGATCGCCTGCTGGCCGCCGGCCTTCCGGCTGGACCGGTGCAGTCAATCGACCAGGCCCTGACCAGCGCCCACGCCGTCCATCGCGGCGACATCATCGCAAGAGATTGGTACAGGGGGGTTGCCTCACCGATTCGACTCGAACGCAGCAAACCGAGCTTGCGGCGCGTTCCTCCGAAATTCGGCCAGCACACCGCCGAGGTCCTGATGGAGTTCGGCTATTCCAAAGGCGAGATCGAGACGCTAGCGGCCGAAGGCGTCATCTGCGGCGGCGAACGCCGGCGCTGAGCCCTCCGCCGGTTCCGCACCGCTTTAGGGGCCATACCCTCAAACCCGCCTCGGGGGAGTTTGAGGGTGCTTGAACACCCCCAAATTATGCCCATATTGGAACCAATCGGGGGGCAAATCCGCCCTCGGATCGTGTTGGGGCGCCGCAAGGGCCCCGAACTTCAAAGTCGCTTCGAGAGGACTTTGCAAAAAATGTCTCGTGTTCCTTCGTTATCCAGTCCGTTTTTGCTGGGATTCGACGAAATTGAGCGTGCGCTCGATCGCGTCGTCAAAGGCGCCGACGGTTATCCTCCCTACAATATCGAGCGCTGTGACCGCGCCAACGGCCAACCCGAACGCTTACGAATCACGCTGGCGGTGGCGGGGTTTACCCGCGACCAACTCGATGTAACTATTGAGGAAAATCAGCTCGTGATCCGGGGCCGCCAGCAGGACGACAAGGCCCGGCAATACATCCATCGCGGCATTGCCGCGCGCCACTTCCAGCGCACCTTCGTGCTGGCGGAGGGGATGCAGGTACTGGGCGCGGACCTGAAAAACGGGCTGTTGTCGATCGAACTGGCCCGGCCTGAGCCGGAAAAGGTCGTTAAGACAATTGCTATCAATGAACACGAATAATGGAACAAGTGGCGGACTCGACCGCTTAGACTTAGAAGGAGTCGAGACGATGACTGAAGGTAACGTTGCGTTGGAACCTCGCGTTTCGCTGGAGGCGCTGGCCCATCTTGGCGAAGGCCATATCGCTTATGTGAAGCAGATCCGTTCCGAGGACGTCCCGGGACTGTTTCCGCAGGCACCCAGTATCGCACCCGGACTGAAACTGTTTGCACTCCACGCCGCCGACGGCACGCCGATCATGCTGACCGACTCGCGCGAAGCGGCTATCGCCAATGCCTGGAGCAATGAGCTGCAGGCCGTAAGCGTGCACTGAGCCGTTCGTCGCTCTGACGAACGCTGCAGCGCGCAGGATGGACCATACGCGGGCTTTGCCCCGCGTATCGCTCGGCCTCCCAGAAAAAATCTTCAAGGAGTATATCGTCGCCCGCGGATAGGGCCTGCGCGCGTGCCGCAAGGATGATGCCGATCGCGACCCGACGGCTCCACGTCGGTCTTATGCGTTACGCGGCGCTTGCCGGCGGCAGCGCCAGCACCGAATAGATCGCCGGCGCATCGCGCGAGGCGCGCAGTTTCTTGGCGACGTCCTGATCGCGCAATAGCCGCGCGATCCGCGCCAAGGCCTTCAGGTGATCGGCGCCGGCGCCTTCGGGCGCCAAGAGCAGGAACACCAGATCGACCGGCTGGCCGTCCATCGCCTCGAAATCGATCGGGCGCTCGAGGCGGGCAAACAGGCCGAACAGCTTTTCCAGCTTGGGAAGCTTGCCGTGCGGGATGGCGACGCCATAGCCGACGGCGGTGGTCCCGAGTTTCTCACGCTGCAACAGCACTTCGAAGATCGCGCGCTCGTTCTGCCCGGTCAGGCTTGCCGCCCGCGCCGCCAGTTCCTGGAGCGCCTGCTTCTTGCTGTTGACCTTCAGTGCGGGGAGAATCGCCTCGGGTGCGACCAGATCGGTAATCGTCATGGGGCGTTCCGAGGTAAATTGACCGTCAGGTTGCGAAACAGATCTCAGCGGGCGACATCTCAAAGATGAGGCGGGAAAGGTTGCCACCGCCCGGGTCCTAGGTGGGGGGCTTCTACTCCAACACAAGAGCGGTGCCAACACCCACGAAGTCGCTCCCGACCCCTATCGTTAAGGGCGCGGACCATAGGGAGGGTCCCCCTGGCCGTCAATGCCGAATAGCACCCTACCCCCCCAAGTTAACCACAGGGGGATCGATCCAGCCGACATTGCCGTCCGCGCGGCGGTAAATGATGTTTACCCGGCCGCTGGAGCCGTGCTGGAACACCAGGCAGGTGGCGCCGGTCAAGTCCAATTCCATCACGGCTTCCGAGACCGAAAGGCGCTTTAACGACGTGGTGGCCTCAGCGATGATGACCGGGCTATAGCCGGCCACCTCGTCGTCGCCGTCGGCGGGCGCCTCGATCACATAGCTCGGCGCATCCAGCACCGGGGCGTCCATTCCCGAAAGCGCTTCGGAAGCCGCATGGGCCTTGCGGGCGGAGCGATCCTTCAGTCGGCTCTTGTAGCGACGCAGCCGCTTTTCGATCATCAGCAATGCCTGATCGGCGCTAGCATAGGCGTCGGCGGCATTGGAATCGGCCTCCAGCGTGATACCTGAATCCAGATGCAGCGCGCAGTCGGTGCGGAAGCCGAAGCCATCCTTGCTCAGCGTGATGTGGCCGGAATAATTGCCATCGAAATATTTGCGCAGCACTTCGTCGGTGCGCTCGCTGACCCGCCCACGCAACGCGTCACCGACAGTGATGCTTTTTCCCGAGATGCGCAGAGTCATTTGATGCCTCGATTCTTGAGCGGAACCGACACTATCCCGATTTCGAGCCGACGCAATCAGGCAGGCTGCGGGTCCCGCGACCGGTCAGTAGATGCGGCAGACGCCGAGAGCGCGCTGCCAAGCGTGCTTTGTTTGTCGCGCCGGCGCTGGACCGAGGAGGGAATTCGCATCGCTTCGCGGTACTTCGCGACGGTGCGGCGGGCGATATCAATGCCTGATTCACGCAATCGTTCCACAATCGTGTCGTCGGAGAGAATTAGCGTTGGGTCTTCCGCATCGATCAATTGCTTGATGTGGTGACGGACGGCTTCGGCGGAATGGGCTTCGCCGCCGTCGGCCGACGCGATCGAGGCAGTGAAGAAATATTTCAGCTCGAAACTGCCGCGATTGGTCGCCATATATTTGTTGGCGGTGACCCGCGACACCGTCGATTCGTGCATCTGGATGGCGTCCGCGACGGCCTTCAGGTTGAGCGGCCGCAAATGCGCGACACCGTGCGTAAAGAAACCGTCCTGCTGGCGAACGATTTCGGTTGCGACCTTCAAAATCGTACGGGCGCGCTGGTCGAGCGCGCGCACCAGCCAGGTCGCATTCTGCAGGCAATCGCTGAAATAAGATTTGTCGCCGTCCTTGCGGATGGTTTTCGACAGTTCGGTGTAATAGGTCTGGTTGACCAAGACGCGCGGCAACGTGTCGCTGTTGAGTTCGACATGCCAGCCGCCGTCCGGGCCGGGCCGCACGTAGACGTCCGGCACCACGGTCTGCATCCGCGCCGCGCCGAATTTCAGGCCCGGCTTGGGGTCGAGGCGGCGAATTTCGCCGATCATGTCGGCGATGTCTTCGTCGTCGACGCCGCATAATTTTCGTAACGCGGCGATGTCGCGTTTGGCCAGGAGATCAAGATGCTCGACCAGCGCCTGCATCGCCGGGTCGTAACGGTTGAACTCACGAAGCTGGATCGCGAGGCACTCGCTTAGGGAACGCGCGCAGACGCCGGGCGGATCGAATTTCTGCAGCACCGCGAGCACCGCCTCGACGTCGCTCTCGCGCGCGCCCAGCCGCTCGGCGGCCTGGCCGAGATCGGGCGGCAGATAACCGGCTTCGTCGACCAGATCGATCAAATATTGGCCGATCATGCGCTGCGCGGGAGCCGTGAAGGCGACTGCCAGTTGCTCGGCAAGATGGCTGCCGAGCGTCACCTCGGCGGCGACGAACGCCTCGAGGTTGTAGCTGTCATCATTGGAGGCGCCGCCGCCCCATTCGGTGTAAGCCGTCGGCGCGGCATCCTGCGCGTTGCGCGCGGCGGTCTCCGCGGGCTCTTCGGAGAAAACATTATCGAGAGGTGCATCCAGCGTCTGTTCGATCTCGGCACGGCTGCCGAGATCGCGGTTCATCCACTCTTCCTGCACCGGCTCGAAGGTTTCCGCGCCCGACCCGGACGGCTCGCCGGCGGGGTCGTCGCCATGGACGGCCCCCAAATCGGCAAAATCGACCTGCCCATCCTCGGCCGGCTCGCCGGCCACTGGCGCCTCGACCCCGTCGCTGGCGCGCTCGAGCAGCGGATTTCGCTCCAATTCCTCCTCGACAAAGGCCGACAGATCGAGATTCGACAATTGCAGCAGCTTGATCGCCTGCATCAATTGCGGCGTCATCACCAGCGACTGCGACTGGCGGAACTCCAATCTTTGTGTCAGGGCCATGGAGGCAGGAACCGATCCCTAAAGTGGTCCGATTCTTGCTTACTCCAGTCCCAATCCGATGTACACGGCTTGACGAATTGGAAAAAAAGACTATGGCGCCGCATTTTAGCGGGCCAGGCCGATTTTTCAGCCAGGGTTAGAGCCGGAATTCCTCGCCGAGGTAGAGCCGGCGGACGTCGGGATCGTTGACGATCTCGTCCGGACTGCCCTCGGTCAGGATCTCCCCCGCATAGACGATATAGGCGCGATCCGTCAGCCCCAGCGTTTCGCGTACGTTGTGGTCGGTGATCAAGACGCCGATGCCGCGATTGGTGAGGTGGCGGACGAGATCCTGGATATCGCCGACCGCGATCGGATCGATGCCGGCGAAGGGTTCGTCAAGCAGCATGTAATTGGGGCGGGTGGCCAACGCGCGCGCGATTTCGACGCGCCGCCGCTCGCCGCCCGACAGCGCAATTGAGGGGGTTTTTCTCAACCGCGCGATGTTGAACTCGTCGAGCAGGGAATTGAGCTCCGCCTCGCGCTTCTTCCGCGAGGGTTCGACGACCTCCAGCACCGCGCGGATATTCTGCTCCACCGTGAGGCCGCGAAAGATCGAAGCCTCCTGCGGCAGGTAACCGATGCCGAGCCGGGCGCGCTGATACATCGGCAATTTGGTCACGTCGTGGCCGTCAAGTTCGATACTGCCGCGGTCGGCCTTGATCAGGCCGGTGATCATGTAGAAAACCGTGGTCTTGCCGGCGCCGTTCGGACCGAGCAAACCGACCGCCTCGCCGCGGCGAACATAGATGCTGACGCCGCGCACGACCTGGCGGCTACCGAAGCTCTTTTCCACACTATGCACAGCCAGATAGCCCGGCCGTGGAATTGGCCGCGGCGCGGTCGCGCCATTAGTCTTGGGAGCTTGCCTGGCGGGCGGTGGACGTGGCCTTTCGGCCCGGGGCAAATCCAGTTTTTGCGAGGATACCGCGCGAGCCAATGGCGGCGCATCGCGCACCGGGCTCGTCAGCATATCGCCCATGCTGTCGCCGAGCGCGGTGATATCCGCGCGCGTCCGTGCAAATCCCGACGAGCGTTTCGCCGGGCGGCGACGGAACATGCCAAGTAAATCCACCATTCCCGCTTCGCTCAGTCTCTCACGGTGTTCCGCGACCCGCAGCGGCGATTCGCGTACTCGCGCAACATGAAGGAATGGATGTCCCTTGCCCAGCAAAACACCCCCGATTTGAGGGCGGATTCACCGCGCCGATGCATGGGCCGCCAAAGTGTCAGCGGTTTGACCAAGCAGTCATGCACGCTCTTGCGTCAGGACGCAGATACAGGCTCCCGCCGATGGCTTCAACCTCGGCCAAGACGGTTGATTTATAAGCTATTGATATTATTTGGATTTACTTGAACCCGCGGGCGCGCCTGGAGGCGCCGGGGTCGGGGCACCCGGGGACGCCGCCGGACCGCCCTGGCCGGACGACTGAAACAGGCCCTGGACGCGGCCGGAGTCGGATTCCACCCGCGATACGCCTGTCGTCATATCCACAAGCAGCCGGTCGCCGCGCAGCACGTTCTTGCCCTGGGTCAGCACCACGCCGCCAAGCATGGTGACGAGATTGGTCTTGGTATCGAACACCGCGGTCTCGCCGGTCACGACCTGATCCTTCTGGGTCACGACCACATTGCCGCGGGCCTCCAGCCGCCTGATCGAGGAGGCGCCGCCGGGTCCGGGGGTCGCAGACTGGATCGGAGGGGCCGATTTTGTCGCGGTCTTCGAATTGGGAGGCGGCGCTGCCGCGGCCGAATTCGACTCGTAAAACACCACCAGCGTCTTGGACGTCATGGTGGTATCGCCCTGAACCACCTTCACATTGCCGGTGAAGGTGGCTTCTTTTTTCTTGTCGCGCATCTCGAGCGAAGCGGCTTCGATCTGGATCGGCTGGTCGCGATTTTGCGAGAAGCCCTGCATCGCATTGGGCACGCCCGTCACCGCGCTTTGCGCCGCAGCCACGCCGGCACAGATCATCGCAAGCGCAATCAGCACGCCACCGCCGCCAAACGCGATCCGCCATATCGGAGTGCTGTACGGAAAAATCTTCATCAGGTCATTTCGGACTGGAGGACTTGCCGGAGGCCGTTCGCGCCTTGACGGAACGTGCGGCCGGCTCGGGCGCCGGAGGCTGCTCGGGCGCGCTCTCGGCGGGAGGCGGCAGCTTGTCGATGTTCATCATGACGTGGCCGTCAAACCTCACCACTTCGCCGCCGCCGGTAATTTTCATTCTGTCGGCAGACAAGGTTCCGTCCGCCCATTTCACGTCGACATGTTGGTCGGATGTCACGATGCCCTTGCCCATGTCGACAAAGGCCTGGTTCAGCCACGCTTCATATCCGGTGGTGGTCTGCAAATAGATATCCTTATGCAGGTCCAGCAGTTGCTGCTTGGTATCCATCAGCCCGTTGACCGCCTCCAGCGTGACGGTGGACTGATCTTCCAGCAACATCTTGCCTCGCAGCTTGTGGAGATCGACGTGATCCGGATCGGTCACGTCCTGCGTCGCGGTTACCGCCCAGAATTCGTACGGCCGCCGATCCGGCGAATAGCCCGACATATGCGGCGATTCCATCGTGATCTTGGTGCCCGAGACGACGAGGTTTCCCATCTCGAGCGGCAGCTTGGGCAACAGCATGCGGAACGGATTGAAGATCGACACCAGAATAATCGTCGCCATCGACAGAATCACGGCCGCGGGAACCGCCACGCGCAGGATCCGCACATTCCGGCTGTGGCGCGCCGCGATGGCAAAGCGCGCCTCCATTCCGGCTTGATAGGCTGGATTCTGAACCGAATTCACCACCGCTCCACACGACGTGAGACGCGAACATTCTATCCGGGATCACAGCATCGCGCAGCCCGGACGTGGGGTAAGGAGTGTGTCCGAAACGGGGCGGCCAGCCTCCCAATGGTGTCCCGGACGGGTTGCGGCCTCCTTCACGCCGCTCCGCAGAGCCGGGACCGACTTTGCCAGCATCGCGCTGGACCCCGGATCAGCAGCGCACCGCTACCGAGCTGCGCAGCATCCGGGGAACGTTCCCGTCACGAATGCGCGAAAATATCCTCGGTATCCCAGCCCTGCAGATCGAGCTTGGCCCGGGTCGGGAGAAATTCGAAACAGGCTTGCGCCAACCCAAGCCGGCCCTCGCGCGCAAGCATGACGTCGAGACGCTCGCGCAAGGCATGCAGGTGCAACACGTCGGAGGCCGCATAGGCGAGCTGCGCCTCGCTCAGGATCTGCGCGCCCCAGTCGCTCGACTGCTGCTGCTTCGACAGATCGATGTTGAGAACCTCGCGCACCAGATCTTTTAGGCCGTGGCGATCGGTGTAGGTACGGCTAAGCCGAGAGGCGATCTTGGTGCAATATACCGGCTGCGGCATCACGCCAAAGGCGTTGTAGAGCGCCGCAATATCGAAGCGCGCGAAATGGAAGATTTTGACGATCTTCGGATTGGTCAGAAGCGCTTTCAGATTGGGCGCGTCGGCCGGACCCCTCCCATGATCCTTGGGAACCTGGACGACATCGGCGCTGCCATCGCCGTTCGACATCTGCACCACGCAGAGCCGGTCACGGTGCGGATGCAGTCCCATGGTCTCGGTGTCGATCGCTACCGAGTCGGTATAACGGGTGAGATCGGGCAGGTCGCCGCGATGCAGGCGTACGGTCATGATGTTACCAACCTCGTCGAATCGATTAAGAGCCAAACTACCGCCCAAATTCGAAAGAGGCGAGCGCGCGGTGAGCCCAAAATCGCAACGGGAGGGCATCCAAGCGAAATGGTGCCCAGGAGAAATGGTGCCCAGGAAAGGACTCGAACCTTCACGGCCGTGAAGCCACTGGCACCTGAAGCCAGCGCGTCTACCAATTCCGCCACCTGGGCCCGGGGGCGGTTAGTACGGATCGGTCGCGCGCTTGTCAAATTGGCAAAGCGCGCCGCAAATAGTCTGTACAGCGCCGACATGATGGCGTATCGCGAAACGGCTAAATATCCCCGCGATCGATCGAATTTGACCTCTCAGGAACTGACCCCATGACATCGAATCTGGACACCCTGGTGACGGTTTTCGGAGGATCGGGCTTTCTGGGACGAAGCGTCGTCCGCGCGCTCTGCAAGCGCGAATATCGTGTTCGGGTCGCGGTGCGGCGGCCGGAATTGGCCGGCCACCTGCAACCGCTTGGCCGGGTCGGCCAGATCCACGCAGTCCAGGCCAATCTGCGCTACCCGGCCTCTATCGAGGCCGCAATGCGCGGCGCCCACATCGCCATCAATCTCGTCGGAATCCTTGCCGAAAGCGGCGCGCAGACCTTCGACGCGGTGCAGGCGGAAGGCGCCGGCGCGGTGGCCAAGGCGGCCGCCGCTGCAGGCGCGCGTATGGTGCATGTTTCGGCGATCGGCGCCGACGCGAACTCGTCATCGCGCTACGCGCGCGCCAAGGCCGCCGGCGAAAAGGCGGTGCTGTCGGCGGTTCCCTCGGCCACGGTGCTGCGGCCTTCGGTCGTGTTCGGGCCCGAGGATGCGTTCACCAACCGCTTCGCGGCATTGGGGCGGATGTCGCCGGCGCTGCCGCTGATCGGCGGCGGGACCACCAAGCTGCAGCCGGTTTATGTCGGCGATGTCGCAACCGCCGTGGCGGACGCCGCCGACGGCAAGACGAGGGCTGGCGGAGTTTACGAACTCGGCGGTCCGGAAGTGCTGACCATGCGCGAGATCATGGAAATCATTCTTACGACCATCGGACGCAAGCGCATGCTGGTATCGCTGCCGTTCGGGCTTGCGAAATTGCAGGCGCTGTTCCTGCAGTTCGCGCCGGGGCCGCTGCAACTCACCCCCGATCAGGTCGAGCTTCTGCGCAGCGACAATGTCGTGTCGGAAGCGGCAAAGGCCGCCGGGCTCACCCTGGAAGGTCTCGGAATTGTGCCGGATTCGCTGCAAGCGATCGCGCCGCAATATCTCTGGCGCTTCCGCAAGGCCGGACAATTTTCGCATAACGGCGCTTAAAATCTCGCCGTCGTCCTGGACAAGTGAGCCAACGGGTCGCGCGAACGCGCGCCCGATGACAGGCTCCGCGAACGCGATCCGGGACCCATACGCCGCGGCCCATCGGTTTTGAGCGCGGCGGCCAGACGCCTTCTTTCAACAACTCGCTTCGGTGGTTATGGGCCCCTGCTTTCGCAGGGGCGACAGAAGTTGTCTACCGCCCCATCGCCAGCGCGATCAGGCCGAGCGTGCCGACGATGACGCGCCACCATGCGAACAGCGCGAAGCCGTGGCGGGTGACATAATTGAGGAACGTCTTCACCACGATGATCGCGGTGATGAACGACACCACGAATCCGATCGCCACGATCCCCAAGTGGTCGGCGGTCATTTCGCCGCGGTTCTTGTAAAAATCGTAGACGAAGGCGCCGATCATGGTCGGGATCGCCAGGAAGAACGAGAACTCCGCCGCCGCGCGCTTCTCGGCGCCAAGCAGCATCGCCGCGACAATGCTGGCGCCGGAGCGTGAAACCCCGGGGATCATCGCCAGACACTGCGCGAAGCCGATCCACAGATAGGTGAGCAAGGGAAATTTCGTCGCGTCGTGCTCATGCGGCTTGTGATCGATCTGATCGACCCACAACAGAATGGCGCCGCCGACGATCAGCGAAAAACACACCACCCACGGATTGAACAGAACTTCCTTGATGTACTTGCCGGCAATCAAGCCGATGATCACGGCGGGCAGAAACGCCACCAGCACGCCGATCACGAAACGGCGGTCGTCGGCATTGGAGAACATGCCGAGCGCGATTTTCGACAGTTTGACAAAGTAGATGGCTAGGATCGCAAGGATCGCCCCGAGCTGGATCAGAACCGTAAAACTGTTCCAGAAATTGCCGTGCCCGAGATCGAAGAACCGCTCCGCCAGCAGGAGGTGGCCGGTCGAGGACACCGGCAAAAACTCGGTGACGCCCTCGATGATCCCGAGAATCACCGCCCGCAACGAATCAGACATCATGGTCTAGTGCTCCAATTCCGAAGTTCGCAAACAATCGCGGCAACCTCTGATGCGAACTTCGAAAATCAAAGGGGCACTAGCAACTTCACATTTTCTGGTGCGGCCTTTGAATTTGAAGTTCCTATGATGAGGTTACGGCGATACCGATAGGAACTTCAAATTCGCCGCACCAGCGCTCCAATTCCGAAGTTTGCGATTCGATTGCGGCGTATTTGATCGGTGCCGGCCGAAAAAAGCCGGGTTCTTCTCGCTTATTCGCCTGCTTGCCGCAACGTCAAAAAGTGCGAAAACACAGGTTGCCCCGGCCGCGAGCTTCGGTAGTTTGGCCCACTTGTGGCGTGACAAGCCGGTGTAGGGAGTTTCTTAAGACTGGAAATTTATCAAGGATTTCATGTTCACGCTGTTTCACCACCCGTTCTGCCCGCATTCTCGCTTCATTCGCCTCGTGCTCGGCGAATTGGGTCTGGAGCTGCGCCTGGTGGAGGAGCGGGTCTGGGAGCGGCGCGAGGCCTTTCTGCTGTTGAATCCGGCGGGCACGACGCCGGTATTGATCGCCGAGGGCCGGCCCGCGATTCCGGGCCCTGGCATCATCGCGGAATATCTCGATGAGACCCATGGCGATGCGATGGCGGAACGCCGGCTGTTGCCGCAAGCGACGAACGAACGCATCGAAGTGCGGAGGCTGATGGCCTGGTTCAACGAGAAATTTTTCGAGGAAGCCTCCAATCCGCTGGTCACCGAACGCATCTACAAGCGTTTCAAGAGTGAGGCTGACGGCGGCGGCCCGCCGGCGGCCGATGTGATGCGCGCGGCGAAGGCCAATGTGCGCTATCATCTGGCCTATATCGGCTGGCTGGCGCGGACGCGGAACTATCTCGCCGGCGACCGGCTCACCTACGCGGACCTCGCCGCCGCGGCGCATCTTTCGGCGATCGATTATCTGGGCGACGTGCCATGGATCGAGGACGACGCGGCAAAGGCCTGGTACGCGCGGGTAAAGTCCCGCCCCTCGTTCCGCCCGCTGTTGAGCGAATGGCTGGCGGGCGTGCCGGCGTCGCGGACATACGTGGACCTCGATTTCTGAATCAACGCCCTGGGATGAACTCCGAGTTCGTGGCGGCGGTGAACTCCCTCTCCCGTAGGGAGAGGGTTGGGGTGAGGGGTTACGCTCCCTCGATAAACCGGAACCCCTCACCCGGATCGCTGCGCGATCCGACCTCTCCCCCTGGGAAAGGTGAAGCACCAAGTCTGCTTCGATGAGTGAAGGACTTAAAACCGCGCTGATCCGTCAGGCGCGCGGGCTTGGCTTCGACTGCATCGGCGTGACCGATCCGGGTGCGATCGCCGGGCCGGCAAAGCATTTCCGCGAATTCCTCGAAACGAGCGCCCATGGCGACATGGACTGGCTCGCGGCAAATCCACAACGCCGCACCGATCCGCGCGTGCTGTGGCCGGGCGTCCGCTCGGTGATCATGTTAGGGGTCAATTACGGACCCGATGAGGATCCGCTTGTCATCCTGCAGCAGCGCACGCGCGGCGCGATCTCGGTCTATGCGCTGGGCGACGACTATCACGATGTGATCAAGAAGCGGCTGAAGATGCTGGCGCGATGGCTGATCGCGAGCTCCGGCTGTGAGGTCAAGGTGTTCGTCGACACCGCGGCCGTCATGGAGAAGCCGCTGGCGCAGGCGGCAGGAATCGGCTGGCAGGGCAAGCACACCAACCTGGTCTCGCGGGATTTTGGCTCCTGGCTTTTTCTCGGCGCGATCTTCACCGACGCCGATCTGCCGCGCGATCACGCCGACACCGATCATTGCGGCTCATGCCGGGCCTGTCTCGACATCTGCCCTACCGCCGCGTTTCCAGCGCCCTACAAGCTCGATGCGCGGCGCTGCATTTCCTATCTCACCATCGAAAACAAGGGGCCGATCCCGCGCGAGTTTCGCAAAGCCATCGGCAACCGCGTCTTTGGCTGCGACGATTGCCTCGCGGTCTGCCCGTGGAACAAATTCGCGCAAACCGGCCATGAAGCAAAGCTCGCCGCGCGCGAGGAATTGCGCGCGCCCGATCTGGCCGCGCTCGCCCGGCTCGACGATGCCGCGTTTCGCAGCCTGTTTGCAAAATCGCCGGTCAAACGCGTCGGCCGCGACCGCCTCATCCGCAATGTGCTGATCGCGATCGGCAACTCGAATGACCGCGCGCTGGCGGCGGAAGCCGAACGCCTGCTTGGCGATACAAACGCACTGGTTCGCGGCGCCGCGGTGTGGGCCTTGTCGCAATTGCTGGAGCCGGTGGAATTTGCCGCACTAGCGGCGGGCGAAGAGCCCGACGACAGCGTCGTTGCGGAATGGCGGCACGGCGCGGAGGATTTATCATCCGCCAGCCGGGAGGGCGACCGCCGACAGCGCAGCCGCCGTCCTTGACCGATAGGCCTCGAGCGTCAGTTCGGAATCGATCGCCTCGCGCATCGCGGCCATCGCCTGCCGGCGCAAACGAAGCTTGGCCGATTTGTGTATCGCCGCATGCAGGCCCCGCAGCGCGGAGAGAATCTCGGCCACCGCGCCGTCGATCGCGTCGGCGGGTACCACCCGATCTAGAAATCCGGCGACAACGGCGTCCTGCGGCTCGTACATCTCCCCGAGCGTCACCGTGCGGCTGAGCCAGGCCGGATGCAGCCGGCTCCGCGCCAATTCGATCGCAAAGCCGGGTGGGGTGATGCCGATCGCCACCTCGTTCAACCCCATGCGGAATTTCTCCAGCGCGCCGATGCGGACGTCGCACGCGAGCAGAAGAAACGCCCCCATCGGAAATGCGTGACCCTCCATGACGCCGACCGTGGGAGTGGGATGCGACATCAGCCGCAGCGCGAGTTCGGCGCCTGCTTTCACCATTTCCAGGCTGCGACCAGCATCATTGGCGGCGAAAACCTTGAGGTCGAAGCCGGCCGAAAAAATTCCGGGACACGCCGATCTCAGAACGACGATGGCCTGGTCCAGCTCGGCGCGATCCAGCGCCGCATTCAGATCGCCAAGCATGGCGCTCGACATCACGTTCACCTTGCCGTCGTCCATGGTGATGTGGGCGACGCCCGCCTCGCATCGATAGGTCACGCGCTCTGTCATTTGCTGTCTCCTTCTTGCGTTACGGAGGCGACGTTGACGACGCGATGTAGACCGGTCAATATAGACTCGGAACCAACGTTGGAGAGCGCATTGCCCGCGATTGCCAAGCACCGCAAACCGATCATCGACGCGGCGGTGACCTTGTTCCGCCGGCAAGGCTATGGCGGCACTGGCCTGGATGACATTGTCGACAGCAGCGGCGCGCCGAAGGGGTCGATCTACCATTACTTTCCGTGCGGGAAATCCTCGATCGCGGCCGCGGCCGTCGAGGAGGCCGGGCGCAGGGTTGCAGAAACGGTCGCCAAACTAGCGCGCGAAACGCCCTCTACCGGCGAGCTTCTGAAGGCGCATGCCCGGCTTCTTGCCGGATGGTTGCGCAAATCCGGATTTCGGGACGGCTGTCCGATCACCACGGTCCTGCTCGAGCTTGCGCCGAGAGACCGAACGGTCACGCATGCCGGCCGAGACGCCTATGCGGCCAGGCTCGGCATTCTGACCACAAAACTGGTCGCGGACGGGTTTACTCCGGCGCGCGCAGAGCGACTCGCCGGCCTTTGTGTTTCGGCGATTCAGGGGGCCCTTATCCAGGCGCGGGTGGAGCGAAGCGGCGCGCCGATCGAAATGGCCGCTGACGAATTGGCGAGAATGTTAGATGAAGTGGCCATCCGCTCGTCAGGAAATTTGGGGCAGCGGGCGAAAGCACCGAACCTCAGATAACGGGATCACCTCATCCCACCTCCGCCACCGCGGCGATAATCCGCGCGATGTCCTGCGGCCGCGACAGGCGATGGTCGCCGTCCTGGATCATGGTCAGCACCACATCGTCGGCCGGCAGCCGATGCGCCAGCGCGAAGGCGTGTCGCCATGGCACGTCGGGATCCCTTGCGCCTTGCAGGATGCGGACCGGACATCCCACCTCGATGGCGCTGCCGAGCAGGAGATGCCTACGGCCTTCCTCGATCAGACGGCGGGTGATCGGATAGGGGTCGCCATATTCCGAAGGCCGCAGCCACATTCCCGTGGTTTCGATTTGGCGCCTGACTTCGGGCGAAAAGCCCTTCCACATCAGCTCTTCGGTGAAATCGGGCGCCGGCGCGATCAGCACCAGGCCTGCGAGCGAGGCGGGGCTTGCCACCCGCCTCGCTATTTCGCGCGCCAGCAATAGCGCCATCCAGCCGCCCATCGAGGAACCAATCACGACCTGTGGCCCAGCGCAGTACTGCTCGAACACGGCCACGCTCTCTTCGAGCCAGCGCCCGATCGTACCGCTGACGAAATCGCCGCCGGATTCCCCATGGCCGGAATAGTCGAACCTGACACAGGCGCGATTTCGTTCAGAGGCCCATGCATCGAGCGCCAACGCCTTGGTGCCCTGCATGTCCGACTTGAAGCCGCCAAGCCAAAACAGCCCAGGCGAGCCCCCACCGCGGGCGCGGACCGCGATGCGGCGCGCCTCGTCTCCCTGGCCGACCTCGATGAAGGCAGGTTGCCGCCCGGTTGCAGCGGAACTGGTCATAGTCGGATCTCCGGTTGGCTCTGTTTGAGTGAGCGGGAGCGATCCGTCAACGGGACGCGCACAGGGTTACCTCAGCACTTGCGGAGCCAACCCTCGCCCTCTATGTCGACGGGTCCGAACATTCCCCGCCGCTAGTGTCCCGAATCCGAAGTTCGCACTCCCTTGCAGCACCCGCTTTCGCAAACTTCGGATTCGAAAGGACACTAGAAATCCATGATTTTAGTGTGGATTTGGTTCAGAAGTTCTCTTGATGAACTCGCCGCACCGGTGAAGAGAATTCTGAACCACCACACCAATCGTTGTTCGGCGTGACCAAAATGCCTCGCATTTGATCCTTTTTCGCAGGCCTCGATGCGAGTTCGCTTGCCCGCGAGGACTTATTCCTTCAAACTGCAATCTTCGTTCACAACTTAGGAGAGTTACCCATTCGCCGTCCCAATAGAGCCCCGCCCGCTGCCACCAAAGACGGGCCGCGCACCAATGATGATATCCGCAACGCACAGGTTCAGTTGATCGACCAGAACGGCGCCAATCAAGGCACCGTCGAGACAGTCGCTGCCATCAAGCTGGCGCTCGAAGCCGGCATGGACCTTGTCGAAATTTCGCCCAATACCAATCCTCCCGTTTGCAAGATCATGGACTACGGGAAATTCAAGTATTCGGCGCAGAAGAAGGCGGCTGAAGCCCGCAAGAAGCAGAAGATCGTCGAGATCAAGGAGATCAAGCTCCGGCCGATGATCGACGACCATGATTACGACGTGAAGATGCGCGCCATGCAGCGGTTCTTCGAGGAAGGCGACAAGGTCAAAGTCACCTTGCGCTATCGCGGCCGCGAAATGGCGCATCAGGAAATCGGCACCAAGCTCCTCGACAAGGTCAAGACCGACGTCGCGGAGTTTGCCAAGGTCGAGCAGGACGCCCGTTTCGAGGGCCGTCAGGTCGTGATGGTTCTGGCGCCGCGCTGATTCGCCCCTCACTTCTCAACTTGTCATCCCCGCCTGATGCGCATTCGCGCACGGCGCGGGGGACATGGCTGCCGCCGCCGGCGGATGAAAGGCGACCGCCCGAGACGGTTAAGGGCGCGCTGCTGGTCGTGCGATCCGATTTCGCGGTTCAGCGTTGCCAATCCGGTCCGCTTCTGCCATAAGCGCGACCTTCATCGCCCGGCTGATCAAGGGCTGCCGTGGCGATGGCTGTGCGGGTTGTCGCGTCTCGCGAAAAACCAAGTACTTTCAACGCTCTAACGAGCATTTCAGCCGGGAAGCCGCCGCTTTGGGCGCGTTTTTTCTGCGGCCAACAGGAGAGCCAAATGCCCAAGCTGAAGACCAAATCGGGCGCCAAAAAGCGCTTCAAGGTGACTGCCAACGGCAAGGTGATGCACGCCCAGCGCGGCAAGCGCCACGGCATGATCAAGCGGACGAAGAAGCAGATTCGTCAGCTCCGCGGCACCCGCGTGCTGTTCAAGACCGACGGCGACAACGTCAAGAAATACTTCCTGCCGAACGCCTGATCGCTGCTCTCCCGAGCCGCGTCCGCGCGGCCCTCCCGTCACCCATTTTTCCATGAAGGAGACCAGTCATGTCTCGCGTCAAACGCGGTGTGACCTCTCACGCCAAGCACAAGAAAGTCTACAAGGCCGCCAAGGGTTTTTATGGCCGGCGCAAGAACACGATCCGCGCCGCCAAGCCTGCGGTCGAAAAGGCCGGCCAATACGCCTTCCGCGACCGTAAGCGCAAGAAGCGCACCTTCCGCGCGCTGTGGATCCAGCGGATCAACGCCGCCGTGCGCCCGTTCGGCATGACCTACAGCGTGTTTATCAACGGCCTTTCCAAGTCGGGCATCGTCGTGGACCGCAAAGTGCTGTCGGATCTCGCGATCACCGAGCCGGCGGCCTTCCAGGCGATCGCCGAAAAGGCCAAGGCGGCGCTGGCCGCATGAGGCGAAGTCGTTAGCGGCCAAGTGAGGGTTGAGCCACCTTCAGCGCCCGGCGCGAGTAACGCTGGGCGACCTCGGCCCGGCAAAAGGCGGTGAACCAGCGATACATGGTGCCGTGCTCGTTCTCGTATTTTGCGGTCGCAGAGCCTCACAGCAGTCAGAGATCAAAACCGTGTCCGACCTCGCAACGCTCGAAAAATCCATCCTTGAGCAGATCGCCGCCGCGGGCGATGAGCCCGCGCTGGAAGCCGTGCGCGTCGCGGCGCTCGGCAAGAAGGGCTCAATCTCCGCGCTATTGGCAACGCTCGGCAAGATGTCGCCCGATGAGCGCAAGACGCAAGGCGCCGCGATCAACCTCGCCAAGGACAGGGTCACGGAGGCTCTGACCGCGCGCCGCGACATCCTGAAATCTGCAGCCCTTGACGCCCGGCTTGCATCCGAGACCATCGACGTCACGCTTCCCCTGCGCGAGGCCCTCACAGATGAGGGCCGGATTCATCCGCTCAGCCAGGTGATGGATGAACTGACGGCGATCTTCGCCGATATGGGATTTGCGATCGCCGAAGGTCCCGACATCGAAACCGACGACTACAATTTCACCAAGCTGAATTTTCCCGAAGGCCATCCGGCGCGGGAAATGCACGACACGTTTTTCTTCAATCCGAAGCAGGACCCTGGGGCGAGCGGCTCGCGCATGTTGTTGCGCACCCATACTTCGCCGGTGCAGGTGCGCACGATGCTGACGCAAAAGCCGCCGATCCGCGTGGTTTGTCCGGGGCGAACCTACCGGATCGATTCCGACGCCACGCATACGCCGCAGTTCCACCAGGTCGAAGGCCTTGTCATCGACAAGGGCTCGCATCTCGGCCACCTCAAATGGATCCTGCACGAATTCTGCATGGCCTTCTTCGAGGTCGATCACATCAACATGCGCTTCCGCCCCTCGTTCTTTCCGTTCACCGAACCCTCGCTCGAGGTCGACATCCAGTGCCGGCGCGACAAGGGCGAAATCCGCTTCGGCGAGGGCGAGGATTGGCTCGAGATTCTCGGCTGCGGCATGGTGCATCCCAATGTGCTGCGCGCCTGCGGCATCGATCCTGACGTCTATCAGGGCTTTGCCTGGGGCTTGGGCATCGACCGCATCGCAATGCTGAAATACGGCATGTCCGACCTGCGGCAATTGTTCGAGAACGACGTACGCTGGCTCAGTCACTATGGCTTCAAGCCGCTCGACGTCCCGACGCTCGCGGGAGGATTGAGTTCGTGATGGTCGTCGGGTTTGGATTTGTGAACGTCGAGACTGCCTTTGCGGAGATAGCCCCCACCATGGTCCTCCCCCGCAAGCGGGAGAGGGAGCGGGTTCCGTTCAGAGCTAACGCCATTGCTCATGAAATCTCGGTTTCAAGCACTTGCAAGGATACCGACAAGCCATCCATCCGGCATGTTGCGCGCCCTCTCCCGCTTGAGGGGGAGGGTTGGGGTGGGGGTCTCGCGGCATCGGGGGTATCAATGGCCGAACAAAAAAGCCCGACCTGGAAGGTGCCTTCCAAACTGCGCTCGAATGCGCGGGTGCTCCGAAGAAACTCAACCGATGCCGAACGACTCCTTTGGTCCGAGTTACGGAATCATCGCCTCAACGGCGCGGGTGTCCGGCGTCAGGTCCCGATCGAAAAATACATCGCTGATTTCGTTTGCCACGCAGCGCGGCTGGTGATCGAGCTTGACCGCGGACAGCATTTTTCCGATCAGGCCGAAAAGCTAGATACCCAACGCTCAGCCCTGATTGAGGCTAAGGGATTTCATGTTCTTCGCTTCAGCAATCACGACGTGATGACAAATCGCTTAGGTGTGCTCGAAACGATTGCAGCAACCGTTGCGGAGAGAGCCCCCACCCTAACCCTCCCCCGCAAGCGGGAGAGGGGACAAGAGAAGCCGATGTCATGAAATTCTCCCTCTCCTGGCTGAAGGAGCATCTCGACACCGAAGAGTCCGTCGAGAAGCTCGCCGACAAGCTCACGATGATCGGGCTTGAGGTCGAGAACATCGAGGACAAGGCGAAGGCGCTGGCGCCGTTTAGCATCGCGCGGGTGATTTCCGCCGAGCAGCATCCCAACGCCGATCGCTTAAGGGTCTGCATGGTCGACACCGGCAATGGCGCCGCGCCCGTGCAGGTCGTCTGCGGCGCGCCGAACGCGCGTGCCGGCCTCATCAGCGTGTTCTCGCCGCCCGGTAGCTATATTCCCGGCAAGGACATCACCTTGGGCGTAGGCACTATCCGCGGCGTCGAAAGCCGCGGCATGCTGTGTTCGGCCGCAGAGTTGCAAATTTCCGAAGACCACGACGGCATCATGGAATTGCCGACCGACGCCCCGATCGGCGCTGCTTACGCGCAGTGGGCCGGACTCGGCGATCCCGTGCTTGAAATCAACCTGACCCCGAACCGGCAGGATTGCACCAGCGTGCACGGCATCGCGCGCGATCTTGCCGCCGCCGACATGGGCAAGTTCAGGGATCCCGTCATCAAAGCGATCAAGGGTGAATTCCCTTGTCCTGTGAAAGTCACGGTCGAGGACGAAAGCCTGTGCCCGGGCTTTGCGCTGCGGCTGGTGCGCGGCGTCAAGAACGGCGCCTCGCCGGAATGGCTGCAAAGGCGCCTGACCTCGATCGGCTTGCGGCCGATCAACGCGCTGGTCGATATCACCAACTTCATGACCTACGACCGCGGCCGGCCGCTGCATGTGTTCGACGCGGCGAAAGTGACGGGCCATCTCACCGTGCGCCCCGCGCGCGACGGCGAGACGCTGCTCGCGCTCGACGGCCGCACCTACACGCTCGACAGCCAGGTTTGCGCGATCGCCGACGAAAACGGCGTTGAGTCGCTCGCCGGCATCATGGGCGGCGAGGCCTCAGGCTGTTCGGATGCGACCACCGATGTGCTGATCGAATCGGCGCTGTGGAACGAAATCAACATCGCCCATACCGGCCGCAAGCTCGGCATCAACTCGGATGCACGGTATCGTTTCGAGCGCGGCGTCGATCCGGCCTTCATGGTGCCGGGGCTGGAGATGGCGACGCGGCTGGTGATGGAGATTTGCGGCGGGACGCCGTCGGATAATGTGGTCGTCGGCAAGACCTTCGGCGACGATCGCGTGATCGATTTCCCGACGATGGAAGTGAAGCGTCTTGTGGGCATCGACGTCCCCTTTCCGGAGATGAAACGCATCCTCGGCCGTCTCGGCTTTATGGTGGCCGGCAGCGGCGCGGTGGTGAAGGTCGCGGTGCCCTCGTGGCGATCGGACGTGCACGGCAAGGCCGATCTCGTCGAGGAAATCGTGCGCATCGTCGGCGTCGACAAGGTGCCGATGACGCCTTTCGAGCGCGGCGACGACCCCCGCAAACCCGTCCTAAAGCCGATCCAATTGCGTACCCGACGCGCCAAGCGCGCGCTCGCCGCGCGCGGCATGGTCGAGGCGGTGACGTGGTCGTTTATCTCCAAGCCACACGCCGAATTGTTCGGCGGCGGCAACAGCGAGCTCGCGCTCGCCAATCCCATCGCCTCGGATATGTCCGACATGCGGCCGAGCCTGTTGCCGGGTCTGATTACCGCGGCGCAGGCCAATGCCGATCGCGGCTTCGGCGATGTCGCGCTGTTCGAGGTCGGCCAGGTATTCAGGGGCGATCGACCGGAAGACCAACTCACTGCGGCGTCCGGCGTGCGCCGCGGCTTTGCGTCCTCGCAAGGGCTCGGGCGGCACTGGTCCGGCTCGGCCGCCGCCGATGCGCTCGACGCCAAGGCCGACGCCTTTGCGACGATTTCCGCCGCCGGCGCGCCGATGCAGGCGTTGCAAATCGCGTCCGGCGGGGCGCCCTGGCTGCATCCCGGACGTTCCGGCACCATCCAGATTGGCCCGCAAAATGTGCTCGGCTATTTCGGCGAACTACATCCGCGTGCGCTTCAAGCGCTCGGTGCCGACGGGGCGATGGTTGCTTTTGAAGTCATTCTCGATCGCATCCCCGAAGCCAAGCAGAAGCCGACCCGCGCCAAGCCGGTGCTTGAGCTATCGGCCTTCCAGCCGGTGTCGCGCGATTTCGCCTTCATCGTCGATCGCAGCGTCAAGGCCGCCGATATCGTGCGCGCGGCGCTCGGTGTCGACAGGAAACTGATCGCGGCGGTAACGGTGTTCGACGTTTACGAGGGCAAGGGCATCGACGACGGCAAAAAGTCCGTCGCCATTGCGGTAACGATGCAGCCGCGCGAGAAGACCATGACCGACCAGGAGATCGAGGCGGTCGCTGACAAGATCGTGGCCGAGGTCAACAAGAAGACCGGCGGCGTGCTGCGCTAGTTCGCTTTTCAGTCTTCCTGAACAAGCAGATCAAGCGGCACCTTTAGCACGTTCGCGATGAGCCTAAGGGCCGCCACCGTGCCAACGCGTCGGCCGTTTTCAATGTCCGAAATATGGCCTTGGCTTAGATTTGTCTTGAAGGACAAGTACATCTGAGTGACGTCGCGCCATTCGCGCAGTACCCGAACGGCATTCTCACCGCCGGCAATGCGATCAACAACATCTTTCGGCAATAGCGGACCCCCGCTGGCTATTTCCTTGCGCGCCCGCGCGACAACGCGCGCGGTGCCCGCATCCTCATCAGCCTCGGACGCCTTGGCGACTAAAAGCTCGTAGTCCTTTCTCGGAAGAATCGCGACTTCGCCACGCGGCGTTTTCTGAAATCGAACACTCATGACAGCCTCTCAATCATAAATATCTCGCCGGTGCCCGACCGCAGCGACAATGACTGTGCCCTGACCTTCGTAGAAGATTACACGCCAGTCACCGACCCGAAGCCGCATACCTTCGCGCCCCTTAAGACGCTTCACGTCGCCATGCCCCGTTGTCGCAAAGTCTGTCAGATGCTTGTCGATCCGACTGCGGACGTCGGGCGCGAGTTTCGCCCACTGACGAGCACTTGTGGCAGTGAAAGCGATCGGCCTCATGCGATAATATCGCATATCGCGATATTATCGTCAAGCCCATTCGCGATATCGGTTGCCTCACGCACCTCGACGGCGCCCTTTCGGCGCGCGTTGGGGCGCCGTCGCCGGTTCGCTGAGCGCGCCGATTTTTTTCAGCGCAGCTTCCGCGGCGCGCTCGCCGCTTTCCCAAGCGCCGTCGACCGTGCCCCACAGGGTCTCGTGGATCGCTTCGCCGGCGAGGAACACGTTGCCGATCGGCTCGGTGAGGATTTTCCGAGACGGCTGCCCGCCGGGCGGGGCCACCGACATCGCGCCGAGCACAAACGGCGAAGCGTTCCACCGCGTCGCACTCGATTTCTTGACGGCCCCCGCAATGTCGCTGCCGAACAGCTTGCCCAGCCATTCCACCGCGAACGCGACCATCGCCTTTTCGCCCTGGGCCGCAAGATCGCGGCCGAGCGAGCCGGCGACATCGACCGTGCACAGCGAGGATCCCCCGATATTGGCGGACAACAGCGCCGTGCGGGTAGAATTGCTCTGCTCGATGATGGCGTCGTCGCGCGAAAGGCCGAACGGGTTTCCCGGCAGTTGCAGCGCGATGCGATCGTAACTGCCGAGATTCAATTTTGCGGCGGCATCGAGGTGACGCTTGGGAAGCTCGGGCGTGAATTTGATATTCCCCGCCGCAAGCACATTGCTCGACACCGTGACGACGGCGGCGCGCGCGGCGATCTTGCCGGCGGGCGTCTCCACCGCGACATCGCGGCCGCTCCAGGCGATTTGGCTCACCGGCGTCGACAACGCCTGCGGAAGGGACTCTGCCAGCCTGGCCATCAAGACGCCCAGCCCCTGGCGGCAACCGATCGCCGCATTGCGGTCCTGCGCACGCGCCTTGTCCAAGACCGAAATGTCCCGCAAGTCCTTGCCCGTGGCGTTGGCGCCGAGCACGAATTCCGCCGTCCCGGCCCAGTCGCCGAGATCCTTTGGCAGCACCGAGGCGCAGGAAACATCGGTCTTGCCGCGCGAGGCGTCGTCGATGGCGCGGTTGGCGCGCACCAGCGCGGCCAAAAATTCCTCGGTTTCTCCGGCGCGCGCGTAGCGCTGGCCGACGCGGATTTTCTGGCCGACGGGGGCCGTGAAGATATCGAGGCCCGCACTGCGCGCGAGCTTGACCATCGGGTTGGTCTCGGGGTTGTGCAGCCATCGCGCGCCACGATCGAACGCCACGTCGAATGTTGCGGTATCGGTGAGGCATCGTCCGCCGATCCGGGCGGCCGCTTCGACCAGAATGACCTTGCGATTTGCGGCCTGGACGCGCCGCGCTGCGGCGATACCGGCGCCGCCGGCGCCGATCACCACAATATCGGCCTCCCGCGGCAATGGCGCGCCCCACGCACGGCCACCAAGGCCCGGCGCCAGCGCCATAGCGGCCGCCGAGGCCGACAATAGATCGCGCCGCGTCATTGCCATGTCATGGTTTCCGGAGTTTTGAGAAGCGCTGAGAACATCCCGCGAACTTGCCGCATCCGGGCCCAAGCGGCAACGTCATGGTGAATCAATCATGATTGATCTCCGATTTGCATGAACTAAATTGCAACGGCTTTCGACCATGATAAGGATCGAAAAATGCGGTCGGAAGGGCCGCCGGGGGGAAGACACTTTCATGGGCTTGATGCTCGATACGGTCGGCAAGTGGATCGCTTCCTATCTTCAAAAGGAAGTGCCCGGCTATGAGCCGTTCACGCCGAGCGACCCGGAGCATCTGCGCGGCATCATCCAGCCGGGCGATGTGCTGCTGGTCGAGGGCAACAACCGGGTTTCCGGCATCATCAAATACCTGACCCAGTCGACATGGTCGCATGCGGCGCTGTTCGTCGGCCCGATCGAGGGCGCGACCGAGCCCGACGGCGAGCCGCATGTGCTGATCGAGGCCAATATCGGCGAGGGCGTGACCTCGGCGCCGCTGTCGAAATATTTCGCCTATCACACGCGGCTGTGCCGGCCGGTCGGCCTGATGTATGAGGACCGCTACACGGTGTGTCGCTACGCCATCAACCGGATCGGCTTCGGCTACGATACCAAGAATATTCTCGATCTGATGCGCTTTCTGATCCCGCTGCCGATCCCACAGCGCTGGCGGCGGCGGATGATCGCGTTCGGTTCGGGCGACCCCACCAAGATCATCTGCTCGGCGCTGATCGCGCAGGCGTTCGACGCCGTGCGCTACCCGATCCTGCCCAAGATCACGCGCGCCGGCTCGCGGCAGGCGCGCCGCGAAATCCTGCATATCCGCGATTCGTCGCTCTATATGCCGCGCGACTTCGACATCTCGCCCTATTTCGAAATCGTCAAACCCACCATCGTGCACGGATTCGATTACACCGCCTTGCATTGGGCCGATAAACAGAAGCCGCTCCAGGAGGTAGCGGGCCAATTCGGTGTGTTTCCAGAAACGGTCCGGTCGCCGACGCTTGTTCCTGAAGAGATTGACGAAGAGACGCCGCTTCCAATTGGGGAAGTAGTGTTGAACGATGAAGCCGCGATGCTGGTTGAGAGCGTCGCCGTGACGGAAGTGATCGACATTGAATATGTCCCGGCGTCACCGCCGTAGCCTTCAGCCATAGGCTTAGGCAATGGTTGGCGCGTCCCTGCTGCCAAAAACAAGGTCGAACACCTGTTCCAGCGCATCGTCGCGCCTCATACGAGCCTGCGTTAGGCTCTCGCGTACCGCCTCGAACATTATCGCTTCGGCTTTCTTGAGAGGAGCGTCGTCGGGCACGGCATGCCGGTCATCCCTGATCGTCGATGCAAGGGAAGCGACGATAGGCATGGCCGGGTTGAAAGACGAGCCGAACATCTGGCGGCCTACCCGCATAGGGTGCATCCACTCCATGAGCGTGGCCGCGTAGGGATTCGTCAGGGATTTCACCCAATTCGAAAGCGTGGCGGCGTACAGGCTGTCCAGTTGTTCCGAGAGCTTGCGGACGCGCTCGAACGCCGGCCGATCAACCGGGGACCGTATGCCTTCCACTCCCCTTTCTTCGAACCGGATCTTGTACGCACCCTTCCGGCATTCCGGGTTGCCGGTAGGGTTATCGATCTTCATTTCGTAAAGACCTGGCGGCAGAGCGGCGATATCGGGCAGGCTGTCGAGGATAGCCCGATGCTCCAATCTCGCGACCGTCGCGGAAACAAAGATTCCGAGATGCCCGACATGGGAATTGAGAAGATAGACGATCCGCTGGCCGGCACGCTTTAGGTCGTCCGTGTCCTTGTAGACAACCGGAATCCATCCCATCGCTTGATGAGGCGGCGTGATGTTGTCGCCGTAGGAAGCAAAGATCACAATCGGATTGTGTATTCGGCGCAGATCAGCAAAGCAGCCCTTGCATATGCGAAGGGTGCCTTCCTCAAGCCGATTGCCGACAAACAGATTCTCGACGATGGCAAGAATCTCTTCACGGCTGAGGAAGTAGAAGCTGCCCCACCAACGCTCGAAACTCAGAAAGCGCTCGCGCTCGCTATCGACATGCGAGAACAGGTTCGCGTATTTTTCCCAGACCGCTTCCGGCCTCAGTCCCTCGAAATTCTGTATAAGCCAAGCGCCGTCGAAACGGCCATTTCCGAGGTCTGCGACAAGGTGCGCAGGCCAGGCCCCGCCGAAAAGACCACCGGAGATGCGCATAGGATTCACACCGGAATCGCCGGACCAATAGGAAAGCGGCGATCCGTTCAGGACGATCGGGCCGGCGAGACCTTCGCAATCGGCGGCAAGCAGAGTAATCGCCCAGCCGGCCTGGCAGTTACCGTAAAGGATTGGTGCCGTCCCCGAGTGGCGACCGGAAACGGTCTCAACGAACCGGCGCAAAGCATGAAGCACATCGGCGATCGTTTGGCCCTGGCAAGGCTCCGGAAAGAAGGAGACGAAATAGACCGGATACCCCTCATGCAAGGCAATGCCGACTTCCGACTCGCGCTTGAAGCCGCCGATGCCCGGGCCTTGACCGGCACGCGGATCGACAATGATGACAGGCGGCTTGGATGGGTCGAGACAATCTTCAATGCAGACGTCGCCAAGGCGAGTGATGCGGAGGAGCGCGTAGTTTGCCGGCCTTTCGAACCTGCGAGCATCGAGAATGAGCTCGTAGTCGAAGTCGATAAGCGGCGGTTTGCCTGCCCGATCGTGGGCTAACAAATCATCGGCACGCTGACGTAGCGTGTCCATGAAAAGGACCCAGCGTTCACAGAGGTCTCGCTGATAGGCCAAGACGTCGAATAGTGGCGACATCGCCGATGCGGCATGTGCCCGACCGGCTGAGGGGACAATTCCTGAATCAGAATGCGCTGTGGAAGCTGGCAGCAGGCGATCCACCGCGGACTCCTGGCGGCCCACTTCCGCTGTAGCGAATTCCCGTACATTAGGCATTGCCGTATTTCTTCTGTCCGTGGCCACCGAATATCCGCGACAAGCGAGGAATGAATCCGGGCACGTCCGCCATGTATCTGCGATAGTCGTCACCAAAAGAAGCGAGCGCTTCGCGCTCCTCGGTCCGCGCCAGCCCGATGTACATCACGACGAGTACGGGAAACATCGCGAGCGTCAGAAGTGTCGGCCACTGCACCAGAAAGCCCAGCATCACGAGAATGAAGCCGACGTATTGCAGGTGCCGCACGTAGCTGTAAGAGCCCGTAGTGGCCAGCGTGCCAGCTTTTTGCGCTTCGTAAAGCGTACTCCAGGCCGCGGAGATCAGTAAAAATCCTGCGCCGATGAGCACGAAGCTGAGAATATGGAAGGGGCCGAAATGCGGATTGGTTTTCCAGCCGAACATCATTTCCAAGAGATGGCCCGCGTCGTGGGAGAACCAGTCGACATTCGGATAGTGGCTTTGCAGCCAGCCCGACAGAAAAAAGATGGTAAGCGGAAACCCGTACATTTCGGCAAACAACGCGACAAGAAACGCGCTGAACGCGCCGAACGAGCGCCAATCGCGCGGGGTCCGAGGCTTGAAGAAACTGTAGGCGAACAGGATAAAGACGAACGAATTGACGAGTACGAGGCCCCACAGGCCGTAGGCTGGCGAGTCGGTCATGGCGTTTTCCCCTGATTGCTTGGCTGACCATGGCCTCCGTGACCGCCATGCCCGTGATGCATGAACATGTGCATGAGAGGACAAGCGACCAACGGCAGCCAGATGAGCAGGCCGAGAACATGTGCGCGATGCTCGGTGAACAATAGCGCACCGGCGATGATGGCAAATCCGATGAATACAAGTCCTGCGCGGGAGGTCAGAAAGCTGCCTTGTGGGGTGTCGCTTTCACTATGCGAATGATCGTGCATCGACATCGTTAGCTCCTATTCGACGATAAGGCGTCCGCGGAACATGCCCATGGGGTATCCGAACGCGAACTCCCCTGGTTCCTTAGGAAGAAACTCAACTAGCATCCACTTTTCACCGCGTGCGGGCGGCGAAGAAATTGAACAGCGGTGCGAAGACCACAGCGACGTACCAGCCGCAGGCGAAGCTCCAGAGCAAACCGAGGAAGAAGCTCGGCCAAGTGATCCAGGTGAAACCGGGAAGCAATTGGGTCAGCAACTGATGCATGCCGCGCTCGGACACGAGGACGCCGAACAGCACGCACAGCACGTAGCTGATAACAAGAAATGACCCAAGGCTCAGCCCTAACGGCACAATAGCGAGGCGCGGCGTGGCGTTCATGATCGTTCTCCTCTTCTTTTCTCTCCTCTTCGATATTCGCCCCTAAGACGCGGCGTGATTGCTTCCATCAGCGCGCGCCGGGCTGCATTCTCCCTGGTCCCATCTGCCCGGGTCGCATTTGGCCGGGCTGCATCTGGCCTGGCCCCATCTGCCCTGGCCCCATCTGCGAGCCCATCATCCCCATCATCCCCATCCCCATATGCGGGGCGAGGAGATCGTTGGCGGCTTTCTTCTGATCATCCGACAATGTCTCGTTCAGCTTGGCGAAAGCAGATTTCATCGCACGGGTGCCGTCGAGCCGTGCCTGAAGCCATTGCTCCTGCAGGTCGAGACGTTCCGCCAGCGTCGACGCCCTTGGTTGCGCATCGCCCGGCTTGGGCAACATCGACGCACGGACCTCGGCGAGCTTCTTCGCATTTGCGCGCAACGCGTCGGCAAAGCCATTCCAGACGCTCGCTTGGGCGTCGGTGATCTTGAGCTCGGTTCTCAGAAAGGCGATGCGGCCTTCGACGCGATCGATGGTCGCCATGCCGCCCATGCCTGGGCCCATCATTCCCATCGTCTGCATCATTCCCATCATGTTCATCATCGACATGCCGCTCATCATGTTGTGCATGTCCTTCATCATGCCCATCATCGGCATGTTGCCCATGCCACCTTGCGGCCCACCCATGCCGGACGGGCTCGCTGCCGGCGGGACCGGCGCAGATTTTGCGCTGTCGGTCGGATGATTTGGATCGTGCTCGGCTGGGGATTGCGCCCACGTCGGGATCGTGAGAGCCGCGAGCGCAAATGCGGTCGCCATCATCAATCGCTTCATAACGCTTCTCCTGTAGGCAACCAGGCTTTCGAGACCGGTTCGGATTAGTCGACGACATCCCAAACGAAGTTGCACTCCTTCTTGCCGTCGGCGATTCGATGGTTTGGGCCGCCACGGTTGAAGACGACCTTGTCCGGCAGGTATGAGTTGAACGCAGCATTGTCGACCTGGCATATGACCGGCGTCAGTTCAGGCAAACCCAGCGATGTCGTGAGTTCGTGATAAAGGCACCGCGTGATCTTGATCTCGAACCGCTTCTCCGAGCGGTCGACAACCTCAAGCGTGTTCCACTTCGTAAAGCCGGTCTTGTTGACTTCGATTTCGGCGTCGCAAAGATTCTTGAACGTTCGTTCCTTGTCGGCGGCGCCATACTGGAAATTCCACTGGGCCAGACCGCCTGTGAGGATGGCGATGCGCATGATTTCGAACGCGCGCTGCTCGCCGAGCTTCTCCTTCATATTGATGTAGACCCACAGCGGCAGCGCCGCGAGATCAATCAGGTCTTGCGGAAATTTGGGGTCGATTCTCCTCTTCAGGCGGCCGACCGTCAGCTTGCACCTGATGAGAAAGAGCGAGGGAAAACGCATATCGCGGCTAAGGAGATGAAGCAGGATCGGCGTTGTGACCTTGCGCAAATCCATGCCAGCAGGAACCCGGTCAGATGCGACCTTGGACGGAAAAGAATTGACCGAATGAGAAACAGCAACATTGGCCATGGAAGGCTCCTTTCGCGGGAATTTGAGCGCAATATATCTCTCACGTTGAGGTCGCCGCGGTGTTGAGGTAGATCAACCCTGAATTGGTTTTATGCCCCGTCTGGGGGCGTCTCCAATCGATCCGCGTCCATGTATGACTTAAACAGCGCCTCACGAATTGCTGGTCTGGCGCCGGAATCTGTTGATAGAGGTGCCACTCGCGGCAAGTCTGCTCATGATGAGCAACATCGCGGGACCCCCGCTTTCGGGAAGAGCGCGGGTCTGATCCTGATCGAAGATGCACCGCTTCGGTATCGGCACATTTTCACGACCGAAGCCGTCGACTTCGAGCGAAATCTTCGTCATTGTCGCAGGCTCCCACTCACGACAGCGATCAAACCATGTGTTTCTGCGAGCCCGTGAGCTTTGCTGCCGGCGGCGTCCTGGTTGTCGGCGGCGCATTTGCAGGCTGGAAAGCGTTCAAGATCAACAAACGGTACTTTCCCGTTTCTCAAATGCCCACTCTGGCTGGGCTCCAGCAATTCATGGAAGGTCATGTTTGGATGGGAGTGAACAAATCCGATCCATCCATGATCTGGTGGGCGGCCATGGGCTTTATCTTTTTCTCATGGCTGATTTGGCCGGTCTGGGTGCCGTTCAGCATCTATTTTCTCGAACCTCCAGCCAGTTGGCGCAAATTGCCGTTGCTCGCCTTTGCATCGGCGGGGATGATTTTCGGCCTGGTCCTCTTTGTCCCACATCTCTTCCATCCTGATTGGGTCAACGTGAAGATAAACCACCAGTCGTTATCTTATGAAGACACCATGTTTCTTGATTATCTGATCCCACGTTGGGCGACCTATGCGATCTACCTTTTCCTGCTCGTCACGCCGGCCATGATCTCCACCTACCTGCATATTCGGTTGTTTGGTTTGACGTTGATTGCCGTCACAGTCGTTGTCTACCTGTTTCTCACCTACGCCTACATATCGTTCTTTTGCTTTCTCGCCGGCATCGGGACTATCCACTTAATCTACATCATTATCTGGAACAAATGTTGTCGCGAATGTCCGGAGATTTTCAGATAGCACCCCGCTCTCTGCAGGGTGATAGTTTCCGAAGCTCGCGAACCAAAAATAACGAAAGCTATGAAGGCGCGCAGCGATTAAGGCCACCGCGACCGATACGAATCGGCGTTCGACGCGGCTGTTCTCTAGCCAGGGAATTTATCGTTGGGCCACCCGGGTCCCATCGCTGATCCGATCGCTCGGATGTACTACCACCTCAGTTCCGGCTGGAAGTCCGGCGAGTACCTCCGCAAGGTGATTGTTGCGATGGCCGATTTTGACAACTTTTGTCTGCGCACGCCCGTTGTCGATGGCGAACACCGCCCAGTCGTCACCTTTTCGGAACAGTGCGCTCACCGGCAGGGTCAACGCATCGTCTGCGCTCCAGATGACGACGTGCACGATCACCCTGTAGTCGTGGCCAAGCCGCGACCATGTCTCTGGAGGATCGACAAAATCGATGGTGACGCGAACCCGCTGCTCCTCGATACCGAGGGCGGACACTTTGAGAAAGCCGGCCGGATCAACGCGGACCACTTTTCCTCGTATCGTTGGCCCGCCCCAGCCGTCGATCCGGACCGGCGCGCCAACCTTGATCTGCACCGCGTATGTCGAGAGCAGGTCGGCCACGACCTCAAGATCCAGAGGATCGCCGATATCGAGCAACGGCGCGCCGGACGGGACGACAGCCTCGCTGTCCTGGATGATTTTCAGGATACGGCCGCTCGCGGGAGCGACGACCCGAACGCAGCAGGCTGCATCGGTCGAGGTGGGAGCGTTTGTGGGATCGATCAAACGTGCGGCAAGGCTCGCCCGCGTACTGCGCCGGACGTCGACTTGAGCCTTGGCGCTCGCGAGAGCCGCTTCATTGCTATCGACATCGAATTTCGCCTTGTCGAATGCCTGGGCCGAGATCGTTTGCGTACGCGAGAGCGTTTGTGCTCTCTGGAATTCGGTACGGGAGAAATCGACTGCGGCTTCCAGCCGGCGCACTTCGGCCTCCTGCTGTTGAATGGCAGCATCGGCCGCCGTTACTTCTGCTTCCAATTCGTCGTGCGAGCGTATGTCGATGAAGCTCGGCGGTGTCGGTTGCATAAGCGCGACGACAGTTTCGTTCGCCGTCACCAGGTCACCAACGTGAACCGATGGACCCGCTTCGCCCGTGGGGTGGGAAATTCTAAGGACTTTTCCTGCAACCGGCGCTGACACCGTATAGATGTGGCGCACATGGGTTTTGCCGTCATCGTCCGCGGTTACTTCGATCGGCCCCCTTGCGACCGTTGCAAGATCGACGGGGAGCGGCCGTGGCCAGGCAAACCAAACCAACCCTGCAGCGATCAAGCCGAGGACAACTACACCAATAATCCGCTTCGTCCAGTTTGCCGACATATCTCAATCCCGCGTCTTGAGGACAGTAATAAGGTCCATTTGATTGATGCGTTCACGAATGATGAATGCTGAAGCGATCGCTGCCACAATAACAATCGCGCTTGCTGTCACGTAGGTGGAATGCTCAACGACCAGGCGCACCCGCATCAGCTCGCCGGCCAGATTTGTTTTCATGACCCATGCGAGGCCATAACCCATCGCCCAGCCCGGCGGCTGGGCGATCAGCGTCAGGATTGCCAGTTCGAGCAGGAGAATGCGCAGGACTTCACCACGGCTGAAGCCGAGTACCCGCAGGCTCGCAAGCTCCCGCGCCCGTTCCGAGAGCGAAATCCGGGCATTGTTGTAAACGACACCCAACGCAATGACGGTGGCTAATCCGGTGTAGATGCTCGCCATCGTCGTAATCAAAAGCGCAACTGTCTTGCGGAAGTTCGCCAGCGAAGTACGATGTAGCGCAACGCCGCTTACGGTCGGCATCGACTTGACGGTTGCGTAAAACTGTTCTCTTCGTTCGTCGTCAAGACTGAGGTTGACGCTGTTCACCACGGGAGCCTCGCGCATTAATCGCGCCAAGGCGTCCATATCCATCATTCCCCGAATGCCAAAGTAATCCTCGACCAGGGCGACGACCGGGAGAGATACCGTGCGCCGCGCGCCTTCCAGCAGATCGACCTCGACCGTATCCCCGAGCCCAACTCCGAGGATCTGACCGAGCATGCTTGAAATCGCCAACCCGGTCTGGGGAAGCACCGCCGGCCGCAGGTCGACGTCGATGATCCGCTTCAGATCGGCATCGTGAGGGCGGCCGCTGATCATGATGCGGCGTTCGGCGTTGCCGTGCCGAATCCTAACCGGAACTTCCCGAAATGGTTCGGCGGCAAGCACCCCCGGAAGCCGTGCTATTTGCATGACGACATTCTCCGCCCGTTTCTCGACGAAGCCGATGGTCGCATCCTGCCGATCAGCCAGGAAGTACGTGACGTTGATCACTTGTTCCATGGTGTCGCGGGTAAAAAGCGACACCACGAGAATAGCGGTCGCGAGCGCCATTCCGAGTGCTGTGAAAGACGCTCGAATTGGATGGCGTGAGATGTTGCGCAACATCATCATCGTCGGCTGCGACACGATCTTGTCGAGCGAAAATGTCGTGGGTAGGAGCCGGTGAAAACTCGGTGGCGCAGGCGGCTGCATCGCAATTGCCGGCGGCAGGTGCACCACCTCTCGCAGCGCGCGTATGGCGCCGACGATGGCAGCTACGGCGCTGAGCGCTCCGGCGATCACATAGAGATCAGGTGCTCTCGCAAAAACCAGGAAGGGAAAATGAAAGAAGTCTCCAAACAGCGCGGTGATGCGCACTCCTACCCACGTTCCGACGACGCTTCCGATCACAATCCCGATAAGGACGATGATGGCGACGAACTTCAGGTAGTGAAGCACGATACTGCCATCGCGGTAGCCCAAGGCTTTCATCAGCCCGATTTGCTCGCGTTCTAGCGCCACAAGACGACTGAGCGTTAGATTGACAAGAAATGCCGAGACGAGAAGGAAGATCGGAGGCAGCGTGCGGCTCATATTGTTGAGCATGTCAAGCTCGTGGTCGAGCCAGGCATGGGACGTCTGGTCCTTGCGGCCATAGGCCGCTTGCCCGCCGTAGGCGTCGAGCAGGGAATCAAGCCGCGAAATGACCTCGCGTTCCGAGGCTCCGCGCTGCAGCTTGACGGAAACCGAAGAGAACGCACCGTCAAGGTCATAGGCGCTGGCCAGAGCCTTTTCCGACATCCAGACAATGCCGTAGCGGCGGTCATCCGGCATTATGTCGCCGGGTCCGACCGTGTAGATGAACTCCGGAGACAGTGCCGTTCCGACGATGACGAGTTCGCGCTTCCTGCCGTTCAGGATCGCAGAAAAGCGTGCGCCGGGCGCGAAGCCGTGTGCCTGAGCAAAACTCTCGTTCACGACAACCTCTTCCGCTCGCCCGGGTTCGGGCAGGCGTCCTGCCCGCATATAAAGACGGTTGAGCATCGGCTCGCCGACATCCGGCAATGATACGAATTGTCCGCTGGCGGGTTCCGAGAAGCCGGGCACGTCGAGCAATGCGAGCTTGGCGACCCGCGCCTCGACTGCGGCGACGCCCGGCATTTGCGCGATTTGATCCACCAACGCCTTCGGCGCCCGCTTCACGACCGCGAAAACGTCTGCAAAGCCGTAACGCTCGTAATACGCTATCCGCGTTTCCTCGAGAGAACGATGCGACCCGACCGCAAGCACCAGCGTCGCTACGCCGCCGCCGACCACCAAGGCAATGGCGAGGACCTGTGCCCAGAGACGCCCGACATCACGAAACAGCTTGATATTGAGCGCGGACATCGGTGTCACCAGCTCAACAGCGCCGCCTCGCGGCGGGTTTCGTTCTTCCGGATTCGGGAAATCTGACCGTCGGCAAAAAATAGCACCCGATCGGCGACCTCCTGGATGCTCGCGTTGTGGGTAATGATCAACGTCGTGGTGCCAAGCTCCCGGTTGATGCCGAGGAGCGCTTCGATCACACGAATTCCGGTTTTAGAGTCCAGCGCCCCCGTCGGCTCATCGCAGAGCAGCACGGCGGGGCGTTTGGCTATCGCTCGGGCGATTGCGACCCGTTGTTGTTCGCCCCCCGAGAGTTGGGCGGGGAAGTTATGCATTCGCGCTTCCAGCCCGACCAGCGCAAGCGCTTCATCCGGGCGCATCGGGTGTTCGGAAATTTCCGTCACCAGCGCCACGTTTTCGTAAGCCGTGAGACTGGGCACAAGATTGTAGAATTGGAATACGAAACCCACATGCTGGCGCCGGTAGTTCGTCAGGTCGCGGTCGTTAAGCCCCGTCAGTTCCAGGTTCCTGAAGAACAGCCTGCCGCTGGTCGGATGATCGAGCCCCCCCATGATATTGAGCAGCGTCGTCTTGCCGCTTCCGGAAGGCCCAAGCAGCACAACGACCTCTTTCTCCTTGATTTCGAGATCGACGTTGTTGAGGGCGCGGACCTGCACCTCGCCGGAGACGTAGGTCTTGGTCAGGGCCGTGGCTTTGAAGACGGGCTGTGTCATGACACTGCGCTTCGCATTCATTGGACCACCGCAGGTTGATTTAGATCATAATGATTTTGATCATAATCTCCTTCCGGCTTGAAATTTCGCCGTCTCATTTCACGGCGACGCGACCGGTCATGCCGTATTCCCGATGTGTCGGTATCCGGCGCGAATATTCACGTGCCGCGGGGCCTTGATCGAGATCAATCTACCGATGAGCGTTTCGGCCGAGGTTACCTGTCGGCTCGACCAATCACGGCCATCAGTTCTGCTATCTTCTTCCGCTGATCGGTCTTGTTGCCGCTGGTGATCGCGTGTTCGACGCAATGCGAAACATGATCTCTAAGGACTTCTTCCTCGACACGCCGGAGCGCGGCACGCACCGCGGAAATCTGCGTGACGATATCGATGCAGTAGCGGTCCTCATCCACCATCTTGGACAGGCCGCGGACCTGCCCTTCGATCCGGCTGAGGCGCTTTTGGCATGATGACTTGATGTCTTTTCTCATAAGACCTATATACCCCTACTTGGTATAGGTTACAAGCGGACCGCGGGAGAATTCGATGACCAAAGCCGAAAACGTCAATACAGGCAGCCCGTCAAAAGGTTCCGGCTGCGGCTGCTCGTCCCACGCGGCGCCTGCGTCGGTTCAAGCGGCGAAGACCGGATGCTGCGGCGGAGGTCACGATCATTCTGCCCATGGCCATCAGCACAAGCATTCCGGCGACACGACCGCCGCGCGCGACCCCGTCTGCGGGATGGCTGTCGATCCTGCGACCAGTCAACACAAGTTCGAATATCGCGGCGAAACCTATCATTTCTGTTCCGCCGGCTGCCGAACCAAATTCGCTGCCGATCCGAAGGCATCCCTCGACAAGAGCAAGCCGAAAACCGCCGTGCCGGAAGGCACGATCTACACCTGTCCGATGCATCCGCAAATCCGCCAAATCGGTCCCGGAAGCTGCCCGATCTGCGGCATGGCACTGGAGCCGGAGGTGGCGACCCTCGACACTCCGCCCAATCCGGAGCTTGCGGACATGACGCGGCGCTTCTGGGTTGGCCTGGTGCTTTCCATCCCACTGGTTGTCCTGGAAATGGGCGGCCACTTGGTCGGCGGTCACGGCTGGGTCGACCAAACCCTGTCGAACTGGATTCAACTGGTGTTTGCAACACCTGTTGTCTTGTGGGCGGGCTGGCCGTTTTTCGTGCGTGGCTGGCAATCGCTGCTCACACGCAATCTCAATATGTTCACTCTGATTGCGATGGGTGTTGGGGTAGCCTACGTCTACAGCGTCGTAGGAACCGTCATGCCGGAGAGTTTCCCGGCAACCTTCCGTGGACATGGCGGAGCGGTCGCGGTCTATTTTGAGGCCGCCGCCGTCATTACGGTTCTTGTCCTTCTCGGCCAGGTGCTTGAGCTCCGCGCGCGCGAGGCGACGTCGGGTGCCATCAAGGCGCTTCTCCAACTGGCGCCTAAAACCGCCCGTCGTATCGGCGATGACGGCGCCGACCATGAGGTCCAGATCGAAAGCCTGAAGGTCGGCGACAAACTGCGCGTCCGGCCAGGAGAAAAAGTTCCCGTAGATGGCATCATTCTGGAGGGCCGCTCATCGCTCGACGAATCCCTGGTGACCGGTGAATCAATGCCTGTCACAAGAGAGACCGGCGGCAAGGTAATCGCGGGCACGCTCAACCAATCCGGCAGCTTTGTGATGCGCGCCGACAAGGTCGGTCGCGACACGCTGCTTTCCCAGATCGTCAAGATGGTCGCAGAGGCGCAGCGCTCGCGCGCGCCGATCCAACGATTGGCCGATCAGGTCGCCGGCTGGTTCGTGCCGGCGGTAATCGTCGTTGCCTTGGTGGCGTTTGGCGTCTGGGCTTGGTTTGGCCCGGAGCCCCGGATGGCTTTCGGTCTGGTTGCGGCGGTGAATGTTCTGATCATTGCCTGTCCCTGCGCGCTTGGTCTCGCCACGCCGATGTCGATCATGGTCGGCGTCGGACGCGGCGCGCAAGTCGGTGTGTTGATCAAGAATGCCGAAGCGCTGGAGCGCATGGAGAAGGTCAATACCCTGGTGGTCGACAAGACGGGTACGCTGACCGAAGGCAAGCCGAAGGTCGTTTCCATCGTCCCGGCGGCGGGATTCGACGAGAGCGAGATATTGCGACTCGCCGCCAGCGTCGAGCGGGCCAGCGAACATCCGCTTGCCGACGCCATCGTGCGGTCAGCCAGGGAACGCAATCTCGATTTGAGCAAGGTAGATGAGTTCAACTCGCCGACCGGCAAAGGTGCTACGGGCAGGGTCGACGGCAAATCCATCCTGCTGGGAAATTCGAAGTACCTCTCGTCTCTTGGCATCGAGACCCAGTCGCTGAACGAACAAGGTGAGCGTTTGCGCGCCGACGGCGCCACCGTCATCAACATTGCGGTCGACGGGAAGCTCGCCGGACTATTTGCCATCGCCGATCCGGTCAAGTCGTCGACGCCGGCGGCGTTGAAGGCTCTGGCTGCGGAAGGCGTGAAAGTCATCATGCTGACCGGCGATAACCGGACTACCGCAAGAGCCGTCGCAAGACAGCTTGGAATTGACGATGTCGAGGCGGAGGTCCTTCCCGACCAGAAGAGCGCCGTCGTCTCCAAGCTTCAGAAAGCCGGACGGATCGTCGCCATGGCCGGGGACGGCGTCAACGACGCCCCAGCCCTTGCCGCCGCCGAAGTCGGAATCGCAATGGGAACCGGCACCGACGTCGCGATGGAGAGCGCCGGCATAACCCTGCTGAAAGGCGACCTCGGCGGCATTGTTCGCGCACGTCGGCTCTCTCAGGCCACCATGCGCAACATCCGACAGAATCTGTTCTTCGCGTTCATCTACAACGCCGCCGGGATACCGATCGCCGCGGGTATCCTCTATCCGAATTTCGGTATCCTGCTCTCGCCGATCATTGCCGCCGCCGCCATGGCGCTTTCATCGCTGAGTGTCGTGGGCAACGCCTTACGATTGCGCGTGACGCAGTTGTGATCATTGCGTTGGCGCCGCGGCTCGCTGCTCGATCCAATCCGCGACGCCTCTTGCTGAACCCTCCGATCATGTCTACCTCTCGCGGGGGCTAGAGCGGGATCCGGAAAAAAGTGAAAGCCGGTTTTCCCTCGCGACAAACGCATGGCGTTTGCGCGGAGATGAGATGAGATGAGATCATGATCCGATTCAATCCAGTCGGATCATGATCTGGAGGACAACACCGTCATGCTGGATGCTGCCGTCAAGGCGCTGTCGCAAATCACCTCGCCGCCGATGCGTTCGATCCTGTGGCGATCGATTGGGCTGGCGCTGGTGCTGATCGTGGTGCTGGCGATCGGCCTGCAGCGGTTGTTGAGCTTTTTTGCGACCTCGGGCGAAGGCTGGGCCGAAGCGATGCTCGGCTCCTCCTTCCAGACGCCGCTGAACGTCCTTGCCTGGATCGTCTCGATCTCCGCCGGCCTTGGCGTCGTGGTCGGCGCGGTGTTTCTGATGCCCGCGATCACTTCGCTGGTGGCGAGCGTGTTCGTCGACGAGGTCGCCGACCATGTCGAGCGCGAGCACTATCCGGCGGAGCGTCCCGGTGTCGCCTTGCCGTTCGGCCTTGCCATAACCGAAGGCGTCAAGACGGCGTTGCTGACTATCCTGGTCTATCTGATCGCGTTGCCGTTCGTGTTTGTCGCCGGCGCGGGCTTCCTTGCATTCTTCATCGCGACCGCATGGCTGTTGGGGCGGGAATATTTCGAACTCGCGGCGATGCGGTTCCGTAACGCAGCAGAAGCCAAGGCGATGCGCCGGGACCACGCCGCGACCGTGTTCACGGCCGGCCTCATCATTGCGACCTTCGTCTCGATCCCGATCGTCAATCTGGCGACGCCATTGTTCGGCATGGCGTTCATGGTTCACATGCACAAGCGCCTGAGCGGATCGCGGCCGGAACTGCTCGAGCCCGCGCGCCGGCGCGGCATGCCGGTGGGGTGACCTCATGCTTAGTCGTCATGGCCGGGCTCGTCCCGGCCATCCACGTCTTGGCTATCGATGGTTGGAGAAGACGTGGATGCCCGGCACAAGGCCGGGCATGACGAAGGTGTTAGTTGACCGCGGGGCCTCTCAATGCGCCACCAGCGGGCAGCCGCCCTCGGCAAGCGGCCGGAAGGCCTGATCGCCGGGGATGGTCGCGAGGACCTTGTAATAATCCCAGGGCCCCTTTGATTCCGACGGCGTTTTCGCCTGCGCGAAATACATGTCATGGACCAGACGGCCGTCCTCGCGAAGCCTTCCATTCCTGACGTAGAAATCATTCACGGGCCGCTCGCGCATCTTCGTCATTACGGCCTTGGCCTCGTCGGTGCCGGCGGCGGCGATGGCGCCGAGATAATGGCGGATTGCCGAATAGACCGCTGCTTGAGACATGGTCGGCATCCTGCCGTGCCGCTCAAAGAAGCGCTTCGACCAGGCGCGGGTCTCCTCGTTGCGGTCCCAGTAGAACGCGGTGACGAATTTCAGCCCCTGGGCTGATTGAAGCGACATGCTGTGCACGTCGGAAATGAACACCAGCAGCGAGACGATGGTCTGATTTTTCGTCAAGCCGAACTCGTTCGCCTGCTTGGTGCCATTGACCATGTCGCCGCCGCCATTGGCAAACGCCACGACCTTCGCCCCCGAAGCCTGCGCCTGAAGCAGATAAGAACTGAAATCCGCGGTGTTGAGCGGATGACGCACGCTGCCCAACACCTTTCCACCGGCGGCCTTGACCGCCGCCGTCGCATCGGCCTCGAGCGAATGGCCGAAGGCATAATCGACCGTGATGAAGAACCAGGTGTCGCGCCCTTCCGCCACGATCGCTTTGGCAAGGCTCGTGGTCAGCGCGTAACTATCATAGATCCAGGATGCTTCGGTGGGCGTGCATGACTTGCCGGTGAAAGCCGTACTGCCGACTGCGCCCGCAATCGCGATCCGGTTTTTCTCCGCCGCGAGCTGCTCGACCGCCAGCGCCACCGCCGAATGGTCAAACCCGATCGCCATGTCAACCTTGCCGACCTCGAACCACTCGCGCGCGATTGCCGCGCCGACGTCGGACTTGTTCTGATGATCGGCGTAAACGATCTCGACCGGCTTGCCGAGCACGGTGCCGCCGAAATCCTCAACCGCCATCTTTGCTGCGACCACCGAGCCGGGACCGCCCAAATCCGCGTAAAGCCCCGATTGATCGTTGAGCACGCCAATCTTGACGACGTCGTCGGAAATCTGCGCCTGCGCGAAAGGCGCAGCAAAGCTCGCGGCCGCCAAAGCCACGACAAGTGCAAACGGTAATCGCATGGCGTCTCTCCCGAAATCCACGCGGCCCTTGAGCTGGACCTTGTGCGCTTTCGGGAGCCTAGGCTTGGCTTGTTCCGCCGACAAGGGTCAGCGCAGGTGCTTGTCGTCCTCATGGTGAGGAGCGCGTCTTCGCGCGTCTCGAACCATGAGGCCCCGATGCGGCCATCCTTCGAGACGCCACGCAAGTGCGTGGCCCCTCAGGATGACGGCGCAGCAAGCGGTCGCGCTGTCACACTGTCTTCTCGCCCCAGCGACAGAGATCGTTGATCAGGCAGACCTCGCAGCGCGGCTTGCGCGCCAGACAGGTGTAACGGCCGTGCAGGATCAGCCAGTGATGGGCGTGCAGCATGAATTCGGGTGGGATCACGCGCTCAAGCCCGAGCTCGACCTCGAGCGGCGTCTTGCCCGGCGCGAGGGCGGTGCGGTTGCCGACGCGAAAAACATGGGTATCGACCGCCATGGTGTGCTCGCCGAACGCCATGTTGAGCACGACATTGGCGGTCTTGCGCCCGGCGCCCGGCAGGGATTCGATTTCGGCGCGGGTGCGCGGCACCTCGCCGCCGAATTCATTGATCAGCTTTTCCGACAGCGCGATGACGTTCCTGGCCTTGGTGCGGTAGAGCCCGACGGTCTTGATGGTGTCGCGCAATCGTTCTTCGCCGAGCGCCAGCATCCTTTGCGGCGTGTCGGCAACCGCAAACAGCGCGCGCGTCGCTCGGTTGACGCCGGCATCGGTCGCCTGCGCCGAGAGCACGACCGCAACCAATAAAGTAAACGGGTTGAGATGCTCCAACTCGCCCTTCGGCTCGGGGTTGGCTTTGCGAAAGCGGCTAAAGGCCTCATGAACTTCCGCCGGGGTCCAGCGTTTTGGCTTTTTGGCCCTCGCCGGCGCGCGCTGCGGTTTGGTCACAATTCGCTTGGCGGTTTTCTTGCCGGGTTTCTTGGCGGATTTCCTGGTGCGTCGGGCCTTCGCAGGCTTCGATTTAGGCTGATGACGGCGGGTGATTTTCGGCATGCTTTGGGTATACTGATACGCCATGACCGCAGGCAATGATTTTGATCTTCACCCACAGCCCGAATTGTTTTCGGCGCTGCTGACGCCGCACCGCTCGCTTAATCGCAGCGGTTTTCTGGTGGTGATGGCGTTTGTCAGCGTGATCAGCTTCGCCGCTGGGCTTGCATTCCTGTTGATGGGTGCCTGGCCGGTGGTTGGCTTTTTCGGCCTCGACGTACTGGCGATCTACTTGGCGTTCCGGATCAATTTCCGCCGCGCCAAAGCGAGCGAGGAAATCCGGGTGACGCCGTCAGAACTGCGTTTGCGCCGAACGAGCCACCGCGGCCATGTGATGGAATTCGTACTCAATCCGCTGTGGGTGCAGCTCGACCGCAAGAGCCACCCCGAATATGGCGTCGAGAAGCTTTATCTGGTCTCCCGGGGCCGCCGGGTCGCCATCGGCAGCTTCTTGAGTCCAGCCGAAAAGGCAAACTTTGCCAATGCCTTAGTGGCAGCGCTCCAGGCCGCCCGGCGCGGCCCGACCTATAATCCAGTAACATGAATCAGAATCAGGAATCGGGTGGTTTAGACGCCCTGGCCCACCTACATCAGACCGCATGATGAACCTTGCAATCCATGACCATCGCCTCGCCAAGCCTGGCCCACAGAACGCCGCGCTACGCGACTATGATTCGGTGCGCCGCGCCATCGCCTTTATCTCGGAGCACTGGCGCCGGCAGCCCACGATCGAATCGGTAGCCGACGCTGCCGGCGTCACGCCCGACGAACTCCACCATCTGTTCCGCCGCTGGGCCGGGTTGACGCCAAAGGCATTCATGCAGGCGCTGACGCTCGACCATGCCAAGGGTCTGTTGCGCGATTCGGCAAGCGTGCTCGACGCCGCGCTCGAGACCGGACTTTCCGGGCCCGGCCGGCTGCACGATCTGTTCGTCACCCATGAGGCGATGTCGCCGGGTGAATGGAAGAATGGCGGCGCCGGCATGACGCTGCGCTTTGGCTTCCACCCCTCCCCGTTTGGCACCGCGGTCGTGATCGCGAGCGGACGGGGTCTCGCGGGTCTGGCGTTCGCCGATCCCGGCGAAGAGCAGGCGGCGCTTGCCGACATGCAGCGGCGCTGGCCGCGGGCGTCCTATGCCGAGAACCATGCCGGTACCGCGGCGCTGGCGCAGCGCATCTTCGACAAGAAACTCTGGCGGCCGGACCAGCCGCTGCGCGTCACTTTGATTGGAACCGATTTCGAGGTCCGGGTGTGGGAGACGCTGTTGAAAATCCCGATGGGCCGCGCGGTCTGCTACTCCGACATCGCCAACAAGATCAAAAGCCCCAAGGCCTCACGCGCCGTCGGCGCCGCGGTCGGAAAGAACCCGATCTCGTTTGTGGTGCCCTGCCATCGCGCGCTCGGCAAGAGCGGCGCACTGACCGGCTATCACTGGGGCATCACCCGCAAGCAGGCGATGATCGGCTGGGAAGCCGGTCAGGTGGGGATGCATTAGGAGCCCTCACAGATCTGTCCGTCATTGCGAGGAGCAAAGCGACGAAGCAATCCATCTTCTTTTTGCGGCACTATGGATTGCCTCGCGGAGTTTATCATCGGGCGCGCATTCGCGCGACCCGTTGGCTCGCAATGACGAGAACCGCCGCCCCGCTCATTCCGCCAGGTCGAGCTTCGATGCGACGGTGGCGTCGGCGTTGAGCCGGTAGATCACCGGCACGCCGGTTGCGAGTTCGCGCGCCAGAATGCCTTCGGGCGAAAGCTTCTCCAGCACCATAATCAGCGCACGCAGCGAATTGCCGTGCGCCACGACCAATGTGCGCTCACCGCGCAGCACGCTGGGAAGAATTTCCTGCACGTAATAGGGCAGCGTGCGGGCCAACGTGTCTTTCAGGCTTTCGCCGCCGGGCGGCGCCACGTCATAGGACCGCCGCCAGACATGCACCTGCGCCTCGCCCCATTTCTTGCGGGCGTCGTCCTTGTTGAGGCCGGACAGATCGCCGTAGTCGCGTTCGTTAAGGGCAAGGTGCTTGCGGACGGGAATGCCGCTCTGGCCAAGCTCGGCGAGCGTCAGGTCAAGCGTATGCTGCGCCCGTAACAGCACCGAGGTGAAGGCGATGTCGAAGATGAACCCCTGCGCCTTCAATTTGCGGCCGGCATCTATGGCCTCCGCAATGCCCTTCTGCGTCAGGTCGGGATCCTTCCAGCCGGTGAAGAGGTTTTTCAGATTCCATTCGCTCTGGCCGTGACGCAGCAGCACGAGAAGACGATCGCTCATTGTCGCGTTCCGTTTGAACTAAAGTTTGTCAGAAATCACCGAGCCCGAGCACGTCGGCCATCGTGTAGAGCCCGGGCTTCTTGCCGCGCGCCCACAATGCGGCCTTCACCGCGCCTTGCGCGAACATGGTGCGGTCCTCGGCGCGGTGGGTGAGCTCGATGCGCTCCATGGCGCCGGCAAAGATCACGCTGTGGTCGCCGGTGACGGTGCCGCCGCGCAACGATGCAAAGCCGATGTCGCCGGCGCGGCGCGCGCCGGTGACGCCGTCGCGTCCGCGCGCCGAATGAGCTTCGAGCGCAATCTTGCGGCCCGCGGCGGCGGCCTCGCCGAGCATCAGGGCCGTGCCGGACGGCGCATCGATCTTGGCGCGGTGATGCATCTCCAAAATCTCGATGTCGAAACTCTCGTCCAGCGACTGCGCCACCCGCTTCACCAGCGCGGCCAGAAGATTGACGCCGAGGCTCATATTGCCCGACTTGACCACGATGGCGCGCGAGGTGACGCTCTTGATCACGGCATCGTCGGAAGCGGAAAGACCGGTGGTGCCGATGACGTGAACGATGCCGCGCTGGGCGGCAATCGCGACGTTGGCGATGGTGGCGCCGGGCACGGTGAAATCGAGGATGGCGTCGGCATTGGCCGACATGGTCCAGAGATCGGCCGACAGCTCCACGCCGTTGGCGGGCAGGCCGGCAAGCACGCCGGCGTCCTTGCCGAGCAGTTCGGAGGCCGGCGCTTCCAGCGCACCGGTCAGCACTGCGCCCTCGGTCTCTGAGATGACGCGCGTCAGCGCACGGCCCATTCGGCCGCCCGCTCCCGCAACGATCAAGCGCATGTCGGACATTTTTCAGACCTCGCCAGAAAAACGGGGCACTCGTCCTTGCCGTATAGCCGCCGCCGGCCGTTCCGGCAACCGATTGGACGCTCAATCAGGCTCCTGGCTGCGGCCCGTCATAGCCTTCGATGATCACGAGATCGGCTTCGGCGTGGGGGTTGCGGAGCGCGACCAGGCGGACATATTCCGGGGAGTTGTAGCAGGCGATCGCGGTCTCATAGTCCTTGAATTCGATCACCACATTGCGCGGGGGCGAGGAGCCTTCCTTGGGCACATGCCTGCCGGCCCGCACCAGAAACCTGGCGCCGTATTTGGCAAATACCGCGCTGTTCTGCGCGACGTACTCCTTGTAGCCGTCCGGGTTGTGCACATCGACGCGCGCGATCCAGTAGCCCTTTGCCATCTTGTATCTCTCCCTTATCAGCCCAGCGCCTGGGCGATCTCGGCCTGGATGGCTTGCGCAGCCGCCTTCGGATCTTCGGCTTCGATCACCGGCCGTCCCACCACGAGATAATCTGCGCCTGCGGCAATCGCGCGCGCCGGCGTCATGATGCGCTTCTGGTCGCCGGTCGCCGCGCCTACCGGACGAATGCCGGGGGTCACCAAACTCATCTGACCGCCGACGATCTTGCGCAAGGCGCCGGCCTCTTCGGGCGAACATACGATGCCATCGACGCCGAGCGCCCTCGCCTGCCTGGCCCGCGCCTCGACCAGATCGGGCACGCCCATGCGATAACCTGCGGCTGCAAGATCGCTGTCGTCATACGACGTCAGCACGGTGACTGCGAGAATCTTCAAAGCGCCGTCATCCCCGCGCGCTTCGACGGCTGCCTTCATGGTTTGCGGATAGGCGTGCACGGTCAGGAATGTCGCGCCGAGGGCCTTGAGGCTCTCGACGCCGCCCGCCACCGTGTTGCCGATGTCGTGCAGCTTGAGATCGACGAACACCTTCTTGCCGGCCGCACTAAGCGGACGGACCAGCGATAGTCCGCCAGCATAGCCAAGCTGATAGCCGATCTTGTAGAACGTCACGCTGTCGCCAAGCCGCGCAATCATCGCTTGCGCCTGCTCAACACCCGGCAGGTCGAGCGCCACGATCAATCGGTCGCTGCGAGCGATGGCGGATGGCTTCATGTCACCTCACATCAAGCGTTGCGAAACGTCGATCAACTGCCGCACCAGCGCCGCCAGCGCCTCGATATCGGCCGGACGCTTCAGCCTGTCCATATCATCATAGGCCTCAGCGGCGAACGACAGCGCGAGCTGGTTCGGTAGTACCATCGCCTGGCAGGCGGAAAGAATCAGCCGCAGCGCCGCCAGCGATCGCGATCCGCCGAGCCGGCTTTGCGAGGCCGCCGCGATCGCAAAAGGGCGTCCGCGAAACACCTGGCCGCGGGCCTCGTGCATATCCTGAACCCGCGTCACCCAGTCGACGGTGTTTTTGACCAGCGGAGGGACCGACGCATTGTATTCAGGCGTCACGATCAGCACGCCATGATGGGCGCCGATCATGCGCTTGAGATTGACGGCGTTCTTCGGTACGCCGGACTTGAGCTGTAAATCGCCGTCATAGATCGGCAGCGGGAAATCGGCGAGCGAGATATTGGTGACCTCGGCGCCGGCTTGCGCGAGCGCATGCGCCGCCACGGCCGCAAGCCTCGCATTAAGCGAGCCGGTCCGCAGCGAACCGGGGATCACGAGGATTTTTGGCGCGGCCATGATCTAGATCGGCTCTCGGGGAGAACCATCCGCACGAGCGTAAGGCGGATGGCTCAGCGTTTCCGATACACCCAGACGCGGGCCGGCGGAAGGTTCATCCAGATGCGCTCGGAAGCTTCCGTGGAAACGCCCGGCAGCGATTTGGGGATCGGCGGGACAACCGAATAGGTGAACTGCACGAAGGGAGCACCTGGCGCGAGCGCTACGAAGGCATCGCGGATCAGTCTCAGGCGCGTCTGCATCGGCTTGGTGACGAGCGGCAGGCCGGAAACGACGGCCGAAGCCGGAGCGCTCAGCACATGACGCAGCGAGTCCCGCAAAGTATAAGCGTCGCCCTGCACCACCCTGGCGTGCGGATAACGGTCGCGCAAAAGCGCACAGAAGCCCGGATTATATTCGACCAAGACCAGACGTTTCTGATCGACCCCACGATCGATCAGTGCGCTGGTGATCGCGCCGGTGCCGGGGCCGAGTTCGACAACCGCGCCTGCGGAATCGATATCCACATACTGGGCCATGGTGCGGGCGAGTAACCGCCCCGACGGCATGACGGCGCCCATATGAAGCGGCTTCTCGATCCATGAACGGAGAAAACGGACCTCGTCGTCGAGACGGAGGGGTTTTTTCAACGCACGCACGGACGATTGCAGTGGCATGTCGCTACCAGGCAGGACCGCGTTTGGCGGCATTGTCAGAAAACGGTCACAAACAGGTATATGTCGCGGGCGTTTCGGTCAAGCAAAACGCGCCTTCAAAGGCCTTCGAAGGAAGCCTCGGCGTGGCGATAAAGCTATGCACGCGCTATGGTTTCGGCGCCGGAGCGAACGCGAACTGAATCCCTTTGACGGCTAAGCTTTAGGTATTCGCGCGGTTGCCGAAGAAGTCCTTGACCTTGGCAAAGAAACTGGCCGCCTCCGGCTGGGTCGCGCCGGAAGATATTTTTTCGAACTCCGCAAGCAGTTCCTGCTGCTTCTTGGTCAGATTCTGCGGCGTCTCGACCGTGACCTGGACGTACATGTCGCCGGTTTGGCGCGAACGGAGCACCGGCATTCCCTTCGACGCAATGCGAAAGCGCCGGCCCGACTGGGTTCCCGACGGAATCTTCACCTTGGTCTTGCCCTTGTCGATGGTCGGCACCTCGAATTCGCCGCCGAGCGCTGCCGTCACCATCGAAATCGGCACGCGGCAATACAGATCGGCGCCGTCACGCTGAAAGAATTCGTGGCTCGCCAGCGACAGGAAAATGTAGAGGTCGCCCGGCGGCCCGCCGCGGATGCCGGCTTCGCCTTCGCCGGCGAGCCGAATGCGCGTTCCGTCCTCGACGCCTTGCGGAATGTTGACTGCGAGCGTGCGCTCGCGCGTCACGCGCCCGGAGCCCGCGCATGAAGGGCATGGGTCTTCGATCATCTGGCCGCGGCCCTGGCAGCCGGGACAAGTGCGCTCGAGCGTGAAGAATCCCTGAGCCTGCCGCACCCGGCCCGCCCCGCCGCACGTCGCGCAGGTCTTTGGCTTGGTGCCCGCCTTTGCGCCGGTACCGGAACAGGATTCGCAGGTCACCGAGACCGGAATCTCGATCTGCGCGGTCTTGCCCTGGAAGGCCTCTTCCAGCGTGATTTCCATGTTGTAGCGCAGGTCCGCGCCGCGTTCGCGTCCGCCGCGGGAGCGCTGCCCGGCCATGCCGAACAGGTCCTCGAAAATATCCGAAAATGATGAGGCGAATCCGGCCCCGAAGCCATGGCCACCGCCGACGCCCTGCTCGAACGCCGCATGACCGAAGCGGTCATAGGCCGCGCGCTTCTCGCCGTCTTTCAGGACTTCATAGGCCTCGTTGATTTCCTTGAACCGCATTTCGCTGGCGGCATCGCCCGGATTCTTGTCGGGGTGCCATTTCATCGCAAGCTTGCGGAATGCCGCCTTGAGCTTGGATTCGTCCGCGTTTCGCTCGACTTCAAGGGTTTCGTAGTAACAGCGCTTGGTGGACATCCGTCAAACCCGCCCGAAGTTCATCCTCATCCCGAAGGAATGGGCTTACACAATGCCGCCTTCGGCTTAACGAAAAATAACCCCCACCTTTCGAGACGCCGTTTGCGTACTCGCCAGAATGGGGGTCATGACGTAAGTCCTTAGGCTGACTTTTTGTTGTTCTTGTCGTCGTCGACCTCGGTAAACTCCGCGTCGACCACGTCGTCCTTTGCCGCATCCTTGGCTGCATCGCTCTCGGCCTGCTGCTTGTACATCGCCTCGCCGAGCTTCATCGAAGCCTGCGCCAGGGTATTGGTCTTGGCCTTGATCGCCTCGGCATCATCGCCCTTCAGCGCTTCCTTCAAATCGCTGACGGCGTCTTCGATCGCCCGGCGCTCGGTGTCGGCAATCTTCGACCCATGCTCGGCCAGCGCCTTCTCGGTCGAATGCACCAGCGCGTCGGCGTGGTTCTTGGCGTCGACCGCCTCGCGGCGCTTCTTGTCTTCGGCGGCATTGGCCTCGGCGTCCTTGACCATCTTCTCGATATCGGACTCCGACAGACCGCCGGAGGCCTGAATCCGGATCTGCTGTTCCTTGCCGGTCGCCTTGTCCTTTGCGGAGACGTTGACGATGCCGTTGGCGTCGATGTCGAACGTCACCTCGATTTGCGGCATGCCGCGCGGCGCAGGCGGAATTCCCATCAGATCGAACTGGCCGAGAATCTTGTTGTCAGCCGCCATTTCGCGCTCGCCCTGGAATACGCGGATGGTGACGGCGTTCTGGTTGTCCTCGGCGGTCGAGAACACCTGGCTCTTCTTGGTCGGGATCGTGGTGTTGCGATCGATGATGCGGGTGAACACCCCACCCAGGGTCTCGATTCCGAGCGAGAGCGGCGTGACGTCGAGCAGCAGCACATCCTTGACGTCGCCCTGCAACACGCCGGCCTGGATCGCCGCGCCAATGGCCACGACTTCGTCGGGGTTGACGCCCTTGTGGGGCTCCTTGCCGAACAACTGCTTCACCACTTCCTGGACCTTCGGCATCCGGGTCATGCCGCCGACCAGCACCACTTCGCCGATTTCGCCGGCGGTCAGCCCTGCGTCCTTCAGCGCCTTGCGGCAGGGCTCGATGGTCTTCTGGACGAGATCGTCGACCAGCGCCTCGAACTTGGCGCGCGTCAGTTTCATCGTCAGATGCTTCGGCCCGGACTGATCGGCCGTGATGAACGGCAGATTGATTTCGGTCTGCGTGGTCGAGGACAATTCGATCTTGGCCTTTTCCGCGGCCTCTTTCAGGCGCTGCAAGGCAAGCTTGTCGTTGCGCAGGTTGATGCCCTGCTCCTTCTGAAATTCATCGGCCAGATAATTGACCAGCCGCATGTCGAAGTCTTCGCCGCCGAGGAAGGTGTCGCCGTTGGTCGACTTCACCTCGAACACGCCGTCGCCGATTTCGAGAATCGAAATATCGAAGGTGCCGCCGCCGAGGTCGTATACCGCAATGGTGCCGGATTTCGACTTGTCGAGACCGTAAGCGAGCGCGGCCGCGGTCGGTTCGTTGATGATACGCAGCACTTCGAGGCCGGCGATCTTGCCGGCGTCCTTGGTGGCCTGGCGTTGCGCGTCGTTGAAATAGGCGGGAACGGTGATGACGGCCTGCTCGACCTTCTGGCCGAGATGGGCCTCTGCGGTCTCTTTCATCTTTTGCAGGATGAAGGCGGAGATCTGCGAGGGCGAGTAGGTCTTGCCGTCGGCTTCGACCCAGGCATCGCCGTTGGATGCCTTGACGATCTTGTAAGGGACAAGCTTCTTGTCCTTCTCCACCATCGGATCGTCGTAGCGGCGACCGATGAGGCGCTTCACCGCAAAGAAAGTACGCTCGGGATTGGTCACCGCCTGGCGCTTGGCGGGCTGGCCGACCAGGCGCTCGCCGTCATCGGTTACGGCCACGATCGACGGCGTCGTCCGCATGCCCTCGGCATTTTCGATGACTTTGGCTGTTTTCCCATCCATTACGGCGACGCACGAATTCGTGGTGCCGAGATCGATCCCAATGACCTTTCCCATGGTCCTCATATCCTTCTTTTTGCGGCAGGTCGGCTGGGCCCTGACGGCGCCCCAATCCAAACCCCCAACGATCAAATGCTCGCGATATTGCGACGGTGAGCCTCATATAGGAGGGTGGGAAGGGCCCGCAAGGAGGCGGACGCAACCTTAATCCGTTAAAAGCCTCAACCTTTAAAGATTATGTCCCCGCTGGTGCCCCCGGGACAAGACAGGCGCGGCGGTCAGGATGGGGTCGTCGACCACTGGCTGGGTCCGGCCTCCTTATGGCGCGCCTGACCCAAATAGGGGCCGCCGCGACGTGTGGCGCATGCGCTGAACGATAACCTCATCATCGGTGACGCGGTAGAAGATGAGATAAGGATAGGGGCTGACTGAGAGACGCCGCACGCCTGCAACATCGGTCGCCTGACCCGCGTAGGGGTGCCGCGCCAGCAAGAGAAAAAGAGTTCGAATTCGTTCGCGAAGGCGGTTTGCGCCTTGGGGAGATTCCGTCTCGATGTAGTCTAGCGCCTTCTCGATCTGCGTCGCCGCGCGCTTAGTGACTCGCAACCTCACAAGGGACGCTTCGCCAACATCGAGCGGATCTGTTCATCCGTAGCGAACTCACCCCGCGCAATCTCCGCATCCGCGTCCATAAGGTCGGCGCGTTCCTCGGGCGTCAATTGAATGACGGGTTGCTCCTCGCCGGCCACCTGCAGGAGCAGACGCGCAAGTTCGTCCTGAACCTCTGGGGGGAGGGCGCGCACGCTGTCGACGGCATGTTCAAGCAGTTTAGTCATGGTCGAAAGATAGGCCTTTCCCCGGCAGCGCGGAAGGATTTTCGCAGGAACCCGGCAGGCGGAAGTGAAAGCTGGTCGTCCAAACCTCATTACTCGAAATCGCCGTCGACCGCCCAAAAAAACACCTCTTACAAAGCCCGCTGGCGACCGTTATCTTGAGCCGGCCGCTTTCGCAGGCCCCTGTATTTCAGATTTCAGCTTACGTGGTGCGAGTGCCCGATTGACGGTCGTGGCGGAACCGGATCGGCGGCATGGTCTGTTGCGGGGCTGGCAAAACCGTTAAAAGCGACCCGACCCTCAGGCCCGGCCGGTTAACGACCGACCACCGAACGGCCTCAATGCAAACCCAATAGATTGCCGATGAACCGTATCCGACCCATTTCCGCGCTGGCCCTGGCCCTGCTCGTACTCGCCGCAAGTCAGGCACTGGCTGCGGACCCGGTTTTTCCGCCCGGCATTCGGATCGGGATGGTGCCGCTGGTGGGGCTTGCCCCCGCAAGGACATTCGCTGGCTTTCAAAGCCAGGATGAGAGCGTCAAGGTGCTGGTGGCGGAGCTTCCACCCGAGGCCTATGGCGAGGTCATGAATGCGCTCAAGACCAATCCGGCGGTCGCCAGCGGCGCCAGGCCCGAGAGCATCGAAACCGAGGCGGGAACGGCCTATTACACGGTCGAAACCGGCAAGAGCGGCACAAACACCGTACGGCGCTATTCAATGATCCTGTCGGGCGGCACTTTCTCCGGCTATGTCGCCGTACAGGTCCCCGAGAATACCAGCAAGATCTACACCGACGAGGCCATACGCCATATGTTTGCGTCGGCCGTCGTCCGCAAGGAAGTTCCACCCGAGGAGATCCTGGGGTTGATGCCTTTCAAGGTCGGCGAGCTCAGCGGCTTCAAGAATGTCCACACGTTGACGCCCGGCGGCGCCGTTCTTCTCTCCGATGGCGACGAAACATCCGGCTTCGAGACGTCGCCCTTCATGATAATAGGCCTGACGGCCGCCACGCCGACGCTGCCTGAGGATCGCGGGCGATTCGCCGACCAGGCCGCGACCTCGATCCCCGGCGTGCGCAGCGCGCGGATCACGATGTCCGAACCGATGCGCATCGACGGCACGGCCGGATATGAAACGCGGCTGGACGCAACCAGCGGCAAGGACAATACGCCGGTCACCGTGGTGCAGTGGTTCCGATTCGGCGGTCAATATTCCCTGCGAATCATCGGCAGCGCGCCGCGCGACCAATGGGCGAAGGCCTTTCCGCGCTTCCGCGCGGTGCGCGATGGGGTTCAGCCGCGCTGAGTGGAGCCGCTACACGGGTCCTTCCCTACTCCGAAGCGCCGACCTTCGCGCCGCCTTTGGCGACCGCAACAAGCGCCGGCCGCAGCACGCGTTCGCCGATCATGTAGCCGGCCTGTACGACCTGCACGACCGTGCCCGGCGGAACCGAGGCGTCGGGCACCTCGTACATCGCCTGCTGGAAATTCGGATCGAATTTTTCGCCCGCCGGGTCCAATTTCTTGACGCCGTTTTTCTCCAGCACGTTCAGAAGCGAGCGTTCGGTCAGCACAACGCCTTCGATCAGCGTCTTCAGCATCGGGTCGGCGGATTCCCGGGTCTCGGCAGGAACCGCGTCGAGCGCACGCTGCAGATTGTCGGCGATGTCGAGCACGTCGCGCGCAAATCCGGTAATGCCATAGGCGCGCGCGTCGGCAACTTCCTTGACGGTGCGCTTGCGCAGGTTTTCCATCTCCGCAAGCGTCCGCAGCATCTTGTCGCGCAGTTCCGCGGCTTCCTTGGCCAGCGCCTCCGCAGATCCCGGCTCGGGATCGTCGGGCATGATGTAGGGCTTGGAAACCACGGGCTCGGGGCCTTGCGCCGGATTGGCCGGATTGTCCTTTTGCCCGTTGCTATCGGTCATCACACTGCCTTCTTGGAAAGTCCTTGGGGGATGGTAGGAAATGGTTGGGAATGGTTGGCCGGGATATCGTGCTTTAGGCGAAGAAAATCAAGCGCCGTGCCATCGTCCAACAAGGCCCATCCAGTGTCCCGAATCCGAAGTTCGCACTCCCTTGCAGCATCCGCTTTTGCGAACTTCGGATTCGAAAGGACACTAGAAACCTATGATTCTAGTGTGGTTTTGGTTCAGAAGTTCTCTTGACGCGTTTGCAGCACCACCGAAGAGAGCTTCTGAACCACCACACCAGGGCCGGATCGGTGCGTGAGTGCCGCCTCAGGTGAATAAATCGATCAAAAAGACGGGGCCGGGCCTCTCGGGTAGGATCATCCGCCGAGCAGGCGGCTGACGATGCGCGCCGCATAGTCGACGGTCGGTATCACCCGCGCATAATTGAGCCGGGTCGGCCCGATCACGCCGAGCACGCCGACGATATGGCCCGCCGCGTCCCGATAGGGCGCAATGATCGTGGACGAGCCTGACAGCGAAAACAGCTTGTTCTCCGAACCGATGAAAATCCGCACGCCCTCGGCGCGCTCGGCGCGGCCCAGCAGATCGATCACGCCGCGCTTGGTCTCGAGATCGTCGAACAGCAATCGCACGCGCTCGAGGTCTTCGAGCGCGTGCAGGTCTTCGAGCAGATTGGCGTGCCCGCGCACGATCAGTTGCCGGTCTTCGTTCTCGCCGCCGGACCAGCTCGCGATCCCCGCCGCGATCACCTTCTGCGTCAACTGATCGAGTTCGGCGCGGCTCTCCGCCAATGCCGTTTCAAGTTCGAGACGCGCTTCGGCAAGCGTGCGCCCTGTGATCCGCGCATTCAGGAAATTGGTCGCTTCGATCAAGGCCGAGGAGGGCACACCGGGCGGCAGCGCCAGCACGCGATTCTCGACCTGGCCATCCTCGCCGACCAGCACCGCCAGCGCCCGCTCCGGCTCGAGGCGAACGAATTCGATGTGCTTCAGGCGCGAATTGGATTTCCCCGTCAGCACCACCGCGGCGGCCCGCGTGAGGCCGGACAGCCGCGTCAGCGCCTCGCCAAGCGCGGCTTCGACCGATTGCGCCTTGCCGACGGAAGCAAGCTGGGTCTGGATCGACTGCCGTTCGGCTTCCGTGAGATCGCCCACCTGCATCAAAGCGTCGACGAAAAACCGCAAACCAATTTCGGTCGGCAGCCGGCCTGCCGAAGTGTGCGGCGCATAAATCAGCCCGAGCGCTTCGAGATCGGCCATGACGTTGCGCACCGAGGCCGGCGACAGCGGAACGGCGATCAGGCGGGAAACATTGCGCGAGCCGACAGGCTCGCCGGTCGCCAGATAGCTTTCGACGATCTGGCGGAAAATATCCCGCGAGCGCTCGTTGAGCTGGGCAAGCCCGGCATGCGATGTGATCAGGCCAATCGGTTCGTGGTGGGCCAAACGGAAACTCCTGGCGACGACCGGGGCTAATTGTCTCCATCTAGGCGCCCGGTGACAAGCAGGCAATGAGCCAAAAGGCCTTGCCGCTGCCCGTTCCCGCACCTACAAGCACCGCCAGCGACAAACTTTGCTGAATTTGGAGGATTTACCATGCGGCCAAGCCGCCGTGCGCCGGACGAACTGCGCGCCGTATCGCTGGAACGCGGCGTGGTCAAATATGCCGAGGGTTCCTGCATGGTTAAGTTCGGCGATACCCATGTGCTGGTGACCGCGACCTTGGAAGAGCGATTGCCGCCCTGGCTCAAGGGCCAGGGCCGCGGCTGGGTCACGGCCGAATACGGCATGCTGCCGCGGGCGACGCTGGAACGCACCCGCCGCGAGGCTTCCGCCGGCAAGCAAAATGGCCGCACGGTGGAGATTCAGCGCCTGATCGGCCGCTCGCTGCGCGCCACCGTCGACCTCGAGGCTCTGGGCGAGCGCCAGATCACCGTGGACTGCGACGTGTTGCAGGCCGATGGTGGCACGCGGACGGCCTCGATCACCGGCGCCTGGGTCGCGCTCGCCGACTGCATCTCCTGGATGCAGGCCCGCAACATGATCAAGGCCAATGTGCTGCGCGACAATGTCGCTGCGATCTCGTGCGGCATCTTTAACGGCACGCCGGTGCTCGATCTCGATTACGCCGAGGATTCGGAAGCGGAGACCGACGCCAATTTCGTCATGACCGGCGACGGACGCATCATCGAGGTACAGGGCACGGCGGAGAAGACGCCGTTCACGCAGGAGGAGTTCCTCGCGCTGATGGCGCTGGCGCGCAAAGGCGTGGCGCGGCTGGTGGACCTGCAGAAAATGGCCGTGGCATGAACCACAATAGGTCGTCATGCCCGGCCATCACGAATTGCAAATGCGCATGACCAAGCACCGTCGGATCAAAGGCCAACTCGTGATCGCGACTCACAATCCCGGCAAGCTCGCCGAGATGCGCGAGCTCCTGGCGCCGCACGGCGTGGAAGCGGTGTCGGCCGCCGACCTCGACCTTGCCGAGCCCGAGGAGGCGGGCGAAAGCTTTGTCGCAAACGCGCGGATCAAGGCCGTCGCCGCGGCCAAGGCCGCGCGGCTTCCCGCCTTCGCCGACGATTCCGGACTGGTCGTCGATGCGCTTGACGGTGCGCCCGGGATTTATTCGGCGCGCTGGGCGGGAGCGAAGAAGGATTTTGCCGTCGCGATGGCGCGGATCGAACGGCTGCTGCAAGAGCGCGGCGCTACGCAATCCTCGAGGCGAGGAGCGCATTTCGTTTCCGCGCTGTGCGTCGCCTGGCCCGACGGGCATGTCGAGGAAGTCGAGGCGCGCGTCGACGGCACGCTGGTGTGGCCGCCGCGCGGCACCGCCGGCTTCGGCTACGATCCGATGTTTCTCCCCGATCGCCACACCCGCACCTTCGGCGAAATGACCTCGATCGAGAAACACGGGCTGCCGCCGCTCGGCATGGGGCTGTCGCACCGCGCCCGCGCCTTCGTCAAACTGGCGGAGATCTGCCTTGACTAGCGCCAACAGCCCCCACCCTAACCCCCCGATCAAGTCGGGGGCAAGCTCTCCCCCGCAAGCGGGAGAGGGAAAAGAATGTGCTTTCGGCGTCTACGTGCACTGGCCGTTTTGCCTGTCGAAATGCCCGTATTGCGATTTCAACAGCCATGTCCGTCACGTCGCGATCGATGAGGACCGGTTCGCCCGCGCCTTCGCCCGCGAGATCGAGACCACCGCGGCGCGCGCTACCTCGCGCGAGGTGACGTCGATCTTTCTCGGCGGCGGCACGCCGTCGCTGATGCGGCCACAAACGGTCGGCTCGATCCTGGATGCGATCGGCAAGCATTGGCGCGTGGCAGACGATGTCGAGGTCACGCTGGAGGCCAATCCCACCAGCGTCGAGGCCACGCGCTTTGCCGGCTATCGCACGGCCGGCGTCAACCGCGTCTCGCTCGGTGTGCAGGCGCTGGACGATGCATCGCTGAAGGCGCTTGGACGTCTGCATAGCGCGCGCGAAGCGCTCGATGCGGTTGCGATCGCGCGCACCGCGTTCGACCGCTATTCCTTCGACCTGATCTACGCCCGCCCCGACCAGACGCCCGAAATGTGGGCCGATGAGCTGAAGCTTGCGATCGCGCAAGCCGCCGAGCATCTGTCGCTCTATCAATTGACGATCGAGGAAGGCACGCCGTTCTTTGACCTGCACGCCGCCGGCAAACTGAAAACACCGGACGAGGCGATGGCGCGCGCGCTTTATGACGTGACGCAGGAAGTCTGCACAGCCCGCGGCCTGCCGGCCTACGAAATTTCCAATCACGCGCGCGCAGGCGCGGAATGCCGGCATAATCTGGTTTACTGGCGCGGCCAGCAATATGCCGGGATCGGCCCCGGCGCACATGGCCGGCTTGATCTGGGCGGGGTGAGACATGCGATCTCGACCGAGAAGCGGCCCGAGGCGTGGCTGATGCGCGTCGAGGCCGACGGCCACGGCGTCGTCACCGACGATTGCCTCAACAGCGAAGAGCGCGCCGACGAATTCCTGCTGATGGGGCTGCGGCTCGCCGAAGGCATCGACCCACAGACCTATGCGGCTCTGTCGGGCCGCCCGCTCGATCCACGCCGCATCGCGATCCTGCGCGAAGAAGGCGCGATCTCCGTCGATGAGGGCGGCCGCTTGCGCGTCACGAGGTCCGGCTTCCCGGTGCTTGACGCGGTGGTGGCTGATCTCGCGGCGTAGGGGCTTACGCCCCAAAACTCTTCGGCGAGCCGGCGACCGCCACCGCGCCGCTGGAGCCGACCCGCATCACCGCAAGCCCGCGCTCATTGGTGCCGTCGGCGCGAAATCTGAACAAGCCGTCGATGCCAGCAAAGCCGGACTGATTGAGCAGCACGTCGGAGGAGAAGCGTTGCCCGCCCTGGGTTCGCGACAGCGCGGCGGTCAGCGCCACCGCGTCATAGGCCAGCGTCGCGGTGCGGACCGGCTCGGCGCTGAATTTGCGCCGATAGCGACTTGCGAAACTTCGAAAGCCGGCAGGATCCGGTGCCGCGAAAAGCCCGCCCTGCAATCTGGAGCTTGCGAACACGCGCGGATTGTCCCACAGGCCGGTGCCGAGCAGTTGAACGTTTTGTAGATTGGCGCCCGCCGCAGCCAGCGCGTCCGCCACGGTCACCACCGCATCGCCATCATCGGCGAGCAGGAGCGCGTCGGCTTGACCGAGCGCCTGGGCGACGTTGCGCGCAGCGGCCGCGCGATCGGCCCCGTATTTTTCGAACGCGACGATCCGCCCGCCCCTTTTCGGCACCGCCTGCTTGAAGGCAGCTTCCACCACATTGCCGTAGGCGTTCTCCGGCAGCATGGCGGCGAAGGATCGCTTGCCGATGCTGGCGGCGTATTCGACGATCCGGTTGACGTCGGACTCCGGCAGGAAACTGAGGAGATAGACGCCGCGGTTCGCCACGCTTGAATCGGTCGAGAACGCGATCACCGAAATCCCCCGCCCGCGCGCGACCTGCGCGGTCGCCGGGACCGACGATGCAAACAGCGGCCCCAGAATAATCTCCGCACCTTCGTCGAGCGCCTGCTGCGCCGATTGCTGCGCGCCTTGCGGGCTGCCGCCGTCATCCTTGATCAGGAGCTGCAGGTTGGGGTTGAGGAATTCCGAGAGCGCCATCTCGGAGGCGTTCTTCATCGATTGCGCCGCCACGCCGGCATTGCCCGCCGCCGACAGCGGCAGGATCAAGCCGACCTTGACCTGCCCGGTGCCGACCGACACCGGCTGCTGCGGCACGCCGGCGGGAGCGGCCGCGGGCTGCGAGCTGAACGGACTGGAAAACTGGCTGATGCTTTGCTGCACGCCGGCGCAAGCGCCGAGCAGCGGTGCACCGACAATCAGGCCAACTGCCGTGCGCCGGGTTGCTCGCAAACCCGAGGTCCGGGACTTGGTGGTTCCAGACTGATCAGGTTGGGAGTTGGGATCGAACGGATCCACCATCGCATCTCTTCTCTTGCCCGGCTAAATCGCCGGGACTTCGCCCTTCCGCGGGATCAGGAGGGTGGATTCAGGCATATTGTCGGCGAATGGTTAACCAAAGTTCCCACTTTCCGGATCATGCTCTACACTATCATTATGCGCGCAAAAGCTGCCTCCACAAACACCTCCGATGGGCTGGCACGGCCCCGGGCGCGGACTTTTTCGGTGGATGGACAGGTCCTTACCGCCGCCAAGCCCGTTCCCGGCCTCTATCTGGTGGCAACGCCGATCGGCAATCTCGGCGACATCACGCTGCGCGCGCTGGAGACGCTCGCGGGCGTCGACATCATCGCCTGCGAGGACACCCGGATCACCCGCCGGCTGACCGAGCGTTATTCGATCGCCGCACAACTAAAACCCTATCACGAGCACAACGCCGCGCTGGTGCGGCCGAAGCTTCTGGAACGGCTGGCGGAAGGCGCATCGATTGCGCTCGTCTCCGATGCCGGCACGCCGTTGATTTCCGACCCCGGCTTCAAGCTGGTGCGGGAGGTCTGCGCGGCGGGCCATCGGGTGGTCGCGCTGCCCGGCCCCTCCTCGGTGCTGGCGGCGCTGTCGGTGGCGGCGCTGCCGACGGACCGCTTCTACTTCGAGGGATTTCTGCCGCCGAAGGCGGCCGCCCGCCGCGCGCGGCTCGCCGAGCTATCGCGTATCGATGCAACGCTCGTGATGTTCGAATCCGGCAACCGCGTGCAGGAGACGCTGGCCGACCTGGCCGAGATCATGGGCGCGCGCGATGCCGCGATCTGCCGCGAGATGACCAAGCTGCATGAAGAAATCAGCCGCGCGCCGCTCGCCGAACTGGCGCAAAGCGCCGCTTCGCTCGAGACGCGCGGCGAATTCGTGCTGGTGGTCGCCCCGGCGCCGGCGGGCGGCCAAGCCATGAGCGCGGATGCGCTCGACGATCTCCTGCGCAACAGGCTCGAGCGCGACAGCGTCAAGGACGCGGTCGCGCACGCCGTGGAGCTTTCGGGGCGGCCGCGCCGCGAAATTTATGCCCGCGCGCTTGAGCTCGCGAAGGAAGCAGGCGAGCAAACACCCAAAGCCGATCACGGCCGGGGGCGCGCATGACAAAGTCCGACGCAAAGCCCGACGGCCCTGGCCCATCCAAAGGCCCGAAAAAATCCGCTTCTCCCGAACGGCTCGCCGCGTTTCAGACCGGGCTTTCGGCCGAGACCCGCGCCGCTGCATATCTTTTGGCCAAGGGCTACCGCATCCTGGCCAAGCGGTTTCGCACCCCCTACGGCGAGATCGACATCGTGGCGCGACGGCGCAATCTGTTGGCCTTTATCGAGGTCAAGGCCCGCGCCAGCCTCGATGAGGCGGCCTACGCGGTGACGCCGCGCCAGCAGGCGCGCATCATTGCCGCGGCGCAAGCCTGGCTGATGGCGCATCCCGAACATGCCGAATATGATCTTCGTTTCGACGCCATGCTGATTGCGCCGCGCCGCCTGCCGCGCCATCTGTTAGCGGCGTTCGATGCCAGCCCTTAGACCCTTGAGCCCCGAACCAGTCAGCGGACCCCGCCCATGAAATTGAACGTCGCCGTCCAGATGGACCCCATCTCGCGGATCAACATCCGCGGCGATTCGACCTTCGCGCTGCTGCTGGAAGCGCAAAAGCGCGGCCATGGATTGTCTTATTATACGCCGGACAAGCTTTCGCTGAAGGGCGATGAGCTGGTGGCGCCGGTGCAAATTCTCACCGTGCGCGACGAGGCGGACGAACATTTCAGCCTCGGCGAGCCCCGCCGCGAGCAGCTCGCCGCCTTCGACGTCATCCTGCTGCGGCAGGACCCGCCGTTCGACCTCGCCTACATCACCTCCACCCATCTGCTGGAACGGCTGCATCCGAAGACGCTGGTGGTGAACGATCCGGCCAGCGTGCGCAACGCGCCGGAAAAACTCTTTGTGATGGATTTCCCGCATCTGATGCCGCCGACGCTGATCTCGCGCGACCTCGGCGAGATCAACGCGTTCCGCGACGAGCACGGCGCGGTCGTGATGAAGCCGCTGCACGGCCATGGCGGTGCGGCGGTGTTTCGTGTCATGCCGCAGGACATGAATTTCGGCTCGCTGTTCGACATGTTTTCGGTCACTTTCAAGGAACCCTGGGTGATCCAGCGCTTCCTCCCCGAGGTCAAACACGGCGACAAGCGCATCATCCTGGTCGACGGCGAATTCGCCGGCGCCGTCAACCGCGTGCCGGCGGCGGATGATTTGCGCTCCAACATGGTGCGCGGCGGCGCCGCAAAGGCCACTCACCTCACCGACCGCGAGCGTGAAATCTGCGCGGGCCTTGGACCAGCTTTGCGCGAACGCGGACTGCTGTTCGTCGGCATCGACGTCATCGACGGCAATCTCACCGAGATCAACGTGACATCGCCCACGGGAATTCGCGCCATTGCCCGCCTCGGCGGCCCCGACATCGCCGCGAAAATCTGGGACATGATCGAGAAGAAGCGAGCTTCCTCATAGCCTCGCCGTCCAGTTGCGTCGGCGCGTTGCAAATGTCAAAAAGCAAATGTCAAAAAGCCGTCGCAGCTTTTCGATACCCGTCGCTATGTCCGCTCGGGGACAATGTTCACCAACATATAAACAGGAGAGGATGCGCATGACGTTAGATGTTTCGCGAAGGTCCCTGCTTACGCTGGGCGCCGGCCTCGGCTCAGCCGCCATGCTCGGCGGCAGTGCGCTGGCGAAGGCCCCAAAGGTCGGGACGCAGGCACCCCCTTTCTATCGCTTCAATGTCGGCAACGCCGAAGTGACGGTTGTCTCCGACGGAGCGCTCGCGCTCGGCGATCCCAAAGGCACCTTTACCGGCGTGCCGGATGAAGAAATGCGTAAAATGCTGAGCGACAATTTCCTTTCCCCCACCAAGGTCGTGCTCGAGCAGAATTCGCCGATCGTGAACATGGGCGACAAGCTCGTGCTGTTCGATACCGGCCTCGGCACGGCAAAGGGCTTCGGCCCGACCACCGGTCGCCAGCAGAAGAGCATGAAGGAAGCCGGCATCAAACCGGAAGACATCGACGCGGTGGTGTTCTCGCACGCCCATATCGACCACATCGGCGGCGTGGTCGATGACAACAACAAGGTGCTGTTCCCCAATGCGCAGTACTATATTGCGCAGAACGACCTAGAGTTCTGGACCGACGAGGGCAAGATGGGCAGCCCGGTGAAGGATTTCATCGTGCACGCCCGCAAGAACCTGTTGCCGGTGCGCGACCGCATCGTGTTCTACAAGGACGGCCAGGAATTCCTGCCCGGCGTTCAGGCCATCTTGGCCCCCGGCCACACCGTGGGCCACACTATCTTCATGATCAGTTCAGGTGGCAAATCCCTTGCCTACATCGCCGACCTCACCCACCACCCGATCCTGCTGATGGAAAAGCCGCGGATGGAATTTTCCTACGACACCGATCCGAAGCAGGCGGCCGCGAGCCGCGTCAAGATGCTGGACATGCTGGCGGCCAACAAGATCGCCGTGATGACCTATCACTACCCGTGGCCCGGCATCGGCCATGTCGCAAAAACCGGCGAGGGGTTCCACTACGTCCCCGAGCCGATGACGATGACGCTGCTATCTGCGATCCCGAAAATCCAGGCTACGCAGGATGATGCCGGGCGGAGTGCCTTCAAATTCCCTTGCAAGAAACTTGCAAGCGGCACGCTCTTCGATCTGATCGCGCAACCGCAAGAATTGCGCTTCCCGCTGGTCGGATTTGGTCCGCTCCGGCTTTTCCAGATCGTCCATGGCCGATGTACTGATGGCACAGGGTATTTCCCTTTGACCGTCAACCATCGAAAACCGGACCACCATCCGCTCGAATTCGTAACCGCCAAAGCTGCCGCGTGTCAGCGCCATTTGCCTGCCTCCCTAAAGAACGTCTCCGCCTTCAAGCGACGTCTCGATCGACGGCGACACACACCGCCCTCCTTTGATCGTTACGCTGCGGCCGCGGCCTTTGCGGCTTTTGCCGGCGGCGGATTGATCTCTGCGATCTTGCGAAGGCAATCGGCCTCGGAATCGTGGGGCCCGGAGACAAACGTTCCGCTCACTTTGGTCGAGTACCATCCGGATACCACGCCAAGCCGAAGCGACTCTTCTGTCTTGACGTGGCGCGGCGAAAGATTTTGCATGGATTTCCTTGCTTTCATGTTGGCGCTCGATCTTGCATCAAGCGCAGAGAGTTTCCTGACATTCGAAAAACAACAATTGGCGTTAGCTCTTGTTGGCGAGCCAGGAGCGGCTTGTCACTCACGAGGCGCGCTTGCATCAATGCGCTGAGCGTCCGATAGATCGACCGAGCCGATGGAAATCATCTCCATCGCCGAACTGCGCGGCGGCGCCGCCGGCACCATGATCATGGTGGCGACCCGGCGGAATACAGCAAACGACAATCCTTCGATCATTTCCTCATCGGTAATGACCTCGTAGGGGCCCGGAGGCAGCAGACGGTCGATGCCCCTGATCCGGAACGGATGCTGAAACGTGATGGTTTCCCGCCGCGAGCGCATGGTCATGCGAAGATGCGCTTCGCAACCAGCTCTGGGCCGACTCTATTGGCGTGCATGGATCTACCGTGCGCCCTTTTGACTCGATTAGCCACCGCTTTCTCGCGAGATCGCCGGCGTGACGCCGAATAGCCTCGCTTTGCCTTGTATCCGTCCGCTTTCGTAGCCATCTCCGCGACAAATGCGGGCCTAAGCGGGCGAAATGGCCGCGCAACGCGCACCAGGCGATCCGTTCAACGTTCCTCGATCGCCGCTCGTAAGCCGCAGCCGCCCGGCGAAGAAATGAGCAAAGGGAACTCCAATGAACGAACGACTGGAAACGCTGAAGAAGGCCCGTGAACGCATGGTCGAGGACAGGGACGCGCACGCGAAGGTGCTGGCCGCTCCTTTTGACCGGGACAAGGCGGAGCGAGCACGCAACAAATTCATCGAGACGCAGATGGTGGTCGAAGCGCTCGAGCGCGCGATAGGCGCCGAGGAGCGCATTTCACCAAATGGCTGAGCTGGCGCGGGCCGCCAATGTCCGCGATAGGCCGTGAGGGCGCCAACGAATGCATGGCTATTCGCTGACAAAGGGCGCACAGTTGTGCGTTGCCGATCGAGACACCCGTCAATGAGAAATTTTCATTCAATGGGGACGTCGGCGAGAACTCAAGGAGAGACCGACATGGCCAAAGGCGAGCAAAGGGGTAATCGAGAATCCAAGAAACCCAAGAAAGAGAAGATCAAGATAATTGCCGCGGCGCCGAGCCAAAAGACCGCGGGATGGCAGCCGAGTTTCGGTTCGCCCAAGAAGAAATAGCGATACTCGCTGACCTCAGTATCTGACGAGCTTTTGGCCCAACGCATTCGGGCACGTCTCGTTTTGCGAAGTGCTGCGCCGTCGCTGATCGAGGAAACCCGCCGGGCAATATTGCCCGCATAAGGAAATTGAATGAAAAGGATTGTCGCCGCGTTGGCGCTCTGCGTTTGCGCGCAAGGCGCTGTTGCCGCCGGGCCGGATTGTCGCGCGATCGAAAATATGGGCGATCGGCTTGCCTGTTACGATGCGGCGCCTCCTCCGAAAAAGGACAAGCCGGCGGCGGCGGAAAACAGCGCATCGCGCGCCGCCTACAAGGACCCGTTCATCGACGAAGATGCTAAAACCGCCGCCAAACTTAAGAATATCTGTCGCGGTTGTTGAAGCGGGTGGAAAAGGGCTAGCGCACGATGGCTTTTGGTCGAATAGACCGACTCACGAGTTCCGTCACCTCGCCCCGCTTGCGGGGAGAGGTCGGCGCTCACCCGGCGATGCTTCGCATCGTCCGGAGAGCGCCGGGTGAGGGGGACTCTCCACGAGTCGAATTTGCCGACATAGCCCCTCACCCCAACCCTCTCCCCGCGAAGGGCGGGGAGAGGGAGAAGCGGGCCGCTGCGCCTCCAACTCAACCTAATCTCATCCCGCGTTAGGACGCTTAAAACCCGTTAGGCCCCGATGCGCCGGAAACGGCGCCCACGGGCGTCGCGGGATCCGTCGCGCACTGTCGCCTGATCGTCATCCGATGTATTCATTCTACGGTGGTCTCAGGCGAGGGGACGAGTGTGATGACGACAATGACGATGCTCACCAGAACGATTCTGATCGGCGCGCTGCTGTCTTCCGCGGCCTACGCCCAGCAGGTGCCGCAACCGGCGCCCTTGTTCGATCTGGGGCCGGGGCCGGTGTTGGTTCCACTGCCGCCCAACGGGTGCGTTTGGGCCGGCCGGCCTTTCAGCGACGGGGCCGGATTCTGCGTGGCCGACAAGGTCATGCAGACGTGCACCATAGGAAAGTGGTCGCGCGAGATAAATTCCGAAGGCTGCCACGGCGCGCTGGTGGATACGCGATGAATTGAGGGGATGTCGGCGCGCAGCGCCTCGCCAGGCATCGGCCATAGCCTTGTCGCTTTTGTTCACTAAATGTTCTTGCGTTCCTCACCACGGTTTGCGATCCCCTTCCGCAACTTAAGCTTGCCAGTAACGGTCTTGGCGACCGTGGCTCGCGCAACTCCTCCGGAAGCAATCCTTTGAGGCTTTCGTGACGCATTTGGATCGTTCGACGGAGGCTCTTGCGCCGGCCATTGGGTGCCCGAGTGACCAAGGGGGGAGGCGTGCGGTTGGCCCTGGCCCTGCTTTTCATCATCGTAGTCATTATGATCGCGCGGACGTCGAGCACGCACTGCGAAATCCTGCTGGCCGACGGGACTTACGACCGGAGGGGTTGCAAGTAAGCCTGCATGATTAGGGTCTTCGCTATGTCCCCCGAGCCGACGAGAGCGCCCTTTAGTGAGCGAAATCCCGGGGTCGGACCACGTCTGTCCCCTCATGACAAGTGACGATTGGACGGTATAATGGTACGTGGCATAGCAGCTATCACATTTACCCGCTACGGTGTCGCGGGCTGAGGGGCGCACCACCATCTTTTCGTGGGAATACTTCTTTAGAAATTCGAAACACAATGGTCCCGCTCATAGCGGGAGGGTTGACCGTGGCAAGTCGCAAAATTCAGGTTCCGTACCTTGGTAAAATGGTTTGGGGAACCGAAGTCGGCGTAGACGAGACAATTGATCGTGCGTCTGAAGTTCAGTTGGCGGATGGTACGCGCCTACGTCTGAAGCAGTCGGTTATAAGTGCCATCCGTCTTGACGATGAATTCGATCCGGAGGGCAATCCGCTTTACGTACTTAATGCGGCGCCAGTGATGACGCTAGTTCACGCACCTGAAAATCTGAAAAGGAAAAGAAAAAAATAAGGGAGTGCACATAGTGCAATTTCAATATCGGCAAATCTCTGATGAGGCTGTTCGAGCGATAGTCTGCGAGAATGTGCTTTTGCAGTTTTCTCAGAACAGTTCGTCCCAAGTTGCAAGTTACCTAACCGACGAATCCGCGAGGCCGTCGACTAGCATAACTATGTCCAACCATCCTTACTTTTCGCCTGACCTTAATTTAATCACAGCATCGAGCGATAATAGGTTTCTGGAATTAATGAGTATATCGCTCAACAATTTCGATCTTCTTTTGGATCGGATTCGGTTCGAAGAATTGCGCAAAGAGTGGCTGGAAACCCGCAATACTATTTCTTCAATTGTAGGAGACATCTCTCGTAATCCTGCCTACTATAAGATTGTAGGCATGGGACCAAAAGTTATTCCGTTCATCCTCGAACATCTCTCGGAAGAAACTAAGACAGGAATGCCAGATCACTGGTTCGCTGCGCTATGGGCGATTTCAGGAGGAGAAGATCCGGTGCCAGATGCGGACCAAGGGCGCATCCGAAAGATGGCTGAGGCATGGCTTAGGTGGGGAGAGCAAAGGGGCTATCTGAATGCCGAAAGTGTGGGAACCGCTGTTTCCTGATTTGGGGGGATGGACTGAGACGAGCCCGCGAACTCCAGAATATAATTGTTTCGCTTTTGTCGTTGGCGACGAAGAAAGACGATGGGAGCCCTTCGTATATTATTGGCCGCCGAATGTGCCTCGCGGATATGATATCGATAAATTCATTCGTGCTTATGAAACAGTGGGTTTTCGTCAGTGCGACGATGGTAGCCTGGTTGAGGGGATCGAAAAGATAGCCCTTTTTACTAAGGAACATGGCGGCGTGTTCCATGCCGCTCGTCAAGAAACTGATGGAAAATGGAAAAGTAAAATGGGCGACGAGGAGGATATCCTGCATGATTCCCCTCAATCTCTCGAAGGGAATGAATACGGTTATCCGGGGTGCTTTATGCAGCGCGAACGTAGGACGAACGTGCGAGCCATCAAAGAATCTGAGACTTCCGTTGACGCCGCGCAGGACTCCGCTAGTTCTGGCGTTTCAAAATCCACTCACCAAGATTAATGAATCGGGTGATTTACCCGGCGTCAAAGGATAACTCTGGGTCGGACGGAGGGTAGATCGCGCGCCCTGCACCCTTGTCCAGATGATTTTTGAGAGGCGGTCAAAAACTTCCTCTCATGCCGTGCCCAGCCTCTGCGCCAATTCTGCGTCAAGCTCGGGTAAAAGCACGATGCCGTCCTGGTCGCTGCCGGATGAATGAACGACGATCCAGGTGCACGGCCTCCCACTTTCGTTGCGCGGCGCGTGTGGAATGTTGGCGGCACAGAAACACTGCTCGCCCTGATGCACCTGCACGCGGTTCTGCAGGTGGTCGCCGTAATAGACCGCGCATTCGCCCTCCAGCATGTAGGCGATCGTCTCGATGTCCTTGTGGTAATGCGCCTTGGCGACCGCACCTGACGGCATCGGCATGATGTTCATGCAAACCTTTTGCGCGCCGACCGTCTCGGCGGATGCGCCCGCGCCATAGACGATGCCTTGTTTGCCGAGATAGGTCTGGCCTGGCTTGACCAACGCAAAGCCATCTTGTGCTGATGCCGGCATCTTGCTCCTCGTTTTTCCGCGCAAGCTTACGAAATTTCGCGCTTTCCCGATGCTAGCCAAAAGTGAGACGCGGACAAGAAAGGGACGGCGGGTCGATGCTCGCGCTGGGCCTATTGCCAAGGCATCTCTTTAAGGCAAAGCCGCCGAATCGCCTGCGTGAGAAGCCAGGAACGGCTTCAGTTGCCAATGGCTTAGCGAACGGTCGAGCCTATTTGCGAGGCGTAACCGAGTCCCAACCGTGTTCCCTTAATGTTCTTGATCTCCGCCCGGCCTTCCTCTACCGTGGATTGCGGGAGAGAGGGGCTGCATGGTCCAGCGGGTTTCCACCGTCGCGTTTGAGGGGATCGAGGCCCGGGCCGTCGACGTGCAGGTGCAGGTCGCGCCCGGTTTGCCGGCTTTCGCCATCGTCGGCCTTCCCGACAAGGCGGTGTCGGAGGCGCGCGAACGCGTACGCTCGGCGCTGATCGCCTCGGGGCTGGCGCTGCCGGCGCGGCGAATCACCGTCAACCTCGCGCCGGCCGATTTGCCGAAGGAGGGCAGCCATTACGATCTGCCGATCGCGCTCGGCCTGATGGCAGCGATCGGCGCGATCCCGCCGGACGCGCTCTCCGGCTTCACCGTGCTCGGCGAACTCGGGCTCGATGGCTCGATCGCGCCCGTGGCGGGCGTGTTGCCGGCGGCGATCGGGGCGAACGCGCGCGACGAGGGACTGATCTGTCCTTCGTCTTGCGGCGCCGAAGCGGCCTGGGCGAGCCCGGAACTCCAGATCGTGGCGGCGAATTCGCTGATCCAGATCGCCAA
>Ga0209167_10000066_pt1 | contig 116442 bp, 93 predicted proteins | sample Coa_R1_9_FD_187154 | JGI IMG/M metagenome (GOLD analysis project Ga0209167, IMG submission 187154) | Surface soil microbial communities from Centralia Pennsylvania, which are recovering from an underground coalmine fire - Coalmine... | ecosystem: Environmental > Terrestrial > Soil >... | reverse complement strand
CAGCATGGCCCGCCTCCGCTTCACCGACCAGCGCCAGCATGCTATGGTCTAATTCCAAGGGCAAGGCTTTTGCAGCGAATGGTAACCTGTCCCTAATTTCCCTGTCTCACCTCAGGGGTGCGGTCCCGTAGTTCGGATCGAAATAGCCGAAGGGAATATAGCGGCGGTTTTGAGAGGTATGTTGCGGAACCGAAATGAATCGTGTCGTGGGCTGCCGAATTTCGGCGAACAGGGTTGGTTGCTCGGCGGCGCGCCGAGTTGGCTCCTTTTTGCTCGCAAGCCGGAAATCGCGAACCGCTTCGACGCGCTTCTTGATACCCGGAATTTTCCGGATGTCTGCGGGGGACGCATCCGCGAGCCAAAGACACCAGCGCGGAATGGAATGGAGATACTCCTCAGCGCATAACAACGGGCGTAGATATTTCTCCGCTCCCGGGTTCTCGGCGATGAACGTTTCGCGGTCTGTCTCTTCTACGATTAGATATCCGCCGTCTGTTGGCTTGCTGCCGTATTCGCAAGCAGGCACGTCGGAAATTGGCTTGTTTCGCGCGACAACGGCAAAATCTGGTCCGTCGATAAGATATGGGCTGATGTTCTTCACCGTGTGGACGGTTGCCTCCTCGTTCTCGGGGCTATATTCGTAAAGGCGCTTGTTTGTTGTGTCGAACGCCCCAAATCCGATAATGACAACATGTACGTGCGCTTTCCCGCGAGCCTCGCTCTCCCACTTGAACGTACGATGAGCGAAATGGATTTTAACCCCGAAACCCTGGAACAAAGGATTCCAAAGGGCACCAACTTGTTCGCCCTGGCTGATCGAGTTCGTGGAAACAAATCCGACTTGAACGCGCGTGCCCTGGATGTACGCCGCCGCTTTGCGGTACCACCCCGTTACATAATCGAGAACGCCGACCCCTGCGTCCTCGCCCCAAACATATTCCATGTCCTTGCTCTGCTCACTCGTCATGAGGTGCTTCCCCACGAACGGCGGGTTGCCGAGAACGTAGCTGCAGTGGTCCGGCGCCAGGATTTCTTTCCACTCGAGTCGCAATGCGTTACCACAGACGATCGTGGGAGATTTCTTGAGCGGCAGGCGAACGAAATATTGGCCGAAGGCCTCCGACAAACGAATGTTCATCTGGTGATCCATGAGCCACATGGCAACTTCGGCGATGCGCGCGGGCCATTCACTGATTTCGATTCCGTAAAAGGCGTCGACGTCCACGAGGGAGAGTCTTGTAATATTGAGCTCGGGCTGATCGCCCGGAAAGAGCAGCCTGAGGATTTCGATTTCTAACACGCGCAGCTCGCGGTAGGTAACAACGAGAAAGTTGCCGCATCCACAAGCGGGATCAAGGAAGCGGAGCCCGGCGAGCTTCCCATGAAAGCGTCTCAGTTCGGCCTTACTGTTCTTAGCACGATCGAACTCGGCTCGTAAGTCGTCAAGGAAAAGGGAGCGGGCGACTTTGAGGATGTCGCGCTCGTTGGTGTAGTGGCCGCCGATCTGCCGCCGCTCCCGCGGCTCCATGACGGCCTGAAAGAGCGAGCCGAAGATCGCCGGCGAAATGCGCGACCAATCGAAGCGCGCGCACGCCAGAAGTGCGTTGCGCATCTCGGAACTGAAGTCGGCAAAGCCGAGGGTCTCGGCGAAAAGCTCGCCGTTGACGTAGGGGAATGCCGCGAGAGTTTCATCGAGGTTGCTCTGCCGCGCTTCCGGTGGCGTGTTCAGGACATCGAATAGGCGCGCGAGATGCGAGCCAAGGTCCGTGCCATCCTGGGCAGTGCGATTCAGCAGGTAAAGCGTGAAGGCTTCACGCTCGAAGATGCCGGTGTCCTCAGCAAACAGGCAAAAAAGAACGCGAACCAGGAAGCGCTCAAGCTGATGGCCCTTGTAGCCCTCGGCCTCAAGCGTGTCGTGAAGGCGGCCCATGATCTCAACGGCCTCAATGTTGATCGGGTCTTGCTCTTCGAATCTGTGTTGCTTGTAGCCGGGGATAAAGGCGAAGTGATGGATGTTGTTGTGAAAATCAGACAGCGGGAACTCGACGGTCGCCACGCGCCACTGGTCGAACAGCGGTAGATGGCCCTGGTCCTCGGGCTCTAGATCGTGCAGGGCGATGCGGGCAAAGTCGGAAACGATGACGTAGCGGGGAATCTCGTCGGTCCGCCCTTCGCGGGCGAGGTCTTGGATGTAGCGGAACGCCTGCGACTCTGCTTTGCCGAGGTCCTTCCCGAGGCTCTTATGCTCGACGAGTGCTACCCGAGGCCAGAACAAGTCAATGTAGCCGTATCGTCCCGAGATGCCCTTTACAGGCTCCTCAAAGCTCGCCACGGCGCGCCGAGGAATCCCGAAGACGTTGAAGAACTCGTTCCAGAACGTCTGCTTTTCGGCTCGTTCGCTTGTGACACCCGTCCATTCCTTCGAGAAGGCAATTGCCCGATGACGAATTTCATTCCACGATAGAGGCATGGGCGGATAATACCAAAACTGAGCCCCCGCGCGTTGCACAGCCTCTCAGAATGGCCCGCCAGCGCGCCAGGATTGACTCAGGACGCGGCGACCGGCCCGAGGCTGAGGGATTCCCCTTTGCCCGGCCCCGCGCGGTTCGGAAAAATCCACGCGCCTATCCCGGAAAGCCCACTTCGGTCAGAGATGGCCCGACGTCGCACACAGTCGCCACAGGACGAACGCAGCGAGCCGAGCCTGAGGGATTGCTGCCTGTGCAAGCCGGGCGGCTCCCCATGCGCTGCCGCATCGGCCCGGTGACGAAGCGGTGACGAACGATGCGGGAAAGGGCTACATGGCTGTCTATGGCTGTCAGTGAGCGATGAGGTTTTGGCCCCTATAACCGCCTGATTCTGGTAGGGCTGTCATATCTAGGCTACTTCTGTCATCTAGTAGTTGCTTTCACGGCGCGAATCCCGCCGGGGACGCCACTTTCATATCAACAGGTTGCGGACTATAGGCGTTTTTTTCGTGGGCACAAAAAGGCACAACTTGAGATGGGCTCTGGCTGTGAGTTGTTGCGGGGGCTGCCTGGCTGGCAGGACATTCTGTCTCCTTGATGAAAAGGCTTACGACGGCGCTTTGGGCGAGTCGTTTTGCCGAGGTTACTGCCTGCGTGTACGTGTCCATGGTCACGCGGCTCGAGGCGTGACGTAGCAGCTCTTGCATGACTTTGATGTCGGCGCCCACAGCCCTCAGCAGGGTCGAGTATGAATGCCTGAAAGTGTGCCAGCCGAACTTCTTGCTGATTCCGCACTTCCTTGCGGTGGGACGAATATAGTGCCTCATCAAGATTTGCCCGCGATAAGGCTTCTTACCCTTGCTCCAGGCACTGGCGAAAACCCAGTCCTCGGGCCCTGAGTACTTCACCCGTCGAAACCATTCCTGAAGCGCCTGGACCAAGTAAGCATCCAGGGGCACCGGCTTCTGGGAAGCTTCAGTCTTGCAGGGGCCCACCACTTGGTTGACGATCGATCGCGTGACGCTCATTTCGCCTTTCACGAAATCGACGTCCTTCCACTTGAGCGCAAATAGTTCGCTCTGGCGCAGGCCAGTGCCCGCAGCCACCAGCACCAGCGTTCGTTCCCTTATATTCAACGCAGCGATGAGGCGCTTGATTTCATCGACGCTGAGAACTTCTGGAATGGTTCGGCGTTTCGCGCTCTGGCGAACCATGCTGATCGGATTGCGGTCAAAGAGATCGTATCTTCTCGCATGATTGAAAAGCACACTCATCACATTACGAATCTTGGCACGGCTAGCTCTCGCAAGCGGCAGCTTCCCCAGCCAGCACTCCACCTCGATGGCTCTAATGTTCGATAATGTGAACGGTCCCCAGCGGGGCACAATCCACTTGCGCAGATAGCCTTGGTAGGTTGACTTGGTCGAATAGGTCTTCCGTTCATTGTCAGGTGCGAGCTCACGTTGCTGGTAATGCTCGACCAGTTGCCCGAGGGTCAACAGCCTTCTTCTCAACCGCTGATCATGATCACCGCTTTTGATCTCACGTCTTAGTGCGACGATCGCTCTGGCCGCCGCAGATTCATCCTTGAATTGCTCAATTGTCCCGATCACTATCCGTCGGTGGACCCTCCGGCCATCCGACCCTGGTTCTCTCCATCGAAATGCCCAGACGGCCGGCCCCCGTCGACGGGGCATCTGCCTCAAGCTTCCATTTTGCATCGACCCTCCTCTGACCCTCCGCGGAAGTTCAGAGGCAGTATAGGACTTGCTTACAGCCTCCCAAATCGTTGGCGCGGCAAGTCTTAATGAGAATGGTGCCGAAAAGACGCCAAAAGCGTAATGTCAGCACTATCAGATGGTTACAGTTCATATCTGAGACTTTGGGGGCGGATTGTGGAGGCGAGGACATGCCAGGGAGGCACGTGATCACATAGCGCTTTTCGCCAGGAATCGTGGGCACAAACATGGGCACAACTGATCGGCGCGACGCCCGCTACAGATCCAAGTCTCGAGCATGGGTTATCGCTTTCCTGCGGCGATACCCCCGGTGCCTTGAGGCGGCGAAGCCCAATCTATCGCTGACCTGAGTACCACCTTTGAAGAAGTGGGGGGTTCTTCATCGGGCGCCGCGGCGACCCGCCAGCCAGTCCGTTTGTCGGTATGACGCTCGTGTAAGCCAGACCTTGGGGGCTTGCTTTCGTATATGGCCTTCAGCGCTGCCTTAACCCCGGTGCTGACCATATGGCCCGTCTTGCATCAATATGGCAGGTCGGCGGACCATTCAGTACGGTCAAAGCCCTACAAAAGAATCGCCCTTATTGGGCGGCAGTTTTCCCCGCACGCGATTCGGGGGTTCATTCGTTCGTCCACGTCATTGTCGGCAGGGTGCACGGGATCGACGAGCAGTCGGTGATCTCGGCCCGCTCTTTTCGCCAGAAGTTACCTCCAAGGCGAAAGAACCCCGGTGGGCATGATATCATCACAGCTGTGGCTTGGTGATATACGTCGGCGTGGTTATGGCTTCTCACAGTCCAGAAATCGAAGATGAGGAGCCTCCTCGGATTCTGAGCAGTCGCGTTTGGGTTCAGGTTTGAGCGAGGCTTGAGGCTTGATGAGGCTCCCGAGTCAAGGCGCGAGTGCAATGCTTGTTGTCATCGCGTTGTGGGTAAGCGTCCCGCGCACCTCGGAAATGACTGATTCCGCCGACGAAATGCTCGCGCGCGCTCAGGAGCTTATCAAGGAAGGAAAGCTCGAGGCCGCGCAGAACCAACTGACGGAAGGAGTAAAGGAATTTCCCGGGCATGCAGCGTTTTATGACCTATTGGGAGTCGTACACGCCCAGCAACAGCGATACGATATCGCGGAGGCTGACTTCCGGAAAGCGATCACTCTCACCCCCCACTTTGTGGGCGCTTACCTGAATCTCGGACACTTATATCAAGAGGAATTAGCCAGAGATGCTAGTGCTCGACGGCGGGCCTTGGCGGTTTATGCGGGGCTTTTGAAAATTGATCCCGATAATATCGAAGCTCATTACCAGAGCGCAGCTCTACTTGAGCAAGAAGGATCTTTCCAAGCTTCGGTGAATCACATTGAAGGACTGCCCGCTGACGCCCGGAAGCGAGCGCCGGCCCTTGCGTTGCTGTGCGGGGACTATGCCGGCCTCGGCAAGCTGTCACAGGCCGAAGCTGTGGCGGACGAATTGCTTCAAAGCTCCGAGGTCAGCGAGATCGACGTTGCTTCTATCCTGCCCGTCCTCGATGCGCATAGGCACCTGTCTCTGGAGGAGCATCTGCTTCAGGGCCTGGTGTCGCGCGGCCTTGCCTCCTCGAAGATGCTGGACAAACTCGGAAGAACGTACGAAGGGGAGGAGAAGCTGAGAGAAGCCCGTGATATTCTCGAGCGCGTTGCCCAAGCCAAGCCGGATGCCGTCGAACCTTTGATGGAACTGGCACGCGTCGCCGACCGACAAGGCGACGAAAGGGGCGCTCTCGGGTACCTCGCCCATGCTCGTGACCTCCAACCGAACCTGGCCTCCGTCCACTTTTTTTTCGGCATGGCTTGCGTGAAGCTGAATCTCGCGCAGGAGGCCTACGAGTCACTCAAGAAAGCGGTGACGCTCGACCCCGAGAATGCCTACTATAACTACGCCTTCGGAGCGTTAGCCGTCCAACGTGAAGATCCCCGCGAGTCGATACCGTATTTCCGGAGGTATTGCGCCTTGAGGTCCGACGATCCCCGAGGGCGACTCGCACTCGGAACGGCATATTTTTACAGTCACGACGACGATGCGGCCAAGAAGGAGCTAGAACCCCTTGTCCAGTATCGGGCGACCGCCGTGGGAGCACACTATTTCTTGGGGAGAATCGCCAATCAGGAGGGGAGCTTGGGCTTGGCGTCGCGCGAACTTCGCCAGGCGCTCCGGCTCGAACCCAACTATGCCAACGCACGCGCTGAGCTAGGTCTGGTCGAGATGAAGCAGAAGGACTACGCGGAGGCAGGCAAATCGCTCCGTGAGGCGCTGAAGGTTGAGCCTGACAATTACATGGCAAACTTGAATTTGACTGTTCTCTACCAGCGCACCAAGGACCCACGCGCTGCACAACAAACTCAACGACTCCAGCAGGTCCGAAGCGAACGGGAGCAACGAGCGAAGGAGCTGTTACGCACGATCGTGGTGCAACGTTATTAGCGCCCGCAGAAATGGACCGGCGACTTATGTCGCAGTCGACACAATCCCAATTAGGGAGCTCAGCGATTCGTCGGGTCATTTTTTTCGCTTCCTTGTTTGCTCTGTCCGGAACGGGTCCGTTCCTCACAGCCCAGCAGGTCCACCTCGACAGCAGCCGCAAGGCCGAGGGTGAGATGAGCCCGGTCGATACGACGTCGCTCAGCCCGGCCCTCAAGGGACGGGTCGAAAGAGCTCTCAAAGAGGGCGAATACATACGCGCCGAGACCATCCTGGTGGACGAAATCAGAAAGGACCCGACGTCCTTCAGACTGCTCGCTCTCGCGGGAGGTGTCTTTTTCCTGGACGGGAAGTACCTGAGGTCGGCGATTGCCTACAATAAGGCGGCGGCGCTTGCACCTCTCGACGATCGCAGCCGTTTTACCCTCGCCATGTCCTACATCAAGCTGAACCGCAATGACTGGGCGCGGCCTGAACTCGAAGCCCTCGCACAATCTCATCCTAGGGACGCTCTTTACCCATATTGGCTGTCACGCCTGGATTACGACGGTATGAGTTTTGTGAAGGCGATAGGCGAGGTGCAGAAGGCGATCAAGTTGGACCCCGCGTTCACGAGGGCGTACGAAAACCTAGGGCTCTGTTACGAGGCGCTCGGACAATACGACCAGGCTGTCAGCGCCTACGAAGACGCGGCCCGCCTGAACCGAGCGCAACGACCTGCGTCCTCGTGGCCGCCGCTGAGTCTGGGAGCTCTGTTAGTAAAGATGGACAAGTTGGATTTAGCGCGGACCTATCTCTCAGAAGCACTAAGCATTGACCCTCGTTCTCCAGAGGCTCATTACCAGTTTGGACTCGTCCTTGAGAAGCAGCACCGGGACCCGGAGGCACTCGGGGAGCTACGGCGTGCCGCGCAACTCAGGCCCTCGTACGCAGAACCTTATTATGCAATGGGAAAACTCTATCAGCGAACGGGAGAAACGCACGAAGCTCGGCGGGCCTTCGCCACTTTCGAGAAGCTGAAAGGCAGTGAGACGCACGAGTCATCACGGTGACTAAGCATGTTTCTCGGCCTGGGGCCTCGTTGAAAGGAGAACTCACAAGGCAACTGGCTTTTCATGAGGGCTGCTCGCAGTTCAGCCCTCGTCAGGAAACGGCCAGTTGTAGTCGAGCAACAGTTCCTGCTCCCGCACTTCACCAGGCACGCGGTTTACCTTAACGTTCTCTAGCCAGTGAACACCCGTCTTGCCTGCAACAAGCAGGTCGAGGTCCCCGTCGCCGTCGATGTCGATCGCTACAATCTGGGTACCAATCCCGGCCGTTCCGTTATAGCTAATGGGGTATCGGGCGAAGGTCGCCGTGGAACGGTCGATCTTGTAGTAGTAGATTACGAGCGGGTCGTAACCGCCCGGGTCATTCCCGTTGTGTCCGCGATATCGCACACCTGTAATCAGTTCCGGCTGGCCGTCTCCGTCGATGTCTGCCAGCTTCAAGGCGTGTACCTGGGAAAATGAGTCATCGATGAGGTGGCGCTGCCAGGCGCGCTTGCCGTTCTGGGCTGACTGCTCCAGCCAATAAAGCCCGTAGTTATGGCCGTGACCGTAGATCAGGTCCATCTTCCCGTCGTTGTTCACATCGTAGCCGAGGATCGGAAACCCGCAGTCACCCAACTCCCATTCAGGAAGCCATTCCCATTTGTCTCTGGCCGCATCGATGTTGCGAAACCATCCGTGAACGGAAAGGACGTCGGGCTTCCCATCACTGTCCACGTCCGCCACACCACAGCCGTGCCCGTCCTGGTCACGACTACCGAGTTGGTGAGCCACCGGCTCCGAGCCACTAAAGCTGATCCAAAGAAGGCCCTGGCGTCCGTAATGTGCGGCGAGCAGCTCGTTCTTGCCGTCGCCATCCATATCCGCCTCGACCATGCCTTCGGTATCTCTCGAGTGACAGATGAAGTGGGGCTTCCACATCTCCCCAGTGGTCTTAGGGTTCTCAAACCACCATATTCCGTCGTTTTGCCACGACGACGTGACGAGATCGAGCGCGCCGTCGTGGTTCACGTCGATGGCAAACTCGGCACAGTCCGCGACGTACTCCGTCCAGAAAGGCTTGTTCTCCACTGTCCTCCCGTCAGGAAGGGGAGGAGGGATGGGCGCGATCTCGCGGTACTTGTGGCGCTTCCATTTTCCCCCACCCGGCCTGGGATTCTCGTACCAGTAGGCACCGCTGCAAATGTCAAGATGGCCATCGCCGTTCATGTCGATCACGGCGAGCGCTTCCGCATGGTCCGTGCCGATCCGGTGAACGAGGAAGTTAGCAGGCGCGGCACCATAGGGAGAGGGACGTTCACTAGGCGAGGGCTCGCGCGCCTCGTCGGCGGAAGGGGCCGCAGACTCGCCAAGCATTGCCTCGGGCATAAGTGTTGTCGCGGCCAGCCCGGTGCGTGCGACGTGCAGCAGCAGTGCTCGACGCGTGCAGTCAGACATCACATTGTTCCTCGGTGAATTTCGCAATTAAGGACAGCACGGCCACCAATGGTCATTGAGCCGCTTGAACTGGCTCGGTTTCTTGCCGCGAGACGCAACCGTCGAGCAGGGACCTCCGCCGTCGTGCCACCGCTCCGGCGGGTCGGGCAGTCGGTGTGTTGTCCAGTCGCCTGGGACCTGGGCGGGTCTACCGGAATGCTCATTTTTGCTTGAGGCCGAAGCAATAGACTCGGGAGTCGTGGTCAACCGAATAAATGCGACCATCGGCAACCGCCAGTCCGCTGAAGTGTACCCAGCTCTTCATGGCACTGCCGCTCTGATACAGCATTTTTCCCGTCTTGGCATCCAGGGCATATAATACCGCCGGTCTGGTACCGGCAGAGCGTTGGGCTGTGGTCAGCAGGTTGTTCTTCCAGTCCTGTACACTCTTGTAGTGCATTATTCCCGGGTCTATATTCTGCTTCGGATTCTCTCCTGTAGCCAAGGCAAACAAAACGCCATTGGCGACAACTGGTGGATCTGGCAGGTTGAAGTCCGGCGAAAGCCAAGCTGGTTCGAGCCGGGGCTCTTTTGAAGTCGGATCGATGCTGACCTTGAAAGCCACAATGGAGCCATGGGGATTGGGACCATTTTTGATCGGAAAGACTGGAGCCTGTTTCGATATGGATCCCCAAAGAGTGACGTAAAGCCAGGGCTGGCCCGTCTCATCCCTCCAAACTGCGGGCGCGCCCCACATGCCTTTCTCAGCCAACGCCCTCTCATCATTGCCTAAGGGTAGAGTCGTGAACAGCGCAGTGTGGTGATCCTTCCCTCCCAGCGAGTCGGCATTGAGCAGGTACACCACTCCTTCCTTCCCGCCGCCTGCCACCATATTGTAGTTCTTGCAAGCGAACCACACAAGACCTCCCGAAGGCATGTCCAGGTCTTCCCTATTGATCTGGAGCCAGTTCAGCGGGGTATAATAGTCAATCAGATCCAGATCGCGGAGTGAAACGGCGAGAAAGCTGCTCCCGTAGTCACCCGCCGCTGGATCAAAGAGTCCGTCTCCCGTACTGACGTACAGCCGATTGTTGTCGCCGATCGCGGTACCGCCCCGTCCCCACATTCCTCCTCCGTACCCTCGGCGGATGAGCAGCTCGTGTGTCGATGGATGCATCGGGTTCCTCACATCCATGGAGTAGACTCCCGAACGGTCCCCTCCGCAACCCTGCGAGGTCGTAGTGTAAACGAAACCATCCACGAGGTTGAGGCTCCAGGTCTTGGAAAAGGCCGGCACGAACTGGAAAGGTCCGTACTTCACTTCCCCTGTGGCGAGATCGAGACCATACAGTTTCCCATCAAGCGCGATGGTATATATGATGTTTCTTTCTTTATCGATCGTAGGGGTTGCGTTGACCGCGTTGGGGCAAAGGTAGAACGGCTCGTCCTTCGCGACGACGTGGGTTTCGAACGTCCGGCTCCAGACCACTTTCCCGTTGTCTGCATCGAGGGCAAAGAAATGATCGGAACTTCCGGCTACATAGACCAGCGTCTTCTTGCCTTGAGCAGTGGCGATGGCACTCGCCACTACCGGTGCCGTCAAAGCGTCAAGAGCCAGTGGCTCGTTATCCACCTGAACCGCCCACTTCAGCTCCAGATCCTTGGCATTTTGCGGCGACAGCGTATCTTCCCCAAATGCCGATGCCGATCGCTGCGGGTCGTGCCCGAAGGTCGGCCAATCGCCCGCACTTAGGGTGAAAGGAACCAGCATCATCAACAGGACAACCTGCAGCCACCGGCCGAGCCTCGCCCGGCGTCTAGATGATTCATAGGAATTAATCATCATGATAACCGCTTTCTTTGCTTGATTTAGCCGCACGCCACCACGCAAGCTGATTGGCGTGCCCGAGGTGTACGCACAACTCCCCCAGCGCGTGCGCAGTACTCACGCGGCGTCGAACGCATGGTCAAGGTCGGAACGAAGAATTCACCCGCGCATTCGTCCTGGGTTGAGCTCCCTGCCTCCCCAAAGCCGGCGCCGTCGGCGGGTCCGTGACCCGAAGCGGCGCCAGCTTTCGGAGACCTTATCCACAAGGAAGTCGCCCCATCAGAAGAGAAGCTTCACAGCGAACTGGATGTTCCGCGGCGTGCTCACATTGCCGTTCCATTGTCCGAATGTTGGACTTGAGACGTCGGTGTCGAAGCCCGTTGAGCCAAAGCAGCGGGTCGTACAATTGAGGCTGTGCCAGTTCCAAGCATTGAAGAATTCCGTACGGAACTGCAGCCCCACCTTCTCGGTGACACGCGTATTCTTGACTAAACTGAGGTCCTGGTTACGATAGCCGGGTCCCCTCAAGTTTGAAATACGGGGCCCTTGACCCCAGTAGAAGTTAAAGTTGCTCGGATTCTCGAACGCAGCCGCGTTGAGCAGTGGCCCCTTGTCGGGGTTGAACGAGCCTGTACTCTGAAGGAAAGGCTTCGCGCCAGGAAGGAGGCCCGGAATACACGCCACGTCGAACGCGCTAGGTACGTTGCAGAAGCTCGAGCGGAAGAAGAAGGGCACGCCCGAGGAAATGCGGAACAGACTAACCAGTTGCCAACCTCCTAGGGCCTTGTCGACCACTCTGCCGGTGTTTAGGAAACGCTTCCCTCTACCTACGGGGAGGTCGTACACGAACGAAACCTGCAAGATCTGCGGTACGTCGTCGAGCGATAGCGCCTTGTTGCGTTGGCGCTCGAATGGCGAGATCACGCCCTCAGGTCCCCCGGTGAGCGACACACTCTGCACATAGTCGGAAGTCGTGGTCAGTTTCGAGAGAGTGTACGAACCGAGAAGCCAGAGTCCGTTGGAAAGGCGATGCTCCGCCTTAAACTGGAACGAATTATAGAACGATTTGCCGGCATTCTCATTCTCGCCAAATAGGCCCCCACAATATTGAGGGAAGGGGCGCAGCGCCTGGGCCACCGACGGCGCACACGACTGCATCTGCTCGACCCATCCGGAGTAGGGGAGCGCAACGCCATCCAGTTCAGTCTGCCCTGGCTGGAATTCGTCGAATAACTGTTGACCCATCGACAAATACTTGGGATTCAAAGCGTTAATGGGAGCGATGCTCGAGGGCAGCCGGCTCCCCTTATTCGCCACGTACGCCGCGCTGAGGTAGAAGTTATCGGTGAATTGGTGGTCGACGGTCAAGTTCCATTGTTGCGCGTACGTTAAGCGGTTGGCATCAAACGGCCTGTAAATCGGCCCGTCCTGGCCGTTCAGGAGCGTCGAATCAATGAACGGTGGGCGCTGAAAGTTTTGGGGAAGACCCTGAGTGAGCGTAAAGGCTGGGGTCAAGCCACCGTTGGTGCTTGAAAACGAGGGTGTGAAGTTGAATCCGTCCTGTCCGATGCCACTGTTCCAGCCTGGATAGAAGGCTTGGTTGTAAAAGATTCCGTACCCGGTACGGACGACCGTCTTCGGACTGAAGGAATAAGCGATGCCGAGCCGTGGGCTGAAAGCATGGTACCAGGTCGTCTCAGGATGCCGTCGGCCGAAGCTCGCTGGCCCATAACCAGTTCCGGCAAAAGCCATTCGTCCCGGTCTGTTACCCGCTCCCGGGTTGGGTCCCAGCGGATCTAAGAAGGTGAAATGGTTGTACTTTTCGAAGGACGGGGTGCTGACGTCCCAGCGGATTCCGTAAGTGATGCTCAGTTTGCTTGTCGCCTTCCAAGTGTCACCCGCGTGGAGGTCCCACAACCTGCCGCGACCATAGTTATTCTGGACGGTGTTAAATGACGCGTTACCATTGTCGACGAGTCCCAGCAGGAAGCTGGCAACCGGGTTTCCGCTGTTGATGCCGAGCAAGCCCGTGGTTATGTCGGCGAAGCTGAATGTTCCTGACTCATTGTTGTTGTTTGTAAGATTGTTTTCCAGGTCTCGGAACTCACCTCCGAACTTAAGCGTGTGAGCGCCATGTATATAAGTCACTAAATCGTTGACGATGTTCGTGGGCCTCGCCTCATAGTGTAGATGGTCCCCACCCATTGACTGGAATCCGTCTGAGAAATCGATCTCCGGAGGAGACTTATAGGCGGCCACGCCGGGGATCTTGGGTATATCATTAACGTAAGGAGCGGAATCTCCTATCTCGCTGCCCCTCATTCCCATGTAGCCGTAGTTGAAATTGTTTAGCAGGGTCGGAGAAAGGGTGTGGTCCCAGTTGAATCGGATGTTCCAGGGGCCGATCTCGCCGCCATTGGGAAGAAGGAAAATATCGCTGCTGATCTGCGGCGGCAAATTGGAGCCGCGTGAGAAGACGGTGTTGTGGTTGTGCACCGTAATGGCAAAATGATCTTTGGTGCCCCAATACTCGTCGCCGCGGACGTCGAAACTCTGCCGGTGGTTCGTGCCTGCGCCGCTGATGTCAGAGATGGCAAGCGGCGACACGAAGTTGTTCAAGGCGCCCGAAAACGTAGGAGTGGGAAGGAATTTGAACCATTGTTGAGCCAGTGAGCTTTGCAGACGGGGGTCTGACGGGCAAATCACGTTGGGGGTATGGCCGTCGCAGCCCATGAACTGGTCGCGCAGGAAGGGTAAGTTATTCGGTCCGACGGCAACATTCGGATTGTAGTTGGGATTCGATCGCGTTGTAGCCGGGTCGTAAACCGGAATCAGATTCCCGCTGGCGTCGACCCAGTCGCTGAAGTCACCCTGCCGCTCCTTAAGGGAGGGGATACTGAGCACCGGAAATTTCGTGCCTCCCCGGATCGTCCACCGCTCGTAATTGAAGAAAAAATAGGCTTTGCTGCGACCTGACCAGGCACCGGGAATTTTGATTGGCCCGCCGAGGCTTCCACCAAACTGGTTTTCGATATCCTTAGGCCGGTCTGGCGCGCCCCACTGACGGGCATTAAGCGCCGTGTTGTGGAGAAACTCGCGCAAGTCGCCGTGGAATTCGGTCGTGCCGGACTTTGTCACCGCCGAGATAACACCTGAGGTTGTTGTGCCATATTGCGGTTCGTATGTCGAAGTCAGCACGCTAACTTCGCTGACTGCTTCCGGTGAGATGGGATAATCATTGTCAAGAGCCACCATCCCACTCTGGCTCATCAACCCCTCCTGCATGGAGACGCCATCGAGCGTCGCTTCATCACCCATTTTCATTCCGCCGTTGATCCGCGCCTCGAACGGATTGCCACCCGCCGCCGTATTCACGCCAGGAAGCAGAATCACAAACGAAGCAGCGGAACGAGAGTTGCCCGAGACGTCGAGCGGGAGTTGCGACAGAACGTGGGGCGGGATCTCGCCCTTGTGCGTAGCGTTCTCGAAATTGAGAGGGGAGGCCTCACCGGTCACCTGCACCGTTTCGGTGGAACTCCCGAGAGTTAGCGTCACGTTCAAGGTCGCTGACTCATTGAGGTTGAGCACAATTCCGCGCTGCACGAAGTCCCTGAATCCTTTTGCCGAGACCGCTAAGTCATAGGTTCCCTCGCCCAAGTTCCCAAACCGGTAAAAGCCGTCAGTACCGGTCTTGAACTCGGCCCGAGCTCCAGTAGTCGGGCTGGTGAGAGTCAGTTGCGCCGACGGAACCAGGGCGCCGCTCGGATCCGTCACGGTGCCGCTGATCGAGGAGTTGATGCTCTGACCCCGACCCCAACTCGACACGAGCATGAACGAAACTAGAAGGTATCCAACCCATCTCGCGTTCCTGGTGTACATATTGATCTCCTTTTCTTGACCCATTCCCGGACGGCAAACTGAATCATCAATCAAGACCGCTGGCCCAAAGCGCGTCGTCAAACCTGGGATTCCACGAGTGAAGTTGTTGGCCCTTCCCCTCAGCCAGGACGCTTAACTATTGAAACGTTTAAAGAAGAGAGCTCAAAATAAGCCTCCAAACGCGCAGGAAGCGTGAGAAATTAAATCGTTTCAGAAAAGCTTTGTCAAGTGAAAAATGTTGATGCATAGTAATGGTGCGGTTACCGGGCATCGCCCTTGTTAGAGAGTCTTGCTCCGGGCAAAGCGGGCGGCGGCGGACAGAGCGGCATACGCGGCGCGCCGCCACTCGTATTGTCTGGGCGTCGCAGTCGACGCGCCGGTCCATTATGGCCACACTTAAGGAAATCGCGACAAGAGCCAGGGTTTCCATCGGCACGGTTTCCAACGTCATCACCGGCTCCGTTCCCGTCAGTGCCCTCCGGCGGGAGAGAATCCTCGCCGCGATCCGCGAATTCGACTATCACCCCAACCACGTCGCCCGCAGCCTCAGGCTGCGCCGCACCAGAACGCTCGGCATGGTGATTTCAGACATCACCAACCCGTTCTTCTCGCAAATGGTTCGCGGTGCCGAGGACGCCGCGCTGGAGCACAACTACCTGCTGCTCATGTTCAACACCGACGACCGTGTAGAGCGCGAGCGCCAAGCGCTGACCGTACTGCGGGACCGTCAAGTGGACGGCATCCTGCTGGTCGTCGCGTCGGGCCGCGAGAGTGCCGCGCACGCCGCGGAAACCGTGGCCGCGGGAACTCCCGTCGTCTGCCTGGATCGCTTCCCGCCCGGAGTTCGCGTCGATTCCGTCACCGTCGATAACCTCCAGGCAACGCGCGAGTGTGTGCGCCACCTGCTCGGCCTGGGTCATCGCCGCATCGCCATTCTCACCGGCTCCCTCTGCCATAACACGGCGCGCGAACGGCTGCAGGGCTATAAGGAAGCCCTGAAGGCCATGCGTCTTCGCATCGATCCGGAGTTGATTCGCACAGGAGACTTCCGGGTGGACAGCGGCCATGCCCTCGGCCTCGAGCTTCTTTCCCGCCCCGACCGGCCCTCCGCCGTATTCACTTCCAATGGCCTGATGGCGATGGGGGTTCTGAAAGCTGTGACGGAGCTTCGTCTGCGCTGTCCCCGAGATGTGGCCATCGCGACTTTTGACGATCTTCCCATGTCTGAGATTCTGCGTCCACCCCTCACCTCGGTGGCTCAGCCTGCCTATCTCATCGGCTACAAAGGCGCCGAACTGCTGATTAAGACCATCGAGTTGAGGGAAAAATCCAAGACTCGTGTCCAGATCAGGCTGCGCGCGGAGCTGCGGATCAGGGAATCCACCCAAGGCGTCAAATGTTAGCGTTCTGCGGCCAATCATCGCGGGATGGTTTCACCCGGCAGCATCTCGATTTTCTTCCAATATGCCGAACCTGGCGCCTTGCCGTCCACCAGCCAGTGGTAAAGGCGCAGGTTTACCTGCTGTCCCGCGTATCTCGTTAAATCGATGTGAAAGTCACGGTACTCCGTGTCTTGCCCTGGAGAATTTGGCTGCAGGACTTCGGTCAAAGCCGATTCATCATTGACCAGAATTTGTAGACGCCAAGGTCGATCTGGCAGTGCGCCGACGGTCAACTTCAGGTGGGAGGGATCGGCTGATACCAAAGCGTCCCGTTCTAGTCGGCACGGGCGCGTGTCGCGCGGGTAGGTGACGAGGACGCCGTCTTCCCATTGAAGATAGGTCGCGCCGGGTCCGCCGCGGCCCGCGTTCGCCAAGCGCCAGCCGGGATTCCACAATTTTCCGTAGTCGTTAATATCGAACCACTCGAGCGGTTGCTCGTGCGCCGCGTCGTGCGGAACAAGCAGGTCTCCGCCCGCTTCCAACCCACCATGGGCTGCGAGCATCCTTCGCCCTACCGCCGCGATTCTTGCGCCCAAGTCCGAAATGCGCTCATCGACAACCTTATGGAAAGTCACCGGCCCCATCGACGTTCCATAGATTCGATCATGCAGCGCTCTCGTCAGGTCCGGTGGAAGGGCCTTCAGCCCGTGCAAAGCGCCCAGCACCGAACCGACGTTGTCAGCGTTGCAGTCGGCATCGGTATAATCGTCCGCCGCCGTCACAATGTTCAGGCTGTCTAGGTAGTTGCCCTTCCCATAGAGCAGCGCCAGCGCCACCAGAGCCCCGTTCGCCACCGAATTATTCATCTGCGGATAGTCCGGGCGCCAGCGATTCTCGACCTCCAAAGCGAGCCCACGCCAGTCGGCGTCACGCGCCTTTCCGTCCAGAACCTGATCGATCGCTTGGCGGTAATTCGATCGGGGCGAAATCAGTTTCGCCGCTTCCCGGACAATTCTTTCCAGATCCGTTTCGAAGAATGCTTCGCTGATACACGCGGCCACGAAAACCGCCCCGTCGGAACCTTCCGCGTAGCCGTTCACGTGGGAGTATCTGCGAGCTACGGCACCAGCGAGGTTCACCATCCCCGCCGTCAGCATTCCGTACAGGTCGGATGAAAACTGCGGCCCAATGGTATGAAACCAGCGGTTGTAGCGCGGCTCCCCGGTGTGGGGAGCCGCGATTCCCTTCTCAAGCAGGAGGCGAGCCTGTTCGCTTGAACCCCAGGATCCAGCCTGGTACTCTTTCCACATCTCGCCTAGTTGTTCCACGCTCATTCCAATGCCGTGGCGTTCGAAACCGTAGAGCGCGACCATCTCATAGTAATAGTCGTCATCAACAGGCGCGTATCTATAAGACTGCAAAAAGTGGTCCAGGCGAGCCATGACGTTCTGTGGCTTGCCCTCGAACGGCATCCCAAATAGAGTTCCGGCGATGCCTCCCAGCCAAGCACCCTGGACACGATCCTGGAACTCCCGGGACGAAATCCGGCGGAATCGCGGCCCGGCCCCTTGCGGTTCACGAACCTCGGCCTGTTCCCGTGAGGGAGCGGTTTGAACGAAGAGCGCTCCTTCAAGGCCGGTCCCTGCAACCACTGAGGCTGCACCGCCAGCACCGAGACATTTCATGGCGCTTCGTCTATTCATATTCAAGTACTCCGATTTGCTCGCCCAAAATTTCGCCATAAGTGCCCCATTGCGCTGTGCCTGTCATCTGAGATCAGACCCATGCTTCGGGGCAATGGGGAGAGAGCGTCGCTCAGGGATGGTCTCGGCCAGAAGGAGGGTGTCACCACGTTTTGCAAAGTCCGGTGCTGTAATGCTATCATTATATCTGAGTATCTCATAGTCGGCGCAGTTGCTTGGTCTCGCCCGCCGCGTCAGGACCGGCCGCCTGACTCAGCGCTGCCAACCACCTATCTGAATGGGTTAAAGGATGTGTCACACGGCCAACGCAAATCCGATTTCCACGGCGAAGGATAAACATGAACACTCATGCGAAACCCGTGATAATACCGGTCTATTTCCAGACTGGCCGGGATCCTGAGTTTGAAAGCCAGTTCACGCGATTGAAGGGCCTTCTTTCCAGGGAGGCCGACATACAGGATCCCCTCCCGCTTGGCGCACCCCTTCCGGAAGCAGACGCGGTTCTGCTTCCCCAGCTCTTGGGCGACGCCTACAGGCAGCTTCCCGCCGTCAAGCAGATCCAACTCCCTCTGCTTGTTATCACATCGGAGTTTGGCACGGTCTCGATGTGGGACTGGGAGATTGTGAGCTACCTCGAATCCGAGGGCATCTCTGTCCTGACTCCTTACAGTCTGGAGGACGCCAGGAAACTGTGCCGGGCCCTTGGCGTAAGGAAGCAATTGAAAAGAAGCAAACTGTTGGTGTTTCAAGACAACCCTGGCGAGGGGCAGCAAGCTAGCATCTTTAAGCGCTTCTACTGGTGGGAAAGTGAATGCAGCCAGCGCATGAAGGAGAAATTCGGTGTCACCGTGGTTAGGAAAAGCTTTAAGACACTCGGTGAGGCCGCGAAGCGAATACAGGATCGGGACGCGGAAGAGGAATGGAAGAAGTGGCCACTCGAGACCGCCAATGTCTCTCAGCGAGGGCTCAATAGTGCGATCAAGATGTACATTGCCGTGAAACGAGAGGTCGACCAGGAGGGAGACGTCATCGGTGTCGGTATCAATTGCCTCAACGAATCCCACTTCTCGGACACCACACCTTGCCTGGCGTGGAACATGCTTTACGAGGAAAGAGGTTTGATCTGGGGATGCGAAGCCGACACCATGTCCATGCTGACCAAATACATCCTGAACAAGGCCCTGGGTGTCCCCATCATGATGACGAACCTCTATCCGTTCCTCATGGGGCAGGCGGCGCTCAAACATGAGAGAATTGCACATTTCCCGGTCGTCGGAGATCCAGAGAACTGCATCCTTGTGGCGCACTGCGGTTTCCTCGGTGTTCTTCCGAAGTCATTCTCGACTGAGTGGACATTGAGGCCCAAGGTTCTGGGCATCGTGGATGCGAACGCGACCGCCATCGACGCGCGTCTGCCGATGGGAGAGATTACGTTGGCAAAACTGGGATCCGCTCTTGACAAGGTGACTGTAAGCGAAGGACAGCTCGAAGGATATGTGCAGTATCCGGGATCCGATTGCAGGAACGGCGGAGTCATCCGCGTGAAAGATGGCCGCAGACTCGTGAATAACCTGTCCTCCCACCACTACCTGTTGATGACAGGCCACAACCTGCGTGGCATCGCGAACCTTTCGAAGATATTCAACTTTACAGTCGAAGAAATCTGACGGCTGCCGCCGGTGCGGGGCCGTTCTGTCCTGCGCCGCGTGACGCACTGTCGGCCCTGCCGTATCCATAAAGAAGTCCGTAGCCGCGGTGCACTTCGGAGTAGTCCGGTGTCCCAAGTCAGGCCGAATCTCCGACGCGTGCTGCAGGAGCCCTGAGGGTCACGCGTCGGCCCGTAACAGCTGACGACAGCACCGCCTCAAGTACCTGCATCTCCTTGACGCCGTCTGCGAAATTCGGCGCGATTTCTGCGCCCGTGCTGATAGCCTGGAGAAAGTCGACTATGGCGTGATAGAAGGTGTGCTCATAGCCGATGAGATGTCCTGCGGGCCACCAATGGCTCACATACGGATGGATGTCTTCCGTTGCGAGAATGTTCCGAAATCCCCGGTTTCGCTTGGGATCGGACCCGCAGAAATATTCGAGCTCATTCATGCGCTCCAGGTTGAATTCGAAGCTACCGTCGCTACGGTAGATTTCGAAATGATTGTAGTTCTTGCGGCCGGTAGCAAAACGGGTCGACTCGAAGGACCCCAGAGCTCCATTCTCGAACGACGCCAAGAAAAAGGCGGCATCCTCGACCGTGACTCGCCCTTTCTCACAGCTCAGTGTTCCGGATTGAAACGTTCCGGCGGTCCCTTCCTGGGCCAAGGGACGTTCTTCGATGAAGTGCGCTGTCATGGCGGTGACGCTCGAAATTTCGCCGACCAGATACCTCGCCAGATCCACGCTGTGTGAGTTCAGATCGAAGTGGGGTCCTGCGCCGGCCATTTCCTTCCTCAGGTGCCACGTCGCGGAAAGGCGGGGTCCATGATCCAGGACTGCAAGTATGCCCCGCGCCAATGAAATATGCGACCGAGCCTGCCCTCGTCGATCATTTGCCTGGCCAAAGCTACGGCAGGACATCGTCGGTAATTATGATTGAGATAGTGGACGATGCCGTTTTCCTTCGCAGCATCGTGCATCTCCTGAGCCTGCTTTGAATCCAAGGCGACAGGCTTCTCGCAGAAGATGTGCTTCCCGGCCCGCGCGGCCTCCACCGCCAACTCGTGGTGGAGGGCCGTGGGGGTCGAGATATCAACGATGTCGATGTCGTCACGGTCGATCACTCTCCTCCAGTCCGTTTCCGTTTCCTCCCATCCCCAACGTTCGGCGAACGCCCGGACCGCTTCCTCGTGCCTGCCGCAAACAATCTTCAAAACCGGGGTGATCTCGAGGTGGAAGAACCGTGCGACGTTCCGCCATGCGTGGCTGTGGGCTTTGCCCATGAATTTGTATCCCACGAGGGCGACGTTCATCTTCTTCTTTGAAGGCATCGATTTCAACTCCTGGGTGTGTCAGGCGCGCCTGCGCCCAGGGCCCCCTGATTTTTGTGCAGTCACGGCTCGCGCGAGTCGCCGGAGCTCCCTGACGCTCCTCGCGACCGCGGCGTTTTCGTCGTTACCATAGTCCGGATGGAGGAAGTCGATTTCGACGGCGAGGATTCCATCAAATCCCGCCTCGGCGAGCATCTGAACGAGGTTTTGGTTGTCCACCACACCATCCCCGACTGGCGTACTGGAGAAGAAGTACCATTCGTTAGCTGGCACACCACGCTGAACCTTCAAGTCCTTGATGTGCGTCGCATAAACGCGCGGGGCGAGCTTGGCCATGCCCTTGATGGGATCGTCCAAGAGCCGCAGGAAGTTCCCTGTGTCAAAGTTAATCCCCAAGTAAGGAGAGTCCACGGCATCCAACAGTCTCACCATCTCGTCCGCGGTGAAATCGATGTGATTCTCCACCGCCATCCTGATACCGTACGACCGCGCAACCTCGACCGCCTTGCGGAACATGGCGGTGAGCCGCCCAAGCTGCGGTTCATGAGGCTGGTGCCGGAACATCAGGCTGCTTCCTACCACCCGCATGACTTTGGCGCCGATCCGTTGAGCACAGTCGAAGCTTTGAATCATCTCGTCATAGGCCTGTTCGTTGGATCCGCCCTCCAACCCGTCGGGGTGGCCCCATGCATAAATCCTGTCGAGGCCGTAGTCGTCTAACAGGCCCTTGATCTCGCCTAGGTACTCGGATGAGAGGCTTGGGAAGAAGCAGGACTCCAGCGACACCCCATCCACGCCGAGTTCGTAGGCGCGAGCCAGAAAATCCTCCATTGTCATGCGATTAGCGGGCGGAGTTTGTTGGGGATAGACCTCACCCAAGAAACGATGGAAGCAATAGCTGTCGATGCCGACCTTCATAAGCTTTGCGCCTCGATTCTCCGTGGCTGCGGGCAGTAGTGGCTTGACTTGGGCCGTACTCTTACCTGTTATGATAGCATTACCGGACCCATGCTATAATAGTCAGCCTTAAGTGGTCAAGATTCCCACTCGCTCTCGAAAGTTGCGTCCTTGGGCGGAAGAGGCGAGGCGTAGGACGCGCCAGACACGCAAATGCTTTCAAGCAAATTTAGCAAATCGACAGGTAGAAAGGACCGTTCGGCGGTGGCTTCGAGCAACTGCAGAGTGCGGCCGAGATGAGTGGGCCGGCCCCGACCGCTCAAAACACATTTCTCAAGCGGGGTCTATTTCACGCCGTTCGTCGCTAAGCGCGTGCTAGCCCGGGGTTTGCACGAGGAAGACTTCGAACTTACTGCGGTCCCCACGGTGTTTGGCAACGAAATATTCGAGAGGTGTTCCGTCCTCGAGCAGGCCGATGCTCTTGAGCAAGAGTGCCGGGCTGCCGGGCTTCACGTTGAGCATCCTTGCGTCGGCTCCTCCCAAGGCAGTCGCTTCGATGCTCCTCGATCCTTTGGCAATCCGGTAACCGTACTTGCGTGCTATGACTTCATACAGCGATTGCTGGGAAAGGTCCTCGGCAAGGAGCGCGGGGCATCTCTTCTCCGGCAGGTATGTGACGACCAAGACCTCAGGCTCCCCATCGAGGAAACGGAGTCGATTGAGCTTAATCACCGGGTCGTTCTCCGCGATCCTAAGCGCCTCTGCAACCTCCGCCTTTGCAGGAACGACGGCGAACTCCAGGACTTTCGTCGAAGGCTTTTGCCCTTTCGCGACGGCGTCCTCGTAGAAGCCGCGCAGGCTCTGCATCAGGCCGCCCTCGTACTTGGGAAAGGCTACGGTGCTGCGCTTGCCGTTGTGCTTGGTGACGAACCCTTTTCTTTCCAACTCCGACAAAGCCTGACGGACGACGGTCCGGCTGATCCCAAATCGCGTGCACAGTTCCTGCTCACTAGGCAGAAGCTGTCCCGGGTTCCATTCGTTGGCCTTGATCTTGCATTGAATAAAGCTGATAAGTTGAAAATAGAGGGGAATAGGACTGTTGCGGTCGATAAGCTTTACGCCCTCTGGCTCAAGTTCTTGTGGCACTAAACCCGTAAATCCTCTAGTTTCCACTTTGTCCATGCCGGGCCTCACGCTGGAGGCGGGACCAGTTTGAAGATACTTATAATCCTATCATGTCTTCCAGAGTTTTCAAGTCGCCCCCCGGGCGCGCAGGGATGGATGCATTGTATAAGCGATCTCGTGGGATTTGCCGCGCCAGGCGTGCCTGATTGGACGCGTCGGACTGCCAAGCGACCTGCTAGAAGGGTTTACCTTGCTTGACAGTCCGGTCACGCACATGTTAACGAGTAGTGCTATCATGACAGGGCTATAGACGGTGGTCCGGTTAGATGAAACGATATCTCCTCGGAATCGACTTGGGCACCACCGCGACAAAAGCGGCGCTCTATTCCGCCGATGGTTCGTCGCTGGGGGAGGCGCGAGCAGAAGTACCGATCGAGCATCCCCAGCCCGGAGTTGCACTTCAGAATTCCGAAGACTTCTACACTTCCGCGGCGAAGGCTAGCCATGAGTGCCTTCGATGCTGTTCCATCGACCCATCCGAGGTGGCCGGGGTTGCGTTTGACAGCCAGATGGCAGGCATCGGTACGATCGACGAAGACTTTCTTCCTGCCACACATTTCGATTCTTGGCTGGACATGCGGTGCCAGCCCTATATTCGCGAGCTCAGCTTGAAGCATGGCGACGAGATCACTTCGCTGACCGGGTGCCCGCCAACCTGTAATCACGGGCCGAAAATTCTCTGGTGGATGCATGAGAGACCCGACGAATTCCGTCGAATCGCCAAGTTCGTTACGCCTGCCTGCTACGTCGCCGGGAGGGTTGCCGGACTGCGGGCCGACGAAGCTTTTATCGACTACACCTTCCTACACTTCACGGCGCTGGCGGACGCAAGGGCTGGAACATGGTCTTCCCGCCTCTGCCAGCTCCTCGGGGTTGATACTTCCAGGCTGCCGCGTATCGTGGCGCCATGGGAGGTTGTCGGTGAAGTACGAACCCAGGCCGCACAGGATTTCGGCCTGGCAGCTGGCACTCTAGTCGCAGCGGGCTGTGGAGACACCGCAGCAGGCGCGCTCGGCGCCGGCGTTGTCGAGGCAGGCATGCTCCTGGAAACGGCCGGGACAGCCTCTGTCTTCTCCTGTTGCACGGACCAGTACGCTCCCGACCGGGAGAATCGGGCGCTCATGACCATGCGCTCGGTGGTGCCCGGCGTCTGGAACTGTCTTGCGTATATTGCCGGTGGAGGGCTTGCTTTCCCGTGGTTTCGCGAGAATTTCTGCAGTTTGAACGGAGAGCCTCGCTCGAAGGATGACTACGAGCGCCTCTTCGAGCTCGCCGCGCTCATTCCGGCTGGCTGCGAAGGACTGTTCTTCTCTCCTCATCTCGGTGGGCGTATCTGTCCCGCGGCACCCGAGATGCGAGGTGCCTGGGTGGGGTTTTCCTGGGGACATACCGTGGGTCACTTCTTCCGCGCCATTCTTGAAAGCATTGGTTACGAATACGCGTACTATCTCCGAATCCTCCGTCGGCTCCTGCCCGGTCTGCGGTTGATCGAGGCGAGGGTGATCGGAGGAGGGTCCCAGAGCGCAGTGTGGAACCAGATCAAGGCCGACATCCTCGGTGTCACTTACAGGAGTGTAGCGCGGCCAGAGAGTGCGACGTGGGGAAGTGCCCTGGTTGCCGGCAGGGCTTGCGCGCTCATCAACAACCTTACTGAAGCGGCGCTAGGGAGCGCTCGAGTTTCGGACGAGTCATTCGACCCGAACCCGGAAGTCGGCGCGACGTACCAACTCGCCTTTGAACACTACCTCGGCTGGCAAGAACGCCTGGGAAAAGGGCTCCGTCGTGACGTCTGAACGAATTCGAATCTGTTTGATAGGCGCAGGTCGCGCCGGCCAAGTGCATGCGAATTCCCTCGTGCGCCATGTGCCGGAGGGCCAACTTGTTGCCCTCGTGGACGAGGACGCAGGAGCGCTACGCGAGGTGGGCGAGAAGTTCGCGATTTCCTCCCGCTTTCCGTCTTTTGAGCAGGCCCTCACGCACGCGGAATTTGATGCCGTGGTGATCTCGACGCCGACCTTCACACACAAGGAGCTTAGCGTTTGGGCGGCAAACAGCGGAAAGCACGTCTTTTGCGAAAAGCCCATGGCTCTGAATTTGCTTGAGTGCGACGAGATGATCGGAATCGCCGAGCGGAAGGGGGTCATCCTCCAGATTGGTTTCATGCGGCGCTTCGATCCCGAATTTGAAGCCGCGGCGGCCCGCATCGAAGCAGGCGAGATCGGGCAGCCGATTCTCGTCAAGTCCCTGACGCACGGGCCCGGTCTGCCACCGGCCTGGGCACGAGACCTGCGAACGTCAAATGGGATGCTGGCCGAGGTGAACAGCCACGACTGGGACACCCTACGATGGCTGACCGGCTCCAACCCTCAAAAGGTGTATGCGGAAGTGGCGAGCTTCAAGGGCGAAGCGCGCGGCGTCAATACGCCGAACTTTTATGACACGGCGTCGGTCCAGATCCGCTTTGAGAACTGGGCGCTGGGGACGATCTCGGGCGTCTGCCCTTGTGAGTACGGATACGACGCGCGCGCCGAAATTGTAGGGGAACGCGGCATTTTGCAAGTCGGTGATCTCCGTGGGCAAGCGGTCCTCATCTGCACGAACCGCGAGCAAGGACTGATCACCCCTATCTACCGATCATGGCCTGAGCGGTTTGCCGACGCTTACGTAGGTGAGATGCGGCATTTCGTGGACTGCATTCGACGGGAAGCGCGGCCCCGTGTTGGGGGTGAGGAGGGCCGCTGGGCTGTGGCGGGCGTACTGGCGGCGACGGCGTCTTTCCTGGAAAAAAGGCCTGTGACGCTCAAGGAAATCCTTGCGGCCACCACCACGGCGGCGAAGTGAACCCCATGCTCGCAGCAGTCTATCACGGCCCGAGAGACTTGCGAGTGGAGAATCGGCCGATTCCCGTCATCGGGCCCGGCGAGCTGCTGTTGAAGGTCGACAGTGCCAGTTTGTGCGCGACGGATTTTCGAATCTTCGACGGAGGCCACCTCAAGTATTCAGCGGACACGATTCGAATCCCCGGTCACGAGGTGGTGGGAACGATTGCCGAGCTGGGGCGGGGTGTGTCGGGTGTCCGGGTTGGACAGCGCGTTTTTATCGCTCCGAATGTGGGTTGTGGCGACTGCCGGCAATGCCAGCGAGGACACAACAACCTCTGTCAGAACTATGAAGCTTTTGGCATCACGATGGACGGCGCCTTGGCGGAGTACATGCGCGTGACCAGCGCCGCCGTCGAGCAAGGAAACGTGGTCCCTCTGGCGAGCGAGATGGACTCGGCGTGCGTGGCGCTGAGCGAACCGTTGGCGTGCGTCCTGCACGGCCAGGAAGCGGTTCGCGTCGGAGACGGGGACTCCGTCCTTATTCTGGGCGCCGGACCGATCGGGCTGATGCACCTTCTGCTGGCAAGGCTTCGCGGAGCACGCCAAATCCTTATCAGCGACCGATCTTCGGAGCGGCTCGAGAAAGCGCGAGAGTGTGGCGCCGATCGCGTTGTGAACTTCTTTGAGGAGGATATCGACTGCGTGGTCGCCGACGAAATCCGCGGGGGGGGTGCGGATGTCGTGATTGTGGCCGTAGCGGCTCGCGAAGCACAGGAGCAGGCCCTGCGCCTCGCAGGGATTGGGGGACGCATCAACCTTTTCGCTGGGCTGACGAAGGACGAGCCCAGTATTCGGCTGGATTCGAACCGGGTCCATTACAAGGAGCTCGTCGTGACGGGTACAACCGGGTGCAGCACGGCGGATTGCCGCCGCGCCGTCGAGTGGGTGACCTCAGGCAAAGTTGATCTCGGTGCTCTGATCAGCAAACGGTTCCCTCTTCGGGATATGGCCTCGGCTTTCTCGGCGGCACGCGATGGGAAACACCTGAAAGTGGTTGTCCAGCCTGGCTTGACGACGTCATGATTTTGGTACCGTGGCTTCTGCCGGGAGCGATTCTGCCTTGTATGGAGGCTGAGCCTTGAAGGTTGGACCGTTTGGGTTCGATTTGTCCGCGGACGCCGGTGTCTTTGATAGCCACCTGCGGAGATCGCTCTCTGACTTGGAAGGCTACTTCGCCGACGTTGCTGCTTACCGGAACATGGTCGACTCGGGGAACCCAGTGGTCTATGAGGTCTTTGAGATTGACAGACCGCAAGTAGCTGGTGAAATTCGGCACGGCCTGTCAGTGGTTCACGCCGGCGCGGTTGGGGATGAGTACTTCATGACCAAAGGGCACTATCACTCGGTGCGCGGTACCGCCGAGATCTACTACTGCCTGATGGGGCGCGGGATCTTGCTCATGGAGAACGCAGCCGGCGAATGGGCGGCCGAAGAGCTGCGTCCGGGCCGGGTAGTATACGTGACACCCTATTGGGCCCATCGGTCGATCAATGTCGGCCATGACGAGGAGGACCTCATTACGTTTTTTGCCTACCCGGCGAATGCCGGGCACGATTATGACGCGATTGCGGGCAAGAGATTTCGCAAACAGGTGCTCCGCCGCAACGGGAACCCGTCAGTCGTCGATAACCCGGCGCGGACCTCGGAGGCTGCTCCCTAACGAACGATGGCGCCCGACATGAAACACTATCGAGTCCTGGTGACGCCGACGACTTTTGGCCAGAACGATTCGCGGCTTCGATCCGAGCTGGAGGCGTCGGTGGGAGAAGTCGTCTACAACCGCTTGGGCCGTCCCCTCGTTTCTCGTGAAGTGCGCGAAATGTTGGGTGAAATCGACGGATACATCGCAGGGCTTGATGAGATTGATAGTGAAGCCCTCGAAGGCGCTGACCGCCTGAAAGTCGTGGCCCGATACGGTGTGGGCGTGGACAACGTAGACCTCGAAGCGGCGGCCCGCAGATCAATTGTGGTCACCAACACACCCCACGCTAATTCCGTTTCCGTGGCCGAGCTCACCGTCGGCCTTATGGTTTCGCTCGCCCGTTCCATCCCGGGAAACTCGGCAGGCGTTCTCTCAGGCGGCTGGCCACGAAACGGGGGGTTCACGCTACAGGGAAAGACCATCGGAATTCTGGGTTTCGGCTCGATAGGAAGAGAGGTCGCCCGGCGGTTGCGAGGCTGGGGCTGTCGAGTTGTGGCTTATGATCCGATTCCGTGCGACAAGGTCGCTCGGGAACTCGAAGTCGAATTGAGGCCACTTGAGGACGTATTGGAGCGGGCGGATATTCTCTCGTTGCACTTGCCTGCTCTCGCGGAAACGCGCGGCATGGTCAACGCGGCCTTTCTGGGCAAAATGAAGAAAGGGGCGTTTCTTATTAATGCCGCCCGGGGCGAACTGGTTGACGAAGCGGCCCTAGCCGAAGCCTTGCGTAGCGGGCGACTTCGGGGAGCCGCTCTGGATGCCCTCCACCAAGAGCCCCCTTCCCCCGACCATCCGCTTCTTCTCTTACCTCAGGTCATCATCACACCGCACTGCGGCGCCCACACCGACGGAGCTATGGACGCGATGGGATGGGAGTCACTGCGCGATTGTTTGGCCGTGCTCATGGGCGAAGAACCTGCTCATCCCGTCCTTTGCGCGCGGGAACTTCTCAGGTGCAGAATCAGGACCCAGCCGCGACCGACCATGTACTTCATCGGCGTGAGCACCGGCAAATCCTCTATCAGGCGAGCCTTTCCGCTGTGGATGAAGGAACTGGGCCGTCCGGAAGTGTACCTGGAAGGAGTGGACCTGAAGCTCCACGATCATGCTGACAACTACCGGAGGGTGGTTGCCCAGATCAAGTACGACGCTCAATCGCTTGGCGCGCTGGTCACAACCCACAAGATTCACCTGCTGGAAGCGGCGCGGGATATGTTCGACAACCTCGACCCTTTTGCTCTTGCCAGTGGCGAGGTTTCCAGTATCTCAAAGAACGGCCGGGCTCTGGAGGGCCACGCTAAGGATCCGATCACTGCCGGAATGAGTTTGGACTGCCTGCTCAGCAAAGACTATTTCCGGTGCGGCGCGGACGTGTTGTGTCTGGGCGCGGGCGGCTCCGCGACGGCAATCGTGCTCCACTTTGCCAGCAAAGAGAGTTCTGGCGATCGGCCAGGGCGGATGATCATCGTAGATTGTTCGCCAGGGCCGCTGGAAAAACTGCGTGTCAAGGCGCGCGACCTCAAGACCGACATCGAGTTCGAATACCACTGCAATATCCAGGCCGAAATCAACGATCGACTGATGGCAAAGCTGACACCCGGCTCACTCGTGATCAACGCCACGGGGATGGGGAAGGATCTCCCTGGCTCGCCGATCACTGGCAACGGCGTCTTTCCACTGAATGGTATCGCCTGGGAGCTGAATTATCGGGGAAAGCTCGACTTCCTGCGCCAAGCCCTGACGCAGGCTGAGCCCCGCAGGCTGGTAGTGGAGGATGGCTGGCTATACTTTCTCCACGGCTGGACGCAGGTCATCGCCCAGGTGCTCAAAGTACGAATCGAGGCGGTGTTGTTTGAGAGGTTGGCGTCCATTGCCGGCAGCGTTTGTGCGCCAGTCCTGCCACATCGCGTAGTCCCCAGAGAATCACGTACCAATGATGAGATGGGTGCCGGCAGTAAACCCTGAAGGGGCACACCAAGCAGAAAAAGGGGCAGATTATGCGCAAGTTTCCGCTTCGTTTTCTCAAGGAGAGGAGTTTGTGAACCTCGGGCCTTTTTTCTACCGCGTTAATGGCCCTCGTATCGCCCGCTCCGGCGCCGGCGCAATTCAATCTGCGAAGCAGCACAGCTCAGGTGGTCAGGCGCGAGTGGTGTCGAGGGTGATCAGGGCCACGTTCGCGTCCTTCGTCCTCTTCCGAACGACTGCGTTGGCTTTGCTCCGCGTGCCGCACCCACTCAGAACAGGCAGCAGGATGACAATCAGGAAAGGCCAGTAGCCGCCCTGGGCCAGCCAGTGGTGAGACGGCGAACGCGTTTTCATTTCGTGCATTCGAGTCTACACTACACAAAGCTGTATACGCAAACGGCTGAACTCGTGCCATGACGCCCAGACCCCGCGGCAAAACAAGAGTCAATGGAAGCGTTGAGCGCTGATCGCTCTTGGGCCTTGGCGCAAGGGTAACGACAAGCCGCCTGGAGCATCGACGGATCATCGAGTCCGGAACGGCCCTAATGTTGATGCCGTTTCGGTGTCGCGACGGCCGGCCAAAATACTACAACGCCATGCCGAACGGGCCGCGGCCATTTAGTAAGCATTTCTTATTGACCCAGACCGAGTGTTGGAAAGTAACCCTCTCAGGAGAACATATGCTTTCGTCGAGGCATCTGCTTGCCGCCGCGTTCGTTCTCACGTTTTCAATATCTGCTTCGGCCCAGGACACCAAGTACCCCGCCCATGGGGAACAGATTCCCGGCCCTGACAATGCCGCGGAAAATACAGGACCGTGCTGCTACAACCAGAACCCTCTGGGGGCTTTCCGTCCAAGCTTCGGTGATTGGCTTGAGGACATCAGGCATTGGCGGCACGAGGAGCTGATCCGCATCGGTTACGACGGTTCCGAGTACGACCGCCCGGAGCTCCAGTGGACGCAGTCCACGTTTATTCAGCCCCAGATGATGATCGAGGATCGCTACTTCTACAATCCGGTAGGGGGACACTACACGGTGGATCGGTATCTCGACGACCTCAACCGGCGCTATGGTGGCATCGACTCGGTGTTGATCTGGCACACGTACACCAACATCGGCGTGGACAACCGCAATCAATATGACCTGCTGCATGACATGCCGGGCGGCTCGGCGGGCCTCAAGCAGACGATTCAAGACTTTCATCGTCGCGGCGTGCGTGTCCTGTTCCCCGTCATGCTTTGGGACCAGGGCACGCGGGACGTGGGCGTACCCAACTGGGTGGCCACGGCGCAGGCCATGGCAGAGATCGGCGCCGACGGCCTGAACGGGGATACGCTTGGCGGCGTGCCGCACGCGTTCCGCGTAGCCTCCGACAAAACCGGTCACCCCATCGCCCTTGAACCCGAAGGCAGCCCGCCCGACGAGGCGCTCCAGTGGAACAACCTCACGTGGGGTTACTGGAAGTATCCCTTCGTCCCCATGCTCAGCAAGTACAAATGGCTGGAGCCGCGCCACATGGTGAACGTTTGCGACCGCTGGAACCGCGACAAAACCGACAATCTGCAGTATGCCTTTTTTAACGGTGTAGGCTACGAGAGCTGGGAAAACATTTGGGGAATCTGGAATCAGATCACCCCGCGGGACGCGGAAGCCTTGCGCCGCGTCGCGAAGATTGAACGCGCCTTGGCGAGCCTGCTCATCAGCCCGGACTGGGAGCCGCATACGCCCACGCTGCGTTACGGTTCGTTCGCCAGCAAGTGGCCGGGCCGGGGCGAAACGCTGTGGACTCTCGTCAACCGCAATGAGTTCGACCTCTCCGGTCGGCAAATCGAAGTGCCGTATTCGAGCGGCTTGCATTATTACGACGTGTGGCACGGCGTGGAGTTAACGCCTTTAATCAGCGATGACAGGGCCACGTTAAGCTTTGACGTGGAAGCGCACGGATTCGGCGCGCTGCTGGCTACCAACCAGCTTACGGAAAAGCAAGAGAGACTGATCGCCGAGATGGGTGAACTCTCGAAGACGCCGCTGCAGGCCTTTTCGCACGAGTGGCATTTCCTGCCGCAGCGGGTCGTGGATATTCCGCCGACCAAGCCGTCACCGTCGTCGCCGCCCGGTATGGTGAGAATTCCGGAGGGCGACCTCAACTTCGTTGTGCATGGGATCGAAATTGAAGGCGGTAACGCGATCGGCGTGGATGTTCAATACCCGTGGGAAGACTCGCCGCGGCGTCATCACTGGCACATGATGCACGTCAGCTCCTTCTACATCGACAAGTATCCGGTCACGAACGCTGCGTTCAAGAAGTTTCTCGACGCCACACGCTATCGCCCGAAGGACGAACACAACTTTCTGCGCGACTGGAACAACGGCACGTACCCCGACGGTTGGGTCGACAAGCCCGTCTGTCGTTGCTAACAATCCCATTCGTCAAGCAGAACTGACCGGGTGCCCAAAGCGCTGCCGGTTTTTTCGGCCGCTCCGAGATTCGCCGCACTGACTTCGCGTCAGATACCAGCGATTCGTGCTTGGACTGTGGTGAGGGCCGACACCATGGGTGCGATCTCACACGCAAGGTGGGCCGGCTTGAAATTGTGGAGGAAAAAGGGTCTCGCACTCAGGCTGCGCGTCGTTCGTAACGATGGTGCAATCCGCCGACCTGCGCAAGCTCGATCACGGGACCGAGTTCCGGCGGCTGAATGGCGCGCTCTTCCGGAGCGTCCTTGGCCAGCGAGAGATGAGTGCGTGAGTGCCCGTAATACTGGAAATACGACTTCAAGGTCCGGCGCAAGAAGGCTTCATTGAACACTATGACGTGGTCCAGGCACTCCCGCCGGATCGACCCAATCAGCCGCTCCACGTAAGGATTCTGCCAGGGCGCTCTCGGGGCCGTCAGGACTTCGCGAATCGCCATCCGTCGAACTCTTTGCCGGAAGACCTCGCCATAAATGCTGTCGCGATCATGGAGCAGATAGCGTGGGGCCGTGTCCCACGGGAAGGCCTCGGCAATTTGTTGTGCCGTCCATTCCGAGGTGGGATGGGCGGTGACGTTGAAATGCAGTACTCGACGCCGATGATGGGCCAAAACTATGAAGACAAACAAGACTCGAAAGCTCAGGGTCGGGACCACGAAGAAGTCCGTCGAAACCAACTGCTGCACGTGGGTATGCAGGAAAGTCCGCCAGGTTTGGGAGGGTGGTCTTCGCTGCCGAACCATGTATTTGGCCACCGTAGCCTGGCACACCTCGATGCCCAGTTTGAGCAGCTCCCCATGGATCCGTGGCGCCCCCCACAGCGGATTTGCCAGACTCATTTTTCGGATCAGTTCCCGAACGTCGAAGTCGATCGTCGGCCTTCCCGGTTTGCCCTGCCGACTCTTCCATCTCCAATACCAACTGAATCCTCTTCGCTGCCAGGCGATAACCGTTTCGGGTTTGACGAGAAGCAGTGCTGAGCGCCAATTCGACCAGAAGCGGGAAAGCCAAACCCAGAGCAGTCGGTCTGAAGAATTCAGACGAAGCCGGCCGTGCTGAGACCTCTTGAGGACAGTTAGCTGGTGCCGAAGAGCCAGGATCTCAACCCGCAGCGCCGCGTGAGATTGGAACCACGATCGGATACTGACAAAGGCGCAACAAAGAAGAGTAAACATGGGCCGGAAAGATTAGCAACAACCCCCAATAAGATCAACATTTTCAGTCGGAACGAGATTATTGGCAGGGACACCCCCCTCCTGCATCAATTTTAGCGACCCCAACCTGACCCGGCCCTGCGAAGACTGCCTGCTGATGGAATTCGTCCCGCCGGAGAAGCGCGCGGAACAGCTTCCGTGCCACTGGATTCCCCTCAACGAACGGGGCGAGACTGTGGAGAGTTTCGCCCAGCGGGAAGGACAGCAGGAGCTCGAGGAGACGGTCGCGCACTGGCTGCGCGACGCGATTCGCCGCATCGGAGAAGCCCGCGCTGAGCCGCATTCAGCCGAAAGAGTTGATAAAGCTGCATGGTGGAAAATGCCTCCGACGACGAGCACTCGCAAGCGCGTCCTGGTGGTCGACGACGACGAAAGTGTGCTGATCGCACTTGAGGCGCTGCTCGAAAACGAAGGCTACGAGACGACGACTGCTTGGGGTGGGCGCGAAGCGCTTCTGAGGCTGCGCTCGGGCACGTTCGACCTCATCGTGCTGGACGACTACCTCCCCGACGTAACGAGCGAGGAGATACTGCGACAGCTCGAGAAGGCGCCCGCGAGACCGCCGGTCCTGCTGATGCAGACGGCGAGCCTGACGGACATCGCGGCGGCGCGGTACGCACGTCTGGGCGCGCGCCATTTCGTCAGCAAGCGCCATCCTGCGGACGTTGCTTTCGTGGTGCGCGACTATTTGACCCACTCCAAGGCGCTCCCCACCTGCGCGTGAGGCGCGCCAATCGAGCGAGGCCGGGAAGCTGGAAATGAGACGCATTATGTATTGCAAGGAATTCCTTAATACGCGTGCCAAGTCCATCGATTTTACGCGGCTCAAAAATGGCCCGATGGGATTGGGAGCGCGTATACTCGTCCGCTGTCGGATATTTCAGAAGCAGACGCGAGCTGAGTGTTGTGTACGTGAGGCCGAGGATACAATGAGAGGAGCCACCGTTGACACTGGACACCATTCTGACCGAACTGAAAGCGGAGCGAGACCGCCTCAACCAAGCCATCTCCGCCCTTGAGGGAACCACCGCAGCCCGACACCGACGCAAGAAGGTTCGGAACGCCGAGAAGCCGACCCGACGGCGGATGAGCGCTGCCGTGCGAAAGCGCCTCAGCGAGGCGAAACGGAAGTGGTGGGCCGAGCGGAAGAAGAAAGTGAAGGGCGCCTGAGGATCATGATTCTTACCTGCAGCGGCCCCTCGGTTGGAGCTGGCGGACTTGTGGTAGTAACATTGTGTCTCACCGTGGATATTGCGGGGACACATCGGGGACACATTAACTTGATTCTTGCGGTTCCCAGAACGCCATCCAGTGCGTCCGTGTTCCTGTAATTCCCTGCAATTCCGCTACGGCCCCGGACTTTCACGGCGGTAACGCGGGTTCGAATCCCGCCGGGGACGCCACTCTTCACAGTGACCTGCGGGAGATTAGTTGAGCAGGCGAGGGAGCACACATCGAGAGGCTGATGCACAGCTCGAGGGCGTAGAGTGCCACGAGTGACGAATCAGACGGGGTCGAACCGGAAGCGGAAGGCGACGTTCTTCAGGGCATTGACAATCCGCTCCGCCAGGAAATTCGCTCCAAAGACGGCCGCGAGCGCAATCAGCGCACAGAGGAGCGCATACTCGACCAGATCCTGGCCAGACTCTTCGCGGTGGAAAGTGGCTAGCAGGCTTAGGATGCCCAGAAGTTGCCCCCTTATGAGCTTTCCTGTCCAGCGTCGTTCGATTCGCTGCCACCCCGATCTCCGGCAGCGATGGATCGATAGTGCAAACTGATAACCACACGTTCGAGGCAGGTGCAACGGGGGTAGTCGACTCTGCCAAGGTATACGTAACCTATAGATAAGTAACGGCTTAATTAAATTTGCGTGGTTGCCCCGCCGAAGCCGGGAGTCGCAGAGGTAAGTCGAGAGGAAATAACTCCTCGTGTACGGAAGGTCACACTGCCTCGGTCGAGGCTGCCTCAAGCCGGCGACAGAACGCCGACTGAATATCACACTGCGATATAATGGCTCGCATTGCGATATATTCGCGTGGTGGGTCAATTTGACGGATGTAGAGGCGAGTTTACCTCGCCAACTTGGCGGCATAAAGCCGCCTCTACCGGAACCGCAACCATAGCTCACCGGCACGGCCTGCGAGGCGTTCTTGCCCCACGCATCCGGCGTGAACAGCCGTCCGAGCTCTGGTTCCGCGCCGCGGGAGGCAGCCTTGCGTTCGACCTTCGTTTCGCTTACCATGGGCGCTAGAACGCCAACATCACGAGTCCGCAGGCAGGAGCGTGTTATGAATACCCACGTCAATCGCCGCGAATTCTTACAGGGCCTCGGTACCGCAACGGCAGGACTCTATTTGCTGCCGAACATTCTGAGCGCCAGCACACCGCCCGCGGCGCCGGTGGCCGTGGCGCAATGCGCGACGTACGGACCTCACGTACGCGCGACGCTCGCCACGATGTTCGACCAGTTGGGCGGACTCGACCACCTGGTGAAGGGCAAGACGGTGGCGATCAAGCTCAACATGACCGGCCAGTTGACGGATCGCCTGCACGGCATGCCTTTCGGTCTCGCGCATTGGGTGCATCCCGACGTCATCGGCTCGACGGTCAGTCTGCTGGGCGACGCAGGCGCGCGTCGTATCCGGCTGCTCGAAAGCACGCTCAATCCGGATCGGTCGCTCGAAGCCTTCATGCAGCAGGCGGGATGGAATCCGCGCGATTTCGCGGGCGCCGCGCCACACGTGGAGTTCGAAGATACCAACTACGCCGGCGCCGGCGGCCAGTACAAACGGATGTGGGTTCCGGGCGGCGGCATGATGTTCAGGGCCTACGACGTGAACCCGTCCTACGAGGAATGCGACGTCTACGTCTCGCTCGCCAAGCTCAAGGAGCACTCAACCGCCGGCGTCACGCTCTCCATGAAGAATTCCTTCGGCATTCCGCCTTGCACGATTTATGGCCAAGGCGCGGGCAAAGACGAGCCGTCAACCGTAGTGAAGGGTGCGCGCATGATGCTTCACGAAGGCGATCGGCAGCCCTCGCGAACTTCCCTTCCCGAGATTGACCCGCATTCATCACGCCAGCCTGGGTACCGCGTACCGCGAGTCACCGTCGATCTGGCCGTGATGCGGCCCATCCACCTGGCGGTGATTGACGGCATCTCGACCGTCGCAGGCGGCGAAGGACCGTGGGTGCGCCGGTGCCGTCCGGTGCACGCCGGGTTGCTGGTTGCGGGCACGAATTGCGTGACGACCGACGCGGTATCCACGGCATTGATGGGCTTTGACCCGATGGCGGATCGCGGCACGGCGCCGTTCGAACATTGCGACAGCACGCTCAAGCTGGCGGAACAACTCGGACTCGGAACGCGCGACTTGAAACGGATCGAAGTGCTGGGCATGCCCATCGCCAAGGCGAGAGTCGATTTCCGCGCCGCCTGACAAGAGCAACCGCTCACGAGCCGACGGGAAAGGGAGCACGCGTTTGCGCCTGAATTTCGAGCCAGCACCGACGCCTCTACTCCTGCTGGCCATGGTGGCAGCGATGCCGGGTTGCTCATCTGCGCCGTCGACGAAAGCGAGCGCCGATTCGCGTGCCGCGCCGCTCGCCCTGCGCACGTCCGCATTCAAGCCGGGAGGTCAGATCCCCGGCAAGTTCACCTGTGAAGGCCCGAACGTTTCACCCGCCCTCGATTGGAACGAGCCGCCGTCGGGCACCGAAAGTTTCGCGTTGATTGTCGACGATCCCGACGCGCCGTCGGGCACCTGGGTGCACTGGGTCGTCTACGACCTGCCGGCGTCGACGCGCCGGCTGCCGGAGGGCGTCAAGAAGGGCGATGGGCTCGAGATCGGCGGACGGCAGGGCGTCAACGATTTTGGTGACCCCGGTTACGGCGGGCCGTGTCCGCCGCCCGGCAAGCCGCACCGCTACTATTTCAAGCTCTATGCCGTCGACAAAGCGCTCGGCATCGAGGCAGGCGCCCGCAAACCACAAATCGAGTCGGCGATGAAGGGACACATCCTTGCCCAAAACGAACTCGTGGGTCGTTTCGGGCGGTAGAGGGACGCAGCATGGAAGAGAAATCTCAAGGGACGACCACGAAGTCGGGTCCGGTGTTCAGGGGAAGGCGCCGGCCTTGACTCGCGATCCGGACGCCATCTATCAGAATAGCCAGGTGGTCGCGCGCGCCACGGGCGCCGCCGTCGATCTCGAAGCGGGCGAAATCCGTTTCGCCGAGGTTTCGAACAGCGACGAACTCATACTACCCGACGAGTGCGAATTCCAGAGATACACCATCATCGTCCAACGCATCGCCCACGCGACCAAGGTGGATCACGGCGCGCTGCACAAAGGCCGCGTGCTCCGCGACGTGGTTGCCGAGATTCTAGGCTACCGCGAACCGTGAGGACCACCGCCCTCCGCTGGGACGTTCAACTCACTTACCTCAGCAGCTTCAGTAGCTCGACCTCGTCGATCGTCTTGACGCCGAGCGAGCGCGCCTTCTCGAGCTTCGAGCCGGCATCGGCGCCGACCACCACGTAGTCCGTCTTCTTGCTTACGGACCCCGTGACCCGTCCACCGGCGCCCTCGATCATCCGCTGCGCGTCATCGCGGGAATAAGTCGGCAAAGCGCCCGTCAGCGCAAACGTCTTGCCGGCGAGGGGACGCGGTCCCGCAGCTGCTTTCTTCGTCTCCTCCAGCCGGACGCCGGTGCGGCGCAGCTTGCTGATTACTTCCCGGTTGCGCTTTTCCGCGAAGAAACGCGCGATGCTCTCGCTCACCTTGGGTCCGACCTCGTTGACTTCTTCGAGTTCGGCCGGGCTCGCCTCGGCAAGCTTGTCGAGGGAGCCAAAGTATTCGGAGAGCAGTTGCGCTGTGCGCTCGCCCACGAAAGGGATGCCGAGCGCAAGGATCAACCGCGCGAGGTCCGACTGCTTGCTCTGGTCGATCTCGGCAATCAGGTTGGCGGCGGACTTGTCGCCCATGCGATCGAGGTTCGCCACCTGCTCTTGAGTCAGGCTGTAGAGGTCGGCCAAATCCTTGACGATTCCCTTGTCGACAAGCTGATCCACCAGCGCCTCGCCCAGCCCGTCGATGTCCATGGCGCGCCGTCCCGCGAAGTGCAGCAGCGACTCCTTGAGTTTCGCGGGACACGCCGCGTTCATGCAGCGATATGCCACCTCGCCCTCGGCGCGATAGACATCGTGTCTGCACACCGGACATTTCTTCGGCATGTGGAACTCGCGGCCGTCGGGCGCCGGCTTCACCACCTTGACGACTTGCGGGATCACTTCACCGGCGCGCTGGAGAAGAATCGTGTCGCCGATCTTGAGGCCCAGGCGCTCGATCTCGTCCATGTTGTGGAGCGTCGCGTGGCTGACCGTAACCCCGCCGATGTCGACCGGCTCGAGGTCGGCGACGGGAGTGAGCGTGCCGGTGCGCCCCACCTGGGCGCGAATATCCTTGACCACGGTTGTCGCCTGGCGCGCCGGGTACTTGTAAGCGATGGCCCAGCGCGGCGACTTCGCCGTGCGCCCCAGCTCCTCCCACAGTCGCGTGTCGTTGACCTTGACCACGATGCCGTCGATTTCGTAGTCGAGCGAGTCGCGCTTGGTCTCCCACTCCTGGATGAACGCGAGCAGCTCGTCGAACGAGTGGCAGAGCCGCCGGTTCGGGTTCACCTTGAAGCCAAGCTTCTGGAGCGCGTCGAGCGCCTTCCAGTGCTCGGGGAACAGCTCACGCTCGCCCGCCAGCAGGTAGTAGATGAACATGTCGAGCTTGCGCTCGGCGACCGTCTTCGAGTCGAGCAGGCGCATGGTGCCGGCGGCGGAGTTGCGGGGATTGGCGGACTTGGGCTCGCCCGCCGCCTCGCGTTGGGCGTTCAACTGTTCAAACGCTTTGAGCGGCATGATCACTTCGCCGCGCGCCTCGAATCGATGGCTCTTCCCCTTGCCCAACAGTTCCAACCGCTCGGGCGGGATGCGCAGCGGCACGGAGCGGATGGTCTTGACGTTGGCCGTGACGTCTTCACCGACCGTGCCATCGCCGCGCGTCACGCCGTGCGTCAGGACGCCGTCCTCGTAGGTCAAAGCCATCGAGAGGCCGTCGAGCTTGAGCTCAGCGACGTAGTCAACCTGGGTGCGCCCCGAGAGCTCGTGGACGCGGCGGTCGAAGTCGCGCAACTCCTCGACAGAATAAGTGTTGTCGAGGCTCATCATGGGCGAGGAGTGGCGCACCTTGGGAAACTCGGCGGCGGGCGCGCCACCCACGCGCTGCGTCGGCGAGTCGGGCGTCACGAGGTCGGGATGCTCGCGCTCCAGATCCTCGAGCCGCTTCATCAACTGGTCGAATTCGTAGTCGGAGATTTCCGGATCGTCGAGGACGTAGTAGCGGTGCTCGTGGTAGCGGATCTTCTCGCGCAGGCTTTCGACCTCTTTCTCGATGTTCTTGGCCACGGAATCTCCAGGGCGCGAGTCGAGCGATTACAACACGGAATTATATTCGAGGCGACTTGAAACCCGAAATATGAAACCTGATAAGGACCAGCTCTCTCTAACACATGTTGACGTCGGTCGTGGGTGCGTGAAGAACGAGCGGCTCCGCCGCCCTGCTGTGCGGGAAGGCTTCGCCTTCCCGCAGGACGGAAAGGAAATAGAAGAATTAGGATTTGACGTCTTGCACGGAAAGGCACAGCCTTTCCGCACAGCGAGGCGGCAAAGCCGCTGAAGGAAGTATCTCGTCTTCAGGCTCACTCGGTGGGCAAGCGGTGCGAGCACCTGAGCATCTTGACAGCGCTGCGAACGGGTGGTTAAGTTGGAAGCATCCTTAAGGCGGAACCCCTCATTGTCCGCCATGGGCAGGCCCATAAAGCCAACTGGCAGAGGGCCTGCCCTCTGAGTGCCTCGGAGAAGGAAGGCCACTCAGAAGGGGGAGAACGATGACGACGTTGAAAAGGCTCGTCCTGCCGGTTGCTCTTGTCTTTGGAATCGCCGTCACGGCAGTGTTGGCACAGGATCACACCGCAGGGCAAGGTCCCGCCACGCCGCCCAAGGCGGACACGGCGCGGTTCGGGGATCCGACCAGCACGGGGCGGAACCTGCAAGGCTACGTCTACGGCGTCATCAAAAAGATCGGCAAAGACGAATTGATCCTCGATAAAACCGAGTACGGTGACGGACAGAGCTTCAAGTTGCAACCCAAGACCAAGTATGTCAGTAACGGCAAGGCCGGCAAGCTCGCGGACCTCAAGGCCGGCCAGGGCGTCTTCATCGACGTGAAGAAAGACAAGAAGACGGGCGACATGATCGCCAAGAAAGTGGTCCTCGGACTCGACCCGGCTCAGTCGCGCTAGCCTATCGATTCTCGCCCTCCACTCTGTTGAACAACGCGACCCTCATCTATAACCCCGTGGCGGGACGCCATCCGGCAAGGCGCGAGAAGGAAATCCGCCAGGCGGCCAGCGCGCTCGAAAACTCGGGAATCCACGTCACGCTCGCCCGCACTTCGAAACCCGGTGATGCCGGCGAATTGGCTCGCCAGGCAGCAGGTCGAGGAGTAGATGCGGTTCTGGTGTGCGGCGGCGACGGCACCATCAACGAAGTGATCAATGGACTCGCGAGGGGCGAGACCACGCTCGGGATCCTGCCGGGCGGCACCGCCAACATCATCGCCAAGGAACTTGGGCTTCCTCACGATCCGGTGCGCGCGGCGCGCGAGCTTCCGCGTTGGCAGCCGCGACGCATCCCGCTGGGACTCGCGGTGTGGACCGCGGGCGGCGACAGTTCTGCCGGCGCTGCCGAAGTCGAGCGTCGCTATTTTATGAGCGTGGCGGGCGTGGGCTTTGACGCCTACGTCGTCCACCGGCTCTCTTCCACCTTCAAAATGTCGTGGGGTGTGATAGCGTATGGCCTGGAAGCGGTGCGCCAGGCGCTGCGTCATTCCTTTCCGGTGTTTACTTGTGAACTGGACGGCAGGACGCTCGCTGCGACGTTCACCGTTATCCAGCGAACGCGAGTCTACGCCGGCTGGCTGGATCTTGCGCCGCGTGCGCGCTTCTTTGAGCCCGAGTTCCAGGTGTGCGCGTTCAAGAGCCGCAGCCGCGCGCGCTACTTCCTGTACGGCGGGGCGGTCCTGGCTCGCCAACATCTGCGGCTACGCGACGTGGAGCTCGTCACGGCGCGCAAAGTCGTCTGCTCGGCCGCCGCGCCGGGGTCGCGTGTCCACTTCGAGCTCGACGGCGAGCATGTCGCCGAATTGCCGGCGACTTTTGAGATCGCACCCGATGCGCTGACCCTGCTCGTACCCTGAGCTTATTGGAAAACGGCGGGCGAGGTCGAGCGTCAGGGCACGGCTTGAGCCGTGCCGAAACAGGCATTCTTAATTTCAATTCTGGTTCCTGTCCTGGCGTTTCCGGCACGCTTGAAAGCGTGCCCTGACGCTATAACGCATGGATAATCTGACACACACCCTGACCGGCCTCGCCATGAGCCAGGCGGGGCTGAATCGCAAGACGCGCTACGCCACGCTCGCCCTGATCGTGGGCGTCAACATACCTGACATCGACATCGTCACCTTGGCGGGCGGTAGCACCACTTACCTCAAGTACCATCGAGGGATCACACACTCCATCGTGGGCGTCACGATCCTTGCGCTGGTGGTTTTTGCCGGCGTCTATTATGGGGGACGCAAAGCGCGGCCTCCGAGGAAATCCACAACGCCGCCTCTCAACCGCAATTGGCTGCTTGCGACGTGCCTCATCGCCACCTTCTCGCACTTGCTGATGGACTTCACGAACTCCTACGGCGTGCGGCCCTTCATGCCCTTCAGCGGACGCTGGGTCGCCTGGGACATCATGTTCGTCCTCGACCCGTTGCTGCTCGCGCTGCTGATCGCCGGATTAGGACTGCCTGCGGTCTTCGGGCTGGTCTCGGAGGAGGTTGGTGCGAAGAAGCAGTCGACGCGCGCCGGTGGCATTTTCGCCCTCTGTTGCCTGGTAGGACTCTGGGGACTGCGCGACTTCGCGCATCGGCGTGTGCTCGGGATGCTCGATTCGCACACCTACGCCAACGAGAATCCCATCCGGATCGGCGCCTTCCCCTCGCCCGCCAACCCTTTCGCCTGGACGGGCGTGGTCGAAACCGACTCCACGTTCCAGATCCTGCCCACGAGCACGCTGGCGGACGACGTCGATCCCGAACACACTACGATCTTCCACAAGCCCGAGTCCTCACCCGCGCTCGCGGCCGCCATGAAGACGCGTACGGCGGCGATCTTCAAGGATTTTGCGCGCTTCCCCTGGAGTCAGGTGGTCGAGGACGAAGATGGCTACGAGGTCACGCTGCGCGACCTCCGCTTCTACTCGCCCGGCTTTGTGGTCGAGATCAAGCTCGATCAGGACTTGCGCGTGAAGAGCGAGTGGTTCAGCTACACCGGCAGGCACGACTGACAACTTCGTCGAGCCGCTACCTCGGCGACGGACGATCGGCGAGAAGCCGGTAGCCCACCGTCAGCACCACCAGGATCACAATGGAGAGCCACGAGACGAGCGCGAAATGCTTGGTGAGATATGACTCCGCCTCGACGCCGTACATCGCGCCCACCCATCCCTCGATCCCGAACCTGAGGCCGCGCCCCACAAGCAGCGCGAGCACGAATCGCGTGGCATCCATGCGAATCACACCCGCCGCCACGGGAAACGCCTTAAAGGGGGCGGGTGGAGGGAGCAGCGATCCTACGACGATCGCCGCGAAGTCGTTGCGCTCAATCCACTGCTGCACGCGGCTCGGCTTGCGGGCCGGCGCAGCCGCGTTCGCATTGGCCGCTAGCGCCTCGGCCTTGCGCGCCGACCGGCGTCCCAGCGCGCCTCTTCCCGCCCGCGCGAAGTAGTAGAGCAAGTAAGAACCCAGCATCGAGCCGGCCGTGCTCTCGAAGACGTAGAGCACGGTGCGTCCCGGGTGGCGGCCGGCCAAGTGGATCAGGAGGAGGTCATTGATGAGCGGCAGTCCGAGGACCGAAGCGTCGAGAAAAGAGAGGGCGAACAGTCCGAGGCCCCCGTAGTGGGCGAGAAAGCGTCCTAAAGCGGCTGACAGCGAATTTACAAAATGCAAACGCTTGCACCCGGGCTGCTGGATTCTTCGAACGAAGCTCGATCGACCACTGGCACGCCGGACATTCTATGTAGAACCGCCGCACTCCGCAACCACGCTGACACTCGACGTTTGGCCGTGCTCCGGAGTTACATCGTGGACGGCGGACGGCTCACGAGCCGCTGGTTCTTACACACACCCTCGCGCCGCCCCGTTTGCACTATAATAGGCCGCACCAAGGACACACGATGTTTGAACGCTACACCGAAAAGGCCAGGCGGGCGATCTTCTTCGCCCGCTATGAGGCCAGCCAGTTTGGGAGTCCTTTCATTGAGGCGGAACACCTCCTGCTCGGGCTGCTCCGCGAGGATAAGGCGGTGGCCAAGATCCTGCGACGCTCGCATGGCTCCGCAGGAGCGATCCGCAAGCAGATAGAATCGCGAACACCGGTTCGAGACAAGGATTCGACCTCCGTTAACCTGCCGCTGAGCCGGGAGTGCAAGCACGTGCTGCGATACGCCGCCGAGGAAGCGGCGCTCCTTGAACACCGCCACATTGGAACCGAACATCTATTCCTGGGACTGCTGAGGGAAGAGAAGTGCTTCGCGGCGAAAATCCTGAGCCAATGCGGGCTGCGCTTGGCCACTCTACGCGAGGAGGTCGCTGGCGTCGCAGCCTATAGGGTGGCGGCGGTCGATCCGCCAGTCCAAGAATGGCTTCGGAGTCCTCTTTCCACCCCAGAGATGAAAGCCTGGCTTCGGCAATTCTACTGGGAAAAGCGCGCGTGCGTGCCGCAAGATGCTTTGAAGCATAAACTGACTGGCCAAATTTCGCTTTATCGGGGGCAGCCCTACGATCCAGCCGAATTCGAGGTCGTTAAGGCGGGCTGGACGTGCGACCATTGCGCAGTTTGCTGGAACGGTCTTTTCGACCCTAATGACCTCGAGCATAGCTTCGGTTATACGAACGGAGGACTGGCTGTGCGCGGATTGCTACGCCATCGTGTCCTTAAGACACGAACAAGGAGGAAAATGAACATCAATCGCCGCGACTTCATCAAGAACACCGCCGCCGCAGGACTCGCGATGCGCGGATTCCCTGCCCTGCTCGGCCAGACGCCCCAGAAGTACCGCGTGGCGCTCGTCGGCACGGGCTGGTGGGGGATGAACATCCTGCACACCGCGATGGAGTCGGGTGTAGCGAAGGTGGTGGCGATGTGCGACGTGGACGAGAACCAGTTGAATCCTGCCGCCGACAACGTGGAGAAACTCTCGGGCGACAAGCCCGTCCGCTACCACGACTTTCGCGAGCTGCTCGAGAAGCAGAAGCCCGACATCACGATTGTCGCGACGCCCGACCACTGGCATCCGCTGGTGATGATTGCCGCGGTCAAGGCGGGCTGCCACGTCTACGTCGAGAAGCCCATCAGCCACACGGTCCTCGAGGGCAAGGCGATGGTCAAGGCGGCGCGCGACGCGGACCGCACCGTGACGGTGGGCCTGCATCGGCGCGTCTCGCCCCACAACGTCTCAGGGATGGAGTTCCTGAAGTCAGGCAGAGCCGGCAGGATCGGCATGGTGCGCGCCTTCGTACATTATCCGGGCGGCGAAGGCGAGTCGGTCCAGGATTCGCCCGCGCCGCCGGGACTCGACTGGGACTTCTGGTGCGGCCCCGCGCCCCTGCATCCCTTCAACAAGAAGATCCATCCCAAGGGCTTCCGCCAGTTTCTCGATTACGCCAACGGCCAGCTCGGCGACTGGGGCGTCCACTGGATGGACCAGATCCTCTGGTGGACGGAGGAGAAGTATCCGCGCCGGGTGTTCTCGACCGGCGGGCGTCACATCCTGCGCGACAACTCGACCGCTCCGGACACTCAGGTGGTGAGCTTCGAGTTCGAGTCGTTCACTGCCGCGTGGGAGCATCGACTCTACGCCGGCAACGAAGCCGAGAAGACCAATATCGGATGCTATTTCTACGGCACGGAAGGGACGTTCCACATGGGCTGGCTCGATGGCTGGACGTTTTATCCTGCCGATCCCAAGAAACCAACCATCCATCAGGATCCGCATCTCAATAAGCCGGACGACCAGAACATTCGCGAGCTGTGGGCCGACTTCATCCAGAGCATCCAGGCGCGCAAGCGGCCTGTGACGGACATCGAGATTGGGCATCGCTCGACCAATATGTCACTGCTCGGGATGCTCTCGCTCAAGCTTGGGCGTAGCGTCCAGTGGGATGGTGAGAAGGAAACGATCGTCGGCGATCCCGAAGCGAACCAGTTGCTGCGCCGGGCGTATCGCGCGCCTTGGGTGTACCCGGAGGCATAACTCATCGAGGAGGCATGACGGTTCCCAAAAAGACGACTGTTAGCGCGACGAGCCTGCTGGCTCTTGCGGTAGTGATATGTGGCTGGTGCCCAGCGTCGACAGCCGCCACCCGCGATCCCAAGGCGGAAGAAGTCGCCCGCCAGATGATGCAGGCTATGGGCGGCGAGGAGGCCTGGAACGCCGCGCATTTCGTGCGCTTCGATTTCAAGGTCAAGGCAGGGCCCAAGCTCGTCGCGGACAACCATCACTTGTGGGACCGCAAGGGCGGCCGGTATCGCCTGGAGCGCCTCACCAAGGACGGCAAGCACGAAGTCGACCTGTTCAATATCGGCGACTACGAGCGCAGCAAGGCAGGCCTAGCCTACCTCGACGGCAAGGTCCAGGCGGGCGAAGCCGCGCGGAAGGTGCTCGAGGACGCCTACGGCTCCTACATCAACGATAGCTGGTGGCTCTGCATGCCCTGGAAGTGGTTCGCCACGGGCGTCAACTTGAAGTACCTGGGAATCCAGACGCGCGGCAAGGAATCGGACGACGAAGTCCAGCTCACCTTTGACCATGTGGGACTCACGCCCGGCGATATGTACCACGCGTTTGTCTCGCGCGACACTCACCTGATGACTCACTGGGACTACGTCCTCCAGAGCCATGAGAAAGGCGCCTGGGACTGGCAATACGGCGACTACCACGGCGTCAAGCTGGCCAGCAATCACATCAGCGCCGACCACAAAATGTCGATCAACATGGGCGACGTCCGCGTGCTCGACGCCGTCGACGGCGCGTTCTTCACCGACCCCGCGCATTCGCTGTCGGAGCTGAAGTAGTCGTGAGCCAGTCATTCATTTCTGCGGCGGCTGTTTCTGAGACTCAGCACGTCCTCCATCATTCTCTTAATGACGAATCAGCGAGCGGGATATTTTAGTGGCCTGCCGCGCCTGCCCGGCACCCCGCGCTAACGGCGCTGCTTGACTCATCCCCGACCCCGCCGATAAGATGGATGGAATCGACCGTCCGGCTGGATCGTCGCTTATGGCGCTGCGCTTTTACAATACGCTGACCGCGCAGGTGGAGGACTTCCACACCCTGGTCCCGAACCAGGTGCGGATGTACACGTGCGGCCCGACGGTCTACGACTTCGCGCATATCGGCAACTTCCGGACGTTCGTTTTCCAGGACGTCCTGCGGCGGCACCTGAAGTATCGTGGCTACCAGGTGATCCAGGTGATGAACCTGACCGACGTGGACGACAAGACCATCCGCGACGCGCGCGCTGCCGGGCTCGACCTGCGCGAGTTCACGGCGCGGTACATCGAGGCGTTCGAGGTTGACCGGAAGCTCCTGAGCCTCGAGACGCCGGAATTCATGGTCCGCGCCACCGAGAATATCCCGGACATGATCCAGCTCATCCAACGGCTCGCCGAGAAGGGTTACACGTACCAGAGCGAGGGGTCCACCTACTTTCATGTCGAGAAGTTCAAGGACTACGGGAAGCTCTCGAAGATCGACCTGAGCGGCATCCGCGCCGGCGCCCGCGTCGATACCGACGAGTACGACAAGGCCGACGCGCGCGACTTCGTGCTGTGGAAAGCGGCCAAGGAAGGCGAGCCCGCCTGGGACAGCCCCTTTGGACCCGGTCGGCCCGGCTGGCACATTGAATGCTCCGTCATGGCGATGAAGTACCTGGGCGAGAGCTTTGACGTCCACTCGGCGGGAGTTGACCTGGTCTTTCCGCATCACGAGAACGAGATCGCGCAGAGCGAGGCCGCGACCGGCAAGACGTTCGCGCATACCTGGCTGCACTCCGAACACCTGATGGTGAACGGCGAGAAGATGTCGAAGTCGCAGGGCAACTTCTTCACCTTGCGCGATTTGATTCATCAAGGCTACAAACCCACGGCGATCCGCTATCTGCTCAGTTCGGTGCCCTATCGCAAGCCGCTCAACTTCACCCTCGACGGCCTGCACCAGGCGCAGAAATCCCTCGAGCGGCTAAGGAACTTCCGCTTTCGTCTGACCATGGAAAAGTTCCCAGCGGGCGATAATAGCGCGCTCGGCGAGCGAGCCGCGGCCGCGCGCCAGGCGTTCGAGAACGCGCTTGACGACAACCTGAATACCGCCGAGGCGCTCGCGGCAGTGTTTGATCTTGTGACCGACGGCAACACGGCGATGGATCGCGGCGAATTCCGCGACTCCGGCCGGGCGCCCTTCCTCGACGTGCTCGCGCGCTGGGATCGCATCTTCGCGGTGCTCGCGGACAACGACCACGCGAAGCTGGTGGAATTCGGCTTCATCAAGCACGCGGAACAAGCAGGCGGCGGCTCGTCGCCAGAGCACGCGCCGGATGAAGGGAAGAGCACCGCGGGAAGTGACGGTGCGGGCGCGCTGGTCGAAACTCTGAGCGACGATGAAATCGAGCGGCATATCGCGGCGCGCAACGCCGCGCGGCGTGGCGGCGACTTCGCGCAATCCGACCGCATCCGCGGCGAGCTTGCCAAGGCGGGCGTGGTCCTCGAAGACACGAAAGCCGGAACGCGCTGGAAGCGCAGATAGGTTATGTCAACACTCGGAACCTGCATCCTGCTCCCACAATCGGCGCGGCCGAGCCTGTTTGGCGGCGACTAAGTCCTTCTCCACTTGTCCTTCCCTCAGACCCAGGCCCTTCGCTTGAAGGAACAGCCAAAGGAGATGACCCATGGAGAAGAAGCCTCAGATCAGGACGCCCCTGCCCGGCCCCGAAGCCCAGAAGATCCTGGCGCTCGACCGCCAGTTCGTTTCGCCGTCTTATCTGCGCGATTACCCGATGGTGGCGCGGCGCGGCGAAGGGATGTTTGTCGAAGACGTGGACGGCAACGCGTTTCTCGACTTCAGCGCCGGCATCGCGGTCGTCTCGACCGGGCACTGCCATCCTGACGTGGTCGCGGCAATCCAGAAGCAGGCCGCGACGCTCATCCACATGTCGGGCACGGATTTCTACTATCCGCTGCTCGCGCAGCTTGCCGCCAAGCTGGCGGAGATCGCGCCCGGCAAGTCTCCCAAACGCGTCTACTTCGGCAACTCCGGCGCCGAGGCAATCGAAGCGGCAATGAAGCTCGCGCGCTACCACACCCGGCGGGAGCGCTTTATCGCGTTCTTCAACTGCTTCCACGGACGCACCTACGGCGCGCTCTCGCTGACCGCGAGCAAGCCGGCGCAGCGGCGCGGCTTCGGCTCGCTGCTCGCGGGCGTCGCGCACGCGCCGTATCCCAACCCGTATCGCTGCCCGATGGGACACCCGCCCGGCAGTTGCGACGGCGCCTGCGGCTGCCTGGAGTACATCGAGAAGCTGTTCCATACCACGACACCGCCCGAGGACGTGGCGGGCATCGTGGTCGAGCCTGTTCAGGGTGAAGGCGGTTACCTGATTCCGCCCGACAGCTTCTTGCGCGGACTGCGCGAGTTGGCCGACCGTCACGGCATTCTGATAATATTCGACGAGGTGCAGTGCGGCATGGGCCGCACGGGCAAGATGTGGGCCTCGGAACATTCGGGCGTCGTACCCGACATCCTGGTGACCGCCAAAGGCATCGCTTCCGGGCTGCCGCTCGGCGTCACCATCGCGCGCGCCGATCTGATGGACTGGGGACCGGGCGCGCACGCGTCGACCTTCGGCGGCAACCCAGTGGCGTGCGCGGCGGCGCTCGAAACCATCCGGCTGCTCGAAGAGAAGTACATCGCGAACGCCGCGAAGATGGGCGGCTATCTCCTCGAGCGCCTGGCGGGCTGGCCCAAGAAACACCGGATCGTGGGCGACGTCCGCGGCCGGGGCCTCATGATCGGCATCGAACTGGTGAAGAGCCAGGAGACTCGCGCGCCGCATCCCGACGCGCGCGCTCACGTGATCCATCGAGCCTTCGAGCAGGGGCTGCTGATCCTGGGCGCCGGGGAAAGCACCGTACGCTTGATGCCGCCGCTCGTGGTCGAGCGCGAACACGCTGACTGCGCGCTCGGGATTCTCGAGAAGTGCATTGCGGAGGCCGAGAGCGCACGGGAGTAGTTCAAGGTGAGCCTCTTTGCCGGCTGGATGTATCGCGCCCTGCTCTGGAAGGAGCGGCAGCGCGCGCGGCACGGAGGATTGGCGGACGGTCCGGCCAAGGCGAGACCGCTCGCCGCCCATCTCGACACAGGCCGGCGTGGCGAGACGCTCGCTTACTGGTACCTCCGGCAAGCGGGATACAAGGTCGTCGCGCGCAACCGGTCGTCAGATCAGCAGGCGGGCGAACTCGATTTGGTCGCCTGGGACGGCCCTGTGCTGAGTTTTGTCGAAGTCAAGACACGCACGACAGGGGCAGGCGGTCCGCCGGAGGCCGCGGTCAAGAGCGTCAAGCAGCAGCGTATCACCCAGACGGCGAAGGAATACCTGCGACGCCTCGGCCGGCGGGTAACCTACCGGTTTGATATCGTCAGCGTTTCCTGGGACGCCGAAATCGGATACCATGTGCGGCTGACCAAGGACGCTTTCAAAGAACGTTAGCACCGAGCAGCACCTGCCGTTGGCCGGTATAATAGAGGAAGGTCCGCCCTTCCCGCCGCACCGTCGAAGGTCGCGAGGCGTCGAGCGGGTCTCTAGGGCGGACGATCAGGAGGAATGAATTGCCCGAACTCAGAAAAGATCCCGTAACCGGCCGGTGGGTGATTATCGCCACCGACCGGGCGAAGCGGCCGTCGGACTTTGTCCGCGAGAAGGTCGAAATCCGCGGCTCCGGCTTCTGCCCGTTCTGTTACGGCAACGAATCGAAGACGCCGCCCGAGATTCTCGCCTATCGCAGCAATGGCGGCGCCAAGGACACACCCGGCTGGTCGCTGCGCGTCGTCCCCAACAAGTTCCCGGCGCTGGGCATTGAAGGCACGCTGAACCGGCAGGGCGAGGGCCTCTACGACAAAATGAACGGCATCGGCGCCCACGAGGTGATCATCGAGACGCCCGACCACAACCTGACGCTCGCCACCATGCCCGTGCACGGCATTGAAGACGTCCTGTGGGCCTTCCGCGACCGCATCCTCGACCTCAAGAAGGACCGGCGCTTCAAGTACATCCTCATCTTCAAGAATCATGGCGACGCGGCCGGCGCTTCGCTCGAGCATACCCACTCGCAGCTGATCGCCTTGCCCGTGGTCCCCAAGCGGGTGCTCGAGGAAGTGGATGGCGCCAAGGAGTACTACACCTTCAAGGAACGCTGCGTCTTCTGCGACATCATCCGCCAGGAGTCCGACAGCGGCGTACGCGTCATCGGCGAGAACCAGGACTTCGTCGCTCTGTCGCCCTTCGCACCGCGCTTCCCGTTCGAGATGTGGCTTCTGCCCAAGTCGCACCGCTCGGCGTTCGAGGAGTCGCAGAAGAGCGAGTTCGAACAGCTCTCCTCGATTCTGAAGGACATGCTCATGCGGCTCGACAAGGTGCTGGACCACGCCGCGTACAACTACGTGATCCACACGTCGCCCTTTCCCGACGTTTCGAACGACCACTACCACTGGCACTTTGAGATCATGCCCAAGCTGACCAAAGTGGCGGGATTCGAGTGGGGCACCGGCTTCTACATCAATCCTACGCCGCCCGAGGAGGCCGCCAAGTTCCTGCGCGAGGTGTCGGTCGAGGTGCCGGCGTAGAAGTGTCAGCGTGCGGCTTGACAACCCTTGGACACGGTTTCTATAATTCCCGAAGTCAGGCAAAGGGAGAGCGGGAATAACTCAGTGGTAGAGTGCGACCTTGCCAAGGTCGAAGTCGCGGGTTCGAATCCCGTTTCCCGCTCCATTATTCCGTGACAAGTGACGAGTGACAAGTGACGAGCAAGAGGGGCGCTGGATCTTTGGCTTTTGACTCGTAACCGATCACTAATCACTGTCGTCACTGTCCTTCGGACGACTGCGGAGTGACGCACAAGTCCGGAGTTGGGTTTTAGTTGGTCACTGGTCACTCGTCACGGCTCTTAGGGCGCGGTACCCAAGTGGTAAGGGAGAGGTCTGCAAAACCTTTATGCGGCGGTTCGATTCCGCCCCGCGCCTCCAATCCCTGCAACTCTCGAACATGAGACCCGCTAACGCCGCTCCTGGTCGTTGAATGGCTTCGGTTTCGCTTCGATTTCTCGGTCCGAACGCTAATTCCCAGGAACTTAAGTGGGTGCGTTCCGAAGAAAATTCTACTTAAGATCTGGCCGGTTACCGCCGGCTCGATGGCTCGGGCGTTTGCCGGATTGAACCTTCCGCCTTACAATCAGTGAGTCGAACCGGCGCGAACGGACCTTATGTACAAGAAACCGGCCAAGATTGAAATCGGCGAGGGCCTGCAGGAACAGAGCAAGCTCTGGTGGACTGAAAACCCCATGAGCTACGACTGGCGCAAGACCTCCCAGCAGGCGGAGGGCACGCGCGAGTTCTATGAGGAAATCGACGCCCGATTCTTCAGCTCCTCCCCCTTCTTTGAGGGAGACCGGCCATTTGCCCAACTGATTCCCTTCCCCGGGCTCAAGGGCCGACGTGTTCTCGAAGTAGGCTGCGGGTTGGGCTCGCATTCGCAGCTTTTGGCCGGAGCCGATTGCCAGCTGACGGCCATCGACCTGACGGCCCGCGCCGTGTCGCTGACGCGCAACCGCCTGGCGCTGAGGGGACTCGCGGCAGAGGTCCGCCAGATGGACGCGGAACACCTGGAGTTCGGGAACGAAACGTTTGACTTCGCCTGGTCGTGGGGTGTCATTCACCACTCATCAAGCCCTGAGGCCATCGCGCGAGAAGTACATCGCGTGCTGAAACCGGGCGGCGAGTTTCGCGTGATGGTCTACTCGAAGCGCTCCTTGACCAACTACCTCAACCTGGCCCGCGGCTTCGCCTCGGGAAAGTTCTTTCGCGGCATGTCGACGATGGAAGTGCTGAGCTTGTACGCCGACGGCTACATCGCGCGGTGCTATACGCAACGCGAATTTCGCCAACTTATGGGCGCGTGCGGCTTTCCGTCGGTGTCCACGCGGATTCTGGGCGCGACTTACGATCTGGTTCCGCTGCCGGGCGGAGGGCTCTCAGGGCGGGCAAAGCGGGCGCTGGTGGCGGGGTTTCCCAAGGCGCTCGCGAAGCCGCTGCTCGCCCGATTTGGCTCCCTGCTGTTCGCCGTCGCGACCAAACAGCCCGGGAAAGCTGGAACGTAGCCATGGTGCTGGGTCTCTTCGGACATCTAGTCGAACCCGGCGGAGTGGAGCGGGTGAACCGGCTGACGGGCGCCGTGCTGGCGGGGCTGGCCGAGACTCACCACGAAGAATGCGAACTCCTCAGCCTCAACGATCCCGCCGGCGCCATCGCCTTCGAGGTCGGCGGACGGCGACTCTCCGGTACGGCCTTCGGGCGTCACAAGGCGAAACTCGTGGCGCGCGCCCTGCGCCTCGCTCCTCGCACCAGACTGGCCTATTTCGGTCATCCTAACTTCGCGCCCCTGGGAGCGCTGCTGCGAACTGTGAATCCCCGCCTGCGCTACTGGGTGGTAAGTCACGGGGCGGAGGTGTGGGAGCCGCTTCCGACGCTCAGTCGTCTGGCGCTACGCCGCGCGGCGGGCGTCACCGCGCCGAGCCACTACACACTCGACCATCTCATCAGGACCCAGGGCTTGGATCCAAAGCGGACCGCCTTGGTGCCGCACGGCCTCGACCCGGGCTTTATCGAGCGCGACGGCCCCGGCACAAGCGTTGAGTCGAAGCCGGTGCCCGGTCTCATGCTCACCGTTGCGAGACTGCGGCGCTTGGAGAAAGGCAAGGGGATCGACACGGTCATCCAGGCGCTTCCCAAAGTGCTTGAGGCAGCACCCCACGCGTCGCTGGTGGTGGTCGGGGACGGCGATCATCGGCCCTTGCTCGAAGACCTCGCCGCTCGACTCGGTGTCCAGCCGAAGGTCCGCTTCGTCGGACATGTGGACGAGCACGAGCTCAAAGAGTTCTACCGCCAGGCAGAACTGTTTGTGATGCCGAGCCGTCAGGAAGGGTTCGGCCTGGTGTTCCTCGAAGCCATGGCCTTCGGGAAGCCGGTGGTCGGCGGAGCTTTCGGTGGCATCCCGGAAATCGTCGTGGAAGGCGTGACGGGCTACGTGGTGGAGTACGGCAACGTGGAGGCGCTCGCCGGCCGTCTGATCTGCCTGCTCACTAATGAAGGTCTGCGCCGACGTATGGGCGCGGCGGGCAAGCAGCGCGTCATCGAGAACTACGGCTTCGAGACCTTCCAGAGGCGGCTCGTCGAGCTACTGGATAGCGGTCAGCGCGCTACGTCAAGCTGACGGTTTCTTGCGCGGCTCCCGAGAAAGATATTGCGATGTGCGGAATTTGCGGGGTCATCGGACTCGCGGAACCGGGGCAAGCGGAGGGGCTCGTCCGCCGGATGCTGGCGAAACTCGAACATCGCGGTCCCGACGATGAAGGCGTGCTGCTCGATCCCGGCTTGGCGCTCGGCATGCGCCGGTTGAGCATCATCGACCTGCCGGGCGGACACCAACCCATCTTCAACGAAGACGGCTCGGTAGCGGTGGTGTTCAACGGGGAGATTTACAACTTTCAGAACTTGCGCCGCACGCTCGAACGCGCCGGGCATCACTTTCGCACCGCTTCGGACACCGAAGTGATCGTCCACGCTTATGAGGAGTGGGGCGAGAACTGTGTCGAACGCCTGGAAGGGATGTTTGCCATCGCGCTCGCGGATCGCAGGGGAGGCAGCCGCGCGGGCGCGCCGCGCGTCTTGCTGGCGCGCGACCCGCTAGGTATCAAACCACTCTACTACGCGAGATCCGGCAATGCTCTTGTTTTTGCTTCGGAAGTGAGAGCACTGCTTGCGACCGGCGCCGTCCCGCGCCGGCTGTCCAAGTCCGCTTTGCGCAGCTATCTTCTCTTCGGCTCGGTCGGCGAGCCGATGACGCTCGTCGATGGCGTACTTTCGCTGCCTCCAGGACATCGCCTGATCATTCCAGTGGGCGGTCGCATCGCGGATGTCCGGCCGGAGCCCTATTGGGACTTCGCCCGGGCAGCGCGCCAGTCGCCTGATCCTCCGGCGGGTGACTTGCGCTCGGTAACGACGCGCCTGCGCGCGTTACTCGAGGATACCGTCGAGCGCCACTTGATCGCCGACGTTCCGGTGGGTGTTTTCCTGAGCAGCGGTATCGACTCGACGGCGCTCGCGGCTCTTGCCTCAACCGCCCAGGCTTCTCACGCCGCATCCAAGGTGCACACGCTCACCGTGGTGTTTCCCGAGCAGGAGTTCAGCGAAGCCAAGCTGGCGCGACAGACTGCCGCGCGCCTGGGGACGGAGCACCAGGAACTGCTGTTGAGTGGCGACGAGATGCAGGCCCGCCTGGACGAGGCATTGCACGCCCTCGACCAGCCCAGCGTCGATGGATTCAACACCTACTTCGTGTCGTGGGCCGCGCGACAGGCCGGCTTGAAGGTCGCGTTGTCCGGCCTCGGTGGCGATGAGATCTTCGGCGGCTACAGCACGTTCCCGCTTGTTCCGCGCCTCCAGTCGTTCTCCGCGGCTGGACACTGGATCCCCGCCCCACTGCGCGCGGCAACCGCCGCCATCGCGGAGCGAGTGGTGAGAGGTCCGCGAGACGGCGCGCGCAAGTTGATGGCCCTGTGGCGGGAACCCGAAGGTCTTCCGCATCCCTATTTTTTCAGTCGGCTTCTCTTCACGCCTCTCCAGGCTTCAAGGCTGATGCCGCAGAACAACGGGGCGGATGGGAACCTCGAGGGCCCATGGAAAGACTGGCTCGAAGAAACAGCTCGAAGCGCCGAGCAGCTTGACGATTTCGCCGCCGTCTCGTGTCTCGAGGCGCGCTCCTACATGCTCAGTACCCTGCTGAGGGACGCAGACGGGATGAGCATGGCTCACGCTTTGGAAGTGCGCGTACCTTTCCTGAGCCATCCGTTGGTCGAGTTCGTGACGCGTTTGCCGGCATCGCTGAAGCGCGATGGCAAAACCCCAAAAGCGCTCCTGGTCGGGGCGCTCAAAGAACTGCTTCCCGACGAAGTGGTCTATCAGGAAAAGCGGACTTTCACCTTGCCATGGGACCTGTGGCTGCGCACCAGCCTCAGGGAGCGAGTCGGTGAGAGTGTCGGTAAGATCGCCTCGCCGCTCGCGGAAGTCCTGGACTCCGATGCGGTTAAGGACGTATGGAGTGATTTCCTGGCAGGCCGGACAAAGTGGTCACGCGCCTGGAGCCTCTTCGTGCTCGGCGAGTGGGCACGTTCCTACATCGAGGAAGGCTAAGGGTCAGGCGAGAAACTTACGCGACTCGCTGGCACTCCTGGCCATTCTCCGACACGGCTACCTTAAGTCTTCTCGTTTCGAGCACTTTGCCAATCCCTACCTGAAGTTCGATTTTATTTAGACCGCAGGTACTAGGTCTCAGGGGTAGGTACAGAAGTATAAACGGCTATTGCAAAACCTGAGGCGCGTCTATTATGATTCCTGCTACGTTTTGGGGGTGCTTCGGTTATGGCACTCTAGGGGTACGTCCGGGCCTGCCACCCGTCCCGCGCCAGAGCACTGGTGCTGGAAAGGACGGCGAAGGTTCCGGGTGGCCCAAGCGGAAAGGCAGAGGAAGTCGGAGTCTTGAGACTCGGAATGGGCTGAGAGGCCCGAGGAAGTCCAGCAGATTGAGCAACCTGGAGCGAGAGTCGCCCACCCCTTCTTAACCGAGGAATTGATGTGGGAAACCCATTCGAGCCAACGCGGCGGGACAGACTCCCTGGCAGATACAGACGAGACGCCGGATAGACCTTGAAATTCCAGGGAGTCCGGCTGTAACTCACAGGGCGAAGCTGTGTACGGACTCAGCAGTCGTCCTATTCCACAACTGGAATCCATCGAAAGGCTCTGAGCATATCCATGCAAAACGAACTACCTGACGAGAAAGCGCTGGCCCAAATCGGGAGCGCCACCCCTGAGCTGCGCTATCCCCGGCCGCCGCGTGTCACCGATATCGAAGCGGGCAGCGACGAGGCCTACTCCTATGTGCGCGCCTATTGGCGGATGCTCATCAAGCACATCTGGACGATCTTCACGGCTACCTTTATGGTCGGCACGGTCGTGGCGTTGCTCTCTTTCCGCCTGCGTCCTGTCTATCGTGCGACCGCCAAGCTGGAGATCGAGGCATCCTCACCCGATATCCGGACGCTGAACGACCTGTTTGAGAATATGCCCGCCGACGACATGTTCCTCCAGACACAGGTCAACGTGCTCCAGAGCGATAGTTTGGCCTGGCAGACGATCGAGCAAATCCACCTGGGCGAGAATCCGACTTTCGTTGGACCCACCAAGCCCACCACGCGGCCCTCTCCCGACACGATACAGAGCTCACTGATTGCCGCGTTCAAAGGCAGTCTTAGTGTGGAAGTCGTGAGGAACAGCCGCATCGTGGCAGTGAGTTTTGAGAGCACTGACCCGCGGCTGGCGGCGCGCGTTGTCAACGCGCTGGCCGACAACTATCAGGAGTACAACTACCAGAAGAACTACGAGGCGACGCGCAAAGCATCGGGTTGGATGGAGCAGCAGCTTGACGAGTTGAAAGCCAAAGTGGAGAAATCGCAGCAAGCCCTGGTCGACTACGAGCGCCAGAACGCCATCGTCAGTGTCAACGACAAGCAGACGGTTGAGGAACAGAAGCTCTCAGACCTGAGCCGGCAGTTGACCGACGCCCATTCCGACACGGTAAAAGCCGAATCGCTCTACGATGTCGCTCGGAGCAGCGGCGACCAGATTACAACCAGCAACCTGCTGCAAGACGACGTCTTGGGGCGCCTGCAGGAAAAGCTCGCTGACCTGCGCTCGCAATACGTGGAGGCCCGAGCCCAGTTCGGCCCTAATTATCCCAAGGTGATGCGGCTCAAGGATCAGATGGACGAGATGCGGAGCCAGCTCGACGCCGAGCGCGGGCGCATCGTGGCGCGCTACCGCGCCGAGTACACCGCCGCGCAGCAGAGGGAACGGCTGCTGACGGACTCCTTGGGCCAGCAGAAGACCGAAATGGGCAGGCTCAATCAACTTCTCATCCAGTACAACATTCTGCAGCACGAGTTTCAGACCAACCAACAACTCTATGAAAGCCTGCTGCAGCGTCTCAAAGACGCAACCTTGTCTTCCGGCCTGAGGGCCACCAACATTCACGTGGTCGACGAGGCGCGTCCTCCCCTCGCGCCCATCCGCCCGAGGAAGGTCTTCAACATCGCTATCGGTCTAATGGTCGGCTTTATTCTAGGCGTGGCGCTGGCTTTCGTGCAGGAAGCCCTGGATGATTCCATCAAGAGCATCGGACAGGTGGAGCGCTACCTCTCGACCAACGCGTTGGCCGTCATTCCCCTGGCCCGCGCCGGACGACAGCGTTCGCTGCTGACCGGCAAGGGGGGCGATGGATCGGGAGGCCGCCGCGAGGTCGAGTTGACGCTTCTCAAGCGGCCGGCGTCAGAACTCGCCGAGGCTTATCGGGCCTTGCGCACCGCCGTCCTGCTCTCCACGTCGCCGCGGCCGCCCCAGGTGCTGGTGATGACCAGCGCGCAGCCGAGCGAAGGCAAGACGTGCACTTCGCTGAACCTCGCACTGGCGCTGGCGCAACGCCGCGTGCGCGTGCTCATCATCGACTCCGACTTCCGCAAGCCGGGCGTCGCCCAGGCCATGGGTATGTCCAACGAGAAAGGTCTGAGCAACGTTCTCCGGGGCGACCTCAGTTTTGACGAGGCGGTGCTTCAGAGTGACTCCGTGCCCAATCTCTGGGTGCTGCCCGCCGGAGCCGCTCCGACCAATCCGACCGACCTGCTCTCCTCGCCCGACATGGGAAGACTAATCGACGAACTGCGGCAGCGCTTCGAGCACGTGGTCATCGACAGCCCGCCGGTCCTGCTGATGACCGACTCGACCGTGCTTTCGATTCTCTCCGACGGCGTGGTACTCGTCGTCGAAGGCGGCGTCACACCCATGGGCGCCGTGCTGCGCGCGCATCGTATCATCGAGAACGCGGGCGGAAAGATCCTGGGCGTGGTGCTGAACAAGGTCGACGTGCGGCGCGGCACCTATTACGGCTCCTACTACGGCTACGGGCGTGGTTACTACAACTACTACGGCGCACGCAGTGAGTGACGCCCGGTCTCTCGACCACGACTGAACCCCCTGACGATGGCATCTTCCTCGACCGCATCTCGTGTCCGCCCGATTCGGATTGAAGCAGGCGAAGCGGAAAGCGGTGCGGTGTCCATTCCTTTTACCTTGGCGCGGGCCGTGCTCCTTGCCATGCTGGCCGCCGCGCCCTTGGCCTTTGGCGCCGTCGAAGCTTGGGCGTGGGCAGGCATCGCGTGCCTGGTTCTCTTGGCGCTGTTGTTGTGGACCCTCGGAAGCCTCGGGAAGGGAGTCTTGAAGCTCGCAGGGTCGCCGCTCTATCTCCTGGCAGCTTTGTTCCTATTCTGGGGATGCATTCAGTATGGAGCCCATTGGACCCTGGTCCCGTCCGCCACCCGCGAATCACTCCTCAAGCTGACCACCGACGTGATTCTGCTTTTCCTCGCGACTCAACTGCTGGCCGACGATTTTCACCGGTCGCTCGCGCGCTGGGGATTCGCGGTCGCCGTGTATGCCTTGGCGCTGAGTCTCTTCGCCATCCTGCAATACAGGTCCGGTAGCGGCCGGATCTACTGGACGACCCAGTCTGCCGGGTGGGTCTTTGGCCCGTACATCAATCACAACCATTATGCCGGCTTGATGGAGATGCTGATCCCGGTCGCGGCTGGCCATCTTCTTTCCCGCTCCGAGCGCGACCCGGCGCGACTGTTTCTGGGATTCGCGCTGCTGGTGCCGATTGCCTCACTGCTGCTCTCCGGATCGCGCGGCGGACTGATCGCGCTTTTCGCCGAACTCCTGATCTTCGGCAGCGTCCTCGTGATCTACGGCTGGCAGGGTAACCGCCCGAGATACGTTGCCGCCTTGGCGCTGGCGGTGACGGCAGCGGTGGTCATGTTCTTTTGGCTGGACTTCGGCAAAGTCTCCCAGCGTCTGGCAACCGTCTTCGCCACCCCGCGCACTGCCGAGGCGACCATGAGTACGCGCCTGACGATGTCTCGCGACTCGCTTCGCATCCTGCGCGACTACCCCTGGAAGGGGATCGGCATGGGCAGCTTCGAAGACGTATATCCCCGCTACCAGAGCTTCGCCGGCGATCTTAACGTCGTCCACGCGCACGATGATTACGCGGAAGCGCTGGCAGAAACCGGGATCGTCGGCGGGGCTCTGATGCTTGCCGCGCTGCTGGTCTTCCTGCGGCGGGCGTTCTCACGTCTTCGCCAGCGGCTCGAAGACGACCCGGGATGGATCCAATTCGGCGCCGCGGTAGGCTGTTGCGGGCTGATGGTTCACAGCTTCGCTGACTTCAACCTCCATATTCCGGCCAACGCGGCTTGGTTTGTTGTGCTGGCTGCGGTTGCCTCCGCCAGGTTTCGGCCGTCCGCTCGCGGCGCAGTCGAGCGCGCAAGTTCTCCGATGAGTAGATAAATATCGGACCTGCCCGATGAGTGATTATCTAGCAAGAGTTTACTCACGTTATTCGGAGGTTAGGCCGAATGCCGACGCTCCCAGCAGCTTGGCAGAACTGCTCGCGGGGCGCGAAACAATCTATCGCAAGGTGTTCGCACCCTGGCTGCCGGCCAGCAAAGAGGCCAGGATCCTTGACCTGGGCTGTGGCTATGGCGAATTTCTATACTTTCTGCAACAAGAGGGATACCGCCAGGCGGAGGGAATCGACCTGAATCCGCAGCAAGTTGAGGTCGCAGGACGCCTGGGAGTCAGAAATATCAGGTGGGGTGACGCCCAATCTGCCTTGACCGAATCTTCCCAGGAATTCGATTGCATCACCGCCCTCGACGTCCTGGAGCATATTCCCAAGAGTCAAGTGCTAGACGTACTCGACCTCATCTACCGTAGCCTGCGGCCAGGCGGACGATTCATCTGCCAGGTGCCCAATCTGGCCGCCTTTTACTGCCCGTGTTTTTACATGGACTTCAGCCATGAGACACCCTTTACGGGCTCCAGCTTGAAGCAAGCACTGGAACTCGCTAACTTCACGAATATCCGGGTACTCCCAGGTGGACCCGTGGTCTTCGGTGTGAAGAGTGCCGTGCGATGGGTGCTGTGGAGAATGATCTCTTCCGGCCTGCGATTCGTCCAAACGGTCGAAGGAGGGCCTCATCAGCCAATTGAGTCGATTTTTACCACGGTGATTTTTGCGGTCGCCGACAAAGCCTGATTCGCTACCGGCAACGATGAGGAATCTTGCCCTCAACCATCGACCGGTTGGCGTGCCACCGGGACAGATCAGCGACCGGAACCACGCCATCCGGCTGGCGATCGTCGTCACGCATCCCATCCAGTACTTTGCCCCACTGTTCCGGCGGCTGGCTGAAAGACCTGAGATCGAACTGACGGTCCTCTACGCTGATCTCGTGGGCGCCAAACCCTATCAGGATCCGGGTTTCGGAAGAACGTTCGCCTGGGACATCCCGCTCCTCGAGGGATATCGATACAAGGCCCTCAAGAACTACCGGCCCGGACGAGTCGAAGGCGCATTCAGCTTCCTCAGTCCCGGAGTCATCCCCGAGCTCAAGAAAGGCCCCTATGACATGGTGGTCATCTTTGGGTGGTCTACACCGGTTTGTTGGATGGCTTTGGTTGGTGCGCGCCTTCGCGGAATCGCAGTGATAATCTATGGCGACAGCGTCACGCTGTTCGAGAACCAGAACGGCTGGCTGAAGAGAAGAATCAAGAGGCACGTGCTCGGCGCGCTCTTCCGCCGCATCTCCGCCTTCCTGACAATGGGGACGCTGAATCGGGCCTTCTACCAATTCTATGGCGCGCCGCCCGAGCGGTTCTTCTTCTGCCCCTACCCGGTCGACAACGACTTCTTCGCGGCGGGCGCCGAGCAGGCGCAGCTTCGGCGCGATGAGGTTCGAGCCCGGTACGGCATCCCCGCTGACCTCGTACTGCTGCTTTTTGTCGGAAAACTCCTGCCGAGAAAGCGGCCCCGGGACGTCGTCGCTGCCCTCGCAAGACTGCAACCTTACCGGCCCACTCTGGGGGCGCTGTTCGTGGGTGAGGGCGAGCTTCAGTCCGCGATCGAGGCCGATCTTCGAAGGCTGGGGATCAAGAACACCTTTCTCGTAGGCTTCAGAAATCAGACCGAACTGCCCGAGATCTACGCCATCGCCGACCTCCTCGTACTGCCTTCCGAGCATGAGCACTGGGGTCTGGTCACCAATGAAGCGATGGCCTGCGGGCTTCCTGTCATTCTCAGCAATATGACTGGAGCCTCAGCGGACCTGGTCAGCGAAGGTGAAAATGGTTTTGTTTACCGTTGTGGCGACGTCGAGGCGCTCGCCGCGGCGATCGATAAGCTGGCCTCGGACTCAGCACTTCGCGAGCGCATGGGCCGCCGCTCACAGCAGATCATCCGGAACTTCGGCTACGATCGCTGCGTGGAAGGTATTCTGCAGGCCGTGCAGTTCATCGAGTCGGAGAAGGCGGCGTCGCAAGCGCTGTGAACGAGCGAAGTTTGACGGACGAACGCAAGTCCATACCCGGTGTCGCCACAGCGCAGGAATTCGCTGCGTCCGCGATTCCGTCCAGCCGCTGGACACGAGCCTTCGGCCTGTCCCGGCTTCTGCACTCCCGTTTCCGCCGCGACCTGGCAGGCACTTTCATGACGCAGGCCGGGATCCTGGGTCTCGGCGCGGTGACCGGGATCCTCACCGCCCGGATGTTGGGACCTCAAGGCCGTGGAGAGTTGACTGCCCTCACCCTTTGGCCACTAACTCTAGTCTTTCTTTGCAGTATGGGGCTCGATGCGGCGCTGGTCTACCACGTGGGAAAGCAGCACTTCAGCCTCACGGAGGTTTGGACCGGGGGCATCGTCCTCGGCGCGCTTCAAACCGTTGCTGTGTTACTGGTGGGACTTGTGGTGCTCCCATTGGCTTTGCGCGCCTACTCCGTCGGGGTGCGACACCTTTCTTTAATCGTTCTCGCCTTTGCCCCGCTTTTCATGCTAGGAGGACAGCCCGCCGCGATCTTCCGCGGGCAGGTCAAGATGACGGCCTACAACGCGGTCCGCACCGTCGCTCCAGCGGTGTATGCGGTGGGTCTGGTGACGCTGTTCTTGCTGCGCCGCCACAGTCTGAGCGCCGTGGTAGGGTGTCAGCTCGCTGGAGTAGCCTTGCTGGTGGCAATCGCCTACATCCTGCTTTGTCGCTGGGACACTCTCCGCTTCGTCTGGAACACCGGGGCGCTGAAGGGCCTGGTCAGTTTTGGGTGGAAAACGCAACTCTCGAACGTTACGGCGTTCGTCAACCAGCGCATCGATCAGCTTCTTCTTTCCCTCTTTATTCCGCCGCACGACTTGGGCTTGTATGTGGTCGCGGTGACCGTAACCTCGGGAATGGGAATATTCCCCGCCGCCGCGGGTACGGTCACTTTCGCCAGCGGCGCAAGCATGAAACCGCAGGACGCGGCGCGAATCATTTCCCGCTCCCTGCAAGCCTCTTTGCTATGGCTGGGAGCCGGAGCGATCGTCCTCTTTGCGGTAGTTCCATGGGCTATCCCGTGGGTCTTCGGCCGCCCCTTCGCCGGTTCCGTACTGGCCTGCCGCGTCCTGCTGCCAGGCACGGTGGCTCTGGGGCTCAACCAGGTGCTCTACGACGGGGCGCGAGCGTTGAACCAACCGGCCCTGCCTTCGTATTCCGAGGGATCGAGTCTCATCATCACCGCCGGCTGCTTGTACTTGCTGGTGCCGCGCGTCGGGTTCCTCGGAGCCGCCATCGCCTCGACGCTCGCGTATACGGCCAGCCTCATCGTCACGCTCGTACTCTTCAACCGCCGTACCGGGCTGGGATGGCGGCTGCTACTGGGCCTGAAGCGAACCAGCAGGTAACCAGCCTATTAGCCAGACCTTCGGTGAGGAATCAGTCACAATGCCAGGTCACACCGCATTGAAGAGAGTACTGCTCGACCGCTACGAGCGTCTGGTCGATGCGAGCTTGTCGGAACAACCTTTCCCCATCCCTTCGAGTGCCCAGAGATACTTCAACAATCCGTACGCCTTTGAGTACGTCACTGCAATTCGCACCCTGCTGGGAGACGCACGGCGCGTGTTGATCATCGGTGACTGGGGCGGCCGCGATTACTTCTCTCTGAAACTGATAGGCAAGGACCCCTTGGTCATGGATATCGCGCCCCAGCCGGCGATTCCCAAGATGGTCCAAGGCGACGCCAATGCGCCTCTGCCGTTCAGGCCCGCGAGTTTTGACGCCGTCGTCATGGCGGAGGTCGTCGAGCACCTCCCTGAGGACTACCACGCGCTCCTCGAGGTGCGCGAGGTCATCCGCGACAACGGATGCCTGATTCTGACGGTTCCGTTTCACCATGATGCCGAACCCACGCACGTTAGGATTCATTCTCCAGCCTCCATCGAACGCCTACTCCGGGCCACCGGATGGAAGATTACTCGTTACATCGAAAAGGGCGGGGGCGCGTGCCGCCTGGCAAGCTGGTTTCCGCTGCTCATGACGATCCACGCCGCCAATATCCTCGCTTATCGAGTGCGGGGACGAACCTGCTATCAACCCCTGAACCGTCGGATTGCGGCGGTTGACTTCTGGTTGGGCCGCAAACACCATTCCCTGCATCGGTGGTCCAACTACTACGGTGCGTTCATCCGCTGCGAGAAGGCGGCGGCGGTCGATTGGGCAGCAATGAACGCCCACGCGTTCGACAGCAGCGAGAAAGACGCACGGACCTCACTCGTTAAACGGTGATGGGAATCATGTACGGAATAATCGGCGCCGGCTTCATCGCGGAGATGGTGTTACTCTCGAACCACTGCGAGGCGTGGCTCGCCCGACCCAGAAACATTTCGATTCGAACTGCATTCCGAGGCATGGAAGCAGGCGGTGTTTTCAGCGAGGTCGACACTCAATTTCCGACACGCCAGCTATCGCCAGATTTACGTTCTTGAAAGGCGGTTTGAAGCCATTCTGAAATACGTCGCTGACGACCAAGCAGCCTCGAGAGAAGGTCTACACGGTGGTATGGGACAGCGAGCCTCCAACCGGGCAGCGGTGAGTGCCTCTAAGCCGCACCGCATATGTCGAGCGGACCTGATCACCGATTTCGTTGTGGCCAAAGAAGGCCAGCACACACCTCCCGCCAGCCGCCCATGAGAATCCTTCTGTATGGCGGAATCTATCCTGACTCATTCGCCCGCAACATCACGGTGACACTGGAGCGGATGGGGCATACGGTTTATTCGATCCAGGATGCGGCGATCTACCAGAGCCGCGTCGGGGCCTTTTGGGAACTTCTTCCGCGAGCCTTCCCAGCCCTTGAGAGGCGCCGATACCGCACCCTGGTTCAAGCGGCTGGGGAGTTTCGCCCCGACTTGATCTTGCTCACTTATGGCAATTTGCCTCCCGCGGTGGTCCGGGAATTAAGGCGGGCGAGCACCGCCAAGCTTGCCGTCTGGTATCCGGACGCTCTGCTGAACCTCGGTAGGCAGTACCTGCTGGTGTCGGAACTCGATGCCTGGTTTTTCAAAGACCCGTATATGGTCCGCACCTTACGGCACAAGTTGGGTATCAACGCCCACTACCTGCCCGAGGCTTGCAACCCGCTCTGGCACCATCGGGTGGAGTTGTCACCTGACGACAGATTCAGGTATCAATGCGACCTGACGACGGCATCCAACATGTACTATTATCGGGCGAGGATGCTCGAGATGTTCCAGGAGTATGACATCAAAATCTGGGGAGGGAGCTATCCCTCGTGGCTGAATTCACCCCTTCGTCGGCACTATCCGGGAGTGTACGTGGCGGAGGAGGAAAAGGCTAAAGCCTTCAACGCCGCCAAGATCGTCCTCAATACGATGCATTACGCCGAAATCGAAGGGGTCAATTGCCGTCTCTTCGAGGTAGCGGGCTCCGGCGCCTTCCAGATCGCCGAATGGAGACCGGCATTGCCGGAAGTGTTCGAGGCCGAGCGGGAGATCGTCACCTTTCAGACCCGCGAGGAACTGAAAGAGAAAGTCGACTACTACCTCGAGCACGCGGATGAGCGGAAGGCAATCGCCGACCGGGCTTACGCACGAGCCCATCGTGAGCACACTTACGAGATCAGGCTAGGAAGAATGTTTGAGGTTCTGGGTCTCGGTCTGGGACCCAGAGAGAGCAACGACCGCATCGCGGCGCGGGTCGCGGAGGATCTCTAGCCCATGGGAAGCACGGCAGTTGACGTCCAGGCTCGGCGGCGCTCATTCAGCGGCGTGCATCTCCTCCTCCTTATAGGCCTTGCCCTGGGTGGAACGGCGCTGCTCATCTCAGTCCTCGCCCAAGGAGTGGCGAGGAACGAACTTGAAATCTTCCTCGCGCTGCTGATGCTCTTCGCAGTGATGACGGTGGTTTTTCTCGTCTCTCAAATCCGCGGCGGACACTTCCCGGTCTTCGATCTGCCGGTCTTCTTGACCGTCGTGGCGTTCGTTCGCTTTGGGCTTATCCCGTTGCCGGTTTACTTCAACACCGACCTGCTCGACAATTATTTCCACTCCGCCGACTATCCCCAACTCAATCGAACGCTCTTCCTGGTGATATTAGGTATGCTCGCTTTCTGGGCCGGTTGCCGACTCTGCCGCCAGAAGTCTGTGAAATCGACGGGCGCGGAGTTCAGCAGCAGCGAGAAGAAGAGTGAAGTGATCTTAGGTTGGGCAGTAGTTTTTTACCTCTTAGGCACCAGCATGAAGATCTACATCACGCGAAACTATGGCTGGGGCTATGCGATGTCGCTCGACGTGCTTTTCTCCCACTTGGCCCTGTTGCAAGTTCTTTGGGCGATCGCCGATCTGAGTATGTTTGGGCTGGCTCTCATGACGATCGAGGTCTGCTTTCACCGTCAGAGCTCTGTCCGCAAGGTCTTGTTCGCTATCTTTTTCGCCACCGAGGTCTTTTGGGGAGCGCTGTCTGGCATGAAGACCGGGCTTTTCCGAAGCTTCCTCTTAGTGGCCGTGATCGTCTCGATCGCCAGGGCCAAGCTAGAGAAAAAGTTGATCGCGGCCGTCCTGCTGGGAATCGTCTTGATCTATCCCATGCAGCAGCGGTACCGGAGCATGCTGCGAGGAGGGGAGGTCGACACCCGGCAAGTCGGCGCCCTGGAGCATGCGGGCAGCACCGCGGCGCAGGAAGCGGTTCAGGAGGAGTCCACTTGGACTGGTTGGATCGAGAGCGGCTGGGCTCTTACCATGGGCCGTCTTGACCTGTTGCAAGCCATGGCCATCACGACTTCTTTGGATCCCTGGCAGGTCAGCCGTGTACAAGGCGACGAACACTGGTGGATGGTGCCCTTTTATCCGTTTGTCCCGCGATTCATTTGGCCCACCAAGCCCATTCTGAACCGGGGTCAGAAACTCAGCATTCTGCTCGGAGCGGGGTCGGGCACTTCGACTACACTCACCTATACCGGTGACCTCTACATGGATTGGGGGCTCCCCGGGTTGCTGGTGGGAATGTGCGCGCTGGGTCTCATCTCCCAGTGGGTCACCAACTTCATTGTCGGACGTCCTGGAAAGCGCGAATTGTTCCTCTACGCCAACTTTTTCCTTATCGCCGCCAATGTGTACGAGGGAGATTGGTTCCTGGTTTGGGTGAGCTTGCTCAAGTGGATCGTCCTCATCTCAATCCTGGGTTACTTGATTTATGGCTTCAACCGCGGACGGCCCGAGCCACAGCCTTCAACCTTGACGAAAGAAGGAATGGCGCCCGATCTACCTCAGCGACCAACGGCCTCGCCGCCCGCTACCGCGCCTCCCTGGTACCGCTTACCTCGAACCGATTGAGGAGTCGATACTCGATGATTGACGAAGCTCAGTTCGCATCCAGTGTTCGTTCTAAAGAGCTCTTGATTGCAGTTCTGGGCATGGGACACGTCGGCCTGCCCACGGCTTTGGGACTGGCGGAACTCGGGTGGGACGTGACCGGCGCCGACGACGACGCAGCCAAGATCCGTCTGCTTGAGTCCGGCCACTCGCCGTTCTACGAACCGGGCCTGCAAGAGCTGCTTGCAAAGCACTTGAAGAGCGGGAAGTTCAAGCTCTCTCAGGATGTTGATCAGACGCTTCGCTCCGCCTCAATCCTCTTTGTCTGCGTGGGAACGCCCCAGCGTGAAAACGGCGAGGCCGACCTCAGCCAGGTCGAAAACGTGGCCCGCGCCGTCGCGAAAAACCTCAACGGCTACAAGCTGATCGTTGAAAAGAGCACCGTCCCAGCGATTACCGCGCAGTGGATCAAAAAGACAGTGGAACGCTACACGCGCCTCGATAGCGCGCGCCATTCCGACGGCACGAGTGCCCAGACTTCGGTCCCAGCTTTCGACGTGGCGTCCAATCCTGAATTCCTCCAGGAGGGTAAGGCGGTTCACGATTTCTTTCATCCGGATCGAGTCGTCGTGGGCGTTGAATCGGCGCGTGCCCGGGCGATTCTCGAGGAAATCTACCGGCCGCTCGGCTGCCCCGTCCTGGTGACCGACTTGAGCGCCGCCGAACTGATCAAGCACGCTGCCAACGCCTTCCTCGCCACCAAGATCTCTTTTATCAATCTGGTCGGTGATTTGTGCGATGCGGTGGGCGCTGACGTCACTCAAGTCGCTACCGGACTCGGACTCGATCCCCGCATCGGGCGGCATTTCCTGAATGCCGGCCTGGGCTTCGGAGGTTACTGCCTTCCCAAGGACCTGCGCGCTTTTATCCACCTGGCAGAACAACAAGGCATCGACAGTTCACTGCTGCGGGCCATCGAAGGCGTTAACCAGGGGAGGATCGCGGTGTTCCTGAAGAAGGTAAAGGACGCCCTCTGGATCATCCGCGGCAAGACCATCGCCGTCCTCGGCGTGGCTTTCAAGCCCGGTACCGACGATATTCGCGAGGCGCCGGCGCTCAAGGTCATGCGGGGGCTGCTCGAGGAAGGCGCCTGTCTTCAGGTTTATGACCCCGAGGCGATCGAAAATGCGCGGCGTGAGTTCCCGCCCCAGGATGGCCGGCTCCGCTATTGCGACTCCGCCTACGACGCAGTTCGAGGGGCGCACGCCCTTCTTGTGGTGACGGAATGGGACGAATTCCGGCAACTCGACCTGGCACGCGTGCGCGGCCTGATGGAGGTACCGGTCCTCGTGGACGGACGCAACCTCTTCGATCCCGAGGCCGTCCACGCTGCCGGTTTTGAGTACGTCGGTATGGGACGCCGCCAGCAGGAGTCCGGCCAAGCTGCCGCGTCGGCCCCACGATCCGCCCGCGAAGCAGGATGAGCAAAACCCCAGGCCAATCTCCGCGCCGCAGCGGCGACGGCCCGCGAGCCCGGTGCCCTCGGGCGCTGGTTACGGGCGGCGCCGGCTTTTTGGGCTCACACTTGTGTGACCGCCTGCTCGCCGAAAACTACGAAGTCTACTGCCTCGACAATCTGCTCACTGGCCGCCGGGACAACATCCGGCACTTGCTCGACCATCCACGGTTCACTTTTGTCGAGTGCGATGTCACCAAGCCTATCGACCTGGCCGCGTTGCTCAGCCGCTCCGGGCGCAGCGCACCGGCCAATTCCGAAAAGAGTCGAGTTGACTACGTGCTGCATCTCGCCTCGCCGGCCAGCCCACGCGACTACGCTCGCCATCCCATTCACACGCTCAAGCTCGGCGCGCTGGGCACCTATTACGCCCTGGGACTCGCCAAGAGCCAGCGAAGTGTGTTTCTGCTGGCTTCGACCTCGGAGGTCTATGGTGATCCCGAGGTTTCGCCTCAGCCCGAGGGCTACTGGGGACACGTCAACCCCATCGGACCGCGCAGCGTGTATGACGAAGCCAAGCGCTTCGCCGAGGCCATTACCATGGCCTACCATCGCGAGCACGGCGTCGCCGTCCGCATCGCGCGAATCTTCAACACGTACGGGGAGCGGATGCGTATCGACGACGGCCGCGCTCTACCGAATTTCATGATGCAGGCGCTCGAGGACCAGCCCTTAACGGTCTATGGCGACGGCCGCCAGACGCGCAGCCTGTGTTACGTGAGCGATCTGGTGGAAGGACTCTACCGCCTGCTCACGTCGAACGAGACGGGCCCGATTAACCTCGGGAATCCCGAAGAACTCACGATCCGGGAGCTCGCGGACGAAATCATCGCGCTCACCGGAAGCCGCAGCTCCATCGTCTTCCAGCCGCTGCCCGCTGACGACCCGATGCGCCGCCAGCCTGATATCTCGAAAGCGATGGCCGCGCTGGGCTGGAAACCCCAGGTGAGCCGGCGAGAGGGCATCGAACGTGTGGTCCCTTATTTCCGGGCGGAACTCCATCGAGCGGGTTCATCGGGTCACGCGGTCGAAGGCCCGCAGCCTGCGCCGCGCTGAGTCTTTGGGAGCCTGTTATCAAAGTCCTGGTTAACGCCGCCTCCGCGAAAATGGGTGGAGCGGTGACCTACATCGCCAACTTTCTACGGCATCTGCCGCCGCCCGAAAGTGGCCACCAATTCCTGGTCATCCTGGCGGCACAGACCGCAGCAACCGAGCGCGGTCTACCGTCCAACGTCAAGCTCCTTCCCACCACCATCAGCTATGCGAACGGGTTGAAGCGGTTCTGGTGGGATCAGGTCACGCTGCGGCGAACGCTCAAGGAACAGCAGGTTGACGTGCTATTTTCGACCGCCAACTTCGCCATGTTCCGCTGTCCGGTGCCTCAGGTGCTCCTGGTGCGCAACGCTCTCTATTTTTCCGCCCTTTACCAGCAGACCCTCTTGCCCCGTGACACGCTGAAGATGCGGGTGGCCTACCGCCTGCGTCGCTGGCTGATTTGCCGGAGCGCGCAGCGTGCCGACCGGGTGATGGCGCCCACCCAGAGTATGCTCGACGGCCTCTTGCGGTATGCTCCCCTGTCGAGCCAAAAGGCCTTCGTCAACTCGCACGGCGTGGCGTACTCTTTTTGCTCCAACGGACGACATGCTCGTGCATCCGCGACGCAGCCCCAACTTACACTCGTTTACGTTTCACTCTACTCGGAGCACAAGAATCTCACGACGGCGCTGCGCGCTTTGCCGCTGCTCAACTCGAACCACGGGGGCCAGCAATTCAGCCTCGTGACAACGGCCGATCCGGCCTGGAGCGGTGCGAGTTGGACCGTAACCTGGAAGAGCGACCTCGACCTGGCACGGAGACCCGAGATCCAGCCTTGGGTAAAGTTCGTGGGCCCGCTCGACCGCACGCAAGCCGAGCGTCTCTATGATCAGGCTGACATCTTCCTTTTCCCCTCGCTGGTCGAGTCCTTTGGGATGCCGATGGTCGAGGCGATGGCGCGCGGCGTGCCGATCGTCGCCGCCGACACACCCGTGAACCGCGAGATCTGCGCCGGCGCGGCTCTCTACTTCAGCCCTCTCGACCCTGAAGATCTGGCCCGCCAGGTGCGCCGCCTCGCCGCGGATCCAGGGCTGTGCTGTGAGCTCGGCGAGGTCGGCGTCGAGCTCGCGCGTAAGCGTTTCCGATGGGACGCCCATGTGGCGCGTTTGGTGGAAGTTTGCGAAAGCCTGGTGGGAAAGAAAACGTGAGCGTCACGAGACACACTCCTGCGCTTTACGATTCTGTGGCATCGCCTGAGCAGACGGCCCGGGCAGTGACCGAGCCAAATCAACGAACGCTCCTGATTCTGAGTGCCGTAACGGTGGCTTGGGTGGGAACCTGGATCTGGCTCACCCGCTACTACCTGCTCGACGACGCTTTCATTCACCTGCGCTACGCGCATTATCTTCGCACGACCGGATTTCTCACTTTCGACGGAACCGTCAAGAGCGGCGGCTCCTCCAGCTTGCTATGGGTCGCCCTGCTCTCCATCTTCGAGGGACTGGGCGACTCGCTTCTCCTGCTCAAGCTCGCCTCCGTCACCGGCTACCTGCTGGTCCTTGCCTGTGCATTTCTCGTTGCACGGCAAACCCGTGGTATCGCGACCACGCTGTGGATGGGATTGATTGGGGCGCTGGCGAGTCCCATGGCAGTTCGCTGGATGTGCGATGGGATGGAGACCAGCCTGTCGGTGCTGGCTGCTCTTTCCATCGGCATCCTTGCCTATAACATCACTCGTAACCCCCCCCGGTCCGCCGTGCGTTACGCGATTCTGGTCGCGATCGGAGCCGCCTCCGTGACTCTGCGAATCGACCTCGCGCTGTTGGTCGCGGTTGCAAGTGTCGCGGCGTGTCTTGATGTTGCCGAGCAGACACCGCCTCATCCGGGCCAGGGTTGGTCCCGGCTCAGGGACCTCTTCTTCCTTTTCCTACGCGAAAGCCACTTGGCGATCGGAGGACTCCTGGGTGTGGCCATCACCGTCGCGGTGACGGGCCATGTGCTTCCCGACGCGGCGCTCGCCAAAGAGGCGGGCCACGTCGTACTGGCGCAATTCGGCGGGATCGCCCGCGCTTTCGGAGGCTCGCTGGCTCTGGGCCTCGGTCTATTGGGTGTCGAAGTGATCTCCCTCGGCCTGGTCCTTTACCGCGCTGACGTGCGCCGACGGCACTTTCTTTCCTTCCTGGTCGCTAATTTGCCCCTGCCGGTAATGGTCGCGCTGACCGTGCTGCGTGGCCAGTACATCCAGGGCGTACGGTACTTCCTGTGGCCGCTGGCCTTCTCGATCGTCTGGAATCTCGAAGTCATTTCCTCGCGCGTGGGCGATGAACAAGCCGACGGCTGGGGTTCGGCTCTGAACGGGCAGGCAAGACGAGCGACGGCGCTGGTGCTCGTCGCGATTGCTCTCGCCTGGACGGTTGACGCATCCATCACCTATCGGGTCACGCGCGACACGGCGCAGATCATCCTCGATCTGGCGCGCGACCAGCTTGATTTCCTACGAGGAAAGCCCGGTGTCGCGTCCGACGTCGGAGAGATTGCCTACTTCTCGCAGGGCCGGATTTGCGACTTGGCCGGGTTGGTGGATGGGCGGGCGCTGGCGGAAGGAACGTTGCAGGATCGAATCCGCTATTGCGCCGCGCAGTCCCCGGTGTTCGCCTTCCTGACGCCGACCCAGGCTCTGCAATTTGAGAGCGGGTTCGATCTCGACTCGTGGCGCGTGTGTCATGGCTATGTGAGCCGGGACACCACCGGACGTCCCACGCACTATCTTCTTCTGCGGCCGGACGTGAAAGCGACCTGTTCTGAACCCGCTCCATCCGTGCGGAGTCTTCTCGGAAATGAGTGAGCCGGTCCCCCTGAGCCCGCCGTACGTTGCGCCTGGGTCAGGCGAAGCACCCGCGGCGGACTCCCAGCGCGGGAAAGCGCCAGTCAGCATCCTGATCATGACGCGCAACGAAGAAGCGAACCTCGGCGAGTGCCTGGCGAGCGTCCGCTGGGCGGCCCAAGCCTGCGTCGTCGATTCGCTCTCGACCGACCGCACGGCCGAGATTGCGCGCCAGCACGGCGCGCAGGTCTATCCGCACGCTTTCGAGGGTTATGCAAACCAGCGCGAGTGGGCGCTCGAGAACCTGCCCTTCGCCCACGATTGGATCCTGATGCTCGACGCCGACGAGCGCGTGCCGCCGCCACTGGCCGAGGAGATCACCCGCGTGGTCCGCAGCCCGGACGAAACAGCGGCGGGCTTTTATCTCGCGCGCCGGTTCTTCTTTGCGGGACGCTGGTTGAAGCATGGTGGCCTCTATCCGACCTGGCTCCTGCGCCTTTTCCGGCGCGGCCGCGCTCGCGTCGAGCAGCGCGCCGTCAACGAACACGTCGTCGTGGACGGTGCTACCGGATATTTGACGCAGCCGTTCGACCACGTCGATCATCGCCCCCTGAGTGACTGGATTTCGAAACAGAGCCGCTACGCAGAGCTCGAGGCCGAAGATTACCTTAGCGAGCGGGGCCCTGAGAGACTTGAAGGTTCGATCGTTGCGAGCTACCGCGGCAGCCAGCCGGAGCGCAAGCGCTGGATGAGGCTGCGCGTCTGGAACCGCCTGCCGCTGCTGGTCCGCCCCTTTCTGTTCTTTGGCCGCAACTATTTTTTGCGCGGGGGTTTCCTGGATGGTCGCCCGGGGTTCATCTACCATGTGCTCTGGAGCTTTTGGGTGAGATTCATGATCGACGTGGAGATCATCGAGCGCCGGTTAGCTTCGCGCGCCTCCGGACCACCGGGCCCTCCCAGCCCGCCGATGGGTCGCAACCCGGAGCACTCAGACACTTCCGTCGAGGATTCGGGTCGCAAGGAGGCGGTCGCGCGATGAGTGCTGGCCTCGACGAAGCCAAGATCGCGGTGCAGAAATACTGGGACTCGGCGCCCTGCGGCTCGACGGAGCCCGGCGTTCCACTCGAGGATCCCGAGTTCTTCCGCTCGCACGCTCGCATCCGCTACGAGCGCGAGCCGGAAATCCTGCCCTTTGCCGACTTCACCGGCGCGCGCGGACTTCGGATGCTCGAAATCGGCGTCGGTATGGGCGCCGACTTTGTCCGCTTTCGCGGAGCCGGCGCCCACTCGGTCGGCATCGACCTTTCGGGCGAATCCCTCAAGCTGGCGCGACGCAACGCCGCCGTTCATCAGGTTGACCCAACCTTGACCAATGCCGACGCCGAGTCGCTACCCTTTCCCGACAGCGCGTTTGACCTGGTATATTCGTGGGGCGTGCTGCATCACACTCCCGATACTCCGCGCGCGCTCGACGAAGTGCGCCGCGTCCTCAAGCCCTCGCGCCAGTGCCGCATCATGCTCTACAACCGGCATTCCCTGGCGGCGCTTCAATGTTATCTGCGGTACGGCCTGTTCGGCGGACGCCCCTTCGCTCCGCTGCCCGAGCTTATCGCCTCGCACATTCAGTGTCCGGGCGCCAAAGCATTCACCCAAGACGAAATTCGTACCCTGTTTCGCGGGTTCCGCGACGTGAGGATTACGCCCGTCGTAACCGCCTACGATTTCCGCCTGGGACGGCGCCGCTTTGCTCCGCGCTGGATGCTGCGCCTGATTCCCGCGAGTCTCGGCTGGTTCCTGCTCATTTCCGCCCGGAAGTAGCCGGCGGCATTCCGCGATCGAGAACCATGACACCCGCTGCCATCCCCGTAAAAACAGAACCCGCTGCCGCTCAAGCAGGGGGCAGTGTGCCGCTGCCCGACTTCGCTCCCGCCGTGCCTAAGCCGACGCTGGGACTCGCCCTGCGGACCTTACGCCACCTCAGCCTCACGCAGCTTGGCCGGCTCGCGCAGCGGCGACTGTGGCCGGGCTCGCGGGCGCCGCGCCGCATACGCGGTCAGGTCTCACTGGCGCGACTGCCACGCGTCCCTCAATTCCCCGAGTGGCGCCCTGCGGCGGCGCGCCAGATTATCCGCTCGCTGCGCTTTGACTTCCTCCACGTGACCAATCCGCCGGGAGAAGGGATCCCCTGGTCTCCCGCCGCCTCGGCTTCGTCCCCAGTCCAGTATCCGCGGCTCTGGTTTTATCACTTGAACTACTTCGACTTCCTCAATGTCGACTTCACGCCGCCGGGTGACGAGCCGGACCTGAGGGCGGCGCTCGCCGTCGCGCTGCACTGGCTGGAACGCAATCGCTCGGGACGCGAAGTCGGCTGGGAGCCTTACCCGCTCTCGCTGCGCATCGTCAACTGGCTGAAGTTTCTCGTGCGCCATCGCGCCTCGATCGAGTCGCTCGGTGAAGTTCAGGCTCAGGAGCGAATCGTCGCAAGCCTTGCCGAGCAGACGGCCACGCTGGAGGGGCGGCTGGAGTACGACCTGCGCGCCAACCATCTGCTCAAAAACATCAAGGCGCTGCTGTTCGCTGCGGCTCTGCTCGACTGCGCGGCAAGCGAACGCTGGTGGGCGACGGGCGCGAGATTGCTCGAGCGCGAGCTTGACGAGCAGATCCTCCCGGACGGCGGGCACTTCGAGCGCTCGCCGATGTATCACCTCCAGGTGCTGGAAGACCTCATCGACCTGCAAGAGCTCAGCGTGGCAAGCGATCGGCCGCTTGGGCCATCTGGACGCCTGGCCGAGCGCATCGCAGGCATGGCTGGCTGGGCGCGCGCCCTGTCCCACCCGGACGGTGAGATTCCGCTCCTCAACGATTCGGCCTTTGGCGAGGCGCGGCCCTTAACCGACGTGCTCGCGCTCGCCGAGCGTTGCCTGTCGACTCAGGGCAAGCGCGCGTTTGAGCAATGCCCGGAGCTTCAGCCGCTCACGGTGTTTCCGCAGACCGGATACGCGGTCATTCGCGACGCTGCCTCGAACAGCGCGCTGATTTTCGACTGCGGGCCGCTTGGACCCGACTACAATCCCGGGCACGGCCACTGCGATGTATTGAGCTACGAACTCTCGCTCTACGGGCAGCGTGTCGTGACTGACACCGGCGTCAGCACTTACGAGCAGGGCCCCGAGCGGCACTACGAACGCTCGACCGCCGCGCACAACACGATCCGCATCGACGGCGAAGAGCAGGCTGAAATCTGGGCGAGTTTCCGCGTGGGACGCCGCCCGCGCGTTGCCCGCGTCGAAGGCGAGGAAGTCTCTGGATTCGAGGTCGTGCGCGGCGCGCACTTCGGTTACCAGCGTCGCGGCGTGACTCATTTGCGTACGGTCGTTCATACCCCGGAAAACGTGTGGGTCATCGTCGATTCCGTGACGGGAACAGGCGATCACCGCGTCGAGTCGTTCATTCACTTCCACCCCGGCGTTAGCGTCGAGCCTGTGGAAGACAGCAAACCTCCCGATCCCGACCTGACGGCGTTGCGGCCCCGCTTTATCGTTGAGTGCGGTGGGCGTCGTTACCGGCTCGCGACGCTCGGTCCGGGAGAGATGACCGTCACCGGCGGCTGGTACGCTTCGGAGTTCGGCCGCTGTAACGGACAGGCCGTCGTGCTCTGGACGGCGCGCGGCGCTTTGCCCCTGACTCTGATCTGCGCTTTAGCGCCTGTCGAACGGATGCCCGTGATTCGCTTGTCGGGCCAAAACGCGGTCGAAATCGCCGGAGTGAGCATCAGAACGAATTGAGCGCGTCCGCCGACGGCGCCTGAACGATGGTGCGAGTTAATATCGGATGCGGTGCAACACCTACGCCGGGATGGACGAATTTCGACAATTCACCCACCGTCTGGTTGGCCCGATATCCGATTCTGCTGAAGGCGCTTTCGAGAGCCGGGATCATGGCCGATCATCAACTCGAGTTCGCCCGAGTGGTCAGGGAGCAGAAAATCTCGCGCGCCGACGCGACGCGCAAGATTCCCCTTCCCGATCGATCGGCCTCTGCGGTTTACAGCTCCCACATGTTCGAACATCTCGATCGCGCGGAAGTCGCGAGCTTTCTGGCGGAAGCGCAGCGCGTCCTCGCGCCCGGCGGAATATTGCGGCTCGCCGTTCCCGACTTATGGCGGCTCGCGCGCCGCTACGTGGAGCAGGCGAGAAACGCCGACCAGTTCGTGGCTTCGACTTACCTGGCCGCCGAGAAACCGCACACCGCTTGGGGCCGGCTGAAGTACGCCGTAGTCGGCGCGCGACACCACCACTGGATGTACGATGCCGCATCGCTCAAGCAAGTGCTCGAATCGGCCGGACTCTGCAACGTCGCCGAGGTGCCGCCTGGCGTGACGACCATTCCTGACCCCGGTGAGCTGAATTTGCGGGAGCGCGAGGACGAGACCATCTACGTGGAGGCGCGCCGCCCGTAGGGCATCGCGAGGCATGAAGCTGCCATCCCAGCGCATTCTTTACGTCTCGCAATACTTCCCGCCCGAGGCGTGTGCGCCGGCCGCCCGCGTTGACGAGTTTTCCCGCGAATGGGCTCAGGGCGGACACCACGTCAGCGTTCTGACCGGCTTTCCCAATCACCCGGAGGGCGTGCTTCATCCCGAGTACAAGCGGCGCTGGTGGAAAGGACTGGCCCGCGAAGAACGTGAGGGCGTGAAGATCACGCGGACCTGGTTGTATCCCGCCGCCAACCGCGGACTGTGGGGGCGCGCCGCCAACTATGCCAGCTTTGCGGTATCGGCGGCGCTCGTCGGCCCGTGGATTGCGCCGCGCGGCGGTGTGGTTATCGCGACTTCGCCGCAGCTCCTGGTAGGACTCGCCGGCTGGATTATCGCGCGGTTGGGTGGCGCACGCTATGTATTCGAGGTGCGCGACCTATGGCCGCAGTCGCTCGAGGCCGTCGGGCAGACGACGCGCCGGTCGCTGCTCTATCGCGCCCTGGACCGGGTGGCCAACTTCCTTTATCGTCACGCCGATCACATTGTGGTCGACGGCGAAGCGAAACGCCACGTACTCCTCGCCCAGGGCGTCAGGGCTGACAAAGTATCCGTGGTGATGAACGGCGTGGCCGCGGATTTCGCTTTGGACCCGGAGTCAGAAGCTTTTCGGCGGGAGCGCGAGCGCGTTCGAACTGAATTGGGAATGACGGACCAATTCATCGTCATGTATGCTGGGACGCTGGGAATGGCGCACGGACTCGGAACCGTCCTCGCGGTCGCCGGACGTTTGAGCACACATCGCGACATCCGATTCGTTCTGATCGGCACTGGCGCTCGCCAGGCCGTATTGGTCGCTCACAATCGACCGGCGGGAGTCCCCCGCCCGGAGCCCGGATACCAGAACGTGCGGTACCTCGGCAAGCTCCCGCGTCGAGAGATTCCGGCCTACCTCGCGGCTGCCGACGTATGCCTGGTGCCGCTGCGGCGGAGCGAAGTCTTCAAAACCGCCATCCCCTCCAAGATGTTCGAGGCGATGGCCGCCGCGAAGCCCGTCATCCTGGGCGTGGAAGGCGAGGCGCGTGAAATCCTCGAGCAAGCCCATGCCGGACTCGCGTTTCCGCCTGAGGACGCTGACGCGCTCGCCGCGGCGATCCTGCGCCTGAGGGAGGATGCGGATCTGGCGCGTCAGTTGGGTGCGAATGGGCGTCGCGCCGCACTGGAGAGATTCTCGCGGCGGCGACAGGCCGCATCGTACCTCGAGCTGCTCGAGCAGCTCGCCGCCCATCGAAGCCCGGCGCGCGCTCCGAACTTCGAGGTCGCGGCACACGAACCGAAGACCAATCGCCTGAAAGCTGATTCATGAGAACCTACGTTGGACTTTTCGTGATCGCGGCACTCGTGACCGTGCTGATCACGCCGCGCATCGCCGCGCTCGGGCAGCGCCTCAACGCTTACGGCGGCCCGCGCAGCCGCGAGGGACGCCGCGTTCCGCGCCTGGGTGGGCTTGCCATCTTTGTGGCGACGCTCTTTGCCTGGGGCCTGCTGTTGCTGATTCCCAATACGGTGCGGGCCCTTTTTGTGGCCCACGCGGCCGTCCTGGCCCTCCTGCTCGTCCCGGCCACCCTGATTCTCGTTCTCGGCATCATCGACGACCTGGTGGGCACCGCGCCGTGGCAGAAGCTATCGGTCGAAGTCGTGGCAGCCGGAATCGTGTGGTGGTCGGGGCTCCGCATTGGCACGATTCCCTTCCTCGGATACGGCATCCACTCCGTGGTGAGTTGCCTGGTGACCGTCGTGTGGATCGTCGCGGTGACCAACTCCCTCAACCTGATCGACGGACTCGACGGACTGGCGGCCGGCATCAGTCTGTTTGTGACGCTGACGATGTTCCTCGTCTCCCTGCTACAGGTGAGCGTCTTCGCCTGCATCATCACCATCACGTTGGCTGGCGCGCTGCTCGGGTTTCTGCGCTACAATTTCGCTCCCGCCAAGATTTTCCTGGGTGACACGGGCAGCCTGTTTCTCGGATTCCTGCTTTCACTGCTGGCCATTCAGACCTCGCAGAAGGGCTCCACGCTGATCGCCATCGTCGTACCTTTCGTGGCGTTCGGGTTGCCGCTGCTGGATACCACGCTCTCGGTCGTACGGCGTTTCCTCAGCGGACGCCCGGTGTTTGTCCCCGACCTCGACCACATTCACCATCGCCTGGTGCAAAAGGGATTGACGCCGCGCGTCGCGGTGCTTCTCCTTTACGGCGTGGGCGCGCTGTTTTCGCTCGGATCGCTCCTGATCCTGAGGTCCACGGCGAACGTGATCGCACTCGTCGCCGTACTCGCGGGGGTATTGGCTTGGTTTCTGACCAGCCAACTCCAGTACGAGGAAATCTCCGAGCTCAACGTTTATGTGGCGCGCGCCATGAATTCACAGCGGCGCGTACTCGCCAACCAGATTCGCATCCGCAAAGCGGCGCGCGAACTCGAAGCGAGCTCGAGTCTCGAGGAAAGCTGGAACATCCTCACGGCCACCCTCGACGCTCTGGATTTCGACCGCGCGCTGTGTCACATCGGCGCCTGGCCGGGAGCTGTCCCGCCGGTGCTACCGCCGTGGGAGCGGCCGGGAAACATTCCGCCGGCCCAGAGCTGGAACGCGTCCATTCCACTGCGCTCGGACGACGAAAAGGCCTTCGGCGAATTGCGGGTGGCGCGCGCCCTCGGCAAGGACCGTCTGCTCTTCCAGTTCTCTTCCCTGTTCGATACTCTTGTTCCGCCGTTTGAACGGCAATTCCGGCAGGTCTATGCCGCCGCCGTAGCCAAGGCGCAGAGGCAGGCCAAAGCGGCATCGGATGCGGAACGCGCGCGGGGAAAGGCGCCGTCCGACCGCCTCGCGACCGCCACCGAGGAATGAGCCTCCTCGCAGCTTGATTTCGTCCCCATGAAGCAGCTTCTCCAGGATTTGCGCTCGCACGAAGTGAGGTTGGAAGACGTGCCTCCGCCGTGTTGTCTGCCGGGCGGAGTGCTGGTCAGAAACGCCGCGTCGCTGATTTCGAGCGGCACGGAGCGCGCGACGGTGGCGCTTGGATCGCGATCCCTTCTCGGCATGGGACTCGAGCGCCCCGACCTCGTCCGCCAGCTCTTGCGCCGCGTACGCACCACGGGACTCGCCGACGTCATTGCCGCGGTGAAAGCGCGGCTCGATGCCGGCGTCGCGCTGGGCTACAGCTCGGCGGGTGAAGTGCTCGAAGTGGGCGCGGGCGCGGAGGAATTCGCGGTGGGCGAGCGCGTGGCCTGCGCCGGCGCCGACTATGCGAGCCACGCCGAGGTCAATTGGATTCCTCGCAACCTCTGCGTACGCATCCCGGACGGCGTTGACTTCGAGTCGGCGGCAGCGGTCGCGGTGGGCGGCATTGCCCTCCAGGGAGTGCGCGTGGCCGATGTGCGTGTGGGCGAGCGCGTGGCGGTGATTGGGCTGGGGCTGGTAGGACTGCTGACGGCCGAGATTCTGAAGGCCGCGGGCTGCGAAGTCTGGGGTATGGACCTCGATGCGGCGCGTCTCGCGCTCGCCCGCGAACTGGGCGTTGACTTCGTGGGCGCGCCCCGCGCCTGGCGCGAGAGTCCGTACCGCGAGGCGTGTGAACGCGGCGAGGGTCCGGACGCCGTCATCATCACGGCGGCGACGCCGTCGCGCGAGCCCGTCGAGCTTGCCGGACGCCTCGCCCGCGACCGCGGCGTCGTGGTGGTGCTCGGCGATGTGCGCGTCGACGTCCCGCGCGACACCTATTATCGCAAGGAACTCGAGCTGCGTTACTCGCGCTCTTACGGCCCGGGCCGCTACGATTCCGCCTACGAGGAGAAAGGCCGCGACTATCCTTACGGGTACGTGCGCTGGACGGAGCGCCGCAACATGGCGGCGTTTCTTGATCTCGTGGCGGCGAGCAAGGTGCGCGTCAGCCCGCTCGTCACACATCGCTTCGCGATTTCGGAAGCGCTCCAGGCTTACGAGCTGCTCTCCGGCAAGACGGCCGAGCCTTACCTCGGCATTCTGATTACCTATCCTGCGGCGGATGCGGGCCAGCCGGCAAAGAAGCGCGTGACCCTCGCCCCTCGCGCTGCGACGGCGACTCCTCCCGGCACTGCCGCCGGACGCGTACGCCTAGGATGGATTGGTGCTGGAACGTTTAGCCGCGCCAAACTTCTGCCGGCGCTCAAGAAGATGCGAGGTGTGGAGCTCGCGGGCGTTGCCAACTCGACCGGACTCTCGGCCCAGCGTGTAGCCAAGTCTTTCGGATTCCGCTACGCCGCAACCGATCCCGGGGAAATCCTCGGTGACGCAGAGGTCGACGCGGTCGCCATCGGCACGCGGCATCATCTGCACGCGCCGCTCGTGCTCGCCGCCTTGCAGCGCGGGAAGCACGTCTTCGTCGAGAAGCCGCTTTGCATGACCGAATCTGAGCTCGACGCCATCGCCGCCGCTTACGCCGCGGCGGGCGCGGGGCGAATCCTGATGGTCGGCTTCAATCGCCGCTTCTCGCCCTTCGCGCGCGAGGCGAAGCAGTTCCTCGACGCCAGCTCAGGACCGCTCTCCATTCTCTACCGCGTCAACGCCGGACCCCTGCCCGCGGATCACTGGGTTTACGACCCCGCGGAGGGCGGCGGGCGCGTGGTGAGCGAGTTCGGCCACTTCATCGACTTCGCTCAATACCTGACCGGCTCGAAGCCGATAACGGTCCGCGCCAAGTCCGTGCGCGACGGCACCCGCTCGAGCCAGTCCGCGGCGGCCGAGTCTCCCGCGCGTGCGGAGGATAATGTCCACGCCGCAATCACCTTTGCTGACGGCTCGCGCGCCGACATCCTCTATCTTTCTTCCGGCGACTCGAGTGTTCCCAAGGAGCGCGTCGAAATCTTCGGACGCGGACGCACCGCCATCACCGACGACTTCCGCAAGTCCTGGTTTCACGCCGGCGGACAACGCCGCACCCAGCGGCTCTTCCGCCAGGATAAAGGACACTCGGCCGAGCTCGAGGCGTTCATTCGCGCCGTAACCTCGGCGGGCGATCCGCCCATTCCGTTCGACAGCCTGCACTCAACCACCCTCGCTACCTTCCGCCTCCGCCAGTCACTCCTCACCGGCGAAGAGTTGTCCCTCCTGTAGCGCCGCGCTCAGTTCCCCACGCACACGAACGAGACGACATCGGTTCCTGTGCCGCTCACGGCGAACTGCGTCCACGCTGATCCGAGCTTGACGCTTGGGAGGGCTTCGCTTATGGTTTTGCGCAGGGCAAAGTTGAGATGGGAGATTTGAGAGACTGTTTCCGGGTGGATTCCGGGAGGGCTAGGCGGGCATTTGAATGGGGTAGACACCGGGGCGGGCATGAGCGGCGAGACTAAGTTGCCAGCCGAAAAAATGTCGGCCGACGAGATCGTTGAACACTATGTAGCAGTTCATCGGAATGCGCTTCAAACCAACCGGCGCGACGACCTTGCCGCTGTGATTCGTCCCGGTCACCCCCCGCTGGAAAACAGGTTCACCGATTTTGCGCATCGCGTCGGTATGAAGAAGGCCTTCGGTTATCTGGAATCCCGATTAGGATCTTTCGCTGGCCTTTCAGTGCTGGATATAGGCTGCGGACGTGGCCGATGGGTGAAGGAATATGCCAAGCGCGGCGCACGTGTTACCGGTGTGGACCTTTCGCGGGAGCTTATTGATCTGATCGCTGCACAGATGCCGGAGCACCGGTTTCTGTGCCAGGATCTCACTCACCTCGACGTGCCGAGCAACGCTTTTGACATTGCCAACTCCGTCACCGTTCTTCAGCATCTCACGCACGATAGCCAAAGAACTGCTTTGGGCTCGGTCGCACGTTCCCTCAAGAAGGGCGGTTATCTTGTGCTTCTGGAGAACGTAGCGCACTTCGAGCCGCGCCACATGTTCCCGCACCCCACAGAAGAATGGATCGCGATCGTTCAGGCGGCCGGGTTACGTTGCTGCGCTTGCTGGGGAAGCAACTTCGAGGTTCTGTTCCGTCTCAATCCACCGGTGTTCTCAGTGGCCCAGAGCCAACCCGCGGTGCAGGTCGGGCCTGCCGGTCAGCGAACGAAACGCCGGCTGAAATCTGGAATCAGAAACCTGAGAGCGCTTCTTTCGTTCCCTTTGGAATTGGTTTGCCACTGGCTTCCGATCGTTCCCCCGACGCACACCGTCATGATCTTTCAAAAGTGAAGTTGGCACTCCGTTGTGACACCGAGGCGTCATCGAGGTGGTTTAGTTCCCCACACACACGAACGAGACGACGTCCGAGCCCGTGCCGCTCACCGCGAACTGCGATCCCGAAGTGTAAGTAATCTGGACGGCGGCCGCGCTCGTCTGGTCGCTGGCGCCGCATTTGTAGCTCGAAGCGCTGGAGAATGCAGCCGCGCTCGCCAGCGTCACCGTCGCCGCGCCTGAGGCAAGCGTGACCTGATCCTCGACCAGGTGGAGCTTGGCGCCGGTTTGGGCGGATCCGGCGGCGTTGTACACCGGCGGCAGGTTCGAGAACGTGGCGTTGCCGGTGGCCGAATTGATGTTCCAGGACTGCGTGGACTGATTGTCGGTGTAGCCCACGAGGTTGGCGCCGTTCGCGATGCGCCACGTGGACCCGTTCGCGCCGTTGCCCATGATCCGGAGCGCCGGAACGCCGTTGTAGGTCACCTCGAGCCCGTCGGCGCTGGAGTTGTTGGGCATGGCAATCATCGCGCCGCTGTTCGTTCCCTGCGCGAAGACGTACTCTTGCCATCCGGTTTGAGGTTGGGTCCCGATTCCGGCCCTTCCGTCCAGGGGATTGAAAGCGTCGTTCCCGAACTCATAGGCGTCGACGCTTTTGTCGTATTGCATGTAAGCGAACTGGCCGTTGTTGCGTTCGACTCCGATCAGGCGAATGAAGTTGTTCGAGACGTTGTCGGCAATCCCGATCGCCGCCGTGCCGAAGGCCCAGTTACCGGTTTCAAAGTGGATGCCGTAACTCGGGATGGGCGGAGCAGGCGATCCCTGGCCCTGGGCCCCGATGTAAAGGGCGGAGTCCGAAACGTTCCCGCCGACCGAAATCAATCGGTTAATCGGGCGGGTGGCAAGGTTACTCACTTCCACGCCGATCTGCGTCGCGCTGGAGGGCAAATTGGGCATTACCAGCGCCCGGATAGCCACCAGATTCTGGTCGCCCAGAACCATACGGACGTTGTCGCCGACATTGAACTTGGTGGCATCGGCCACGGTCAACGATCCGGTGAAGCCGAGTGCCGTAACGACCGAGCAGGGGACGATACTGTAAGCGCCGCTGCTCACGTCCCCCGCCCAGGGACTTTGATTGGCTTCGATAACATAATTCAGCGTCAGGGTCGACGGGGCGGGGACCGATTGGATGGCCACGGCGTACAACTGCGTACTGCCATACTTGCTGCCACCACTCGTCATGTAGAAGCAGTACCGGCTGGGATTGGCAACGATGTCGCCCCCCAAGGCGGTCTGCCAGTTCTGGCCGCCGTTCCCATCACCGGTCACCGTCGGACCGGTATTGCCCGAGGGCGCCGCGATCGAGGAGACGCTGCCGGCGGTGTAAGGCGTTGCCGACGTATCGAGCAGCAGGCGTTGCTCGCCGCGCGTGTCCTCGCTGGCAATATTGTTGTAGCTGAGCGTGTTGCCGTTCTTGGCAGTGAGGGTGGCGGTGAACTCCGTCCCACCCTGGCCGACGTACGCCCGCAGGGCCTCGCCGCCCTCGTCTCCGCCCGCGTTCTGCTGGCCCGAGTCAAAGACGACCAGGTTTGAGGCGATGCAGTCGCCGCTCGAGTAACAGTAGTCGCTGCCGGCGAAGCCCGAGGATTGGCCGGGCGTCCGCTTCACTTGCGCGGCCACCAGTCCGAAATAGTTGCTCTTGCTTCCCGCGACGTTGGTTCCGCCGGTGAACGCCTCATGATAAACCTCGGCGGTGGCCACGACTTGCGGGATGGGAGGTTGCGCCGTGCCCAGGCGGTCGCGAAAAACAAACTTGGCCTCCATGTTACTCTCATCACCCGCAGGATCCGGCGCGTTGTTGGAAGTCAAGTTAGGGCCGGAACCGCGCAGGTCGAGGACGCTGCAGCCGTTCGAGAGTCCGGCAACGGATTGCCCGGGGGCCATCGTCGCGGGAATCACCACCACCCCGCTCTTGCCGCCCAGCGAGGCGCAGGCGTTGTCAATCTGTGCTCCCACCGAACCGCCGCTGAACGTGCTGGCGTTGGCCATGGAGGCGAATCCGCTCGCGCCCACCACGAACCACGTGCGCTGATCGTTGATCCCGGTGATGCCGCCGGAGTTGGTCGTGACCGAAGCAATCGGTACGGCGCCCGCCGGATAACCCGTGGTGTTGGACGAGGGCCCGCAGGTCGTGGGGTCGATGTAAACATAGTTGGTCGCGCTCGGCGCCAGCGTGAGCGATCCGCCGGGATAGAGGGCGGGTGCGCCGTTGCAGACACTCGTACCCGACGCCATGTTGAGGGTGAAGCCGCCGCCCGAGGTCGGCCAGAAGCCCGGCGCCACCCCTTGCGCGTACTCGGCGTTGACGGCGTAGATCGGCGCCGTCTGCGTGTAAGGTTGCTGCGCCGGCGCGCGCGCCGCCACCAGCAGGATTAAGAGCAGCCACTTCAAGTTGGTTCGCATAGGTATGTTCCTGAGAAAGGGCACGCCTTTTAAGGCGTGCCGCAAGACGAGCGTTACAATAGATCGCGAAAGGAGCACGACTTCAGTCGTGCCGTAAGACTGCCGCCACAATAGATCGCGAAAGGTCACGCCTTTAGGCGTGCCGCAAGACCGCGACAATAGATCGCGAAAGGGCATGCCTTCAGTCGTGCCGCAAGACCGCGACAATAGATCGCGAAAGGGCACGACTTCAGTCGTGCCTCTTCTGGGATTATTCCATGCGAGTGCTTCAACGGCACGACTAAAGTCGTGCCCTTTCGCAATTGAGAAGGTCACGCCTTCATCTGGCGGCACAATCGGAGTCGTGCCGCTTCTGGGATTATTTCATTCGAGGACACCCGCGGCACGAGTAAACTCGTGCCCTTTCGCAATTGAGAAGGACACGCCTTCATCTGGCGGCACGACGAAAGTCGGCCCTTTCGCGAACTGTGAACCCGCGATGGTGATAACATGGACGGCATGTCACTTGCCGAACTTGTCCGTCTTTGGGAAGAACACACGAAACATGAATTCGTGACGCGCGACACCGAATCCACGCTCCACACCATGGTGGACGACGCTTACGTCAACCACGTGCCGGTGCTGACGGGCGGGTTCGGGAAAGCGGCGTTGCGCGCTTTCTATTCCCGCGACTTTATCCCCAGCATGCCGCCCGATACGACGCTCACGCCGGTTTCGCGCACCGTGGGCGAGAACCAGATTGTCGACGAAATGATCTTCTCGTTCACCCACACCCAGGAGATGCCGTGGATGCTGCCCGGCGTGGCTCCGACGCATCGCCGCGTTGAAGTGCCGCTGGTGGCCATCGTCCAATTCCGCGACGGCAAACTCGCCCACGAGCACATCTACTGGGATCAGGCTTCCGTGCTCAAACAAATCGGACTCCTCTCGGACCCCGCGCTCCCCGTGTGCGGAGTTGAGACCGCCCGCAAGGTGGTCGATCCGCGGTTCGATCCCCGCGCCTGACGGGCGCTGTTGCTGTAGCGCGGCATCGCCAGGCCGCCGCATTTCCTCATTGCTTCATCCAGTAAACGCTTGGACCAAACATCGTCGGCGTGAGGTGCTTGACGTACACCACGCCGTCCGAACCCGTCTGGGCGCCGCCGGCGGGAGTCGAAATCAGAGTTGCGCCGTCGACTCCGGGCGGCGGATTGGCGCCCGCAATGCCCGTGCCGTCAGCGTTGATGGTGGGTACCGGAGTCGGCGAAACAGCGGGCGGCTGGTAAGTCGAAACCGAGCCATAGACGTGATACTGGCCCGTCGGCGGAAATCCTGGAGCGGCGGGCGGAACCTCGAGCACCTGGGCTTGAATCTGGAGTTGCGGAAACGCCGCCCGAAAGGCCGCGACCACGTCACTGCCCGTCGGGTCAGCCGTGATGACGTTCGCAGGAGTGTTCAGCCAGGCCTGCGCTTTCGTGATTAGCGACTGCTGCCAGGTCTGGGGCTGCGCGACGGACTGGCCGGACACTAGGCCCTCGAGAAATGTTGCCGCGTTCGTGAGCTCGGCAACCTGCTGATCGGTCAGAGTAAGTGACATGACGTCTCCTCGCTTCAGTTCGGAGTTATTCAGTGTATCGGTTCGGCGTTCCTTTGGGAGTTCGGAGTTCATCAGTTCGGAGTTGAATCAGTCCTTTGGGTCTTTCCAAGTCCGAACTGGCTGACTCCGAACTCCGAACTGACTAACTCCGAACTGCCATCTACATCGAGAGCCGCGCGTCCACCCGATACTGTGCGGTAGTGAACGCGCCCGAGGTTGTCGTGGAAAAAGTGATGGCGGCATTCGCATCCGCGTGGAAGGTGACCGTCACCTGATCGAAGTTGGCGGTGGAGGCGACGGCCACCGCGGCCGTGGATTTCGACAGCGCCACGCCGCCGTCCGTCCAGTTCACGGTGCCGGTCACCGTCTTGCCGCTCGCATCGGCGGTGGTGCAGTGGACATAGACGCTGACCACGTAAATGCCGGCCGCCTGGGGCGTCGCCAAAGTTGTCGCCGAGATCGCGGCCGTTTGCGCCGTCGCGCTGGCCGTGATGGGCGCAGGCGCCGCCACTGCGTTGGCGTTCGCGCCGTCGAACAAAAATCGTTGCGCGAAACAGGCGCTCGCCGCCGCCGGGATGGGTCCGGCTCCTTTCACATTGGCGGGCCAGGTGAACAGCCTGCCGCCCGTCGCGTCCTGGCAGACTTTGAAGTCGAGATACTGGCCGGCGACCGCGTTACTCAGCGTCGAACTGGTCACGTTGCCGGTGAGCGTGATCGACTGGAAGTTGCCCTTCGACGCATCGAACGTCGGCGTGGCGGAGAACGTCACGGCGTTCTGTGCCGTCGAGAATCCGCCGTTGACGGCCAGCGCGCTCGCCGGCGTCGTGGTGCCGATCCCCACGTTGCCTGCGCCCGTCAGCAACGCGTAGTTGTTGGTCGCACCCGTCGCGGTGAAGTATCCGCCGACGTTGGTGGTCGACGCGCCGGTGGCGGTCGCGTACATGCCGTAACAAGACGCGTTCGCGCCCGAGCAGTCGCCGCGCACGCCCACCGCCGAGGTGCCGGTATTGGAGTTGGCCTGGCCGTAGATGGCGACGCCGCTCGTCGGGTTGGCGCCGCTCAACGCGCCATAGATGGCGAGGGGCGAGCCGCTCCCGGAAGCGATGCTGTAAACGCCGACGCCGTTCGCGGCGCTGTTGGCGAAGTTGGCGGTGCGGTTCGCCGCGCTCGACGTCGTGTCGAGGGGATAGCCGGGCGCGTTCGTGCCGATGCCCAGCCGATGGTTCGTCGCATCCCAGAAGAAATTGGCGTTGTCCTGCGCCAGCACGGGCCCCGCGCCGACCAGGAGCACCGAGCCGGGCGTCCCGCCCGTGAGGCCGCCGCCGATCGAGGCTCCGCCGCCCGCGCATCCCACCACGCAATTGACCTTGAGCGCGCCGTTGGTCAAGTCGTAGGTGCGATTGAAAAGCTGCGTCAGGTTGGGAAAATCCCCGGCGCCCGCGCCCGCCCCGCCGTTCGCTACCACGTTGATCTTGAGCGCCAGGTTCGAGGTGTCGAACACTTTGTTGGCGATCTGGACGTCGCTGAGCGTCGTCTGCGCCCGCAAAGCGGCGACACCCCATAGCATCGACCCGAAGACCAGTATACTAGCCGAACACCTTGCCCGAACACCGTCACGCTTCCAAACCCTCTGGTTGATCCTCATCGCTGCTCCTGCTGTCCGCAGTTTGCCGTTCTGACCCCTTCGGGCGGTCATGGATTCAGGCTACCGGCCGCAGTCGAGACAAGGGAGACGCGTGAGACGCCTGAGACTGGTTTGTAAGAGTTCTGGAATCAAATGGCTGAATTAGCAGCGGAGACTTGACCGGCAATTGGGTGGCGGGCTTTGGGACATTCTGCCTCAGGTCACGTCAGCTTCGCTTGTTGTTCGCCATATTCAATTTGTCCTTGTGTTCATTTCTTGAAAAACTTCACTCGCCACCTCGATGGTCTGAGCGACATCCTCGGCGCTGTGCGCGCTCGAGACGAAAACCGCCTCGAACTGCGACGGCGGCCAGTAGACACCGCGCTCGAGCAGAACGCGGAAGAACTGGCCGAATGCGGCGGTATCCGAGCGCTTGGCCGACGCGTAGTCCGTGACCGGGGCAGAGGTGAAGAACGCTGTCAGCATCGAACCCACGCGATTGACCACCAGCGGCACGTGCGCCCTGCGCGCCGCGCTCTCGAGTCCCGATGCAAGTTCGGTCGAGCGCGTCTCCAGTCGTTCGTAGAAGCCTGGCTGCACGACCAGGTCGAGCGTCTTGATTCCCGCCGCTACCGCCAGCGGATTGCCCGACAACGTGCCCGCCTGATACACCGGCCCCTCAGGCGCCACCTCACTCATCAGTGCCGCCTGCCCGCCGTAAGCCGCGAGCGGCAAGCCGCCGCCGATAATCTTGCCCAGCGTCGTCAGGTCCGGCTGGATGCCGTAGAGCTGCTGCGCGCCTCCGGGCGCGACGCGAAACCCCGTCATTACCTCGTCGACAATCAGCACCGTTCCCTGCTCCGCGGTGAGCGAGCGCAGCCGCTCGAGGAAACCCGGGCGCGGCGCGACGCAGCCCATGTTGCCGGCGACCGGTTCAACAATCGCCGCCGCAAGCTGATGGCGATGGGCGCGAAACACTTCATCGAGCGCCGCGACGTCGTTGTACGGCGCGGTCATCGTGAGCTCGGCGAGCGCCCGCGGAACTCCTGGACTGTCGGGCAGGCCGAGCGTCGCAACACCCGACCCCGCTTTCACCAGCAGGCTGTCGGCGTGGCCGTGATAGCAGCCTTCAAACTTCAGGATCTTGTCGCGACCCGTCACAGCGCGCGCCAGGCGCAACGCCGAGAGCGTCGCCTCCGTGCCCGAGCTTACGAGGCGCAGGCGCTCGACGGACGGCATCGCCTGCCGGATGCGCTCCGCGAGCTCCACCTCGCCGGGCGTGCAAGCGCCGAAACTCGTCCCAGTCTCGAGTACGCACGCGACCGCCTCCATGACCTCAGGATGGCAGTGGCCCACGATGAGTGGTCCCCACGACCCCACGTAGTCGATGTAGGTGTTGCCGTCAACGTCGGTGATCCGCGAGCCTCGCCCGCTCGCGATGAAAATCGGATCGCCGCCCACGGCCCGAAAGGCACGCACCGGCGAGTTGACGCCGCCGGGCATCAGGCGGAGCGCCCGGGCGAACAACGCCTCGGATTTACTGCGCGTACTGGCGTGTGCGGCCTTGGAGGCGGCCATTCCTTCGCACCTCTCGATCTTGACTTCTCGGTTTACGCACTCCCTCGCGGCGGCCGCTGATGGCGGACCATTCGCGGCTGAGGGCGCCGAGCACGAGTTCACCCAGCGACACCGCGAGCGTCCGGTACATCCGCGTCGCCAACCCTGGATAGGACTGGGAGCCTTCAATCAAATCCTCAAACAGTTCTTTGAAGCTCCGGCTGCGCATGCTGAACTCGATCAGCGCCGTGGACGGATGTGCGCCGCAAAAATAGTCGCGATAGAAGAACCGGCCCATGCGCGCGCCGAGCGCCAGCATCTTGCCGAAGTCGCGCCACACTCGCTCAGGATAAGAGTCGGGCGCGCCCTCGAGCAGTGCGTCGGCGAGCAATTCTCCCGAGCGCATGGCGAAATAAATGCCTTCGCCCGTGACCGGATCGACCAAACCCGCCGCGTCGCCGGCGAGCGCCCAACCGGGGCCCGCGAGACGCAGGTTGTACCAACTCTCCGTCGACAACGCCGGCAGCAGATGACTGAACACCGGCGCGCGCATCGACTCCTCGCCGTAGCCGTGTTGACGAATGAATTCGTGGAGGCGTGCTTGGAGGCCGTGCATGTCACTGTCGCCGACTTTGCCGCAGATGCCGAGTGAGAGATGATCGGGCCGCGGAAAGGCCCAGGCGTAGCCCTCGAAGTCCTCGAAAAACTGCACCCGCAAGAGGTCACTCGCCCCCGGCGCGTAGTATCCAAACGTCAGCATGAAGTCGCGCGCCGCGAAGTGCGGGGCAAGCAAACCGCGCAGCCGGCTGCGCGCCCCCGCCGCGAGGACCAAGTAGTCAGCGTCGTAACTCGTCTCGCGACCTTCGAGCCGCCAGCCGGAACCTTCACGCCGGAAGTTGAGGATGCGATCACTTGCCACCTCGGCGCCCGCGTCCGCGGCGCGGCCTAGAAGCAGTTGGTTAAGGTTGGCGCGCGCGTAGACCGCGAGCGGCCGGCGCAAGTGGAATCTCACCGAGGCGCCCGTCGCTGCCACCATTTCCACGTCTTCGAGGCGCTTGTGTTCTTGGACGGCGTCGAGCAGAAACGGATAGCGCGCGAGCGCCCGCGGCGGGAGTCCGCCGCCGCACGGTTTCTCCCAGGCGCCCTTTTCCTCAAAGACGGTAACGCGGACGCCGCCGCGCGCCAGGGTCTCCGCCGCCATGGACCCCGCCGGTCCGCCACCGATGATGGCGATGCGCTCCATCACGCTGTCTCTCCGAAAGACGAGAATAGCATTATCCGGCGCGGCGTGTCATTGCGCCGCCGCCTGGCGGGTGGGTAGTGGTCCAGTTTGCGGTTGTAGCGGCGGGTTTATTCCGCCAAGTGGCGGCATGAAGCCGCCGCTTACGTCAAACTGCACCACTACAGGCGGGAGAGGGGACGGGAGAGAGGGAGAGTGAACATGCTAAAATAAAACAGTCAGCCTGGAGACGCATGGCACTCGAGAAGATTCTCTCCATAGAAACAGCGATCCACCGCGTCGCAGAACTCAAGCGGCAAGGCAAGCGCGTGGTCTTCACTAACGGCTGCTTCGACCTGCTGCATCCTGGACACACGCGTTATCTCGCGGAGGCGCGCAAGCTGGGCGATGCGCTGGTGGTGGCCGTCAATAGCGATGCGAGCGTGCGTGCGCTCAAGGGCGCGGGACGTCCGGTACAGCCGGAGGCGGAGCGAGCGGAAATCCTGGCAGCTCTACGCGACGTCGATTATGTGACGATTTTCGACGACCTCACGCCGCGAGATCTCATCCGGCGGATGCTGCCGCAGGTGCTGGTAAAGGGCGCTGACTGGGGACCGACGGAGATCGTCGGACGCGAGGAAGTCGAAGCGGCGGGCGGGCGCGTGGTTTCGATTCCCGTCGTGCGCGGCTTCTCGACCACCACGCTGATCGAGCAGGCAGCAAGAGCAGGGCTGAGTGCCAGGTCATAGACCGCCCCTATGAAACAAGGCGGCGCTCCCTTCCAGGGCAGGCTTCGAGCGCCGCTACGGAAACCATCCTGCCGCAGAACCAACCGATGCCGCTGATCGAACAACTCCTTCAACCGGTTCTCGAACATTCATCCGTCAAGGCTCTCCTCGGCGAAGTGTCGACCCTTGAGGCGCCGGGCGAGGTCGCGCTCTCTGGACTCACTGGCACGGCCAAGGCCTTGCTGGTGGCGGAAATGGCGCACGCGGTCGAACGCCCCATCGTCGTCCTCACCCGAGACAACGAATCGGCGGAGCGGCTGCGCCAGACGACCGCCACGTTCCTCGGATGGCTCGAGCGTGAAGCACCGTCGGCGGGACGCGAGGCACCAGCGCCGGGCGGCGCGCTGACGGTGCTGCCAGCCTTGGATGTCTCACCGTACGAAGCTCGGTCGCCGCACGCGGAAATCCTCGAACAGCGCGCGGTAGCGCTCGCGAACATCGCGCGCGGGCGCACTCGCGTCCTGTTCGTGCCGATTGCCGCAGCCCTCGCGCGCTTCCGCGACCGCTCGTTCTATGGCTCACTCGCGCTCGAACTCAAGACGGGCGACGAGTTGAGCCTCGACGATTTGACGGAACACCTGGCGACGGTGGGCTACGAGGCGAGCGAGCCGGTCACAAGCGTCGGGCAATACTCGGTGCGCGGCGGGATCCTCGACGTCTTCTCGCCCGAAGCGGAGCGTCCCGTGCGTCTCGAGTTTTTTGGCGACAGCATCGAGTCGATGCGCCAGTTCGATCCTGCCAACCAGCGCTCGCTGCGCAGCCTGCCCTCGGTCGCGCTCTTACCGCTGGCGGAGTCGCCGCGTTCGCCCAAACTCTTTGCCGCTTTGGTTCAGGCTCTATTACAGCGCGCCGCAGCACGAAGCCCGGGCCCCGAGCGCGAACCCGACTGGGCCGCCGAGTACTCGATTCCGTTTCCGGGTTGGGAATTCTTCGTCCCGCTGGTTGAGCCGCATCCCAACACGCTCGTCTCGCTCGTTCGGTCGTCGGCCAGCGCCGGCGCGAAGCCTCCGCTCATCGTCTGGGACGAGAAACTGGAGCGCGTCCAGGACGTGACGCGCTCGCTCGAAGGCCTGGCCGCGTCGTTCGACGAAATGCGCGACATCGTCCCGCCGCGCCCCCAGCCGGTTGATCTGTTCCTCACGGAACAGGAGTTTTCGGAAGCGATGAGCAGAACCGGGCAGGTGGATCTGAAGGAGCTCGCGCTCTCGCCCGCGCCCGGCGAGCGCGTCCTGCCGACTCAGACGGCGCCCAAGTTTCACGGCGCGGTGAAGGCATTCGTGGAGGACGTGAGGACGCGCCTGGCGGCGGGCGAGCAAGTCGTAGGCGTGGTTCCGACCACGGGCAAGTCAGAGCGATTGCGTGAAATCTTCTCCGAATACCAGGTGCCGTTCTCGAGCGCCAAAGACGCGCCTGGCGTCCCGCTCGTCCCTGATTCCCCGCTTACGCCCGCGCCCGTACTGATCGTGCGTGGCCAGATCGACTCGGGCGTCGCTTTCCCGGAATTGCGGCTGCTGCTCTTGAGCGACGACGACTTGTTCGGTGGACTCGACTTCGGCGCGCCCGCCCGCCGCGAAAGGTCGGCTGCCGCAAGCTTCATCTCCGACCTGAGCGACCTCAAAGTCGGCGACTACGTGGTGCATGTCGACCACGGCATCGCCCTCTATCAGGGCCTGCGCCAGATCGAAGTGGAAGGCACGACGCGCGACTTCATGCTGCTCAATTATCAGGAAGACGCGAAGCTCTACGTGCCGCTCGAGCGCCTGGACCTCATCGAGAAGTATCGCGCCGGCGGCGACGGCGCCAAACCCGTGCTCGACCGCCTGGGCGGCGTCACCTGGGAGCGCACGAAGTCGCGCGTCAAGCGGGCGCTGCGCGACATGGCCGAGGAGCTGCTGCGCCTCTACGCCGAGCGCAAGATGCACGGCGGCCAGGCGTACAGCGCTGACACGCCGTGGCAGCAGGAATTCGAGAACGGCTTCGAGTTCGATGAGACGCCCGACCAGTTGACGGCGCTCGCCGACATCAAGCGCGACCTCGAGAGTCCGCAGCCCATGGACCGCCTGCTGTGCGGCGACGTGGGATACGGCAAGACGGAACTCGCCATGCGCGCCGGTTTCAAAGTGGTGCAGGACGGCCGCCAGGTGGCCGTGCTCGCGCCCACCACCGTGCTCGCTTTCCAGCATTTCACCACGTTCAGCCGGCGGATGGCCGGATTCCCGGTGCGCATCGAGATGGTCAGCCGATTCCGCTCGGCGGCCGAGATCAAGAAAGCGCTGGCGGAGACGGAAGCGGGCAAGGTCGACATCCTGATCGGCACGCATCGCCTGCTCTCGAAGGACGTGAGCTTCCACAGCCTCGGACTGCTCATCGTCGACGAGGAGCAGCGCTTCGGCGTCGCCGCCAAGGAGAAGCTGAAGAAAATGAGCGCCGGAATCGACGTGCTGACGCTGTCGGCGACGCCCATCCCGCGCACCTTGAACATGTCGCTTGGCGGGCTGCGCGACCTCTCGGTGATCGAGACACCGCCGCGCGGGCGACTGGCGATCCAGACGGTGGTCGCGTCGTTCGGCGACGGCATGGTGCAGGCGGCGATCCTCCAGGAAATGTCGCGGCAGGGGCAGGTCTACTTCGTCCACAACCGCGTGGAGTCGATCTGGTCGATGGCGGCGCTCGTCCAGAAGCTGGTGCCCACGGCGCGCATTGGCGTGGCGCACGGCCAGATGCACGAGAAGGAACTGGAGCGCGTGATGCTCAAGTTCGTGCAGGGCGAGTACGATGTCCTGGTGTCGACGGTGCTCATCGAGAACGGGCTCGACATCCCGCGCGCCAACACGCTGATCGTGAATCACGCCGAGCGCTTCGGCCTGGCGGACCTTTACCAGTTGCGCGGGCGCGTGGGCCGCTCGAACCGCCGCGCTTACGCCTATTTCCTGATTCCTGCCGAGGACGCGTTGACTCCCATCGCCAAGCGGCGTCTGGCGGCGCTCAAGGAATTCTCCGACCTCGGCGCGGGATTCCGGCTCGCCGCCCTCGACCTCGAATTGCGCGGCGCCGGAAACCTGCTGGGCGCCGAGCAGTCCGGACACCTTCACTCGGTGGGCATCGACCTCTACCTCAAGATGCTGGAGGAGACGGTCGAGGAGCTGAGGGGCGCCGCGCCCAAACTCGAGGTCCGCACCACGCTCAACCTGGGGCTCGACATCAAGATCCCCGACGCCTACATCTCCGACGAGCGCCAGCGGCTGCGCATGTACAAACGCATTTCGAGTCTCGCGACCGAGTCGGCGCGCGCCGACCTCGAAGCGGAGCTGGTCGACCGCTACGGCGCCATTCCCGCGTCGGTGCAGAATCTTTTCCGCTACGCGATGCTCAAGTCCCAGGCCGAGGGCCTGCTGGTCGAATCGATCGAGCGCCGCGACAACGAAGTGTTGATGCGCTTCCACGCCCGCGCCCCCGTCGATCCGGCGAAGCTCAAGCAGTTCCTGGGGCGGCACCGCGAGTCGACTTTCCGGCCCGACGGCGTCCTGCGCTTCCGCATGGCGCGCGCCGACGGCAACCTGCCGTCCACGATCCAGAATGTGTTGCAGGAACTACACGCGTAGCATAAAATCATTCAGGGAGACCCTGAATGACCAAGCAAGCACGACTCGCAACCCTCGCGGCGATTCTGACCGTGGCCGCGGCGGCCAACCTGTTCGCCGCCCGTATCGTCGAACGCATCATCGCCCGCATCAACAATGAAATCGTGACGCAGCGGCAGTACGAACGCGAGCGCGCGCGGCTGCACGAGCAGCTCGCCCAGCAGTACTCCGGCCCGGAACTCGAGGTGCAGTTCCGCACCCAGAGTAAGGACCTGCTGCGCGACCTCATCGACCAGGACCTCATGGTGCAGAAGGCTAAAGACGACGACATCAACGTGGATTCCGACGTGGTCCGGCGGCTTGACGAGCTCCGCCAGCAGTATCACATGAACACCATCGACGACCTGCAAAAGGCAGTCGAGAAGCAGGGCATCATCTGGGAAGACTTCACCGACCAGATCAAGCGCCAGCTTCTGATGCGCGGCGTGATCGAGCGTGAGGTCGGCTCGCGCATCAACGTTTCGCGCGAGGACGCGCGCAAATACTTCAACGAGCACCAGCAGCAGTTCGCTTCGCCGGAGGGCGTGCGCCTGGCGGAGATTCTGATTTCGCCCGACAAGCACACGCCGGTGGAGGTCGAGCAGCGGACCAAGGACGCGGTGGCGGAGATCAAGGCGGGGCAGCGCTTCGCGGACGTGGCGAAGAAGTACTCGGACGCTCCGGAGGCGGCGCAAGGCGGCGATATCGGCTTCTTCAAGACCGGCACCATGGCCCCGGAAATCGAGGCCGCGGTGAAGAAGCTCGACATCAACGACACCACGGATCCGGTTCAGACCAAGCATGGCACCATCATTTACAAGCTGCTGGATCGCCGCCAGGCGGGCATCCCGAAGTTCGAGGACATCGAGCAGCAGGTCATGAACGTCCTCTACGACCAGAAGATGCAGCCCGCGCTGCGCAAGTACCTGGTTCAGTTGCGCAAGGAAAGTTACGTTTTCATCGCCCCGGGCTTTTTGGATACCGGCGCCGAGCGGCCCAGCGAAGCGGTGGCGGCCGCCAACACGTTGCCCTGAGCATTACAGCAAGGTGGTCCAACAGGTTGCTGAAGAACTCGCCCACGGTGCCATTCTGAGGAGTTGAAGGCGACAAGGAATCTCGCAGGGTCTTACTTTCAGGGCGAGATTCCTCGCTTCGCTCGGAATGACACAGTTCCAGGGTGCAACCTGCTACAAGTGGAATTTCTCAACACTCAGCCCCAAGACACGATTCGCGCCTCAACTGTCATTCATGCCCCGAAAGACTCATAACCATCGGCTTGATCTCCCATCACTCGAGCTCGAGTGCATGAAGGCGCTGTGGACTCTCGGTGAGTCGACGGTACACGGCATTCGCTCTGAACTCCTGGCCACGCGGCCGCTCGCCTACACCACGGTGATGACCATCATGGACCGCCTGGCGCGCAAAGGAGCGGTGGCGCGCGAGAAGCGCGGGCGCGCGCACGTCTACCGGCCCGCCGTTACGGACGCTGAGGTCCGCGATCGCGCCCTGGATCGCCTGGTAGGGAATTTCTTTCTCGGCTCGCGCCAACGGCTGCGGGAGTTTCTGGAGACGCCCGGGGTGACGGCGACCAAGCCGACGAATGCGGCGGACACGGCGGGCGGACGAGATGAAGCGCGCCAAAGCTCCGAGCTCTCGCCAGCGGCCAAGGCGGCGCCCGTCGCGTCGAACACGCGGCCGGCCCGGGTTGCCCGGCCAAAACAACCGGAGCCCGTCGAGGAAGCAATCGATCCGTCGCTTCTCTAGCAAGTTCGACTGCGCCCCTCTCCCCTCGCGGGAGAGAGCCTGTCCTGAGCAAAGCGAAGGAGTGGCGAGCGAGCGCCGGGTGAGGGGCAGGAGTTTCCGCACTAACTCTAGAAGGCGTGGCCTGACGAGATCATGAGCGACCTTCCCGACGATTGTCAGCCCGGTCCGAGCCACTCTGCCATCGAGCGCATCCTTCCGCATCGCTATCCCTTCCTGCTCATCGACCAGGTGACGGAGTTCGTGCCCGGCCAGCGCATCGCGGCCGTGAAACACTTCAGCGTGAACGACGCGGCGTCGCAAGGATACAGCGCGTCGGCCGAGGTCGTACCGATGGGCATCATCTTCGAGACGGTGACGCAGCTCGGCGCGATTCTGGTGCTCGAGCGTCCGGAGATGGCGGGCAAGGTGGCGATGATTCTTCAAGTGCCGTTGGCGCGCACCCTGGCGCTCATTCGCCCCGGCGACACGTTGCGCGTTGAGGCCGAGGTCGTCAAGCTGCGCGAGAATTTCGGCGAGCTGCGCGGTACGGCGTACCGCGACGGCGTCCTGGTAGCAGAGGGTCAGATGCGCTTTGGAATCGCCAACGCCGCGGATCTCGGCCTGTCCCAAGCAGCACCGGGACGCGAATCGAGTGAGCGAACCTGATATTGCCATAGCGCGGCGCTTCCTGTCACAATAACGGGGATGATCTTCCAGGAACTGCGAATTCGTAACGTAACGCTCCGGCCGGCGCAGATCCTCGCGCCCATGGCGGGCATCACCGACACCGTTTTCCGCCGCTTCATCAAGCGGCTGGGCGGATGCGGCCTCATCATGACCGAGTTCGTGTCGAGCGAGGGGATGCTGCGCCAGAATCTGAAGTCGCAGCGCTTCCTCTACTACACGCCCGAGGAGCGGCCCATCACGGCGCAGATTTTCGGCGCGGACCCCGAGCGGCTGGGCGAGGCGGCGCGCATGATCGAGGACCTCGGGTTCGACCTCATCGACCTCAACCTGGGGTGTCCGGCGAAGAAAGTGGTCAAGTGCGGCGGCTCAGGACTTCTGCGCGACTTGCCGCTTCTCGAAGTGATCTTCCGCAAGATTCGCGCCGCGGTCACGATTCCTTTCACCGTGAAGATTCGCACTGGCTGGAGCGACACGGAGATCGTCGCCGTGCCGGTCGCGAAACTTGCCGAAGACTCGGGCGTCGAGGCCATCGCCGTCCACGGGCGGACGCGCGAGCAGGGCTACTCGGGACGCGCGCGCTGGGACCTTATCGCCGACGTGAAGCGCGCGGTGCGCATCCCGGTCATCGGCAACGGCGACGTGTTTACGCCGCGCGACGCCGAGTCGCTTTATCGTGAAACCGGCTGCGACGGCGTGATGATCGGCCGCGCCGCGCCTACCAATCCCTGGATCTTCCGCCAGATGGCCGATTATTTTGCGGCCGGCAGCTACCAGGAACCCACCGAAGCCGACCGCTACGAGTTGATCCGCACCTACTACCGGATGCTGGTGGACGAAGACATCCCCGGCAGCATCGGCAAGATGAAGCAGTTCGCGAGCTGGTTCACGCATGGGGTGCGCAACGGCACGGAACTGCGCCGCAGCGTGCAGAGCGCCAACGATGTTCACGAAGTTTTACAACGGGTGGATGACTTCTTCGCGAGGGACCCGAGCGGCGCCGCGGCCGCCGATCTTCCCGCCAGCCAGGACGCTGGCCTTACGCTAGCCTAGCGCTTCCCCTTCTCCGCCTGCCACTGGCGATAGGCTTCGCTCTTCGAGATGCCGAGCGAACGCGCCACGAGCTTGAGCGCCGCGCGCTCGTCGATGCCGCGTTCCTGCATGACGCGCTCCAGATCCTCGCGCAGGCGGCGGATTCCGGCGCCGTCGTCGCTCGCCGCCGAGCCGGGCGGCCCGACAAGCACCGTGATCTCGCCCTTGACCGGCTTCTTCTTCAGTTGCTCCGCCACTTCGGAGGCGGAGCCGCGCACGAACTCTTCAAACGCCTTGGTCACTTCGCGCGCCACCACGACGTCCGGCTCGCCGAGGATGCGGCTGACGTCGCCCAGCATCTCGACGACGCGCTGCGGCGACTCATAGAACACCAGCGTCTTCGGCGAGTCGCGCATCTCGGCGAGCGCCTTCTGACGCGCCAACCGGCGGGGCGGCAGGAATCCGAGGAAGCGGAACTTGTCGACGGGCAAGCCGGCCGCCGCGAGCGCCGCGACGAATGCCGAGGCGCCGGGAATGGGAATCACCGGAATGTTGTGGCGGATCGCGAGCTTCACCAGCCGGTAGCCGGGATCGGAGATGACCGGCATGCCCGCGTCCGAGACCAGCGCGATGCGGCTGCCCTGCTCGAGCTCGATGATCAGCTCGGGCGCTCGCGTCAGCTCGTTGTGTTCGTGGTAGCTGATGGTGCGCGTGGGGATGGAATAGTGGTTGAGCAGCTTCTGCGTGCGGCGCGTGTCCTCGCACGCAATCACGTCCACTTCCTTCAGCGTGCGGAGCGCGCGGAAGGTGATGTCCTCGAGATTGCCGATGGGTGTGCCGACCAGATAGAGCCGGCCGGGAGCGCCGTTGGAAGGAGCTACGCGTGCGGCTTCGTCGGTCTTGGGTGGCGTCTTCGCAACCATGTTCGTCTGGACGCTGTTGTTGAGGCACCAGTGTACCAACGGAATCGAAGCGAAGCAACCACTGACGGGCCGTACGAGGTGGAGTGCAGCGAGCCGTTTTCCAACGCTGCACTCTGCTATAATGAGTGAGTCGGGGTTTCACACAAGGAGAATTGAGGTTGCCGCTTTACGAGTATCGCTGCCGCAAGTGTGGCACCCACGTCGAGAAGATTCAGAAATTCTCGGATAAGCCGCTGCGCACCTGCGAGAAATGCGGTGGCGAGCTCGAACAGCTGGTGTCCGCACCCACCATCCAATTCAAAGGCACCGGCTGGTACGTCACGGATTACGCGAAGAAGTCCTCGTCTGACGGGAGTTCGCGATCATCGAGCGCGGACGAGAAGTCCGAGAAACCCGCCGCCAAGAGCGACGGCTCTTCCTCGTCGTCCACTTCTACCGCTGACTCGAAATCCGCTAGCTCATCGGCCTCGAAAGACAGGAAGTAGGCACTCGAGGCGCGAGCCTTCCGGTCCGTCTCGCCTCACAGCTTGAGCGACTTCAGATACTTGTGAAATTGCTTCCCGAGGTCGGGCCGCTTGAGCGCGATCTCCACTGTCGCTTCGAGGAAGCCGAGCTTGTCGCCGGCGTCGTAGCGCTTGCCTTCGAACACGTATCCATAAACCGGCTCACGGGCGAGCAACCGCCGGAGGGCGTCCGTCAGTTGAATCTCGCCGCCCGCACCGCGACGGGTCGCCGCAAGTTCCGAGAAGATGGCCGGCGTCAGGATATAGCGCCCGATGATGGCGAGGTTGCTGGGCGCCTTGCCGGGCGCCGGCTTCTCGACCATGTTATCGATGCGGAACAGCCGGCCGTCCCAGTTGTCATCGGGGACTTCGACGCCGTGGATCACGCCGTAACTCGAAACCGCCTTGGGGTCGACGCGCTGGATCGCCACCACGCTCCGCCCGTAGCGGTCGAACACCTCCATCATCTGCTTGAGACATGGCACCTGGCTGTCGATCACGTCGTCGGAGAGGAGCACCGCGAAAGGTTCGTCGCCCACCAGATCCCGCGCCGTCAGAATAGCGTGGCCCAGGCCCAGGGGATGCTTCTGACGCACGTAGATCATCTGGAGCAGCCCGGAGATGGAACGCATCTGCCGGCGCAACTCCTCCTTGCCGCGGCCTGCGAGCTGATGCTCGAGCTCGAACGAAACGTCGAAGTGATCTTCGATAGCGTCCTTGCCGCGCCCCGTCACGAAGATGACTAGCGGGACGCCGGAGGCCACAACTTCCTCGACCGCATACTGCACCAGCGGCTTGTCGACGAGCGGAAGCATTTCTTTAGGTTGGGCCTTAGTCGCGGGCAGGAATCGCGTGCCGAGTCCGGCTACGGGTAAGACGGCCTTGCGAATCTTCATTCCGGCTCCTCAGAGTGCTGGTGGATGAAAGTGTGGATCGGCCGCCGCCTCGGCGTGTCGCAAACCTCATGGTAACATAATCCTCATGCGGGTTTTGGGTATTGAATCAAGCTGCGATGAAACCGCCGCCGCCGTGGTGGTTGACGGCGAGCGCATTCTCTCGAACGTGGTCGCGTCGCAGGTATTGACGCACGCGCGATACGGAGGCGTGGTCCCGGAACTCGCGTCGCGCGAGCACCTGCGGAAGATTATCCCCGTCGTAGAGGAAGCGTGCCGCGAGGCCGAGGTCGCCCTCCAGGATGTCGACGCCGTGGCGGTCACGGAAGGCCCCGGGTTGATCGGATCGCTGCTGGTGGGACTGGTCTATGCCAAGGCGCTGGCGCTCTCACTTGCCAAACCGCTGGTCGGCGTCAATCACCTCGAGGGTCATATCCACGCCGTGATGCTCCAAAACCATCTGGTGGCGCGCGAAAAGCTGAGTCGTGGAAGCGCGGACGGCGCGTCGCTGTTCCCGTGCGTCACCCTCGTCGTCTCGGGAGGACACACCAGTTTGTTCCGCGTGGACGCTCGAGGCTTCGACGGTTCCTCGACCGGGCACGACATCTCGCCGGTGTTCACCTATGCCCGACTCGGTCAGACACGCGACGACGCGGCGGGCGAGGCGTTCGACAAGGTTGCCAAGTTGCTGGCGCTAGGCTATCCCGGCGGGCCGATCATCGACCGTCTGGCGCGCGCCGGCAACGCCGAGGCGGTCGACTTTGGCAGGATTCGAATGAAAGGGAATCCCTTGGACTTCAGTTTCTCCGGCCTCAAGACCGCCGTGCTCTACCGGGTTCGCGGGACGCCATTGGAGAGCGAGGCGGCAGCGCGCCACGCCTGGCGCAAGGAGGCCGGCCGAATGACGGCGGATGACCTTCGCACCCGCTGCTCCCAGGCGACGCTCGACCTGGTTGCGAGCTTCCAGCGCACCGTGGTTACGGACCTGGTCGATCGAACGCTGGCCGCCGCCGACCAACTCGGCTCGCGCTCGGTGTTCGTCTCGGGCGGAGTCGCGGCCAACTCGCTTTTGCGCGAGAGGTTCGCCCCCGCGGCGACACGGGCAGGACTCGAGGTCTTCTTCCCTTCCTTGCAACTGTCCACCGACAATGCCGCCATGATCGCCGCCGCCGGCTACTTCAAGTTGAAAGCCGGAGAGCGCGCCGATTCCTCGCTGACCGCCCACGCTTCTTTCCCGCTCGGCGTCTGACGGCCAGCGCTCACGCGCTTGTTAATGGTTGCAGAATACGGCGCAGCAGTCTTCTGTAGCGGCGCCCTCTGGCCGCCGATTTTCCGTCGCTAAGAGAGCGGCGCTACAGGTGCCGGTACAGCGCGACCAGGTTTAATAGAAGAGATACTTGCGCCAACGCTCATCCGAACGGCCCATCAAGCGCATGAGCTGGCGGCTGGTGTGAAGCGTGAACGGACGCGGCGGACGCAGCAGCTTCAAGCCCGCCTCTTCCGGCAGGCGATCGCCCTTGAGGTTATTGCAGCGGTGGCAGCAGGCAACAAGGTTGTCCCAGTCGGTATGCCCGCCGCGCGAGCGCGGGATGACGTGGTCGAGCGTCAACTCGGAAGCGGGCAGCACGCGGCCGCAGAACTGGCAGGTGGAGCGGTCGCGCATCACGATGTTCTTGCGCGACAGAGCGCGGGTCTGAAAAGGAATACGCCGGAACTCGCGCAGCCGGATGACGCTCGGGATGCGAAAGGTGATCCGCGCCGAGTGGATGAAAAAGCCGTCCTCTTCCTCGGTCGTCGCAACGCCCTTGATAATCAACACGACGGCGCGGCGGACCGGAGTCACGTTAATGGGCTCGTAGGACGCGTTGAGCACGAGCACCGGGGTCTGCAGCAGTCGTTGGTCGGCCTCCGACATGGCGATTTCCAGCCTTCTTCAACCTGTATTATTGCGAATCGTGACCGGGGTCGTCAACAGTCAGGTCGGGCGGTAAGCGGAAGAGGTCAGGAAACTGCGGCGTGGCGCGAGCCAGCGTGAGGACCACCACTTGCCGGGCGCCGGCGCGTTTCAAAGCGGCGGCGCAGGCGGACGCAGTTGCGCCGGTGGTCATGACGTCGTCCACCAGGATCACCCGCCGGTCGCGCAGCCGTCCTGGCGAGCTCACGACGAACGCTCCGCGGACGTTTTGTTGCCTTGCCGATAAGCTCAGTCCGCTCTGCGGAGCTGTCGACCGCCGGCGCCGGACACATCGGTCTTCCAGCCTGACCTCTACGGCGGAGGCGGGACTCGTGCGGCGCGACATTGCGTCGACCAGACCCTGGGCTAGCAGTCTTGACTGATTGTAGCCGCGCTCGCGCTGCCGAGCCGGATGCAGCGGCAGCGGGACGATGACTGGCGGGCCAAGCTGATCGTCCTCGATGCTCGCCTCGATGGCGTCCCACATCGACGCGAGCAGCTTCCCAAGCCTGAGGGCCAGGCGTTCCTGCCGGTGAAACTTGAGCTCGAGAATGGCGGCGCGCAGCGGACCCTGGTAGAGGCCGTAGCTGCGTGCCAGATCGAAGTCGTACTCCTCCCTCCGGCAGACCGAGCAGAGGGCGGTCGTTTCGCCCGACGCCGGCTCGGAACCGTCCGCCTCGAACCCCAGGCCCGAGGCGAAAGGCAAGCCGCAGCGCGCGCATTGGGGTCCGGTCCAGGGCTCGATGCTGCTCCAGCAGTTGCGGCATATGCTCGTCCAGCCTGCTTCGGTGAGCTCGCGGCCACAGATCCGGCATTGACTGGGAAAGACCACCGCGCACAGGCTGTCCGCAAAGTCGCGCAGCAGCGAAGCAGGAAACACTTGATGGCTTGAGCGGGAGTGAAGGAGCGGAGGTTCAGACTTCACGTTCTTGGGTGGAACGAATCGCGCCTCAGCGCCACGTCGCGAGCCGGAGCAGCCCGCGAGACGCCGGGACTAGAGTAAACCCTGCTCTTGTTTCTCCTGGCATTCCAGACAATGGCGCGCCCAGGGCACCGCCTCGAGGCGTTTGGTCTGGACTTCCTCGTGGCAGGAAACACAGAGTCCGTAGGAGCCGTTCTTCAGGCGCTCGAGCGCCTCATTGACGAGCTGCAGCGTCCGGCGGTTGTCGTCGCTCTGGTGAAAGAGGAATTCCTTGGTATAGGCATTGGCCGCCTTGTCGGCGACGTCCTGCGTACCTTCCTCGTCCGCCTCGCGGCCGTCCTGCTCGGATTGGGAGACGGCGCGCAGCAGCTCTTCTTGCTTGCTGGCCAGCCGCTTCCGGTAGATTTCGACTTTCTTTTTGTCCATACCTTCCCTTATTTCGCTGTCGCGTACACGCGAATCCTTAATTCTACGAGCATCCGTCGCAGCCTGTCAAGCGGCCCTTACCCTAGGGTCCTGGTGTCATTTGGATTTGGGGGATACGGCGCTGCAATTCCCGCCTTCGCGGGAATGACCTGATGTTTCGAAAGAAATCCGACTCCAAATGACACCAGTACCTGATTGGGACTTCATGACCGGGCAGTCTCTACCCTATAATGGCCATTCGGACGAACTCCAGAGCTGCTGACTCAACCGCATGCTACTCGAACCGCGAGAGCCCTTCGATTTCCTCCGCACACTCCGCTTTATCCTCAGTCCGCCTGCCTTGCTGAACGGCCGGAGCTTTGCGCCGCTGCTCGACTACTTCGAGCAGAGCGAATACCGGCGTGTGGCCGACGTCAGCGGTCAACCCGTTCTTTACGGTGTCTCCGAGGGCCGGACGCCGCGCGGCTTGCGCGTGCGGATCCTTTCGGGATGCACGGATGCCGCGACCGCTCACGCGGTCCAGGGGCTGGTCGAGCGTCAATTTTCGACCTTACTCGACCTCCGGGAGTTCGCCCGCGTGGCGGCTCAGGACCGGGTGCTCTCGCGCCTCGTGCCGCACTTCCACGGCATGAGAATCCCGCAGGCGACGAACATCTTCGAGACGCTGATCTCCGCCATCCTCGAGCAGCAGGTCAACCTGACGTTCGCCCATCAGGTCAAGAAGGCGCTCATCGAGGCGTATGGTCAAAGCCTCGAATACGAGGGCTGGCGCTACAACGCCTTCCCGGAGCCCGCGTCGCTCGCCATCACGACGCCGCGCAAACTTCGCCGCCTGCAGATCTCCGGACCCAAGGCCCGATACATCATCAACATCTCGCGCGCCACACTGGACGGCACGTTGGACCTCGAAGCGCTGCGGTCGATGGACCCGCCGGAGGCGCACGCCCGGCTGCTGGAGTACAAAGGGGTGGGTCCGTGGACGGCTCAGTACGTCGGCATGCGCGCCCTCGGGCATCTCGATTGCCTGCCCGCCACTGACGTCGGGCTGCAGAAGATGATCCAGTTCTTCTACAGGCTGCGTGCCAGGCCCACCGCGTCCAAGGTCGAAGTATTGGCGCGCCCCTGGACCGGGTGGCGAAGTTACGCCACGTTCTATCTGTGGCTGACTTACTGGGAGGATGCCGCCTGGAGAGAAGACTTTCGTGAACAGTTGCGGCGGGCACGGCGTGCTGGCTCGAAGGCTTGACCTCGAAACGGGATTTCCGTCCGCATCCGACAACATGATGGAGGAATCGCTTGAGTACCCAACGTTCTGATCTCGCCGGACTATTTCTCCGGGACGCACGCCGCACGCTCGAAGAGCGCTATTTGCCGCGCATCACGCGCTGTCTCGGTCTGCTTTCGGACGCCGAAATCTGGTGGAAGCCTCATCCCACGTCGAACAGCATCGGGAACCTGGTCCTTCACTTGTCGGGCAACGTGCGGCAGTGGATTATCTCCGGGTTGGGAGGCGCGCCCGACGTGCGCGAGCGCGATAAGGAGTTCGCCGAACCCGGCCCACTCGCTCGCCGCGCGCTCGTCAGCCGGCTGCGCTCCACCGTGACCGAAGCCAGCCGCGTGCTCGCCGGGCTCAGCGCGCGCGACTTGCGGCGCCGCTACTCCATCCAGAAGTTCCGCGTCACGGGACTCGAGGCGGTGTTCCACGTCACCGAACACTTCGCCTACCACGCCGGCCAGATCATCCTGGTCACGAAGTCGACGCGCGGCGAGGATCTGGGGTTTACGCGCCTGCCGGGTGAGAAACGAAAGCGCACCAGCCTGCCTTCTATCTAGCGCCCGGCCGCGAGGGGCCAGTTAGATAAGTTGGTGGACCTGTTTCGCCAGCATAACCCAGGTGCCGGCCGGTACGCTCACGCCGCTCACGGTTGTCGCCTGGGGCTCGAAGAAGAGCAGTCCTTTGATGAGGAGGGAATGCTGCGCCGACAGCTCGTTGAGACCGGCCACGTTGACGTAGTTCGTCTGGCTGCTGGTGACGACGATCATCGGCGCGCCCTGGAACATCGTGGCGCACGGGGTAAAGTTAAAGGCGCCGGCCTTGTCGTCCGAGCCGGCTTGGATGAGTGACGCGAAATTCCCGTCGTCGGTCTGGAGCTTGAGATAGATGCGGTCCGGAGCCACCGTGGTCGGCCCCGGCGTCCCCCCGGCGGGAGGAGTCGGCGGTTTGGTGAATACCCCGCTGACCACCAGTTCCTGCCCGACGTTGATGGAGGTTGAGTCAAACGGCAGGCTGGCAAAATTTGTAGACCGCGCGGAGTACTGGTAGATCGTGGAGGAGGTGGGATTCACGACCACCGCGGTGTCGAGCGTGATGCCGAACTCGTCGTCAGGCTGTTCCTCGCGCACGTAGAAACTGAACTGCGTCAGATTGCCGCTCGCGTCCCGGGTCACGGAGAGCACGTAGCCCAAGAGCGCGATCTGGTTGGTCTCGACCACCTCCGGGTCTTCGATTTCAATCGTATTGGCCACGAAATTACCGCTGGAATCGAGGAAGCCGTCCACTTCGGCGAAACTGCCCGTCAGCACCTGGTTGAGTGGCAAGGGCGCGCAGGGCTGGTCCGTGGAGGGCGCGGGACCACACAGTGTGGTCGTACTCGACAGATTGACCACCACAGCAGGTTGCCCACCGGTTCCGCCGCCCAGGAGTTGAAGCGCCACGTCACCGACGAAGTTCTCGGTCGAAGTGAAAGTGTCGACCCGCGTCACGAAGCCGTCGATGTCGTCCATTTCGCCGAATCCCTGATTTCCAGAAGCGACCACCGGCGTGACGGTCATCGCCGGCGCCGCGTTCGCTGTTACCTGCCCGGTTGAGTCCAGTTGAATCGACTGGCGCAAGTTGAAGTCGACCTGCACGGCCGACACCTTGTTGGCGGTCACGGTCAGCGTCGGCGAAATGGGCACCACGGGCTTGTTGTTCGAGAACGTCACCGTCACGGTGCGGATCGGCGGACTCTGGGTCGGGTCATAGACGACCACCTGCGCGAAGGAAAGCGAGAAAGTCATGTGGTCGTAAGTGCCCGCTGGAATCGCCGCGAAGTTCAGGATGGTGGAGAAGTCGCGGAGCGACGAGAACTCGACTTTCATGGACGTCGAGTTGGGATCGAGGATGTTGGTGGTGTTGCTCGTGCCGGCGAAGGTCGCGGTCACGCCGGAGATGGTGACGCGAAACGCGAGAATGTCGCACAGCGGCGAGTCGCTGACAAAGGAAGCCAGCGTTCCATTGCCGGGAGCGGGCGTGCTCGAGTTGCCACCGCAGTTGCTCAGAAACGCCGCGGCTACCGCGATGATGACGCTCACACCCAGGACTCGCTTCAGCATCCACGCTCCTTTACTCGGTTGTATCACCCCACGCCTGACGGCTTGACGGCGAGTCTCTCCGGACTCGCGGCTTAACTCAACTGTCAGATGATGAAGCCTGAGTCCGGGTTATCCAACTCAGGTCCCCGCCCCCGGAGCACAATCCACCCACGTGGCGGAGGGAGAGGGATTCGAACCCCCGAGCCCCTTTCGGGGCTAACGGTTTTCAAGACCGCCGGTTTCAACCGCTCACCCATCCCTCCGGTTGTCCAGTTTAGCATGGGTGGCGGGAGCCGGCGTCAGTTGACCTTGTCGCCTGACCGGGATTGCCTCGGTGCGCAACGACCGTTTGGCGACGTCACCGGACTTTGCCCCGCGCCGCCACCCGCCAGCATCCCGCCACTTCGCCGTTCCGCACCAGGAACACTTCGTCGTGCATGTTGACGCAGGTGCAGACGTGGTTGGGAATCACCGTGAGGACCTCGCCCACCTGGAACGCGTGCTGAGATCCCGTGATGTCGAGGTGGCCGTGTTCCTCGTTCAGCTTGATGAGCTTCGCGTCCGGCACTTCGACCACGTGGCCGTGGCCGGTCTTCGGCCCGGAGCTGAGCGTGTCTGACGACAACGTCTTCGAGCCGGCGTCGATCATGGCGCGTCCCGGCACCGCGGTCGAGACCACGGTGGTGACGACGCGCGCCGCGCAGTCCGCGAGCGTGCAGGCGCCTTGATAGTAGGTGTTCAAATCGTTGTAGACGTAGGTCCCGGGACGGATCTCGGTGATTCCGGGAATCTCGTCCGACATGAACGCGGAGGGCGTCGATCCGCCGGAAACGATCTCGACCGGCAGGCGAGCGCCCTTGCAAGCCTGGAGGGCGCGCCCCACGCGCTCCGCCACCCGCTTCGCTTCCGCGTGGCGCTCCGCTTCGCTGCCCCAGATGTTGCCGTAATAGGTCATCAGCCCGCGAAACTTGAGTCCGGGAAGCGCCGCCACTTTCTGCGCCAGCTCGACGCACGCCGGCCCCGGTTCGATCCCACAGCGCTGCATTCCCGAGTTGAACTCGACCAGCACGCCGAAGCTGACTCCCGATTCACTCGCGGCGCGCGAGAGCTCGTGCGCCGTCGTCTCATTGTCGAGCGAGAGGAGAATGGTCCGCGTGCGCGCCAGTTCGGCCAGGCGGCACAGGTTCTCGGCGCCGTAGATCGGATACGCGACCAGGACTTCCGCCTGCTCCCGCGCCGTCGCCGGCACCATCACTTCGGCCTCGCCCACCTTGGCGACCGTCAGGCCGACCGCGCCGTGCTCGAGCTGGAGCCGCGCCACTTCGGGAGTCTTGTGTGTCTTGGTGTGGGGACGCAGCCCGAGGCCGTGATCCGCGCAGTAGTTCGCCATGCGTTCGAGGTTGCGCTCGAGAATACCCAGGTCAATGGTCAGCGCCGGCGTGGGAAGCTCACGGAAGTTCATAGGCTCCTCTCAGTCCTGCTCAGTGACGCGCCCGCGGCTTGCGCAGGCGCGCGATGCAGTCGATCTCGATTTTGATCTTGGGCAGCGCGCAGCCCACGGTAGTGCGCGCCGGCGGATCGTCAGGGAAGAACTTGCGGTAGACCTCGTTCATGGCTTCGAAGTCGGTGAGGTCGCTCAGGAAGACGCCCACGCGTACCACGTCGCGCAGGGTGCATCCCGCCGCTTGCAGGATCGCCTGGATATTGCTCAGCGTGCGGCGCGTCTCGGAGCGAATGTCACCCAGGTCGAGCTCGTTGGTCTTAGGGTTGACGGACGCCTGGCCGGCGACGAACACGAAGTCGCCGTCCACGATGGCTTGCGAATAGACGCCGCGCGGCCGCGGGGCGTCGGGAGTACGGATCACTTTGCGCATAGAGTCTCCAAGGGGTCAGGTTTGGCAGTTTGATGAAACGATTCGCACCCAGTGTCATTCCGAGGAGTCGCAGGCGACGAGGAATCTCGTAGTTCCGCAGAGCGGGATTCCTCGCTGCGCTCGGAATGACACGGTGCCCAGAACAACCTCTCAGGCAAGCTGTCCTCCGTCCACGAACAGCAGTGTCCCGGTCACGTAGTCCGCGTCGCGCGAGGCGAGAAACGTCGCCGGGCCGGCGATGTCGTCAGGTTCGCCGAGACGGCCGAGCGGTATCAGGTGTTCGTACTTGCGCATGAACGTCGGATCCTTGAGCAGCGGCGCCGTCAAACGCGTCCGGATGAGTCCCGGACCCACCGCATTCGAATTGATCCCGTAAGGACCCAGCTCGCGCGCCAGAGTCTTCGCCAGCAGGAAGAGTCCCGCCTTCGACGCGTTGTACGGCGCGAGCTCCGCCTCCGCGTCCCAGGCATTGGTCGACGCCATGAAGACCAGCTTGCCGCGCCGGAGCTTGACCATGTGAGGTACCACGGCGCGCGCCGTGAGGAACGCTCCCTTCAGGTTGATGTCCACGGTCCGGTCCCAGTGCTTTTCGTCGGTCTTGAGAAAGGGCACCGCTTCGCCGACGCCCGCGATGTACATCAGGACGTCAATGCGCCCGTGCCAACGCACCACTTCCGAGACCATGCGAGTGACCTGGCGCGGCTTGCGAACGTCGCAGAAGATCTGGCGGGCATCGAGTCCTTCCTTCGCGAGTTCCTGAAGGGTACGCGCCATCATGCGCCGGTCGACGTCCGCGATCACAACGCGCGCACCCTCACGCGCCAGGCGTACGGCAATCGCCTTCCCGATACCCTGCGCGCCGCCCACCACGAGCGCGACCTGGTCGCGAAACCGATCCGGAATCGTACTGCCGTTGTTCATCCTCGCACTCGCCCGAAAAGACTTACTGAATGTGAAGGCGACCAGTATAATGGCTGGCTCGAACCGCGTAAAGGAGTTGTCGGTCGGGGCACGGTCCTAGTGTGTCATCCTGAGCGAAGCGAAGGATCTGCTTTTTGAATCAACAGGAGATTCTTCGTCGCCTGCGGCTCCTCAGAATGACACCGCCTGCGAATGCTGTCCGAAACCCGACCTAGGTACCGCATGCCGCCTGATTCCTCGCCTCCCACTACGACCGCAGCGTCCGAACCTCAGACCGTAGTTTCCCTTCCCCGCGTCATCGGATACCTGGGCTCGACGGCCATCGTCGTCGGCACCATCATCGGGTCGGGCATCTTCCTCGTACCCCACGATGTCGCGCAGCACGTGGGCACCGTCCAAAGCCTTTTCCTCGTCTGGATAGTGGGTGGCGTTCTGGCGCTCGGTGGCGCGCTCTCGCTCGGTGAACTGGGCGCCGCGATGCCCGACGCGGGCGGCGTCTATGTCTACCTGCGCGAAGCCTACGGGCGGCCGTTCGCGTTCCTCTACGGCTGGGGGATGCTGCTCGTGATCCACTCGGGATCGCTCGCGACGCTCGCCGTGGCGTTCGGCATCTACAGTTCAACGTTCGTGCCGCTCACGGTGTTCGAGCAGAAGCTGATCGCGTCCGCCATCGTAGCCTTGCTGACGCTGGTGAATATCCTCGGCGTGCGCGCCGGCTCGGCCGTCCAGACGATCTTCACCGCGGCGAAGCTCCTCGGTCTCGCCGTCATCATGGGCTTCGCGCTGTTCGCACGCCACGTGACGCCGGTTGCCGCGACACAAGCGCTGCCCATGCCCCACACCACGCTGACCTCGTTTGGCGTGGCGCTTATCGGGGTGCTTTGGGCGTACGAAGGCTGGCACATGCTCTCGTACAGCGCCGGCGAAGTGAAGGATCCCGGGCGCGTGCTGCCGCGCAGCTACCTGTTCGGGACGCTGCTCGTGGTCGCGGCGTATCTCGGCGCGAACCTCGCTTACCTGCGCGTCCTGCCGCTTGCCGCGCTAGCGGAACACCAGAAAGTGGCAGCGAAGGCGATGGAGGTGCTCGCCGGCCCGCGCGGATCGCTCTTCGTCTCCGCCTTGATTCTGTGCTCCATCTTTGGCGCACTGAACGGCACGATCCTCACTGGGCCGCGCGCTTACTACGCCATGGCGCGCGACCGGGTATTCTTCGCCGCGGTCGGCCGCGTCCACCCGCGCTATCGAACTCCGGCGATCGCCATCCTCATCCAAGGCGCGTGGGCGATCGTGCTGACGGCCAGCGGCTCATACCAACAGCTCTATACCTACGTGATCTTCACCGGCTGGATCTTCTACGGCGCAGCGACACTGGCCGTCGTGGTGCTGCGGCGTCAGAGGCCGGAGCTCGCGCGGCCCTATCGCGTCTGGGGATACCCGGTGCTCCCGATTGCCTTCTCGCTCGCCGCGCTGGCGATCGTCCTTAACACGCTCGCCACCAAGCCGCGCGAGGCGCTGATCGGCGTCGCGCTGGTCGCGCTGGGTGTACCGATCTACTTCGCGTGGGAGCGCGCCAACCCGAGGACGTCAGCCTGATAACTCTGGATCAACTTCAGTCGTGGCTCGACACCTACCGGAGCGCCTGGGAGACCCGCGACGCCGGCCTGGTAGTCACGCTCTGGGAGCCTGCGAAAGGGCACGCCTTCAGGCGTGCCGAAAAGGCCGCCAGAAGAGTGCGTTTTTTAGCTGCTGCGGGCACGCGCCTCATTTTATCCTCTGGTCTTTACACGACTGAGTTCACCGCGCGAAAATCCAGCCATCGGTCTGACAGCCTGCCGCCATCTAATCCAACTGAGTTGTTCTCAAGCACTCTTGAAGGAGGTTCTTATGCGCAGAACCGGACTGGTAGTTTGTCTGTTGCTCATGCTGCCCGTCGGACTGCTGGGTGTCACGCCCAATGCTATCCCCGGCACCGACCCGCCCTCGACTTCGAAACTGTTGCCGGCGGGAACCGAAATCAACGTGCGGACCAACGTCGCCATTGATTCGAAGAACGCCGTCGAGGGGCACCGCTACTCGGCCGAGATTGCCGACGACGTGCGCGACAGCCAGGGCGGAGTGATCATTCCGAAAGGCTCGGACGCCGAGCTGATCATCCGCCAAATGTCGAATGGCGGCACGGCCGGCACTCCCGACGTCATGCTTGACCTCGACTCGGTAACCGTCGACGGCCAGCGCTACGTCGTCAACACGACGGACGTCCGGGAATCCGGGAAGCAGGGGTTGGGCAAAAACAAGCGCACCGCGAAGATGGTGGGCGGCGGCGCGGCTCTGGGCGCTGTGATCGGCGCGATCGCCGGACACGGCACGGGCGCGGCGATTGGCGCCGCGGCGGGCGCCGGCGCGGGCGCGACCGCGCAAGTCCTGACGAAGGGTAAGGCCGTACGCGTCCCCGCCGAGACGCTGCTTCGGTTCCGGCTCGACACTGACCTGCCGCTGAGTTCCGCCGAGTAGGTCTTCCTCTCGCACGAGCGCCGGTCTGTCAAGGCGGGCCGGCGCTCCCATCCCGGCAGTCCTTCCTGGCAGTCTCCCTGCTCCCCTTGCCGGAGATTTTTTTCGGATGCGCGGGCGTCCAAAGTCTGCTAGACTCCTCTCATGAAGCGCCTGCTCGCCGTCGCAACTCTGGCGGGTCTGGTTCTGCCGATACCGCTCGTGGCACAGCGTCGCGGCGGATTCGCGCGTCCTGTGGCTTCCGGATCATTTCACATGGGATCAAGCTTCGCGCCCACGCGCGCCGTCTCACCGATGCGCCCGGCGGCAGCGCGTTCGTTTCGACCCGCGATGAGGCCGGCGCCCTCGAGCGGATGGCGCGGCGGATTCCCCCGTGGCCCGCGGCCTTTCTCGCGTCCGCACCATTTCTTCGGACGCAACCCGTTCCTCTTTGGTCAGCCGGGGTTCAGCACGGTTTTCTGGTCGGCGCCGCCCTTCTGGTATGGACCGCCCGACTCTGGCCCGTCTGACGAGCCGCCGCCCGCTGCCGCGCCCGACCAGGCGGAACAAGACAGCGGCTTGGCCGATCAGGTGGCGCAACTGACGGATGAAGTGCAGGCGTTGCGCGACGAACAATCGGCGGGCCAGCCCGTCGCCCAGGCACCCGCGCCGCCTGAAAAGCGCGTCGCCGCCGTGCTCGTCTATCGCGACGGCCATCAGGCGGAAGTCAGCGACTACGCCCTGGTCGGGCAAACGCTCTGGGTCTTTTCCGGTCCGAGGACGCGACGCGTCTCGCTCGCCGACGTCAACCTCGAAGCCACCAACCGCCTCAACGATTCCCGCGGCATCGACTTTACCCTCCCCACTTCGCGCTGACCTTCTGCAGCGTGTCATTCCGAGGAGCGGAGCGACGAGGAATCTCGCACTGAACCGGGAAGCACGTAGCGCAGAGGTGGGCGCAGTTTGCCCTCCTCTGCGGTTCTTCGCGGAACGCAAACGCTGATTCGCACCGGCCGCAGCCGCGCGTGTCATTCCGAGGAGCGGAGCGACGAGGAATCTCGCACTGAACCGGGAAGCTTTGTCTTAAGCCGTAACGCTCGTCTCTCGTCACCGACCGCGGATTAGCCATCCACCGCGTGTCGCTGCCCGCCGATGAGCGTACACGCCTTTGAGACACTGGTGATCTTCAGGGAAAAGCCGCAGAGGAACGCCAACGACGCGTAGCTCTGCGCTACCTGCTGAGGAGGAGCGACGAGGAATCTCGCAGTGTCATCGACGATGTGCGCGCCGCCCCGAAGGGGTGCAAGAACTTACCGCAGGTTTCGATCGTGCCCCCTGCACGGTGGGAGAGTACAACGAGAAGGCCATGTGGAGCGTGAGTGTCACGGAGAGGCCGCGGGTTGCCTCAAAGGCTGGAGTTCTCTGCTGACCGTGTTCAATTGAGGAGGTGCAATGCGCGAATCGAATTCGATGTCCCACGCAATGCGATGGGACTGGTCAGGGTGAAGGTCGAAGATTTTCACGTCACAGTTCCCACCCTCGCAGTCAACCTGTGGCAGCAGATCGAGACGCTTGAGCTTTGGCAGCAGAGTTAGCAGTCCAGCGTGGCCGACCCCAGAGAAGTCCTCCCAGTCGGAGATCTGATGCCTCTCCCCGACTAGATTCAGATAAAGCAGAGCTAGCTGAAGCCAGTCCATGGCGCCCTCGGGACGCATGGATTCGGCTGCCACCAGCGCATTGAAGATCGCGATGTTATGGGGGTCGTTTTCCACGTTGGGATATTCGACCATGCTGTGATTTTGGATCGGAATGAGGTACTGCTGCCCGCTGTCCGGGTTGACGAGCAGCGTAAGTTCGGAGTAATCGTCAAGGCCGTCCGAGGCGAAGAACAAGAACATCGCACAGCGATGAACCAGGGGCGAAACGATCTCGCGAAATTGCCATCTTGTCCCACGCCACGCATAACGATAGCGAGCGAATAATTCGGCCACAGTGGGTCGATCCAGAAGTTGGCCATCGCGAGCGCTCACTTGGGAAGGTTCCAAATAATGTACAACCTCATTCGTCGCGCTGAAACCCTCCACTCGACTGTGCTTTAACCCCACTTGGTCATGAGCCGTTGCCAGGTCTAGGGACCCACAGAACAATGTCGTGCACAAGAATATCTTGTACCAATTCATTGGTCATCGTCCGGGACCGCACCCCTGAGGTGAGACAGGGAAATTAGGGACAGGTTACCATTCGCTGCAAAAGCCTTGCCCTTGGAATTAGACCATAGCATGCTGGCGCTGGTCGGTGAAGCGGAGGCGGGCCATGCTG